>Ga0163144_10002147_pt1 | contig 46101 bp, 41 predicted proteins | sample OliLak19BULKMAT1_FD_123175 | JGI IMG/M metagenome (GOLD analysis project Ga0163144, IMG submission 123175) | Freshwater microbial mat bacterial communities from Lake Vanda, McMurdo Dry Valleys, Antarctica - Oligotrophic Lake LV.19.BULKMAT1 | ecosystem: Environmental > Aquatic > Freshwater >... | reverse complement strand
TTAGGATTCAAGCAGTTACGGTTGAGTCGCAGCTTCGACATTTCCCGGTCAGTCGCGAGATTTCGGGAATCTCCTACTTCCTTCCTACATTCTTCCTACAAAACGGCCCGCACTAATCCGTGTTCACCACGGCAAGGAGGCGAGGTCATGTAACTCAAATTCAAGCTGCAGATATGAAAAAGCCCAGGGTTGGCGCCCCAGGCTTTTCAAACTTTACTCTCATCAGCTCGTGATCTTGGCAGGTCCTGAAGCTGACGTTTTCAACCTAAACCGGAGCTGCTTATGAAGCGGCTCCTGGACGGTACATCTCCATTCTTAAAGAGACGTGCCGTCCCTGTCAACTCGAATGGAGAAGAATATGGATAAGCATTTATGTCCGATCGTGGCGATCACGAATCAAAAGGGCGGCGTCGGTAAGACCACCACCGCGATCAACTTGGCGCAAGCGTTGGCGCTCCAAGACCTCAAGGTACTACTCGTGGATCTCGACCCGCAAGGCAACGCTACGCAAGGCGTGGGCATCCGACTTGAGAACATCCAGGCGTCCATTGCGGAACTGATCCGCGACCGCGCGTTCCCGATCGCGGGCGCGGTCTATCAAGGCGACGGGCTAGACTTGATCCCGGCCACTCCCCTCCTGGCGCGCGTCGAGCGCGAGATGGTTGCCCTGACGAACTCAGAACTTCGACTCGCTCACCGCCTCCAAGGTTTGCGCTCGCAGTATTCGGTGATTATCATCGACACGCCGCCCACGTTCGGCCCCCTGATGAACTCGGCACTCAACGCCGCCACCCACTTGGTGGTACCCGTGGACTCCAGCTACTTCGCACTGATGGGCATCAAGGAGCTGCAAGCCGAGGTGGACGAGATTCAACGCGGCACCAACCCCAGGCTCGAAGTCATGGGCTACCTTCTCACCCTGGTCGACCCCACGAATATCGCGAGCCAGACGTGGGATACGTTGATCAGCTGCTTCGGTAACCAAGTCTTTGAGACCAGGATTCGACGCTCGGTCAAGCTCCGCGAGGCCCCCGCACTCGGCAAGACGATCTTCCACCATGCGCCCGAGAGCGCGGGCGCGCGTGACTACCTGGGCCTCGCAAATGAGGTGATGGCGCGGCTGGGGATGGGTGATCAGGTGACCGCCGGTGCCGCCACCCGCCCCGCCTTGTCCGTAGTTCAGGGGGTGGGCAAATGAGTAAGTTAGAACTCAAGGCTGCGATGGAGTCGTTGCAAGTCAAGAAGCCGCTCAAGCTTCACGATAGACAACCCCAGTTCAAGGTTCCGCCGACGATTTCGGACCCCACCTGGGTTGTTGGGGAAACCCTGGCTGATCCACGAACCCAGGTTGCCGTAGCAACCGAGGTTCCTCTACAAACCATGGTCCCCGTAGCAACCCCGGTTCCGGCACCGACCGAGGTTGCCGGTACAACCCAGGTTCCTGTGGCGACCCAGGTTCCTACAGAAACCCAGGTTGCTGAGCGAACCCCGGTCGATGTGGCAACCCCGGTTACTGCACCGACCCCGGTTACTGCACCGACCCCGGTTACTGCACCGACCCCGGTTACTGCACCGACCCCGGTTCCCACGCCGACCCCGGTCGGTACACAAACCCAGGTTCCTGTAGCAACCCACGTGATCGTCGAGGAAGAAGCCACGCGGAGCGCCAGTGACCAGGACAGCTCGGTCACGCTCGAAGCGCAAACGGCACCGAAGCTCAACCAGGGGTACACACGGCTTCCCAACAGCATTCTCATGCGTATGGCAGCCGGTGACCTCGTGCGAAGCGAGATGCAGATCCTGCTTCTGATCGCTCGGTTCACGATTTCGTTTCAAAAACGCTACGCGCCGTTGTCGAAGACGGTCCTTGAGCGCCAGAGCGGTTTGCGAGGACCGGCCATTCTCCATGCCATCTCTGATCTACAGTCGAAGGGCCTGATCGAGAAGATCCCCGGCGATCAACATCGGCCTAATCAGCTTGGCCTGGTCTTCGACGATGAATGGGAATTTTTCTCGAAAACAAAGGCCCCAAGCACCTCGGTTGCTCCACAAACCCAGGATGCGCCAGCAACCCAGGTACCTGTGGCAACCCCGGTTGCCGTAAGAACCCCCGCCCCGGTTGCTGTACCGACCCCGGCGGGGGTTGCTGCAGCAACCCCCTTTAAAGATATTCTAAAATATAAAAACAACTCTCTCTCTGCGCTTCCGGAGCCGTTGCAGAAATACTTCGGCGAACTCAAGCCCGCGAAAAAGAGAGAGGGCGAATGGCAGGCTTTTGAAAGCCTTCAGAGGGACTATCAGGTCGAAGACATTTCGGAATGTCTGGCGCTTTTGCAGGAGCGAGGCATCAAACGTCGAGGGCCAAACGGCGAAGAGTCGCAGCCGTGCCATTCGCCGATGGCTTATCTCGCGAAAGCGATGGGCGAGATCTTCAACGAAGTTGAATCACGACGTCAGAAAGTCCGCGAGCGCATCGAGCGTGAGCGGCGAGACGCCGAGGGCGCGCGCGAGTTTGAGGAAACCGAGACGCGGGAAGCCGCCGAATGGGCCGTGAAAGAACAGGCGTTCGGTAAGGCGCTCCCCGAGGAGAACCGGCAGCATGAAGTTATCGCCGGATTGCTCGGAAATCTGCCGATTCGACCGAATACCCAGGTTGGGCGAAGAATGGGAATTGGACTTTGGTGGGATGGGTTGAATCAGGCTGAACGAATGGAACTTGGCCAATGAGGAGGGAGAGCATGGAGAAACAAGAACTTACGGACCAGCAACGGATCAGGGCCGCACACAGTCGGCTCTTCGACGTGGCGGCGGAACTGCGGGCGTTGGCCTATTTGTTCGAGACGCAGGGAACGAAGGCGAATCAGATCGCCGAGCTGGACATGGACGAAATTAGCCATGGTCTGGGACGGATATTCAAACGCTTGGCCGCCCGGGTTCGGAGAGCATCGCGTTACCTCGATGAATAAGGCGTATCAGATCAGGGAATCATGACGTTTGCGTGCTACGTTTTTCCAATCAAATTGAGCCTTAAATCAGCGCTCCTTGGTGTCGTAGTCAATCGCGACCTTGGACTGGTAGATATCCTTGGCGCTTTGATTGCCAACCATGATCGCCTCGCGCACGTCCTGCCGCTTCATGTCGAGCACCCTCATGCGCCCATCGATCTCCGCAAGGGACTCGATGCGGTGAAACTCGCCGCCGTACGTCTCGGCGAACTTGGCCAGCGCTTTCAACTTCAGGGACGCGTCTTCCAGGTGATGGCCGTGCGGGTCGAGGATGGATGCGACAACCTTGCCGCCAACCTCATGGAAGAACACGAAGTCGGGGTGCATGGACCGCCAATTGGCGGTGGAGTCGTCACGATAGGCAACGCCAAGCGAGTCGAACGCGGCTCGAGACGGGTTTCGGTACCAGCCGCGCACGCTCGGTCGTGCGATTTCTGCGCGCACGACTTCGTATTCCCAGCTATTAAGCTCTCCGAGCGGAAAGTCGCCGTTCTCGTCGGACATGAGGTGCAGTTTCGCGGTGGCTGCAGTTATGAACTCACCGTTGTCCAGCTCCACAGTGAAACCTTCCATGCGTGTGCGCGGCGGTCGCAGAGCGCCACGTTGTGGTTCGGTGGCCATCGCGCGAATGTCCTCGTACGCCTGCTGGCGGACGTCGGACAGCTCCTTGATGGCCACGCGGTGGTTAGCGAAGCGGTCGTCAGTCATTTTGAGTGCTTCGCGGTCCACGGCGTCGCGCACGTCCTTGATGGTGGCGAGCGCTGCGACACGCACGAACGCGTCGCGCAGGTCGTCGTCTCCGTCGTCTGGGCCGGCGAGGTGGTTGACGTAGGACTGAGCCACGTCCGCGCCGAACGCCTTTTTGGCAGCCTCGAAGCCGGTTCGGATGGCGCGGTCGTCGGCACGCTCGACGAACTCGGTGTAAGTGAGCCCCTCTTTACCGAAGCGGCCCTCGATCTCCTTGACGTGGACGGACCACACTTCGCGAATGGCGGCGTCGAGCTTGTCGGCGTAGCGCGTGGCGTACCCGTCCAGGATGCGATGCAGTTCCTTGTCTACGTCGCTGAGCGCGCCGGGTGCGACGGCGTCCGCTGACAGCGCCTGGGCGAGCGCCACCAGGCGCTTGACGGGACGAGCCCCGCGCTGGGGCAGCGTTTCCGTCGGCAACTTTTCCCACAGGTCCCAAACCGCTTTGGGGACGCTCGGGTTGGGCTTCAGTTCCTTGCCGTCGATGACGGTTTTCTTCCCGGCGCCGGGCATGGAATCCGTGTTGCCAGTGAGGAAATTAGCAACCCGCACGGCAGTCGTGCGGTCGAATGAAGGAAGAATGCAGTCGACGGCGTTGAGACGTTCGTCACCAGGGATGCGGCGGGCGAGCGGGTTGCGGACCATGCGGCCAAGCAGCTGCGTGATGTAGGTGTTGTCCCTCGCTGGGCGGAACGATACGAGCACCTCGGCGCGCGGGCAGTCCCAGCCAGTCGAGACGGCATCCTTGGCGACGAGCACGCGGACGTGCGACTCGTCCTGCACGCGCTGGGGCTCGATCCACTCGACTTCGTAGGGCCCAAACTTTTGCACGACGTGTTCGCCGAAGACGTGCCGCACTGACGACGCGCGGAGGTCCGGGTACTCGGCGAAGATGGCGTCGAGAGAGGCCCCAATCGCGTCATGATCGGGCTTGTTCTGCGTTTGCAGGATCAGGAGAGGCTGGACCGAGTCGGGCAGCCCCTGGGACCGAGCGTACTCCGCCCACCGCTCCGTGGAGTCCTTCAGTTTGCGGGCGGCCCGTCGGACGAGGACGGATTCGTAGTTTCCGGCCTTCTCGGGAATGTCGAGCACGAGGGTGTCTTTGACGAGGCCGGACTCCTGCACGCGGACGGGATCGACCATGACGGATGGTAGGGCGCGGCGGTTGCGAGACGCCTCGGCCTCCCTCATGGCGGTCTCGAAGTTCTCGATGGTCGCGGAGATACCCCACACGACCGGGATCGGGGGACGTGAGCCAGCGCCGTTGACCAATTTCCGCACGATGGATGGCTTGTCGGGGTTCGGGTTGGAGCCGAAACCGCGATGTGCCTCGTCCAGTACGAGGTACAACGTGAGGTTCGGGTCGTCGATGGTGTTCGCGAGCGTCTGCCAGATGGTCCAGCCTTGCATGTCGGGAGCGGAAGGGCTGAGACCGGGCAGCGGCCCCTGCTCACTTGTGGCGTCTTCGACGTGGCCGCGCACAAGCAGGGACTTCTTAGACAACTTCTGCGTGTTGAGGAAGTACACTTTCCTCGGTTCGAGCCGGGGAAAGGCGAACGGTGGCTCGATCTGCACGAGGTTCGAGTACGTGAACTTTTCCGACGCCTGCCGGAGCCGATTGAATGTCTGCATGTTGAGGCTCGGGTCGTCTGAGAACCACAGTACAACGGCCCCCTGATCGGGCTCGAAGCCGAACGCGTCGTTGCCCCAGAACAGCGCCTCGATGGCGGCGGCGGCCATCACAGTCTTGCCTGCGCCGGTCGTGGCGGTCAGAGAAAACGATGAAATCTCGCGCTTGTCCGGGTTCTTGAAATTCTCGCGGGCGCGCTTGAGGTGGGCAAGAACGTCTTCAACTGCGTCGGCCTGATAGTCTTTCAGGGTAAACTTCACAGCACGCCTCTCCCTGTGTCTATCTCGAAGTTGCGAAGGTACGCCTCGTAGAGCCGCACGGGCTCGACGTGGTCCGGTAGCTCCTGTGAAACGGACTCGAACAGCCGGTCGTCGTCAGTGACGACGAAGGCGACTCTCACGTTTTTGTTCGCGCCGGCGGCCTTGATGAACTTCTTGGTGTGATCGAGGTCGGCGAGCACGCCGTACACGTCAGCAACGTCCCAGCCCTTCGATACGCTGTCGATCCGGCGCCCTTGAGAGCCTGCCCGCATCCATAGCAGCGGCGCGATCTTGGTGAACTCACGGTTGCTGGCTACGCGCAGAGGAGCTTCGTAGGTCAGCGTGAAGAACTCGACGTTCTCCTCAAAGCCTTCAGACATGGGGAATTCGTCTGTGAACTTGTAATCGGCCTTAATGGGTTCACCGTCAGGCGTCTTGCCTGTGATGGCGGCTTTGATGCGGGGCTTGGTGATAAGCTCGCAAATACCTAGCTTTTCCCACTCAGAATCGCCGGGACGAAGGTCCTTGGCACGAAGCGACTCCTGCTCAGCCGCCGCAACTTCGTTGTTTGTGACGATGATGGCGTCACGTCTTCCATTGTCCTGCTTATTGAGACGTAATACTGCGTGGAGTGTAGTTCCTGACCCTGAGAAGAAGTCAATTATGATCGCCGTGGGCTTATCGGCGAGCACATGACGCAAGCACTCTTCGACAGCATAGAGCGCCTTTGGAAATGGGAATCTCCGGCCCGGTATCAGCGCCTTTAAGACTTCGGTGCCATACCGTTGAGCATCGTGGGAAGGCTTGTTCCACGCCGTCGTTGGCATCACCAGACGTCCAGTTACATAGTTGGCAATCACCGATCCATCTGAAGCGCGACCTGTGACTTCAACTCGACCACTCGTGATGTCTTCGATAATCCCAGATGTAAGATAGGAAATGGCATATGGTTGTGGTGCCCCGTCTGTGTGTTTCCCTGCTCGTAGGTAGCCAGATGCAAGACGATTACGCGCTGGTTCGGCAGTAATTCCCCAATTCATTTCTGTACCATCTGGCCGAACTGGAAATACCGCGACACACCCCTTACGCTTCGGGGCCTTCTCTCGTGGTACGTCGCTCGCCAGAGGTTCGCCAATCGCCTCGATCTGACCGGACTGCAAGTTTACGTAGAACGGGTAGAACTGACCCGGTCGCGTTGGCCGCACCGAAGAAAGGTCGCTTCGCCTCAATGTATCCCACGTAACCGGGCGCCGTTCTTCGTTTCGTTGCTCAGGAAGAATTCGTGCCTTCCCGATTCGCACAAAATAGATGTACTCGTCGGTCCTGGAGAAGTCGGATTCTCGCCCGGCGCCAGCGGGGTTGATGATGGATGACACCATCGAGATATTGGCTTCTGGGAAGGTCTGCTCCAGCAGCAATCCGAGCCGCAGGTACTCTTTCTCGTCGATGCTCACGATGAGCACTGATTCCGTTGGGTTCAGCAGCTCCTTCGCCAGCAGCAGCCGCCGCTCTATGAACGCCAGCCATTTCGAGTGGCGGTATAGATCGTCGCTCTCGACGTAGTCGTTGTTGTACTTCCAGTCCTTCGCGCCGGTGTTGTACGGCGGGTCGATGTAGATCGCGTCGACCTTGCCCCGGTGGGTGAACAGCAGCGTCTCGAGCGCGTGATAGTTCTCGGCGTTGATGACGACGTGGTACGGCTTGTCGCCGCCGCGCTCGACTTTGCCAGTCGAAACGAGGCCTGGGTAAATCGAATCACGAAACTCGGCGACCACAACGAGGTCGTCCAGGGCTGCCGTGATCGTCTTCAGCCGGAACAGCCCCTCTTGAGCGTCGGGCGTCCCGGCTTCAGGCTTCGACGGTGCAAGTTCCTCCAGCGTCGCCTTACCCTTGGCTCGGTCGACCCCGATAACGCGCCACAGCGTCTCGTTCGCCTTTTTGACCGACGCACCTCTGGGCGGTAGGACGCGAACCTTGTCACCCTTGCGGATGGGGCGTCCCGGCAACTCGACCGCCTCTGGTACATGGCGCTCGAAGTTGAGCCCAAACGCGCGCCGGTCCGCCAGGGCGGACACTTCGCGCTCCAGGTCGCGAGCAAGGGTGGGTTCACGGGTCCGCAGTTCGCGGAGCAAGTCATTCAATCTAGACACGGTCGCTCAGTTATAATTCGTAACAGTATGGTTTTGCTAGCATCAAAGCGCTGATAACATAATTAGAATGACGACGTATACCAAGGCTCAGGAAGAGGCGATCGCTTGTCTCAATCGACCGCTGCAAATCATCGCCTGTGCGGGCTCCGGAAAAACACAGGTTATATCGCATCGCATTGCGAAGATACTTGCCCAACCCGGCGTCACGCCGCGCAACGTCGTTGCCTTCACGTTCACCGAAAAGGCCGCCGCTGAGCTGAAGGAACGCGTCCTGACGCTCGCGCAGGCCGAGCTTGGTGACGTGCACGGCCTCGCCGAGATGTACATCGGGACGATGCACGGGTACTGCCTCGACCTCTTGCAACGGATGGTGCCGGACAAGTTCAAGTTCTCCGTCCTGACGGACGTTACGGCGCAACTGTTCGTGGACCGCAACAGCGCCAAGTCGGGCCTCACGAGCTGCCCGACGACGGCCAAGCAGGGCGTATTGAGGCGCTACGTGAACTCGAAGCTGTACCTGCAGGTGCTCAGCGTGCTGCGCGAGGATCAGATCAATGGTTCGCACCTTCCGCCTGGCGTGGTCGACTCGCTTCAGAAGTACGTGGATCTGCTGCACCAGCACTCGCTGTTCGACTACACGGAGATCATCCGCAAGGCCGTCGAGTACCTCGAAGGGGACCCGATGGAGGACGAAGACTTCGGGCGCGTTCAGGACCATGTCAAGGACGACATCCGGTACGTCGTCGTCGACGAGTATCAGGACGTGAACCCGCTACAAGAGCGTCTCGTGCGCGGCCTCGTCCGCTTCGGCGCGAACCTGTGCGTCGTCGGCGACGACGACCAGACCATCTACCAGTGGCGCGGCAGTCAGGTCGCCAACATCGTTTCGTTCGCAAAGCGATACGCAGGTGTCCAGCAGGTCATCCTTGACGACAACTTCCGATCCAGTAAGGGGGTCGTCGAGCTAGGGCGCTCCGTCGCCGAGCGCATTTCCGCCGGTGAGCGCCTAGCCAAGAAGATGGTCGCGAGTGGGCACCAGACGTGGGAGCGCGGTGACATGCTTGCGCTCGCATTCGACTCGCCGGAGGCGGAGGCACGCTGGATCGTGGACCGCATCGAACACTTGAGGGGCGTGCCGTTCATAGACCGTCCCGGCGCGGAGCCACGCGGACTGTCGTGGTCCGACTGCGCCGTGCTGTTCCGGTCCGTCGCGCGCGACTCGGAGCCAGTCGTCGCCGAGCTACGACGCCGCAACATCCCGTTCATCGTGAAGGGTCTGAACCGGCTGTTCGACAGCCCCGAGATCCAGGCCGTCGTCGGTCTGTTCAAGTTCGTCGTCCGCGAGATCGACGCCGCCCAACTGCGCGCGCTTTGGGACGGCGCCGCGCTCGTCCCGACCGGGTCGGATTGGACCAAGGCGCTGAAGGTGCTGGAGACCGGCCGGGACTTCGCCTCCAACAAACGGCATTCGGTGTACAACATCCAGCGGCTGTACCTGAACTTCCTCGAAGCACTCGACATGCGCGAGGAGAGCCTGCCGGGCGACACTACTCGCCGCGAACTCGTGTTCTACCAGCTCGGCAAGTTCAGCCAGGTTATCTCGGACTACGAGCAAATATACTTCACGACGGCGCCCGAGAAGAAATACGAGGGTTTCGGCAAGTGGCTCGAAAACCAAGCGCCAGATTATTATGCCGACGCCGACTCGGACGTCGGCTACGCCACTCCGGACGCCGTGACCATCGCGACCGTCCACCAGGCGAAGGGGTTGCAGTGGCCCGCCGTGTTCCTGCCGGCCATCCGCAAAAATCGGTTCCCGGCACGGGTCATGGGCGGCGTCCGACTCGACCACGTCGTCCCCGACGCCGCGCTCGCCGACCCTGACCGGTACCGCGGAACCGTCGAGGACGAGACCCGCCTCTTGTACGTCGCCGTCACGCGGGCACAGAAGTACCTGTACGCGACGTTCGCACCGATGGCCGACAACAAACAGCAGCAGAAGCGCTCCGACTTCTTCGAGCACATCTCCAAGCAGCAGTGGGTGTCGACGACGCCTTCGCTCATTGGCGGCGCGCGCGTCACCCCGCAGGCCGCTATCCAAACACCGAAAGTCGCGCTTTCGTTTTCGGAGCTGAAGTACCTGTTCGAGTGCCCGTACCAATTCAAGCTGCGGTTTCTGTACGGGTTCAACGCCCCCATCCACGAGGCGCTCGGGTACGGCAAGGGACTGCACGACGCTCTGTCCGAAATCCACAAACGCGCGCTCGACGGTGACGTTGTCACGAAGGACGCAGCGCCGGCGCTCATCACCCGGCACATGCACGTCCCGTTCGCCTACGAAAAGCTGAAAAATCAGTTGCGTGACTCCGGTATCAAGACCATCGAGCGGTACTTCGACGCCCACGGCGCCGAGATCGCCAACACGGAGTACTCGGAACAGTCCATTCAGGTCCACGTCGCGCCCGGCATCACCGTCAACGGCCGCATCGACCTCATTCGCCGTCTCGACACAGGCGAGGTGGCGATCGTCGACTTCAAGTCCACCGAACGTGCCCAAGCCGAGGACGTCACCCGCGACCAACTCCACGTCTACGCCGTGGGATACAAAGAGCTCACCGGAAAGTCTGCCGACCTGATCGAGGTGCTAAACTTGGACGAGAAGGGGAAAACCACCCGCGAGCCGGTGAACGAACCACTGCTGACCGCCGTCCGGGACAAGGTGCGGAACGCCGGGGAGGCGCTGCGCACGAACAAGCTTCCGCGCCTTCCAACATGGGACAAGCACGCTTGCGGATCGTGCGACCTCGTCGGACTGTGCCGGAAGCAGCCGACGAGCTGACCGGCGGAACTGAAATTGTGATTACCTGCTACTCGAAGTGGCAGTGTGACTTCAAAATGCTAGCCGTCGAAAACCAGAAAACACGTCTCGCTATTTTACCAACCACTGCGCGTGACTGGGACCCTTCTCGGAAATGCGCTTACTTCGATCGCATTGCCAACCAAACTCGGACCGTCAGACGCTCCAGGTCCAACTCGATCCGTAGATTTCTAGATTCTTGTACGCAGTCCAAGTTCGTTTTTCCCACATAGGACGCGGGGGATTGTCCGAGCTTAGTTTCGCGTCGTCCCTCATTCCATCAAATACCGCCTTAGTAACCCATGACTTGATCTTCGGGTCCCGGATTGAGCAAAGCTTCGCCGCGAGGTTCGCAGCCATCCCTACCCAAACCAGATCGTTCGATCCGCGAATGCCGGTACGCGCGACGTAGAGCGTGCTCGTATCGACGCCGACGGCCTGAGTAATCTTGCAACCCTTGTTCGGGTAATGCTCCTCAATCAGTGGGTTTATCACCTTCTCCACGACATGGTTGACCTGTAAGGCGGTGGTAGCTGCGGGACCATTTTTGATCTTTCCGACAAATACAGCCATAACCCGATCGCCGTCAAAGGCAGTAATTGTTCCACCGTTGGAGCGAATCACCCTGCACACAGCCTTCAGGTATGCCTTGTAGATTTCCGCCGCCAACTGCGCTGAAAGCCTGCTCACCAACCCCGTAGAATCTGCCAAATCGGCGTACAGAACCGTACCTTCGAGCTTTACAGCGTCATTCCCCAAGCCAAGGTCTTCAGGCTCAGGCACGACATTGCCATCGCGCTCGGTCCAGCGTGTCTTGAAGATGTCCCGAGTTTCCGTCTCGATATCTTCCTTCAACCCCACTGAAAGCTCACCCGATTCACTATTTGTTCGTGATCCATAGGATCTCGCAAAACACGACGAACCAAAGAATTACGGCAGCAATGGCGAAGTCGCAGGACAGTCTAAACCGGGTGTGCTTTGCGGAAGCGATATGCGAAACTTCCAAGACCTGCGTGCCCACTTGCTGAATCCAATCCTCGGTAGCAGTGGCTTTCATGTCCGCAGCGTAACGCGCGTAGTCCCAACCATAGCTGCCGATGATGTGAAGGAAGAAAACTTTGGACTGCGGGGCCTTCCCGCCGAATCTAGACCTGACAACGCGAACTGATGTCACCACTGCCGCTAACGAGCAGGCCGCATACAGCACGAGCGGTCCGCAAATCAGCAGCTTTTGCCAGCAGGCACCACCATAATTGATGATGGCCTTCACGTCGGCGACGTTACCGGCGGTAAAACCAAAAAGCACCGCTATGAGTGCTACGATGAAACCGGCTTTCGCGTCCGCGAACCGAATCTGATCCTGGATTCCATCCAGGATCTTGAATGCAGTATCGAGGTTCGTCTGCTCTTGAGACTTAACAGGGGTAGCAGGTGAACCGGTTGGAGTTGTCGTCATGAGTGGGAACTCCTGATCGCATCATAATGGCAACGCTTGGCCTTCTTGCCGCTGCCGCAGACGCACGGATCATTGCGACCCAACTTTTTGTCCATTTCCCCAACTGCCTGCTTGAGGCCTGGAACACCGTGAGCATACTCGGGGCCGATCCATTTGGCCTTGATGTGGGTGTGCGGTTGCGCAGCGAGGTCTTCTTGGAAGAAGGTCTGCTTTACCAGATACCCGCTCGTGACATTGAGAAGGTCATGCAGAGATGACGCCGATCCGAAGTCGATCTCGCTCCTTGCTGCAACGAAAAGGCAGAGCTTCCAGTCCTCCTCAATATGAGAGTCACTGATGTTTTTCCACTCAAGCCGGTGACTCTCCAAGTAAACGCTCGGAACGCTGTTGCGACTTGGAAAATTGAGCGGATAGGTGACCTTCAGCGTGAACGGCCCGTAACTCGCCCCATTCTCGGTAACGACGGTGAGGCATCCTCGGATGAATGCCGACCCGTTGGTGTCGAACCCGGCGGAGAATCTTTGAAGCCTTGCTCGACCGATGGCCTGTTCCGCTTCCCAGCGATCAGGATTCAGGGAGTGCCAAGGAATCGTTCGTGAAGCGGCGAAGCGAGAAAAACCTAAATGCGGCTTGGGTTGGGGCCTTGACTGCTGCTCTGGTTTCAAGCGGGTCAGGATTGTGATTCCCACGGCGGCGACGGCTGCTGCGGCCAAGAGACCGCTGCCCGCGTCGGACCTGTCCTTCGCCTTGGCCACTGATTCTACGGTCAGTCCCTTCGCAACAAAGTCACCGGCCTTGGTTTTCGAGAAATGCGTGAGAACGTCTTTTCCACACAGGGCCTCATGAAAGGTAGCCGAGATGCGGATTTCCTTGCCCTCGCTCGCATCCTGGAGCGCCTGGGCCTTGCAGACGGAAAGGCCGAGACAGATCACCTCACGCGAACCTTTTTTGCCCAAGCGGCTCACCAGCGTGGTTCCGACGTCCATGCCGATGGCGACATGAATCGAGTTTCCCGTGCCTAGAGCAGAAGTCAGCACCAACTCCATCGATGATTGAAGCCCTATGGCCGTGTTCAAGGCGTTTATGCACCGCTTACTCAGTTCATCCCCGGCAGCGGGCATATGAACGATCGCGATCACGCAGTCGCCCTGGTGCTGGACGACCGCACCTGGAAAAACGTTCTCGATGACCCGGTGGAACTCTTGGCGGATGATGTGGAGGTTTCTCACCTCTGATTCGACATCCTCGTCCGCTTCTGCATCCTGAATCCGCTTCGTGAAGCCTGAAATGTCCGCGTAGATAGTGACAGCCGAGATGCGCTTGCTGTTTCTCTCTGTCAGGACCTCGAAATCAATGGGGACTTCAGCGCCCGCAATGACCATTTCATGCAGCGGGATCTCGTCCCGGTAGTCCTCGGTGAGGCGCGTGAGCCGTTCCTCGTTGAACTTGACCCCGAGTTCGGCTCTCAGTTCTTCATGGTTCTGCCAGCGGAGAGCCGTGGATTGATAGGTGTCGTTCTCGCAGATCGACTTGGACTTCTGGAATTTGACCTTAAGGCAGTCGGGAAGCTGCTTATAGACGTTCTCGGTGATCGTGATCGAGTCCTGTCCATCGAGAACCTTCGCGCCAAGGTTCGCACAGCTTCCGAGGCTGATCAGTTCACGCTCACCTCGGTGACCGATGTTGGCGACAAGGGACTCGCCAGCGGAGATGCCCACGGCACCGGAGTAGAGATGGCCGTCATCAAAAACTTTGTTGAAGGGACCGTATAGATACGACTGAACCGTGATCGCCGAGATCACGGCCTGGAGCGCACGCGCCGCTTCGTCGTCGTAGGGCTTGTAGATGAGGTAGTGGAGTCGCGCTGCCTGAAACTGGATGAGTTCGGCGTCATGCGATCCAAGCAGGTCCGCCTGCATCTTCCGAAGGACGCTGGCCTCGCGGAGCAGCTTCCGTTGCTTTTGCTTGTCCTCCCCGGCTTCAGCCACGGCTTCGTGGAAGTTCGGGATGTCAGCATAGACGTGGAGCCCTTGAACCCGCCGGACATCTTCCAGCCCGAGGTTCGTGAAATCCATTTCCCGGCCATGATCCGTGACCGTCGGGGAGAAGTCCTTCTCCAGTTCCTGTTGAACGCGCTCCAGGGACTTATCTTTACTCCAACTCATACTGCTGCCTCCTAATCCATCAGGGGATTAGGCATCATGACGAGATTTTCGGCGGGAGTCAAACCGATGGCACACATTCCCTTGGGGAGGCTACTTGTCCGCCCCACTATATAATGGATAACGCGACGCACCTTCGGTCGTCCGCTCCGGCAGTGGCAATCTTGTCGGAACAGAGACAAAACGGCGGAGCGCCGGGCACCCGGCCTGAGGCGGAGAACTTCCAGCTCTCCTTCGACAGGTGAAAGAAGAAACGGGATCGCAAACAGGGCCACCTCAACGCCGCGCATTAAGTTAGCAGAATCACACACTGCTCCGAGTCGAATGATACTCAAGTCTCACAATGCGATGCAGCTAAATATCCATGAGTGTCACTTGATTGAGAAAAGTTTTTTCATTTCAATAGATTGACCACTAGTAATCTCTACTGATAGACATCTCTCGGGGATTAAGTATCTAAGAGGGGAATGGCGTGGAAAAACTTTCTAAACCAAACGCGAAACTTTTACGAAGCGCGCCGGCGCTCCGCGTTTACCTTCTCCCGCGCTCGGGCTTCGCGCTCGCACTCCTAGCGAACCTCATCTGGGGAACGTCCTTTCTGGCGTCGAAGGTCACGCTGACGGTCTGGGGTCCATTCACCGCGTCCGCTCTCCGATTTGCGGCCGCGATCGCCGGCATGCTGATTGTGCTCCCGGCTCTCGGCCTTTCGATCCAAGTCCCGCGCTCGCGCGCGGTGTGGTGGAAAGTTTTCCTCATCGGCCTTTCTGGATTCGGGCTCCTCTACCCGCTTCAGCTTACGGGGATGACGGCCATTCCCTCGTCGCTATCGGCGGCCATCATGCTGACGTCGCCGCTCTTTGTGCTGGTCTTCGCGTCAGGTTTTCTCAGTGAAGCGCTTCCGTCCCAGAAGCTCGCCGCCATCGGCATCGGGATTGTGGGCGGCATCATGCTCGTGAGCCCCGGCAACCTCTCGGCCGCCGCGTGGTCGGTCGCCGCCATTCCCCAGCTCCTAAAGGGATTCACACTCACTTTGGCGGCTTCGCTCAGCTTGGCCGTCTCAGTTATCGTTACCCGCTCGGCCACCAAGGATCTCGACTCCCGAAGCCTTACGTTCTGGTCAATGTGCGTGGGTGAAGCCCTCCTCCTTCCCCTCGCGCTTGGCGAAAAGCACCACCCGTCGGCGTCGCACGATATGGGCATGGCGATCGTGGCGCTGGTCTTTCTTGCGCTGTTTTGCTCGGTATTCGCGTTCCTGATCTGGAATCGGGCGCTCGCGGTGGCTTCGCCGCAGGAAATCGCCTCCACCATGCACGTCAAGACCCCGGTCGCGGTGCTCCTGGGGATTGCAGTGGCAGGCGAGCCTCTGACGTTCGCGATTGCAGCCGGCACCCTTCTCATCTCCTTCGCGGTTTGGCTGTCGCAGTGGCAGCCCAAACCCGCCACCATATCGCAGCCGAAGGAGGCAACGTCGTGAACAGCAATCGACGTTTCGCGCCGGATCTCATCGTGGAGGCCACGAGTGTTTGTGATCGCCAGTGCCCGGGGTGCTACGCGCCCAACGTGGTTTCGCGCGAGAGTCCGCTTAAGCTTCTCGCGGAAAGACCGGATCTTTTTCTTGCCCCTGAACGGCTCGAAGAAGCGCTCCTTAAACTGTCCCCTGCCAGCCTGAACTGGCAAACAATTGGAGTCCGAGGTGGTGAACCCACCCGGCATCCAAGGTTGCCAGATCTTCTGCGTTGCCTGGGCAAACATTCCCCGGCCACCCTTTACCTCGAAACCCACGGTCGATGGCTGCTCGCAGGATCTGAGAGCGATAACCAACAGTCCCTCTTGGAGGCCATGAGGGACACTCGCACCGTCATCAAGATCTCGTTTGACCAGATGCACGGGCTGTCGCCGATGGCACTCCGGGAAATCACCGGTGTCCTGGATCGACATGCCATTGACTGGTGTGTCGCCATTACGGAAGCCCGCGAAGCGGCCTTCATGATCGCCCGTATCCTTTGCGATTGGATTTCCGATGACCAGATTATCTTTCAAGAGAAGGTGACCACCGCGCAAAGACTGATCCGCCCACACTCCGCGGTGATTCGAACTAATGGACAGATCGCCTCTGAAGTTTCGACGCGTATTGATTTTCAGGTGAGCGAGGTGCCCACGCTCCCTCCCCTGGTGGCCTGCCCATGAAAAACAACCTTATCGCGCTTCTCAGCTTCTACCTTACCGGCTCCATGGCCACTCCGCTTTTCGCAGCTATCGAGCCGGTTCGCATCGGACTGGCATCGAATTTCTCCGAACCCAGTTCCAGCTCGTCGAACCCTTATGGCGATTACTTTCGCAGTGGCGTCCGCTTAGCCCTTCTCGATTCAGAAGCACGACTCACCAAGCGGGGCCTTCGGGTTGAGCTACAGGAATTCGATTACGGGACCGCGCAAGTCCGCGTGCTTGAGGCGGCCAAGAACGCGGCGGCCTCCTCAGTCATCGGCGTATTGGGCTATAACTTTTCCTCTCACGCCCTACTCGCTGCGCCCATGCACCAGCAGGCCAAGCTTCCGATGTTGACCCCGAGTGCATCGGCGGACCGGATTGGGCGAATGGGCTCCTTTATTCACGTAGCCTGCTTCGACAACAGCTTCATGGGCCGCACACTCGCCCAAGTCGCGAAAAATCGCCTTCACGCGACCCGTGCCGCCATTGTCGTCGCCGCCGACTGCGCCTACTGCCAAGATCTTGCACGGGCCTTCGAAGAAGAATTTCGCGCACTCGGCGGCTCCGTGCCGGTGCGTTCCGAAGTCCTGGAGTCGGATACCGACTTTTCTCAAACGATTGCCGCTCTCAAAGGGAATGCCTATGACGTCGTCCTCGTTCCCAACCAAGAGTTGAACTCCGCCAGAATCATCTCGTCGATTCTGAAAGCGGGGATTCACAAGCCGTTTCTCGGCGGCGACGGCTGGGGAAACGTTGGAAACGAGTTCTTTGCGGTGCTCGGAAACCAGGAGCTACAAGGTTTTTCAGTTTCGCACTGGCATCCCGATGTCAGCACTCCCCGCTCCCGCCGCTTCGTGAAAGATTATACGACCCGCTTCAAGAAACGCCCCAACGACACCTCCGTGCTCGCCTACGACGCTACTCTCCTCCTGGTGGAGGCGATTCTTTCCGCGAAGGACTTGAGCCGGCAGGGCTTGGAGGCCGCACTCAATGGCATCCAACATTTCGAGGGTGTTACGGGCGAGTATCGCTTTCGAAAAGACGAAGCGCCCGCCAAGAGCCTGGTGCTTCTGGCTGCCCAAAAAAAGCGCTTCAAAGTGGTTGAAACGATTTCGCCCCAAGGCAGAAAGGCAGTCCCATGATCGGCCACAAACGCGTTCAGCTTCGCGCACTTTCGAACCGTGATTCCGGCGACGCCGAAAACTACGAAAAATGGATCAACGATGAGGAAACCAACTTATGGCGCGGCCTTTATCATCCCACCTCGTCGGTGGAGGCTTCGCAGTGGATCGAGCAGCAAATGGTTACCCTGCCTGACCGATTGACCCTTTCAGTGGATCTCAAGACTAAGAAAGGCAGTCAGTCGATAGGATTCATTGGCTTGCGGTCTATCTGCCCGCGTTCCCGCCGGGCGGAGATTTGGATCTATATTGGCGACAAGTCCACCTGGGGTGATGGCATAGGTGGCGAAGCGATCACCGCCCTCTGCAGATATGCCTTCAAAGAGATGAATCTTCACCGGCTCTGGCTCGAACTTGATCCCGAACACGCGCCCGCCTTGCGGTGTTACCAGAAAGTCGGCTTTGTGCGCGAAGGGACGCTCCGCCAAGCCTATTATCGCCGGGGGAAGTACCGGGACACCTGCATGATGGGACTCTTGCGACCTGAGTTTGAAAAGAAAGGGACCGCGTCGGCATGAAGGGTTTTTGGCGTCCCTCCGAACATGAGGTCACCCTTCGCGCGACGATGAACCGCGTTCTTTTAATCGTACTTGGCCTCGTGATTATCTCCACGATGGGCATTCTCTTTGGATACGCCGAGATCAAGCAGACCGTCGCGATTCGCGAGCTGGTGACTGATCTGGCCAAGGCCACGCCCGCACAAATCGAAGCGCTGATTCCATCATTCTTGGTTCCCGAGCAACGCTCAGGAGCGGCGGTCCTTCTCAATCGCTTCAAGGCGTCCGGCGATCTGGATGAAATCAAAATTATGGAACTGCACGAGAAGCTCCCCGCCACCTTATCCCGATGCGCCTTAACTCAGGAGCCGAGCGACTGCATCGAGCGCGTCGGAAAAAGGATCGCCTATATTGCGCCCATCCGCGAGGGAGACCAGACGTTCGGCTATCTCGTCAAGATCAAGCGCTTCTCGAATCCGCTCGCGGCCGACTCAATTCTCCAGATGATCGAAGGCGTCTCCATCGTACTGGTCCTTGTCTTTCTCGCGCTGTTTATTGTTTTCTCCCGAATCACCGTCCGTGAAATCCCGGACGAGCTCTCGAACCTGGCCGCGTGGGTCGAGTCAGTCCTGGCTGACAAATCTTCCGCGCACGCCCCGAAGCTCCGATTCAAGGAACTCAACGACCTCGCGGGCCAGATCGCCAAAATCCTCGAGCGCCACGAATTGGCCCGCGACCAAGCCGTGGTGGGACAGCTCACGAGCGGGATCATGCATGATCTCAGAACGCCCATTCATCCCATAGTTTCTGCTTACGGGCTGGCGGCTGAGCAAGCCGAGGGAACGCCAAAAAAACTACAGCGGCTTGAGAATCTTTTTCGCGCCTGTTCCGCGAATTTACCGATCATCGGCAGTCTGATCGAATCCACGCTGGATGGAAGTCGAAATATCCATATCGAGCCTGAACTCCTCGATTTGCGCGAGACTTTCAGACAGGCCCTCGCCCTTCAAGCGCAGGCCGTGGCCCATCGGCACCTCAAGGTGGAGATCACGAGCGGCGACACGCCGGTAGTCGTTCCCCACGACCCTGTGCAAATGGGACGAGTCTTCGCTAACGTGCTCAAGAACAGCATGGACGCGATTGACGAGGCTCGCCAAGCGGATGCTGCGCATCCGGCGCACTTCCACCTGGCGATCACGAAAACACCCAGCGGAGTTTCAATCCGGATGGAGGATTCTGGACTCGGACTTCCGGCAGACCCAGAAAAAGTATTCCGGGCATTCCGGAGCTCGAAGCCGAGAGGCAGCGGCCTCGGTTTGATGATTTCACGCAAGATCGTAGAGGCCCATGGGGGCCGGATGTTGGCTCGCCGCTCAGAACGGCTTGCCGGAGCGTCTTTTGAAGTGCTGCTTCCCATTGATGGCGCGGCCGTTCGCATGGAGGCTAAAGTATGATCGAACAACGAAATATGCTGCCAATGGGACTGCCCAAAATCCTCGCAATTGACGATGACGCAAGTTGGCTTGAACAGGTGCCGCTCATCCTCGAAGATGAGTGCCAGGTGGATTGCTACCCGACGATCGACCAGGGCATCCAGGCGATCGCCGCCGACTACTACGATATCGTACTCCTTGATTTGAACTTTGACGGAGACAGCCGCACTGGACTTGACCTGTTCAACCGCATTCAGGCCCAGGATCGTGGAATCGACGTCATCGTGATCAGCGCCGAAACTCACACGGATCGACTGATCAAGATATTCAACGCCGGGGTGAGTCGCTTCATCTCAAAGCCTGCGACTCCAGACGCTGTCCGATCGGCCGTTCGCAAGACCCTCGAAGAACGCGAGATGCGGGCACGAGCGATTCACCGCGAGCTGGCTGGGAAAGATGGCCCGGTCTTGCTTGGAAAATCCCCGGCAAGCCAACGCCTCCGCGAAGAAATATTGCGAGTTATTTCGTCCAAGGCCCGCGATGTGCTCCTGACCGGCGAAACGGGAACCGGCAAGGAAGTCGTCGCCCAGATGATCGCGGGCACGGCAGATCGCTCACGACGCTTCGTGGCCGTTCACTGCGGCGCGATCAGCGAAGGCTTAATCGAGTCCGAGCTTTTCGGGCACGTGCGCGGCGCTTTTACGGGCGCTGAAAAGGACCGGGTGGGCGCCTTCGAGACCGCCGGCGGCGGCTATGTCTTCCTGGACGAGATCGGCGAGATGCCCCTGAACCAACAAGCCAAACTCCTGCGAGTGCTACAGGAGCGAAAGGTTCAGCGAGTAGGCTCTCACGATGAACGCCCCTGCAACTTCCGACTTATAGCGGCCACCCACGTTGATCTTCAGCGCGCAGTTGAGGAAAAACGTTTTCGAGGCGACCTCTATTTCCGGATCGCGCGCGAGACAATCCACATTCCGCCACTTCGTGAGCGGATTGAGGATATCCCCGAGCTGGTCTATGCCACGATCGCGAAAACGCCGGAAGCTCGGAAAAAAACGCTGACGAGTGGCGCGATGGCACTCCTGCAAGCTTATCAGTGGCCGGGCAATATCCGCGAGCTAATCAGTGTGGTCGAAAGGCTTTGTAGCCGCTGCAAGGACGATGTGATTCGTGAGGGCGACATCTGCAACGCGGTTCCGGAAGTCGCACCGATTTTCTCTTCAAGAGTCAATCAGGCGCTGGTCGGGCGGTACGGGGCGCAGCTCATCGCGACCGAGCGCCGCCGGTTCGAGAAGGCCATCATCGAGGCGAATGGAAACCGCGACCGCGCCGCAGAGCTTCTCGGAATTTCTCGGCCCACTTTTTTCCGGAAGGCTAATGAGCTTGGACTGGTGAGAAAGCGGAGAAGGGATAATCGGGATGCCGAACTCTGAGAAAGCTAGATTGAACGCGATCATCAGCGAATGTGGACAATATCGTTACACGCTTCACCGCGATCTTTCAAAAGACGTATCGGGCGCGCGGCGGGCACTCTTCATCATGCTCAACCCCAGTAAAGCTGATGCGGTGAAAAACGATGCAACTATTAATCGATGCATCTACTTCGCGAAGCGCGAGGGTTGCTCCGCCCTTACGGTGGTCAATCTGTTCGCGCTCCGCTCGACTTATCCGACCGATCTCCGCAGATGCGAAGATCCGGTCGGACCTGAAAATGATCACCACATCGCAGAGCAGGTCCAAATGCACACCGGATGCCTCATCGTCGCGGCTTGGGGAGCGGACTCTTTCGCTGTAACTCGAGCGAGCGAAGTACTGAGCCGATTCGGCCCCTTCCATTGCTTCGGCATGAACCAAGATGGCTCCCCTCGGCATCCAGGCAGGATCTCGAACGCCGAGGCGCTCCTTCCCCTAAAATAGGCTTGATACTTCAGTCGCACTCGCCCTAATTTCCGTCTTTTAATGAGACTCCCCGAGACTTGAGTATCATCGAGAGACTCTGCTTCCACACTGGAAACCAAGAACTCCGGGTGGTTACCAATTTCATAGGTTGCGGTCCTCCCTGGCATACCTTGCACATCCCCTCTCCTGAAAACGCGGCCTGATACTCGCGGCTCCGGCAACCATGGTGGTTCCGAAGACCGATGAGGCAGACGCCGCCGAAAACGCCACGTCTCATCGGCGTGGAAAGGAGAAGGAATGCTTCGCAAATGGTTTACCGCAATCCGCAAGGGCGCGGCCAAGGTTCTATCCGTCATCGGAAAGGGACTCATGGTCCCAGCTTCCCATCGAGACGCACTGTTCTTGGATGAGTACCGACATCTTGAGCACCGAAACCACCTGGAGGACGCCCGAACACGCGCGCGGTCCTTAGGGCATCGCCTATGAGCGCGCTCAACAACCAGGTGTCGGTGATCGGAAATGTCGGTGCGGCGCCCGTCGCTCGCGCGAAGACCCGCGACGGCACGCCCATTGTCGGGTTCGCCATCGCCCAGTCAGTCATGGCGATGGACGCGGTGACCAGCAAGCCCGTCCAAAAACGCGCCCAATGGTTCCAAGTGTCCTGCTTTGCCCGCCTCGCCGAGAAGGTTCTGGGTGGCGTCAGTAAGGGAGACCTCGTCCTGGTAACGGGAGAACTGCGGGCCTCCTCCTACACAGGAAAAGACGGCGAAAAACGTTCTGCCGTGGAAATCGTCGCATTTGACGTTTGCAAGGTCGAGCGGCTTCGCGTCCGAAGGGTGCCAGTCGATGGCTGGGATGGGCTCGGATTGCCGACGCAGGAGATGGCTCCGGGTCCGACCTTCGATGAGTGGGACGAGGCTGCGATCGCTCCAACGGCAGAGGAGCCGCCGGTCAATGGCCAGTGATCCCTTGAATCCAGCCGCCCGTAAACCCGACGTTCCACTCGCCGCCGCGCTTTTGGTGGCAGGAGGCTTCCTTTTACTCTTCGCCTGGCTCAAATCACCCCGCGAAACGGAGCAGATCGTCGAACAAATGACCCGCTTCGGAAGCATCAACTCGTTGCCGCTCTGTCTTGCGGCCAGTTCAATGATCTTCAACTTGCTCTGGGTGGGCGCCCTCATGCGCCGAGCCTTCAAAGAAATGGCACAGAGATCGAGAACGGGAAAAAAACGGAGCCGAGAAAAGTCCGACCGGCCTTCATGGAAGGCAATCACCCTCTTCATTGCCAGCGCGGCGCTCGTGTCGTGGTTCCTGGCGTACCGGCTACCCATCGTGATGCCAAGGCTGCTTCCATTTGCCATGACAGTGACGACCTGGACCCAAGGTTTCGGACTGTGCCTCTTCGTGTCCGCCGTGGGGGCAGGACTGATTCTTCGACGCGTTGGCGGGCTCCTCCTGTCGGATTCTCTGAGACTACCCTGGCTTCGTGGCCTACCCCCTGTACCGAAAATCAGCGATGGTGTGGTCCTGGGCACAATCCGCGAACTGGGGCTTCCCGAGGATCAGCAGCCAGATCCACGAAAGAAGCCCGAGTGGCTCTGCGAGGGCCTCAAGGGTTTGACCGGAAATATCTTTCTGACTGGTGCGATTGGCTGGGGAAAATCACAGGTGCTCCTCCAACTCATCAAACAATGCCTCGCGAACTTCAGTGAGAAGCCCGCCCTGCTGGCCATCGACCCAAAACGGACCTTCGTCCGCGAGCTCCGGCGGATCATCGAGAGCCTCGGACTGGGGGATCGGCTGCTCTGGGTTTCATTAGAGGATGCCGGGGTCCGGTTCAATCCAATCTGGCGTGAGGGAATGCTCAAGGAATCCGTCTTCACCGCGATCGCCAATAGCCTGCGGCTTGCGTCGATGAACTTTCTCGGAAGCTCTGGCGACAGTCGCTTCTGGGAGCAATCCAGTTTCAATCTTCTGAAGAACGCCCTGATCTATTGTGCCGCCAAACATGAGTACTTCACCTTCCAGGACCTCTATCGCGCGCTTGTTCTTGCGCGTGACGGAGCCTTGGTTGAGGAACTGGTCGACTGCTTGAACGACTCGGATCGCACTGAAAAGTGGGATGCCGAGGAGCGGGGAAACATCGACATGGCCATCACCTACTTTCGTTCGGAGTTCACTCAGATGGAGGAAAAGATTCGAACGAATATTCTCGCGACCGCCACGAGCTTCCTCAACGAGTTCCTGGAATACCGTGTCTCGCGTGTTCTTTCACCCGCCCGCGAGGACATCAACTTTCCCTCAATGGCGGACGCGATTCGCGATGGAAAGCTGATTTGCATGCATATTGAGAACGACGCGCTTGCACGTTCCATAGGCACCCTGCTCAAGCTTCTCTACCAGGAAGCGATTCTCGCCCGTGTGCGCGGCACCCAGAGTGATCTGACCAAGCATTGCCTCCTGGTCATGGACGAATACCAGGATGTCGCGACCAGTGGCGGTGGCGCCGGCCTGGGTGACGACCGCTTCCTCGCAATGGCCCGCGAATCAAAAGCGATTACGATTGCCGCTACCCAGAGCGTCAGCTCGCTGGAAAACGCGATCCGCAGCGCTCCCGCGACGGCGGAAATATTACAAAACTTTAGGACTCGGATCTTCGGGAACACCACCGATCCGAAGACGATCCGCCTTTTCCAGGAGCCGCATGGCCAGGTCGAGCGGGAGCGCAGCTCCCATAGCTTCTCCGAAAGTGCCCAGGACGCACGTCACGACGCCATTTTCGGCGGCTACGACGGTAGGAAGTCGAGCATCAGTGAGAGCGTATCGACCCACACGGCGCAGGAGTTTCCGGTGACCGCTCGGGAGTTCTCACGTCTCCGCGCATTCGAAGCCTACGCCCAAATTTTTGACGGACTCGAAACGCGTTTTGAAAAGCTCTTCTTGAAACCCCATTTTCTGAAAAACATACGGACCCCACACCGCAAGGTGCTTGAAGGGCTCCGAGCCGCGGCGGCTGTTCCCCGCGCGATAACAGTGTGCCTCTTCGCCTTTCTCGGCGTTTTCGCGAGCACAACGAATGCCCAGGCGGAAGTGCTCTTTCCCAATGTCTGTTCGGTGGTCAAGACCGCGGAGTTTTCTTCCTGCCTCGACTTCAAGGTGGGCGCCTGTATGTGTGGATGGCCGGTGCCCCGGCCCTGCGTCCAGATCAGCTACTACGTGCCGCAAACTTTCATCGAGGTTTGGCCGGACTCCGGGGACTCGTTCTTTAAGATGCATCCAGCGGCATTCCAGCTCGGCCTACATTCCGGCGCTCTGCCCTTCGGAGCTGAGGATGACAACGGAACCTTTAGCTTTCAGGCTCACGCAATTGCGGTTCCTCTGGCAAGCCCGCCGTTTGGGGCGCTCCCGTGTGGGGGCGCGCGTTTTGACAAACCCTGCTTCGACCAGATGAGCGAAGATCTCGGCAGCAATTGGAAGGATGGCAAGGCTGACCTTTGGCAACCGAGCTTTTTGGCCTGGTTGCTTTCACCCAAGGGCTGCCTCCTCAAGGGCGCAGCAGAGGGCGTGCTGGGTTCGGTCACGCCGTCGCTGGGCGTGGACGCCGGTGGATGCAGCTTCCCGCAAGGGTTCCTTCCGAAGTACCCGCCATCACCGCGCGAAGCCTGTAACGGCTGGGGCGTGTTTCTCCCGAGGCATGGGGTCTATCACGGCGCATCGCGAGCCGGAGCCGCGCTGATGATCGCCGCGCGCCTCAAAAGCTTGGGGACCGAAGTCAGTCACACAATCCCCGGCGACCCAGATGAGGTCTGGCAGATGCTCTCTCCACAAAGCTCATCGTGTTTCAAGGAGGGCCTGTCCCTCGGAGCGTTAGAGACCTGGAAGGGGGTTCGCGAAGAGCAGCGCCTTCTGGGTAAGTTCAAAGGTTATCTATTCGTCGTATGGAAGCGTGTGAGCTGTTGCCAGGATATCCCCGTGGCACCGGCGGCCTTTCTCGCGATCCAAGCTCTTCGAGTAGCGTGCCTGGCGGTGCCAGGCGGAGGAATATGAATATGGCGGCAGAACTGGGGCAGACGAATCCTTATGCAAATCTCTATCAGGACATGATCGCGTCGGCCGCCAAAGCCGGCGCATCCGATATCCACATCCAACCCGAGCGAAACGGCGTTGAGATTCGGTTTCGGGTTCTTGGGGAGTTATCAAGCTGGAAATCGATCTCCGACGTTCATAAGGCACCCTTCCTTCAAGAGGCCAAGCGGCTCTCGCAGTGTTCGCTCGCCATCGCCGGTCGCGCGCAGGATGCGCGGATCTCGCTGCCAGCACTCAATCTCGATGTCCGCGTCAATCTACTCCCCTCTCTTCATGGCGAAAAACTGGTGCTGCGCCTCCTCGACCAGACGCGAAAGTTTAACTTGGACGCCATCGGACTCCCTGCCGGCCCAGTTCAGGCAATCCGACGGGCGCTGGAGCATCGCACGGGAGTGAATCTCATCACCGGACCCACCGGGAGCGGAAAAACCACGCTCCTTTACTCGGCCCTGGCCTCGCTTGACTGCCAACGCCTCAATATCGCCACCATCGAGGACCCGGTCGAATACACCTTTGCCGGAATCACCCAGGTCCAGGCCAGCTCGAAGCTGTCTTTCGCTGATGCGCTTCGAGCGATGCTTCGACAGGACCCCGACGTGATCCTGGTCGGCGAGATCCGGGACGCCGCCACCGCCGAACTGTGCTTCCAAGCAGCATCTACGGGGCACCTCGTCCTATCTACCTTGCACGCGAATAGCGCCGGAGAAGCAAAGAGTCGCCTCACCGGATTGGGCGTGCGCGTTGACCTGCTGGATTCCTGCCTTCGCTTCAGCTCCGCCCAACGGCTGGTCGGTCGACTCTGCGAGAAGTGCCGAATCCCGCTCGCATCGAGCGATCTGAAACGCGGGCTCGGCATCGCTGGAAAAGAGGAGAGTCTACGCAAAAGAAATCCTGAAGGATGCAAATCCTGCGTGAAAGGCGTCTCTTCGCGCGTTCCGGTCTTTGAGTACATGGAATGGGGCCGTGACCGGTCGGAAACGCAGGGGTCAACGTTACGGGACTCCGCTCTGGAGCTGGCTCAACGAGGAGAGGTCGATGTCATTGAAGCGCTTCGAGTGGAATAAGGCGGCCACCGCGGCCGCGTGCATGGTGATCGCGGTGCTCAGTAGCGACAGTCGTGGCGACGATGGCTTCCGATACTTCAACAATCCAGAGATCGACTATTGGAACACGACAAAAGCCACCGGGAGCCGCACCAAGGACGCCACACCAGCGCCTGCGAAACTCCCTGCGTCGACACCGACAGTGCATTCAAGCGGATTCGCATGGGAGAAATATTTAAATCCTGCCCACGACGACTTTTTTAAGGAGGGCGAATATACACCGCCCGCACCATTCGTCGAAATCGCACGCAACCCGACCGACGAGAACCTCGCGCGTTGGTTTCAGTATATTGAGAAAAAGAACGAACTTCTGCGGCAGCTTCAGGGCCGTTTGACCGAGTATGCGCAGAAGAATCCGGGAAAGGTCGGCACTTTGCCCATGCCTTACTCGACCGGGCTCGCGGACGATCCCAACGCGATGGCAAAGATTGCAGCACGACTGCCGAAACCGACGCCAGTGACGGTGGATGCAAAACGGTTTCGGCTTCGCCTCTATTTTGATTCGAAGTGCCCGCACTGCGAGCACATGATGGGAACCGTCTCGGAGCTTGCGGCGATGGGGTACTTTGTCGAAATTCGTCAGGTGGACCAAGACCGATCGGTCCGGGCGAGGATTCCATTTCCGGTCGTAGACGCGTCGGCGCAGGAGTTAAAAATATACGGCATTCAATCCGTGCCGGTCCTTCTGATCGGGGACCTCAAGAAAAAGACCTACTTCAAGATGGAAGGATATCAAGCCGCATCAACCGTACTAAGTACGCTCGGCTGGCATAACTAAATTAGCTTTCTGAAACCTTCAAAAGCCCATCAATTCGACGGACTACTCGACGCGTACTCCACACCTTCGCACTGGTCTTGATATGTCCAAGAACCCCCATTTTATCGGTCGGAGGATTGAACTCTTCAGCGAATTTTTTCCATGATGGCAACTGGTCTTCTCCAAAAAAAGCACCCGCCACCCCATACAAAAGTGGGGATACGACCCGTCCGAGTTCTTTCTTTGATATGGCGCGTATTTTCCTTTTGCCACCGAAGCCTAGATTCCATTTAAAAAATGGAGCAGAACTGGGATGGCAGAAAAGCCCAATCGACTGTATCAGTCTTTCAGACTTGATTGCGTCGATCACCGCTTGACCGGAGATTATTTTTGCGTTTTCATCTCCGAGGCAATAGACGTGACCGATGGCAACAACTCCACGATGTGGAACGCCCGTGTCGAAAAGGTATTTCGAAAGAGCGAGGGTTCTCAGCAGCAAACCATGCTGAGCGGCTCGATCTGTTTGTGGTCGATTCTTTTGAGCCAAAAGGACGGCATCTCCCACGACTGAGTATTGAAGCGCGGAATTCGGCGTGCCAACGAACGTTCCATCATCAAAAATCGGGCCAGTGGCCGAGATCTCTTTGATCTTTGCGACGAGATCGTCAATGCGCGCCTTCAGTCCTGCCCTTGACAAGCCAACGGTGCCAAGCAAGTCCAACCACACGACCATTGCCTCGTCGGACTCAAAGTCTTCAAATTTATCTTTTTCGGAAGAACGTTCAAACTTATCGTGGGTCATTTCTTGTCCTCACGGGCTTGCCCGTCTGTGGGTCGATTTGCTTGAAGAGGTGGTCATTGAGCTTGAAAGGTTACTCGACCTCTCCGGCAAAGGTGGTCTTAAGGTACATAGCCACTGAATCACACCCAGCCTGACTTGCAGCCTGCTCGTAATTTCCGTGTTGGAGTTTGAATTGTACCACGTTTTTTCCGCCCGGGATGCCCCGCAGACAGCATGATTCCCATCCACAAAGGCGGAAGAAGTTGCTTTGAAGTTCAGCGGAAGACACAAAGGCCTCCCCAAATATCCTAGTATGAACGCCGATCGCAAGGTGTGAGACTCCCCGAGACCCAGTCTCGCTTCTGATACTCGCCGGTCTGTCGCGAATACAAGTAAATCAGAGTCTTATCTGTAGCCTCCTTCGTCGCATCTTCCTGGCACACCTTGCACATCCCCTACGCACAGGGACCGCGCAAGACACTGCGGTCCCTTGAAAAGGGGACTCTCGTGAAACAAAGACAAAAACAGAACGCGCGCGCCAACCTTGAAGACGAGGCAGACATAGCTCGCCTCGACGGCGCTCTTGAGCGCTGGGCACCGCTCTTCTTCTACTCGACGCTCGCCGTTCTCATCGTCTTCATCCTCTGCCATGCGGTGCCCGCGCTCGCGGCCAGCGCGCAGCTCCCCGGCGAGGACATCTCCTCGAAGATGGAGAGTGCCGGCACGCTCCTGCGATTCATCGATACTGGAATCTTCAAATGGACCGCCCGGCTTCTGGCGGGCCTCTGCATCTTTGGCGCTGGCTGGAACCTCAAAGAAATGCGCTTCGGCCCCGCCGTCATTTCGATGGTCGCGGCGATCCTGTTCGGAACCGCGCCGACCTGGGTGCGGAACATCTTCTCGATTGGCGGGGCCGACAGCGTCTTTACGTCGCACGCGCCTCTGCGCGAGCAGTACCGCCTGGCCAACAACCGCAAACCCGGGAGCGCGCCCGATGCATGACTATTCCGAACTTCGCCGAACCATGGGCCGCGCCGTGAGCCAGACACTCGATGCTCCGATCACACTCTTCGACATATGGGAGTTATCGGAGATTTTCGTGGCGCTCTTCCTGATCCTAGTGCTCGGCGTCCTTTTCTACGAATGGTTTTTGCTTTGCCTTGCGCTCGCCGTGACCCTCGGGGGACTCCCCTACGTCCGTCGGAACTACAACAAAGGGATGGCGTTTCATTATCCCTATCGCCGCTTCGGGATGCGCCTTCCCGGGCTCGTCAACCCCGGCGCCGGCCGCCGCATGTCGGATTGAGGTCAAGATGAAAGAGAAAACAAAGGTCGAAAAGCTCAAGATCGAATGCCAGCGGGCATTAAGCGCACTTTCGCAAACCGCTCAAACCACCAATCAGCGCGCAGCCCGCTTGCTTCATTCCTATTTGATCGGCCCCATGGAAAAAGGGTTCGAAACCGCCCGCCTTCAGGCTCCGCCCGATCATGTGGTGGACGGCGTGGACCTCCGGATTTTACCCAAGTTCATCTGCTACAAAGCGGCACTTCTTCGGGAGAAAGTAGCTCTTCAGTTCTGGCTTGCCCTGGTGGGAGCGGCATTCATCATCATCTTTCTGGGATCGCGCTGGGAAGTGTCGCACCTGAACGCAAAGCTGCGCGCGAAGGAATACATCCTTGCGCCGGGCGTCCAGGATTTCATCGCAGTTTCCCCACAAAGTGTACCGGACTCCCACGTTCAAAATGCCGCGATGGAGTTCCTCCAGACGTTCGGGAACATCAACCCTGTCAACGTCGACGAACAGTACCGCCGCCTCACCGAAAACATGAGCCCCGACCTTCGCGTGCAGTTCGAAATGGAGGCGGCTCCTTGGCGCTCCAAGGTCAAAGACGATGGCATCTCGCAAATTCTCTCGATCAGCGAGAAGGAGATCCGCTCGACCGGCGACGGATATTACCAGGTTACGGCCATCGGAAAGAAAGACTCCTTCGTCAACAATGAGCACATCGGCGCAACGAACATTGTCGTCGAGATGGTGCTCAGGCTCGTCCCGCCAAAAGCCGGAAAGCGCTGGTACATGGAAATCGTCAAGCTAACCAGTCAGGACACCAACGCATTTCGAGTCAAATCCAGCATGTCCGGGCAACCGCCGTCCAGAGATCCAAAAACCGTTAAACAGGGGGAAGGAACATGAGTGCATCAGAAGCAGTGGCTGCGGCCAGGATTCGCGAGGCGATGAAGTTGGTGGAAGAGGCTCAGCGCCTCCTCGATCGTGCGGGAGAGAGTATCTCTCCTGTGCGTGGCTTCTCACGAGAGTGGAGCCGCGTAACCAAAGTCTACGACCAAGTGCGGTCCTGTTGGTATCGGCTCGAATATCGACTGCAAAGAGGATGTTTTGACCTGGACGACGCCGCGAAAGCCAGTCTCGCGGGCACCGCACTCTCCGACGAGGCGATGCTATGAGTATGCGTCGATTAAGTCCGTGGTGGTTTACCTTTACGGCCATCGCTTTGGGGTGCTCGTCGGCCGCCGACGCGCGACTCATCGTCTATGGGAAGGCTCGAGAGACGATTCCGGTCGCCTTCGGATTTGAGACCCTCTTACGGTTTCCGCAGGAGGTAAAAACAATCACCGAAGCGAGCCGTTTTGAGATCAATCCAGCCAACAAAGACGAGCCAGACTACAGCGTTCTTGTCGTCAAGCCGCGCATGTCCGAGGGCGCGGCTGACGTCACTTTCATCCTCTCGGATGGAAGCACGATCCGCGCGCAGTTGGTCATCTCGAATAGGCCCAATGTACGAAAGGACTCAATCTACGATTTTAAGCCTAAAGACGAGCTCGCAACCACGAACCCGAATCTCTCCGGAAAAAGTGAACCCATGGTCATCTCCGAGCTGGACCTTATGCGCGCCATGATTCGTGGTGAAAATGTGTCCGGCTTCGACCTAAGTCGCCATTCTCAATCGGCGGCGATGGGCTCTCCGCACCTGACCGCCACCCTCGTCAAGATCTACTCCGGAAAGGACGTCAATGGTTACGTCTACATCCTAAAAAGCGAAAGCGCCGAGCGGACCTTCGAAATTGATCTGAAGGGTCTTGCGATTGGCGAGCCAAATCTTGCGGTTCTCGCGCAGGTAGATCGCCCAGCGATCGGGGGACGTGACGCGCGCGACCGCCAGACCGTCCTTCGAATCGTCGCCAAGCCTGGGGCTTCTGCCCACCGAGTGATCCTGCCCGTTGCACTTCGGGGAGAAGCCAAGGAAGGGAATTCCAAGTGAACGGGCCGACCAAGTGGAAAGATAAATGGAAGCGCGCGGGTCAGCGAGTGCGGAGGAGCATGGAACGCTCCATCCCTCAGCATCGGCTTCCCGCAACCATCGGTTTCGGACTCGGCCTGGTGATCGTGCTCTTCGCGGTGGCGAACTGGTCTTCTGGCTCGTCGGCAGAATCACGGGTCATCTTCAAGCGTGAAGGTATTCCGGACTTCAAAAACGCAAGCATCCTCGGGAATCCTGGACAGGCGATCCTCAAGGGAGAAGAGCGGCAGTTTTCTCAAGGCCAGAGAGCGCTCATGGATGCGCAGAAGGAGTTGAAGTCCGAAGTCGAGAAACTTCGTTCCGATCTTCAGACCATTACGCAAGGGACACCAGGCCCCGTTGCCAGTCCTGGCCCGAGCGGGACGCCGGTTCCATCCATGAGTCCCGTCCGATTGGGCGAGGCTGCTGAAGAGTACGGCAACACGCGAGTTACCGGCGCCACCAAAGACACTCTTACAACGTCAAGCGCGGCCCCGGCTCGACCCTCGATCGGGTTTGGCGGTGAACGCCGGCCCCGCACCGGACGCCCAGGCGCCGGAATGATCTCCTTTCCCGTCAAGGCAACGGGCCGCGCTTTCCTTCGAGATCCCGCCGTGATTCTCCCGAGCGGCAGTTACGTCAAGGCCAAGCTCCTGACGGGGGTCGAGGCCCCCGAAGGCCGCTCCTATCCGGTTCTGATGCAGCTCGATTTCGCTTACATTATCCCGAACCAAAAGCGACTCGACCTGGCCGGCTGCTTCATCATCGCCAAAGCCCAAGGTGATCTTTCGACCGAGCGCGTGCAGATGCAGGCCAATAAACTCTCCTGCGTCTCGAAGCACGGCGGGATGTTCGAGCGCGAAGTGAACGGGTTCATCACGGATGACGCTGACAACTCCTTCGCCGTGATGGGTTCGGTCAACACGAAGCAGGACCGCGTGGCGGCCACCGCGTTTCTCGCGAGCATCGTCAGCGGTATTGGAAAAGCCATCCAACAGGCGCAGACCACTCAACAGACGACGCCCCTCGGCGGCGCTCAAAGCGTGCTCACGGGCGACCAGACCAAGAACATCGGTGCCGGCGGCGCCGCCGAATCCGCGACCCTGGTAACCCAGTGGTATCTCAAACAAGCGCAAAATCTGCTGCCGACGATCAACGTCGGTTCCGGGCAAGACGTCTGGGTCATCATGCAGGACCAGGTGGAGCTGCCCATGGATTACTTCAACCAAAACCAATCAGGAGGTTCGAGCAATGCGTCGATTTACTCGCATTTCACAAGAATCGTGGATTAGTCTCGTCTTTGTCAGTCTTGCGGTCATCAGCAGCGGCTGCCAAAATCGCGCACCATCGCTCCGAATGCTTGACGCCCGTGCCGGATACAGCGCGGACCTTGATGACGCAGAGGTAGCGCTCTATCAACGTGCCCGGCAGCATCCAGACTCCCTCGTCCAGCGGGCGGCGCCCCGTATCGCAAAAGTTTACCTCTACCCGCACGAACTACCCACACGGGATTACTTTTGGGGCGGTTACGTCTCCCTGGTCGTAACGCCAGATCAGTGGATCTTCGATAAACCCGAGGATGACTCAGAAACGCCACCCGCTATCCGGGAAGTGCCTAAAAAGCAAAAAAGGAAGGGCAAGTCATGAAGCAGATCCTCCCGGAGTTAGCCAAGGGGTTGCCAAAAATACTGAAGGAGGCATTGGGTTCTACTGAGACCTTCGCTGACGCGCTTTTCAAAAGATCCGAGAGCCTGAGCGCGTTTCTCCCTTACGATGAATATTTGCCTCAGTTTGAACTCTTCCGTCAGAAAGACGGAAGCCTGGGCGCGCTATATGAAATTTCGCTCTGTGAGCATGAGACCAAGACCGCACGGGAGATTACCGAACTCCTGACTGGGCTTCGAGCCTGGTTCCGCTTCAGCGACGAGCTGGTCTGCTCTCTCCTATTCGACCAAGGAAGTATCTCCCCGCATGATCGGCAATGGGAAACGTTGCTTTCGCCTGTCGATCACGATCGCGAAGACGTTCCGGCTCGCCTGCATCTTGCCAACATCGAGCGACTTCGAGGCCAAGGCCCCTACCGTCGGCGCCTGTTTCTATCCGTGCGGAACTTCCCAAAACGCGACGGGCGCACGGCCCGCCTCCGCCAGATAGGCCGCGAGCTTGCCAACGCGGATCGGACGCTCTCTCATGAGCTGGAGACGTTTCTTCGGCAACTGAGAATGTTCAACCATACGCTTTCGCAGTTCGAGCTGAATTCTCCACTTCCGGCAAAACGCCTGACTGGCGAGGAGCTGGCCGACTACCTCCGCCGCACGTTCAACCCGGTGACTTACTTCAAACGGCCATTCGCCAGTCTCAATCCAAACCTCTCCATTTCGGACCAGGTGATCTACAGCGAGAGCACGCTTGATTATCCCGGCATCGAGCGCGAGGGCATGAAGACACGAACCATCACACTTAAGAATGCGCCGTCATTCGCGTACCCCGGGTCCATGGCCTACTTTCTTGGCCTCGACTTTCCTTTTCGGATCTCGGTTAATGTCTCGTTCCCATCAAGCGCGAGCGTAAAGCGCCACTTCGGCGTCAAAGAGTTTTTCCTCCAAAACACACCCTCGGCGCGTTCCCGGCGGCAAAAAGAGGAGATTGACACGCTCCAAGAAAAGCTTGTTCGAGACGACCGGGTGATTCAGATGACCTTCTGCGTGCTGCTTGAAGCCAACAGCGACGAGGAACTCGACCGACAGACCAAGGATTGCCTGGCACGCTTTCAGCGTCATTTGGAATGCGAGGCGATTGTCGAAAGCGAAATAGGCCTGGGTCTCTGGCTCAATGCCCTCCCGCTCAATTACCATCCGATCACCGACTGGACGACCAAGCGCGGAGTGCGAATCCTGGCGTCCGACGTTGTTCATTTCTGCCCAGTCTTCGATTCATTTCGCGGAACCGCCGGGCCTGCCCAGTCGGTGTTCGTCTCCCGAGAGAAAGGTGTCGTTCCATTCCAGCTAAAATCGACCGGAAACTCGCACCATATTGCCGTCCTCGGCGACACCGGTTCGGGAAAATCGGGCCAGGTAATCAAGCTCCTCCTCGGAGAGCTCCGAAAGGAGCCGCGCCCGCTCATCTTTGTCATCGACTTTAAAACGAGCTACGGAATGCTCTCGCGTTACCTCCCCTCGGAACTCACGACTTTTGAGCGCGGAAAACCGATGCCGTTTTCGCCGTTTCGCGGCGAACTCGATGAGGACAAGCTCCGTTTTCTCGTCCAGCTCTTAACGAGCGCCATGCAGCTCACATCGGCACAATTCCAACTCGATTCCGAGCACCGGACTTGCCTCACCCAAGCCCTCCGAAGAGCTTACGAAACCAAGACCCGCTCGGCCGGGGTCAAGTATGAAAGCGGGGAGCTGATCGATGGGGCCGCAGACGGGACCCCCTCCCTCACGCTGGATGACGTGATCGCCCAGCTTGGAACCATTACCGGAGAAATCGAGTTTGAAAAATATGGCGCGTTCGTGGAGGAGATCACGAAAAAACTCCGACCCTTCTATGGGGATGGGATTTATGCGCCATTTTTTAGGCAGGCCAATACCAAGACGTCGGCCGCCCAGGTCGACCTTCACGTTTACGATCTCGATGCGTTGGCCAGTGATCCTATATTGCAGACATTGGTCACCATGAGCATCGTGGATGAGATCCGGCGCCGGATCAAGACAGACGAGGCCCGCAGCCGCGGTGGATACATTGTTATTGAAGAGCTTGGAATGCTGGGCCGCAATAACCCCGTCGCCAAGGACTTTGTAATCGATGCCGCCGAAACATTCCGCAAGCTCGGTTTCTTTCTCATCGGCCTAACGCCGAATCCTCGCAACTACTTCGAGCTGGCGGCGGGCCAGGCCATGTGGTCAGTCGCCGATCACTTCCTGTTTCTCTCGATGAATGAAGACAACGTCGATTTCATCGCCAAGAACTCGACCCTGCTGGATGAGGCATCAGTTCAGGTGGTCAAAAGTCTGCGGACCGTGCGCGGGAGCCACGCCGATCTTTTTTACCTGCACAAGGGCAAGGCCGTATCTGGCGCCTTTCGCAACATCCCGTCCGCCCACGAGCTCTGGCTCATGCCCACGCATTTGCCAGACGCTCTCGAAGCGCAGAAAGCGCTGGAGCGATTCCCCGGCGACCCGGGCCGGGCGCTTGACGATCTGGTTGCACGGTATCCACTCGGTACAAAGGAACCGCCACCGGAGGAGGTCCGCTCATGAAGAGGCTAGCCGTCGCATTGGCGTCGATTATCGTGCTGAGCGCACCGGTCTCCGCCCTCGCGGATTCTGGAGGGTTCGGCTTCGGAAATGGAGGCAACTACTCCGCCAGACTCAAGCCCCAAGACTACCTCTTTGCGCCGAATCCAGAGGTACGAAACGACCTTTTCGAAACACTCCGGCCTGTGGAACTCGGTGTGAACCTGGCCGTCGGTTCCGACTGCGGTAAGATCAATATCGAGGGAACCTTCCGCTCGACCTTCGGCAAGTTCATCGGGGGTGACTATTTTAAGGGCATGGCCCAGGACATCGTGGGAAGCGCACCCATGCTCGCGGCCTGCTATATGTCACCCACCTGGTGCGCGATCCTCAAGCACACGCAGCTCTCGGCGAATCTCCTCACGCAGGTGCGCCTGGATCAGTGTCAGATCATAAACAAGTATACGGATTCGCGGGTTGATGACTATTACCGCGAGCGCCAGTCATGCGTTCAACGCTCAATCCAGCAAAATGGCGGAGACATGGAAGCGGCGCTCTCCGCCTGTCAAGGCAACGTCTTCGAGGCCAAAGCCGGTCGATGGGCCGGGAGTCAGGACAACCCGAATGCTCCGAACCAACTGATCGCCGACTCAACCCGTTGGGCCGGCTTTCAAGGTGCGGAGGGAACTCGAATCACCGACCTCATCAAGTCGATGGTCGGCGACACGGTCCTAACAAAGGGCAGCGTGCGCGTGGAGTACGGCCCGCGCGCCCACGCCTACTCACCGCGATCTTATCTCATGTCTCTCGAAAACCAGATCGGCGCGGAATTTTGTGGCAAGCTCCTGCCAGAAATCGCCGACGGCCGCGACTATATCTCCGACGCCGACATTGAGCGCCGGATGAAAGCTCTGCCGTCGTCCGGCAGCGAGGGTGAAGTCCCCATGCTCACCGCTGACGTGGTGAGAAACCTGTCGTTTTTGCCGCCCACCCGCCGCGAGCGAATTTGCATGAAACTCTCTCAGGCGATGGCCACCCAGTCATTCACGCGCGATATGAACCGCTCAATTGACGTCCTCACCGCCGCCACGCAAAATCCGAACCTTCCGCCGAACCGAAAGCAAGAGATCGAGGGTAAGCGCCAGGCGCTCAAAGATCAGGTGGATCTCACGTTACGACTCCGCCAGGAGCAGGCCCGCCCGGCGGGGGAAGTCATGAAGTACATCGCTGAAGAAGGGCTCGCGGCCCAGGATGATTCTACCCGGCGCCGGCTCGAGGGCGAGAGTGCGACCTACTCGACGCGGTCCCATGCGCAGCGGATGAACGACTGTGCGGATGGGGTGTTTTGTCCTAACCGCCCCGTGCGGTAGCAATGCCAAAAATATCTCTTCTCGAAATGAGAGACAGTTTCGGAGTACAACTTCCTTCCTGCACCTGATTTTAGAGATTCACCGCAAAGAATGCATGGTTGGATAGGACTGTGGAAGATCGAAACACTCCCGAACGGCAGGATCATCCGCCGGATTGAATCTTGTACGAAGTCCAGGCATCCCCGGGCTGTTGTCTAATTAAATCTCGCGATTGTGGTGACACTCAAGATTCTTTATGTCTTCGATTATCGCAAGGCGGGCTGCGCGTTGGTTGAGTGCGCGAGTTACAAGATTTGCTGGAATCGATATCCATCTTCTGATGCGGATTCTCCAGCGTAATCGGAAGCCGTAATGATTAGCCTCCCATTTGCGGTTCTGCTTCTCAACTTGTCGCCACTCCTTGAGCATGGAACGCAAGCCCGGGGTTCTCGGTAAGACGAGAGTCCCGTCGCTGGCGGCTTTTGCAAGCCGCACCTTATGCGTTCTGCGGTTGTAACCAAGCTGGATGACGCTGGAATCGAGCAAGAGAAGCTTGCAGATGATCATGTATTCGGTCGCCGAAAGCCGTCCAGCTCTTAGGTCGAGTCGTTGCGTGGTGGGAATAGCAAGGCGCCATTTCAGGTAATCGTCTCCTAGCCCGAGTTCCCTAAGTGCTCTCTTGAATATGCTCCTGGTATTGCCCTGGTGGTAGTACTCGCGCATTTCTAGATCGATACTCGCCATGGATGATTCGATAATGTCATTCGGTGTGCCACTTTTACTTCGTTTCATAGGATCTTTTCCAGATATACGCGATGAAGAGGAACAGATCCTCTTTTGGAAATGGCTTGGACAAGACGAGGAATGGCACTCCACACGCAAGAAACCGATCTGCGGTCTTGTTCGATGCCGACTTAATTTCTGCATCGCCAGATATGACCAGTGCGCCAGCCACCTTTTCCTTCATTTCAAGGGTTCTCTGTAGGAACTCTAGCCCGCTCATCAGGGGCATTCGATTGTCGGTAACGATGATCCAGCGGCAGTCCGATTGCTGCATGAGTTCGAGCGCAGCCTGGCCATTACCTGCCGTTGTTACTGAATAGTCGGCGGACAATGTTCGAGCGATGGAGTCTCTCAAAAGGCTGTCGTCGTCGACGAGAAGCAACTTTGGGCGATTGCGATTTGCCTCAATGTCTTCCATGCAGCCTCCTGGTCCACGAATAAGCCCGATCGAGCTTACACATTATCGGACTTATCTGACATTTTTTCCCCGTGAGTTTCAACAAATTAACGCTCGGTGACAAAAGATTTCTAAAGAAGCTCGGGTCAACAATCCGTGCGGCCCGCCTTGCTCGCGGCTGGACCTTGGAACAAGCTGAAGAGCAGGGGTGGCCTTCATGGCAGCACCTTCAAAAAGTCGAGTCCGGAAAGAACATCACCGTCGTAACTCTCCGAAGGGTTTGCACCCTCTATAAGACTTCGCTTTCAGACCTCTTCAGTGGTCTCTGAATGCAGAAGTTGTTGACCTTCCTGTACAATACCTGCCTGGTAGGCATCATGTCAATCCATAGCCTGACTAGGCTCATATGGCATGGAAGACATCGGCAAGTTCAATGAGGAAAAGTTTGTAAAATTGCTTGGAGCACACGTTTCGAAGGTTCGGAAGTCACGGGGATACAGCCAGGACCGGGTCTGCTTGGAAGCTGGCTTCGCGAGAGGCACGCTCAGTAAGATCGAAAATGGCATGGTCGAGCCGAAAATTACGACTCTTGCAAAGATATCTCTGACGATTGGTGTTCCTCTCAAGAAGCTCCTCGATATCGAGCTTTAGGTGGCTTGATTGATCGTGTCGTGATTTGGCGCAAATTGGCTGATGTCGTAAGGTCGCCAAATGGAACTGGAAGAGTTTTTTGCCGACCTACAACTCGCAGTTCGGGCGCTGCGCGATCAGATGGCCGCCCGGCCTGGAGCGCGAATTTGATCAATTCCAGCGCCTCGTGAGGGCACTTGCCCGTAACAGGTGGCCGCAAGTGCCAAGCGAGGCCCATCAAGAAGATGAAAATCAGCGCTGCAATCCTGGCTTCGATTATCCCCGTTCCCCCTAACAAATGAGACTCTCTGATACCCGGTCTCACGCTTGATACTGTGCCCCGCTCAAATAGGTTCGATAGATCAGAGTCTTATCTGATTCCTCTGTTTCGCTGCAGGACTGGCACGCCTTGCACTACCCCAACCCATGTACGCGAACACCGCCTACGAGGCGCTGTATGAAATCATGGGCCTCCAGTTCCAGGAGGAAGTCACCCGCTGGATCACCTCCCAGGTCATCTTTCGCGCGCTGATCCTCGTGATCTTCGGCGTCGCCTTCTTCATCTTCTTACTTTCGCTCGCCTCGCGGTACATCCCGTTTTTCCTGCCGTCACGGCGGGCGCCGATCTCGAACGTCATCCTCCTGGTCTTCTGCCTCTTCGCCGGGATCTCACTCCTCAAGGTGGACGTAACCACCGGCGCGGCCAACATGGCCGGCACGAGTTGGGCGCAGAACCCCTACATCACGAGCAACGCGCCGTCGGTGCGCGACCAGTACCGCGTGAGCATGATCTTCCGACTGCTCTCCGGGGCGGCCGAAGAAACTGCGCGCGCCCTGGGGCTTCTGATTGACTCGACCTTCAGTAGAACCCATTCCCAGATGCAGGCGCCGAACTTTTTCTATAAGGCCATGCTCGGGGCCGCGTTCGATACGATCGACGATCCGCAAGTACGCTCCGAGGTCGAGTTCTACACATCGGAGTGCCTGAGTAAGGCGCTCCCGCGTTTCAATCCGGACACGGATTCCAACTTCCTAGATCGTTACTTCTCGCGGGAGAGCGCCGTCGACCGAGAGCTGGCACAAGTCCCTATCGGCCCCGGACCCGTGACCCGGTCGTGCCTCGACCTCAAGCGCCAGATGAATCAGCACCTCGGCGATTACGCCCGCGCCCGCTCATCGGTATACGAGCGCGCAATGTCCGAGGGGTCAGCAATCGACAAGTTCATGCGCGGCTTCGGGGCCAACTATGACAACTGGGTCACGTCCAACCTCCTCATGAACCATTACATCGACCAGCAGGAGGGGACCCTTGGAATGGAGCGCGGCACGGAGTTGCCCGGGACCGGCGGGCGAATTTTCCAGTTTATCAATCGGGCTTTCTCAATGGACGGTATCTTGTCGTTCTTTGGCCGCCGCGATTTGAAGGGCGCATCAGTCGCCGCCGCCCGCTCCCAGGAGCTTTCGGATCACCTGGCCCGTGCGCCGCACGTTGCCGGCTTTCTCAAGATGCTCTTGATTGCATTTTTCCCGGTGCTGGTGTTTTTCCTGGCGGCCGGAAAGTGGAAACCAGTCGTCTGGTGGTGGCTCACTTACTTGAGCATCTGCCTTTGGACTCCGCTCTGGGCGCTCCTTTATCACGTCGTAACCAGCCTGGCCTTGAGCGTCGAAACCATGGAGGCTTTTGGACGACTCTCCGACGGAGTGTCGCTGTATGCGGCGAGCCTCGTGTCGTCGCGCCTCTACCAAGCGTTTGCCGTCTACTCGTGGCTTCAGCTCTTGATCGGGCCGACGCTGACCGGAACCCTGCTCATGTGCATGCGTCCCCTCCTCGCCGACTCCGCTCCGGACCGCGTGCCCGATGGGCTCGCAACAGGCGCAGGGCTAGCGACCAAGGCCGCTGGGAGTCTCCTATGAGCGAGGGGCTCGGCGGTTTTTTACTCCAAGGGGGACTGGGGGCGGAACGCCCTCAGAATATGAAGCCAGAGGCTGAATTGGGGGTCTGGTACCAGACCCCTTGCTTGCTTTCCGCGATCCAGGGCCTTTTTCCGGTCAACCCGGCCTCTCCGCCTTTGCGCATACCGCCTCCGCCACCGCGTCAACCCCGCCAGATAGCGATAGCTCCTACGGCGTCTCAACAATCTAAATCCGGCTGGCGAGGGGTGACGAATCTTCGGCCTCTTGCTGAGCAACTCTGCAATTCGGCTTTTTCATTTCAGGAGGACAACTATGAATGATCCCAAGGTCAGCACTTCGCAACCCGCCGTCCTACCGAGCGCGCATGTGCGTTTCACCCGCGAGGAATACCATCGGCTCCGTAAGGATCAACTCCTCACCGGGCAAAGCATCCCCTGGCTCCTCAAGGCGACATACTTCGACCGGGCTGACTTCACACCTACCCTCGATCTGGAAACACGCGAGGCCGTTCGCCGCGAACTCAGCTACATCGGAAATAATCTCAACCAGGCCGCGCGCCACCTGCACAGCGGGATGTTCGACGACTACAAAGCCAAGTTCGACGAGGTTTATCAAACGTTTCTCTGCTTGCGTTCATTTCTTGGGATCGTCGCGCCAAAAGGCACGCAGAGCAATCATGGCAACCGTAAAAATTCTCTATGATGAAGCCGCGAAGAACATGGAGACCTACTTGAAACGAAAACGCGACATCGAAGGCCCGACGACGGAACACCTCTGCCTCCTCGACGGGATGGCAAGTGAGTTCAAGTCGCTTCAGCACGATCGCAACTCCAAAGGTAACGCCTCGATCCATTTAATTCAAAGCTGGTCACCATTGGAGAGTCGCAAGCTCAGCCGCGAGGAGATTCACGCGATGGGTGTCGAGCTCGTCTCTCGCTTCGCGCCGGGGCACCAGTTCATCGTCCAGACCCATACCGAAGAGGCCCACTCTCACAACCACATCGTGCTGAATCCGGTGGGTATCGAATCCGGTAAACGCATTCATAATCAGCTCGGCCACATCCGCACCCTTCGCGATATCAACGACGATATCGCGAGGAGCCGAGGGTTAAGCGTTTTGCCACCCCAGGGAAAACTACGCCTACCCGGGCCGAGCGAGCTGCCGCGCCGAATTGACGCGTATCGGGGACGGTCGTATATCGTCGACCTCGCCAACAAAGCGGATTTCGCACGCCATCACGCGACTAACTTTGATGAATACATTGCGGTGCTCAATGCGTTCGACATCAATGCACGCGTCGAACCCAAGAACATCACCTATTACTATCCCGGTAAGGAACACGGGAAACGTGGCCGCAACCTCGGGCCAGAGCTGGATAAGCCGGGCCTTGAAGCGCGGTTTCAAAAGAACTGGGAGCGGGTACAAGCCTCACCCGAAACCAAGCGAACGCTTGCAGAGCTGGTCGGTAGTTATCGCCAGCCTCCATCCACGCTCGCCCGCGAGGGCGTTCAACCCAACCCTGCGTCGGCCCGGGTTTCGGCACGCTCCGAAGAGATTACGCTTCCTGATGATCGGTCACTCGCCGAGAGCGTTCTCCCGATCGAGGAACTCCGGCGCGCGAAGTCGCAAAGTATCCTCGCTTACTGTGAACGGGAGAAGATCGGTTTGGAACGAGCCAAAGACGGGCATTTCGTACTCCGTGGCCGGGATTACGTCGAGCTTTCGGATTACTCCTGGACCAACCATAAGAACAAAACCCAGGGCAACGTCATCGACTTTGTCGCCAACCACCGACAGGTGGGGTTTCTCCACGCGGTCGCCGCGCTGAATGACAATCCCAGACTCCTGCTGCTCGAAAGGCACCTCGGCGAAGCGAAGAAGCGGTATCAAGCGTTCTACGTCCCCCGCGAGGACGCGGCGCCACGCGCCGAAGCCGTCGCGCATCTCTCGCGACTTCTTGAGTTACCACTCACCCACCCCGTCCATGCCACCCTTTTCAAGCGCCAGCTCGTGCACGTCACGCACGCCGGAAAAGTGCTCTTCCTTGCGGGGCCGGATCAGGCCGGCGCGACTGAGTATGAACCCGACTCGCGCGGATCGTACTCCCTGCGTAAGAGAGGGTCGCCTGGGCGGCCCTTCTTCTCATCTAAAGGCGCGGGCGCAGAGTTGCGCGTCTACGTTGATCCAAAAACATTTCTCCAGTTCGAACCCGACACCTTTACTCGGGGCAACAAGGCACGATCAGCGGTCCTGGCGCTCTTCGAGCCGGACCTTGCCGAGATCCATCGCGCGGTCTCCAGTGCACCCAAGCTCAAGCGTGTCAGATTGCTCGTGGCGCCTGGCGAGGCGCGCGCGCCGGAAACACTTCGCTTCCGTGACGAGCTACAGGCCTCGCTCAATCCATTTTCGATCGAAACGCACCTGGCATGGGAGCCAGTGCGCGAACTCACACTGGAACAGGACCCTGCGCTTTCACGCGATTTGGGTCGGGGCCGGGAAATCCGCTTTCATTAGTCTTTCAATCAGGGGGAAACATGGACAAGGAACGAAGCACAGAAACAACCACCGCCGCCGCAACGAAACGGGCCAAGCTCAAGACCGATAACCTCCGCGTCAGGCGGGAGACCAAAAAGAGGATCCAAACCGAAATCGCGGTACTCAACCGGAAGGACTTCGGACGCCCGGTCACGGCGGACGACTATGTGGCCCTTGCCATCACGCTGATCCAGCCCGGACACCTGGATCAGCTCAGGGAGCGCTCGCTCTCCAATCGCGATCGAATCGAGAAGCGGTTCAAGGACCACTGCGCTGAACACGGCAAGGTCTCTAAGGATGAGTTTCTTGGTCTCCTACTGGCGGCGGGCCAAGGGGGCAACGGTTGATGAAGACTCATTTGGAAATTGGAGGCGACCTGGGTACAATCAGAGTTGCGACTGACAGGGAACCAGATGAGGTGGATTTTGACCGCCTCACCTGGTTAGATTCGAAAGAAGCTGCGAAGTACCTTCGAAAAACGGCCAACGCGCTAAGGATCATGGTGTTCCGGGGTTATCTCCGGCCCCGGAAATTCCGGCGTAGGCTCTACTTTCGCAGGATTGAACTCGATCGATTGCTTGAATCCTCGGTTTTCTAACCAAGGAGGATTCATGGCAGTTACCAAGTACGAAAAAGACGGCAAGACTTTTTGGCGGGTTTATATCGACCTTCGAGGACGAGGGAATTCGACGGCGCGCGTGCAGAAGCGCGTCAACGGGCTCACCTCCGAGCGCGAAGCGAACGCTGAGGAAAAGCGCCTTATTCGAGAGTTGTCCGAGCAGATTACCCGGCTCGAAGCCCAGGGCTTGTCCTGGGGCGATGTTGTTGACCGCTGGGTAGCCCAGCAAGAGCTATTCCCCACAAGGCAATACGCGGTCGCGACCGTTCCAGATCACGCGGCCCTCATGCGAAACTGGACAACGCCGTGGTTAAAAAGGAGCGCGTCCGAGCTGAATCGCGGCGACGGGCGTGAAATCGACCGACTTGCCGAAGCCGCCGGGAAAAACGGCGCCTTTCGCAAGAAAATCAAGAATACGATCAACGTCATCTATAAATGGGGCATCGAGGAACGCCTCATTACCGGCGTTCATGAAAGCCCGGTGTTTGGCCTGGAAGTTCAGATGGAGCGCGAGGAGCGCCGGCCTGAAGTCCTGACCAGCGAGGAGATAAAATCCCTCCTACGCAAGGCAAGGGAACAGAATCACCCCTGGTATCCCATTTGGGTGATTGCCGTCCTCACCGGCTGTCGAAGCGGCGAACTCCACCAGCTCAAAAGAGGAGACGTAGAGGTCATCTCAAGGGAAGCCGCGATCGAAGAAGACCAAAAGCCCTTCCATCAGAAGAGATACGGCTTTATCCGAGTCCGAAAAAGCTGGAACACCCGCTTTAAGCAGGTGGGTCCCACGAAGGCCGGCTATTGGCGAACCGTCCCGGTTTCGAGCGAGGTCTATTGGTTTCTGATGAATGAACGACAGCTCGAACGATTGAGGCCAGAAGAGTTCCTCTTGCCGAGATTCTCGGATTGGACCAAGGGTGGCCAAGCCAGAACCCTTCGGGCCTTCTGCATCGGCAACAGCCTCCCCTCCATTCGATTCCACACGCTCCGCGCCTGCTTTGCTACGCAGCTCATTTCCACGGGCATACCGGCCACGGTGGTGATGAAGATCTGTGGATGGCGCGACCTGAAAACAATGCAGCGCTATATTCGCCTCGCCGGGATCGACGAGGCCGGCGCAACCGAGGTCCTCCGCTTCATTCCGACCGAGGAGGCCGTGATGGAAAAAGTCGTCAGCCTTTACGATCACCGGAAGAAGGAGTGACTACGTGGATGGAGTCATGAGATGAGTAATTCGATATGAAAAGGCATAAAAAGGCCAAAAATAAGATTCTGCAACAAGCTGTTGCAGAATTGAAAGGCACTCCCGACGGTTATGCGAAGCTGTTGGCGGAGATCAAGGCTCGCGTAGCGACGGCACAAACCAGGGCCGCGCTGGCAGTCAACCGGGAGCTACTGGCCCTGTACTGGGGTGTCGGCCGTTCCATCGTCGAAAGACAAAAGAACGCGAAATGGGGAAGCTCCGTCATCGAGCGGCTCGCGGCTGACATTCAAAGGGCCTTTCCTGGAGTCGAAGGCTTTTCGGTCCGAAACGTCTGGAGTATGCGGGCATTTTATTTAGCTTATCCCGCAAAATCCGGCGGTCCCGCTGCAATTAAGGTAGGGAGGCCATTTCTGCCACAAGCTGTTGCAGAAATACCCTGGGGCCACCAAGTCGTTTTGCTCGCGAAAGTGAAAGGTCAAAAGGAGCGCGATTTCTACGCGAAAATGGCCCTAAAGCATGGATGGTCCCGGGCCATTTTAGTCGTCCAAATTGAGAGCGGTCTCGCTTCGAGGCAAGGAAAGGCGCTTACAAACTTCAAACGCGCGCTTCCGCCGCAGCAGTCCGACATGGCCGAACAAACCCTAAAAGACCCCTATATTTTCGACTTTTTGACCCTGGCTTCCAAAGCTAAGGAGCAGGACCTGGAACAGGGCCTGGTCGATCATGTCCAGCAGTTCCTGCTTGAGCTCGGGGTGGGCTTCGCGTTCGTCGGTCGCCAAGTTCACCTGAAGGTCGGCAAACAAGACTTTTACGTCGATTTGCTTTTCTACCATCTGACACTCAGATGCTTCGTGGTCATCGAGCTGAAGGCCACACCGTTTGAGCCGGAATTCGCTGGAAAGTTGAACTTCTATCTGTCGGCGGT
>Ga0163144_10002146_pt1 | contig 46106 bp, 42 predicted proteins | sample OliLak19BULKMAT1_FD_123175 | JGI IMG/M metagenome (GOLD analysis project Ga0163144, IMG submission 123175) | Freshwater microbial mat bacterial communities from Lake Vanda, McMurdo Dry Valleys, Antarctica - Oligotrophic Lake LV.19.BULKMAT1 | ecosystem: Environmental > Aquatic > Freshwater >... | reverse complement strand
GCCTTGTGGTATTTGGGGTCAGGTTCGATTTCTCTCCCGACCCCACTCAATCGTCCCCGGCTGATCAAAAGGTTTCGTATAGGCCTGAACCCTTTTCTTCAGATTGGCGGCCTTGCCAACATAAAGCACATCACCGCCCGCACCGCCCGCCGCCAGATGCACGGTCTCTCCGCCGGCGCTTGCGCGCGCGCTTGTCGGCGTCGGCGGGAATCCGCAATACATGCGCAGCCAACGCACCGCGGGGCGCCCCAACGTCCACGCGTTGAACGATCGGAATCCGAGTTCGGTCCGACGGATCAACGTGCGGTAATTGTCCACCACAAGAACGTCGCCCGCCTTCAACATGATCGGGACAGCATGCTCTTCGGCCACCGCCATGAGCGTGCGGTGCAGAGATCCGACGGCGGCGCGCTCTTCCTGTTGCGTTTTGCCGCTTTCCAGATTGAGCCGGTTCGCGTCGAACGACATCCATTTGTTGTAGTGCTGGTTCTGGCCCGGCGTCAGTTTCACCTTCTCGCCGCCGAGGATCTTTTGGATCGATGAAAGCCCGCGCGACGACAGATCGTCGTTCCAGTGATCGAAAAACTCGTAGGCAACGTGGCGCAACATGGCGCGCTCGCTCTCGCTCAGCGCATCGATCACATGATGCACCGGCAAGACCCAAAACGGATCTTGGATCGGATTCTCGACGCAAAAATAGACGGCATAGCGCGCCGTCACCGCGCCCGACGTCGCCGACGGCTCGTCGACGAGCGCGAACTCGGGGACCGCTTGCCGCCAGCGCCGCGGCACGTCTTCGTCGCGCGCGAACTGGTCGACCTCCGCGCCCGGCGCCGTGAAATAGTCGCGGTAGGCGGCCTCTTCCGTGAACGTCCGCGACCTATGATGAGCGCCCAACTCCGACAGAAGGCCCGATCCGATCAGGTCGTAGTATGACTTCTTCAGATACCACTTCTGACGGGTCATCCGCGGCTTGCCGTGATTGAATTTCGGACTGGTCATCTTCGCCGAATAAATCGTCGGCAAATGACAGATCGGCAAAAGATCGCGGATCACCAAAAACGGCGCGCTCGTCAAACCCTCTTTGAACTGCGTCAACCGCTCGCCCAACTTACCTTGCAACCCGAAATGAGCGACATCGTCGCCGAACCGGCTCGGGTGTTTGCCGAAGGTCTTGCTGAATCTTGGACCCAGTTTGAACTCGGGACTCACCAACCCATACACCCGCTTGAACTTCGAATGGGACTCGCCGCCCGTTCTAATCGAGCGCCGCACCGCGACGCGCAACCAAATGCGGTACCAGAACCCAACCTTCGCGGTGTTTGCCTTGACGAACGCCTCTTTCTCTCGGCGCTCTCGCGGTGTCCTATAGTAAAGCACTGATCGAGCCCCCACCCGCGGCGCACACGCAACATTACGCGCGCACCGCCTGCCGCGCACGAAGCCCGCTCGCCCTGGACCGGACCTCTGCGTCGTTCAATTTTCCAGATACTGGACCAGGAAGCACACGAGTGAAAGGTCGTGCAATGATTTTGCCGACGGCGATTGCATGAATAGCGCAACGCCGCATGGTTCACTCTCGAACAACTACGAAACAAAGACGATCCGCTGCAATGCAAAATAATCTCGCTCCCACGAGGTTACCTCTTTTAGGAGAGTCCTGTGGCACGGTGCACAACTCCAGCGGATACACGGGAAAACACATGTAGCGAACCGTCGCTCCCGTGCCACACGAAGCCTAATTCGCCCCTGCCGTGCGCGCGCACACGTGATCGGCACGCAACGATGTGCACAATCCGATCGCGATTGGATTGAATACACATGCGCTCCCCCTTCAGCGTCTTCGCGCGCAACGCGCCTGCTCCCGCTGCACCGCAGCGTGCCGCCGCGCGCGCCGGCACGCCGTCGTCCGCGCGGGATGCGGTTTGGCCCTATTCGGGCTCCTATTCCGAAATTCTCGACGAAGGCCACCAGCGCCCGCCGCCGTCATTCGGCACGCCGACGCTCGTTTGGCATCTCGGCATCTGGCCCAAGGCGATCGGCGGCGATCTCGATCCGCGCACCGACGACCCGAACCTGAAGCTCGATCGCCGCCGCGAAATCTACGAAGCCAACAACCGCGAGTTCTTCAATGAACTCGGAACCGTCCTGGCCGCGTTGCAACAACACGGCCGCGTGGCCGGAACGACGTTGCGCAAGCTGATCGTCGATCGCCCGAAACTAGCGGCCGCCAACGTGCACGCTTTCGAGATCTGCGAGCCCCAATCGCTGACTTTCACGATATGGTGGCAGGACTCGGCCGGGCGCACCACATTGAACACCTCGCAAGCGTCCCCCGCGCCCGGCGACTTGCGGATCCGCGTACAGGCGCAGACCCATCTCGACCACGCCACGCTTTTGTTCTACCTCGACGCGGGCAAACCGTGGGACGAACGGCGCGTTACGAGCGCGCAAAACGCGCCCGGCAAGCGCCGGCGCGCGATCTTCGAACACGTCGAGTCCGTCAAGTCGATTTGCGACCGGCAAGTCGCCGGCGGCCAGGTCGAGCTCGATCGCATCCCCGAAGCGGGCGTCACCGCCGAGGATGGCCGGCGCCTGCTTGCCGCCGCGAACTACTGCTACGACGAGATCTGGCAGGACTTCGCCGCCGCGTTCGGCTTCGGCGCCTTGATCTCGCTCGACGCGCACGCGCAGTCCACAGTCAGCGAAGTCTTCGCAAGCTTCCGCACGCTCGTGATCGCGACCGACGGCCTGCCGACACCCGCCGGCGAAGAGCGCAGCCTCGCTGCCGCAAACTTGAGGCGCAAGATCGGGCTCGCGGCCGCGCCTCACGGAACGGCAAGCACCGGCATCGGCTTGTTCGAGACCTTCGATCACAAAAGCGGCGAACCCAACACGGTTCTGAAGGCGCACTGGCCCTTCATCCGCCGCATCTCACCCGGCGCCGACGATCGCGACTTCGTCGCCTGCGGCGTGTTCGGCTGGCGCGCGCTGTTCGTCACCTCGCTGGGCTCGCGTATCGAAACCGCCGAACGCGACGAAGCCGACAACCCTGCCGCCATCGTTCCCGGCGGTGCTGTCCCGCCGATCGACAACTCGCCGCGCGGCCTGCACGCGCCCGTACAACAGCTTTTCCTCACCAAAGGAAAACCGCACCGCCAACAAATCGGCCGCCTCGTCGAGCGCACCAACGCCGTCGGAACGATGCGCCTTTATGCGCTCAGGAATTGGGCCACAGTCCGCAACGCCGGTATCCACATCCGCCTCATCGGCGACCAACTGGACGGCATCCTCACGAAGTGGAGCAAAGAGCGGCGCGTGATCGACAGCCTCCACCCGATTAGCGAGGAAGAGTACGACGACCGCGAAACACAAATCATCAAGGACCGCCGCATCCGCGCGCTCAACAAACTGATCCACCACACCGAGTTCAAGCTGATCGAGCTCGGCGCTGACCTCGACGGTATCGGCCAGGGCGGATCGGGGCGTCTGCTCTATGCCATCAACCGCGCCAAGCATTTCATCGGCGAGTTTCGCCGCCTGCTCGGCACGATGAACATCGACAACATCCCGACATGGACGACGTACGATCAATTCGTCGACCGCGGCCTCGCGCCCACCTTTGAATCGATCCACAGCACCGGCGATCGCCTGCGCTCGTTGCGCGAACGCCTGCAATCGGTCACCGACATGATCCAAACCAGCGCCCTGATCGTCGAGACGGAAGCCACTGAAAATAACACGCAAACACTGAAGCAGCTTGCCTACAATTGGCAAGGTATCGACATGGGGCTGGCCGTCACCGTGTTCACTCTGCTTGTTCAGATCGTTGCGACACTGCCAGCCGACATCAGCACTGCCACGTGGAAGGATTGGATCGCGATCGCGCTGGTTCCGTTTCTGACAATTTTTTCCGCATTGCTGATTTGGCGGTCGATCATCCGGCCGTGGCTCAAGCGAAAGAGAAAATTGAACGAATAGCCCGACGACATCCGGTCGCCCCCTCGACCGCGCTCAAAACATCGGCGCCCCACCGGCGCCGCGCCATGACTGCAGGGGGACTGAATGCAAAGCGTCTACGACTTCATCCTGACAAACCTCAACAGCATCTTTTTGATTGTCGGCACGACGGCCGCTGCCGGCATTGTCAACTACTGGTCCACCTACCGCTCGAGCGTGAACACGGCGCGCCACAACCAAGCGGTCGACCGCTTGAACCGCCAACTCGGCGATCTCTACGGGCCGTTGCGGATGCTGCGCTTCGCCGGCCAAACCAGTTTCCGTACGTTCAAAGAAAAGTACTTCCCCGATCGCCCGGAACTGTTCTGGAAAGGCGTCGAACCGACGGAGGAGGTCTACGCCGCCTGGCGCGTCTGGTTGAAACACACGCTGATGCCGATCAACAAACAGATCGAACGCCTGCTTCTCGAACACGGCGACCTGATCGAAGACAACGAGATCCCGCAGGCGGTTCTCGACTACTTCGCGCATGTCAGCACGCTCGACGCCGTCATCGCGCAATGGGACCAAGGCAACCTTAAGGACTTCAAGTCGGGCATCCGCTACCCGACCGAGTTCAACAAGCACATCGACGACACTTACAGGAAGCTGGTTCGCCGCCGGCACCACCGGTCATAGGCCGACATGGCAAGGCGGAGGGAGCCGCGATAGACTACCGCGCCCTCGCCGAGCCCACCCCCATGCGCATCCTCCTCGCCCTCTCGTCCCTCCTCCTCACAGCCACCGCCGCGCTCGCCGCCCCGGCGTTCACGTCGCCCGGCTGGTATCAGATCGCCGACACGATCTACGGGCCGGTCGTGGAGCGCGGGCCGTATGCCGATGAGGATGCGTGCAAGGCCGACCTGCTGCCCAACGAAGCAGACGCGAACTATGCGTGCGAGTATCTGACCGAGCGGCCGAGCTGGGACGACTAGCCCTTCTTATTCACCCAAGTTACGGAATTGAGCGACGGGTGTAGCGGAAAGCCGCAATTCGATTCATGATTCTGTTTGCGACGCAGATTCATCGGTCGATCGAGGAGCGCCACACCCGTCATGAGCGAAGATATCGTATTGCCGTTCGATCTTCCATCGGTTGCGCGCAAAAAAGTCAGCGTGGGCTTCGACGGCGGCCAGCTTTCCTCGGATGCCGGCGTTCTTGTGCTGCGCGGCGTCGAGAAGAAGCTTGGTCTTGCCGCCCGCCTTGCATCGTGCATTCGCGACCGGCGCATGCCCGAGCGCATCGAGCACACACTTGAGGAGATGCTTCGGCTGCGGATGTTCGCGATTGCGGCGGGCTACGAGGACGCCGACGACTGCGATTCGTTGCGCCACGATCCGCTCTTCAAGATGGCGGTGGGCCGCGCGCCGGAAAGCGGCGATCCGTTGTGCTCGCAGCCCACCATGTCGCGGCTGGAGAATGCGCCGTCCAAGATCGAGATCGCGCGGCTGGCGGCGGCGCTGGTGGATCTGTTTTGCGACAGTTACCGGCGCGCGCCGTCCTCGATCACGCTCGACATCGACGATACGGTCGACGTGGTGCACGGCCAGCAACAGCTCTCGCTGTTCAACGCCCATTACGACGAGCGCTGTTTCCTGCCGATCCATATCTACGAAGCGGGGAGCGGCAAGCCGGTGGCGATGATCCTGCGCGAGGGCAAGACGCCGTCGGGCACGGAGGTTCGCACCGTCCTGAAGCATGTCATCGGACGCATCCGCAAGCACTGGCCCAGGGTCCACATCGTGGTGCGCGGCGACAGCCATTACGGCCGGGTCGAGGCGATGCAATGGTGCGAGAACCAAGGCGTCGACTACGTTTTTGGCTTTGCCGGCAACGATGTGCTTCATGCGCTGACGCGCGAGGCGGCCGAGGCGGTGTCCGTGCAACGCGCGCTCTGGGGCCAAGACAAACGCCGCGGCTTCAAGGCCTTTCGCTACGGCGCCAAGAGCTGGGACAAGGAGCGGCGCTTTGTGGCGCGCATCGAGGCGACGCCCAAGGGCCTCGACGTGCGCTATGTCGTCACCTCGCTCAGAGCCGGGGCCAAGCATCTTTACGAAACCCTCTATTGCGCGCGGGGCAACGCCGAGAACTTCATCAAGTTGCACAAGAGCCAGCTCGCCTCCGACCGCACCTCGTGCCGCGATCCCAAGGCCAACCAGTTCCGCCTGGTCCTTCACACCGCCGCCTATTGGCTCTTGCTGACGATGCGCGCCGCCGCGCCGGCGCATTCGCCGTTGCGCCGCGCGGAGTTCAAAACGCTACGCCTTCGCCTGATCAAGATCGCCGCGCGCGTGGTGGAAGGCGCGGCGCGCATCCGCGTCTTCCTGCCCACCGCCTGTCCCGAGCGCGACATCTTCCGCGCGCTCGCCGGACGCCTCTGCGCCGCGGGACCTTGAACGCCGCGGCGCTGTCGCCGCTTCGAGCCCTTCGTCGAAACCTCAACCAAGAAAAATAAATCGTGAAACGCCGCGTCGCCATCATCCGGCGCGATCACCGCGACGCGCCCGGCAATCAAAAGTCGCGCCGCGCGCCCCAACTACGCTATTCTTGGTGAATAGGAAGGGCTAGCCGTTCCTTCTCGATGGCAACCAAGATTTCGCCGTCACGCATTAGGCAGGCGGAGGCGTCGTGAGATGTGTGCGCACCTAGAATGAGCATTCTCGCTCCCCTTCCTCAGCCATACGTGGGTCTTCGAAACGTCGCCCCTGCCAAAACTGGCGGATGGCGCTGGGGATGGGCGTGCAAGATTCGTGTCAACGCCTCCCATTGCGCCGGAAAAAATGCCTCAACATGTGTCATGTCGACTCTCGGTGCTGCGCAGTCGCGGGAACGGGGCGTAAGGGTAACCTTGTAGTTGAGCCCGATTGAATTTTGGTGAGAGCTCCGTCAAACGAAACTTGCAACTCTCCGCCTCCGCGGTGCTCGATCACAACGGAGTCCCGACCGACGATGAGCTTAAGATCACAATCCTTCCAGAACAGGTGCACTTCGATCTCTTCCCACGCGGCGGGCATACACGGCCGGATTTCCAGCACTCGTCCCTTGCCGGACAGCCCGCACGCTCCATAGACCAGCGCGATGAGAGCGCCTGCGCAAGCCCCGAAATGGATTCCGTTGCGGTAATCCAATCTCGGAGAAAAATCCAAATCGTACCGAGCGGATTGCACGAGCAGCGTCCGAAGCAGTTCAGCCTGGCCGGACCATCCGGCCGCAACGGCATGGGGTGCAAGACTGAGGGATGAGCCGTGCACCGTTCTTGGCTCGTAGTAAGCCAGATTGGTCCCAATCGCCGCTGGACCAGCGAACTGGGGTAGCAACGTCAGCAGCATCAGGACATCGGCCTGCTTGGTCAGCCTCGTGGTGAAAGGCTCCAACCGATTGGCGCTCTCCTCTTGCTCATCGCTCAGGCGCGGAAGGCCCCCGCTTGGATCGTCGAGGCGAACACGATCAGGCAGGTCGAAGTAGCCCTCAAAGACGGGGAAAACGCCTTGTGAATCCGCCGCCGGCAAATAGATCTCCGAGGAGCGCTGGCGCCACAGTGCTCGTGCCGCCGATCCGGCGCCCAAGGCATCCATTTCCGAGGCACGACTCGGATCCGTTTGTTCGAGGCGGTCGAGCGCACCGGCGCTCCACCCCAGCGCCCATTTCGCCAATCCGTTCGTACCGACATGGTGGTCGACGGGGTAGTGAAACTCGTCAAAGCACATAACACTTCTAGCACCGCGCGCGCCCACTTTCGGATCTAGCCGAACGAGGTCGGCGAGATACGTGGAAGTGCGGGCAACGAGCGGAATGCATTCGCGCGCGAAAAATTCAGCGTCCCCGGTCATCCTGAGATAAACCGCCAAGGAATAAAGCACGCAGGCCGAGAGGTGAAAGACCAACTCGCCGCTCCATTCTCGGCTCGTTTCACCAGTGAACGGATCGCGGATTGTCGACGGCGCAGCTGGACGACCTTGACGATCCGCCTCTTCAGGAAAACGCGCGCCCACGAACCCCGAGCGGCGCGCAAACTGTTCGGCCTCGCCTAGAGTCTCGATGCGAAAACGCAAGAGCGCCTTAGCCGTGCGAGGTTCAACCAGGGCCAGCCACGGACCGAGATACAATTCGGTGTTGAAGAAAAAATGTCCGGAATGATACTCGGAAGTCAATCCGCGTGCGGCGACGTTCGTTGAAGGCCGTTGACGATCTAGGCATTGCAGCATTTGAAACTGAGCAAAACGAAGGCCGACAACGTCCCGCATGGGGCCCCTGAGTGTTGTTGCGCATGCCCACCGCCCTGCCCAGATCGCTTCGTGGTCCTGCTGCAAATCGTCGAATGCCGCAGACGCAAGACGGTTCGAAATGGGCTCGCATGAAACCGTCGCCAGCGTGTCGATGACGCCGGGCCCGTCGAGCCGAACCATGATGCCGGCGATGTCCCTCTCGACGAGTTCCGAGGCTACGCCGTCTGACCTAAGCGCCATTGTTCCCCAGACCCGCCGGTCTGCACCATTGATTGCGCCACTAACGCCAATCCTTTTCCCCTCCGCGTGGGCCTCGTCGACTACGAGACATTTGAGTCTGACGTTGGGGTGCATGCCACCGAAATCGCCATTTCCGTCGCGCCAGTCGAAGCCCGCAGCAAATGCGATTGGCGCATCGTGATTCAGCGGTTCCAAGATGGTCCGGGTCGCAATGGTCTCTGCCCGCGAGCCCGGGAGGAACCATTGTCGGGAAACGCGCGTGCGCCGCCCTTCAACGTCAGTGAGCACGGCAGACCACTGGGTTGTGGCCCGATAAAGGTCTAAGCTTTGGCTAAACTCGACCACGCCGCAGCGCGTTGGCACCAACGGTGCGCCGCCTACGTAGAGTCGCCACCACCCCGGATTGAACAAGTTGATGACATGACTGGGAACGGTCAGACCTGGTCCGTACGCGTCGAAGTGAAAGAAACCTGGTTGACTCTCGGTTTCCTCGAAGTCGACCGTTGCGCGCAGACCAATGCGCCCGTTGGTCAGGGCGAACAGGGTCTCGTAGTATTTGTCCTCGCGCGGATCGCGCGCTCGGCGGACAAGCCTCCATCCATTATCGGACGGGCATGGATCACGTTGCGAGGTCATGATGGCCCAAGTTTCCGAACAGCGCCAATCTCCACTAGATGGCGGAGATTGAAGTACTCAGAGGCGGAAGGATCGCCGATGCGGGTGTCACGAATGGCGTTGCTGATCTGACGGGCGCCATCCTCGATTCTCAGGCGGCAACGAAAACCGAGCCGCTCAGCAATTTTCGCTGCTGTCACGTGGTACGATCGACGGTCCAGAACCGGCTCTACGACGATTTTGCAGTCGGGCCTTACAGCGTCCGCTACTCGACGAGCGATCTCCAGCACGTTGTGGTTTGACGCGACCACGTTAAAGCTTTCTCCCTGAACCAACTCCTTCGGCGCGCTGAGCAACAAAAGATACGCCCGCACCAGGTCGTTGATCACGACATTTGGTCGTTTCTGTTGACCGCCGTGAACGCGGACGACTCCGTTTGCGTATGCGTTGGCAGCGAAAATGTTTACCGTCAGATCAAGACGCGTGCGAGGCGACCAACCGCAAACGGTAGCAGCGCGAAGATTTACACCCACAAATTTGGAATCACTTTCGGCGCTCGATACTGACGGGCGAAGACGGGGTCATGTCATAGGCCGGCGACAGTCGCCAATCGCGATCAGGGGCGATAACCGCATGGTTGCGCGGATGATCGTCGATGCTTGAGATCAGAGCGTCGAAGCACATGCGCCGGAAGAGCTCGGCCGCATCGCGTTTCGGGTCGGCGCTGACGCGACGCAGTTCCTCGGCCAGCAGGATGTAGGACCAGCGCTCGCGTGATTGCGGACTTTCGTCTGCGCGGAGCAGAGTGAGCGAGCTCACCATGCGCGCCCTAAAATATCGGAATTTGTTAATTTCGCGGATCCGTCTACGCTAGTTCCGATCGGTCTTTGATACGATGGAACCGTCAGAGTGCATGCCGCGAAAATCGAGGAATAAAGTGAGCAATTTCAAAAGCGTGATTTTCTGACGGTATCTGTGACGGTATGGACATTTTACCGCATAAAAATGTCAGGACAATTCAAGATGTTAGAGTCCTCGTAAACGATCGAGTGGGAGTAGTTCGTTATCGCAATAACTTTCAAGGTCTAGAATAGTGACGTGCAAAATGACCGCCCTTGTGATTGGCAACGCGGCCTATCCCGGCAGTGCGGCACTGAAAAATGCTGCAAACGATGCAAAAGACATTGGCGCCAAGCTGCGCAAGTACGGGTTTGACGTGATTCTTATCACCGAGGCTTCTCGGGGCGATATGGGCAAAGCTCTGAAGGTGTTTCGAGATCAGCTCAAAGACAAGGAAGTCGGCCTGTTTTTCTTTGCGGGCCATGGGATGCAAATTGACGGCAGCAATTATCTGATGGCGTTGGATACAGATATTGATGATGAGACCGATGCGAAACACTCATCACTATCACTCGATCACGTTATCGAAGTATTGGATAAGTCTCCCGCTAGCACAAAGATCGTGGTGCTCGACGCATGTCGCGACAACCCGTGGGAGCGCGCCTGGAAGCGGTCTCAATATGTTCGCGGCCTTGCCTCAGTTTATGCGCCGAAGGGAACCATTATTGGCTTCGCCACTTCGCCAGGGCAATATGCATATGATGGTGGTGGTAAGAACGGTTCATATACGGCGGCGCTTCTGCAGCACATCGATGAACCGGATTTGCCCATCGAGACCATGTTCAAGCAGGTGCGGAATACAGTTGCGGCTGAGACGACGGGGAAACAAATTTCATGGGAGCACACATCGCTCTCCGGAAACTTCTTTTTCAACATGAGCCTTGGCCGAGTGCTTCAAGACTACCCTGATGCTTCGCTCGCTGATGCGCTCTTCGTCGTCGATACGGCCAAGGCTTCGCACTTGGTCGTGCAGGGCCTGAAAACCTACAATTTCACCGCGCAGAATAAGGCGCTTGAGGGACTCACCGCGACAACCGTATTGAAGATGAATCCGCACAATCTTTTCGTCGTTGGCAGAAACGTCTATCAGGCAGCATGCGGTGGTGCGTATTCGGCCGAAGGATGCGTGAAGGACTTTCTTTCAGCAACCGCCGGATACCCAAAGGGGGGACGCAAGGCAATCCTAGATGGCATGTTGTTCGAAGTCTTCTTTGATAAGCATGCCAGGCTTCGCAACGAGATCAAGGGGAAGTTCTTCGAAGAATTGTTCGACCTGCAGAAACTTACAGAGTTTAAGGACAGTTTCAATTTCTTATCGGAAGCCCTAGTTGCGGCGGGGGGCGATTTCCATTCCGTCCCAGGCCGAAATCACAACCTGGCGGTTTCTGTGGGTGCGAAGAGCGTGGGGGCACAGTATCGTGTGGAGTCCGTGTACATCGGTGGCGCTGACGTTCTTCATTCCGTCGATGACGAACTAGCAGCAGACCATCCGGACAAGAGGACTTATGGCGATTACTCGAGTGAGCGTTTGGAGCGACTGCTGTCGAAGCAACTCTTGGTTCCTGCTCGCAATCTCCGAATTACCGTTACACCTGCGGAGGCTGCAGGCGGCAAGTTGCTTTTCCCGATCGGCTACTCAGTGCGCAAAAGGTGAAGGTGGCGCCGAAGAAACCTCTCGAACGATTCGGGGGTGCGCCTCAGGTGCGGTTTCAGAAAGACCCGTGCGGACGCGATTGTCGGTCGCCGTATTCTGGAGGCAGTTTATGAGTTCGTACGATTTCAGAAGCCTCTCACCGACGGACCTGGAGGATCTTGTTCGAGACTTGCTGCAAGGCGAATTGAACCTTGTATTCGAGAGTTTCGCACGAGGTCGAGACGGGGGAATAGACCTTCGACATTCAAGTGCGCAAATCGGCAAGATCATTGTCCAGGCGAAGCACTATCGTGACAGTGGCTATAGAAAACTGCTTTCAAACCTCAGCAACGAACGTCCGAAGGTTGATCGACTAAAACCGCAGCGATATATTTTGGCAACGACGGTGAGCTTGACCCCTGACAACAAAGCCGAAATCGCGCAACTGTTCGCGCCGCATCTAGATCAAGCAGACATCTTGGGTGCGGAGCAACTGAACAACCTGCTTGGCCGTCATCCCAAGGTAGAGCAACAGCACTTCAAGCTTTGGATGAGCAGCACACCGGTGCTGCAACGTATACTTCACAATGCAACATATGTTCGATCAACGGACGAGGCGCAGAGGATAGAACGGGCAGTTCGCATCTTCGCAATGAACCGAAGTGTGTCGCAAGCGTTGGGCGTGTTGGACAAGCATCGCCTTCTAATTGTATCCGGCGGTCCTGGCGTGGGAAAGACAACGTTGGCGCGATTGATCGCGTGGCTGCACATGCAGGACAGTTGGGAGTTGTTTGCGGTCGAAAGCTTCGACGAAGCGCTGGATGTGTACGATGTGACCAAGCGTCAGATTTTTTTCTTCGACGATTTTCTCGGGCAGATTCGTCTCACGCCAGAGTCGCTCCAGCGAGACGATGCAAAGCTAATGGGGTTCATTTCTCGTGTGCAAGGATCGCCAAACTCGCGGTTCGTCCTCACTAGTCGGGAGTACATTCTGAATCAAGCAAGTATCGCTTCGGAGAAAATCAGTAACAACTTCGTGGAAGTTCGGAAGTACATTCTTGATATTTCAACGTATACTCGGGAGGTGAAGGCAAAAATACTCTACAACCACATTTATTTCTCGGGCTTGAGTTCGGCGCATCGTGGAGCGTTGCTTAGCGACGATTTTTTCATAAAGATAATTGATCACAAGAATTTCAGCCCTCGACTGATCGAATTTCTCATTACGAGTCCGGACATTGGTAAAGTTGCAGCAGATCGCTACCGCGATTGGATTGTAAACAATCTCGACTACCCACAACTGATCTGGAGCTATGCTTTTCGGGAGCACTTGTCGCGCAAGGGGAGGTCGCTGGTGGCAACGTTGTTCTTTCTTCCAGAAAGAACCAGCGTCACCGATTTGGAGCGGGGTTTTTGGTTGGTGTACCGTGCAGAAGCACAGGATCACAGGTTTTCAACTGACCACGATGATTTTACTCGTGCGATGCGCGAGACTTCCAATTCGTTCATCTATGTAGCAAATGCGACCGTTAGTTTCGTTAACCCGTCCATACGGGACTTTCTTGACAACGCCCTGATTGGGACCAGCTTTCCCCACTACGTTTTGCAGAACCTGTCGGAGTCTCGGCAAGCTGCGTTAGTGTGGGACTATCTTGCTGTCCACGCTGCGAAGCATCCAGTGCTCGATGGCAACATGACCTCGGGCTTGGCAAAAGCCGCCACTTCGCTAGTGGAGCTACCAGAACAGCACACTCGTTTGGATGCGCAAAATCGAAAATTGCAATCGAAGGAGGGGCTCTCGCTGCTCGCTCGACTGGATCTGGTGCTACGTTGGTGGCTCGTGACCAAGTCTAGCCAAATTGCGATCTGTGCCAATGCCTTATCTCGCCGGATACGCATTGAGCCGCTGCACGAGCCGGAGGTCGAGACGGCAATCGATCTTTACTCCACCGTCAGTGGAATCGCGTATCAGGATTTGCCGAACTACAACGAGGTGCTGGAAGCCTTGAGGCATCGAATGTTCGAGAGGCTCGCTAGCGATTACGAATATCTTGATGCACCCGAACTGAATATGCTCACGGTGTTCTTGGACAAAAATCCCAGTCTCGGATCCGAGAGGGCGATAGAGATCGTCAATGCGCTTATCGATGGTCTGATTGGGAATGCATCTGACGTTATCAACGAAATTGGCTCGTCGATGGATCTTGATCAATTTGAATCAGAGCTTGACGAATTGACATCATGGAGCGGCTCGAGTTCTCGCCACCTAAGTAACCTGATCTTGGAGCGACGCATAGAGCTCGATGAAAAGGAGGCGCATGAGGACGGTTACGATGGGTACGAAGGCGCGGATTCAGATCGGCCGGGCGCGCTTGAAGATGCCGGACTTCGTTCGATGTTTTCAACATTAGACAACTAAAAAGTATTGGGATTCTCTAATCGCGGCACATAAGTCAACTCCATCTTGTTCTGCGTTGTCGTCACTGTCCAGCCTGGACCATGGTTCTCTCCGTGATCGGTTCTGAAGACCGTCACATCATGGCGTTCGGTTGACGGAATTAGGGGGACGCTATACTTAATTGACGGACGCCTCGACTAAGAGTAGATTAGTGACCCGCAGGAGTGATTACAGGAGTGATTAGAAGTGGGGTCAGTGTAAACTTTTCCCGGAAAAAGATTTGAGCCCCCTACCCCCTCACCCCATCCAGCGTCATCACCGCGCCATACAACTCCGGCCTCCGGTCGCGAAACATTCCCCAGGAATTGCGTGCCACCGCAATCGCATCAAGGTCGACCGTCGCTGTCACCACCGCCTCTTTGTCGCGCCCCGCATCGGCCAAAATTTCGCCGGTCGCCCCCGCAATAGAATTAGGGGGACGCTATACTTAATTGACGGGCGCCTCGACTAATAGTAGATTAGTGACCCGCAGGAGTGATTAGAAGTGGGGTCAGTGTAAACTTTTCCCGGAAAAAGATTTAAGCCCCCTACCCCCTCACCCCATCCAGCGTCATCACCGCGCCATACAACTCCGGCCTCCGATCCCGGAACATTCCCCATGAATTGCGCGCAACCGCAATCGCGTCGAGATCGACCGTCGCCGTCACCACCGCTTCCTTGTCGCGCCCCGCATCGGCCAAAATTTCGCCGGTGGGTCCTGCAATAAACGACGTGCCGTAGAAATTAATCTCACACGTATCGCCCACCTCGCGCCCGATGCGGTTCGAGGCGATCAGCGGCAGATAGTTCGCGCCCGCATGCCCCTGCATCACACGCCGCCAATGCGCCGAAGAATCGACTACCGGCGCAGGCGGCGGTTCGCTGCCGATCGCCGTCGGATAGCACAAAATCTCCGCCCCCATCAGCGCCATGGCGCGCGCGCCTTCGGGAAACCACTGGTCCCAACATATCCCCGCGCCGATCTTGCCATACCGCGTCTCCCAAACCTTAAAACCAGTGTCCCCGGGATTGAAGTAATACTTCTCCTGGTACCCGGGCCCGTCCGGAATATGCGACTTGCGATAAAGTCCCAGCACCGACCCATCCGCGTCGATCATCGCCAAAGAGTTAAAGTGAGCATTGTTCGCCCGCTCAAAAAACGACAGCGGCAACACGACGTTCAGTTCTCGTGCCAAAGCCGAAAACTCCTTGATCAGCCCATTGCCTTCAAACGGCTCCGCCAATGCGAAATGTTTCGCGAACTGGTCCTTGCAAAAATAGGGCGTATCGAACAGTTCCTGAATCAAAACGACCTGCGCGCCTTTCGCCTTCGCTTCACGCACCAGGCGTTTCGCATTCGCGACATTGGCCGCCCGGTCTGGCCCGCAAGCCATTTGCGTGGCGGCAATTGTGACCTGTCTCATCGCTCGAACCTTTCCGCTTTCAACGCCTCGCCCGCCGGTTGCTGCTGCGTGATGCAGTGAATACCACCACCGCCTTGCACAAGATCAAGGCTGGGCACCTGAACAACCCGCCGGTCAGGAAACGCCTTCTGCACAATCCTGAGCGCCTCACCATCCTTGGGATCGTCGAACGACGGCATCACCACCCCGTAATTCGTATAGTAGAAATTGATGTAACTCATATCAAGCCGCCGCCCGTCATGGCGCTCTCGGGGCGCGGGCTCGGGAATTTCGATAATCTCCAGCGCGCGGCCCTTCGCATCCCGCGCCGATTTCAGACGCGCCAGATTATCCCGCATCACCCGGTCATTCAAATCGCCCTTCGATTGAGGTGCATACACCATCACGCGGCCGGGCCCCGCAAAGCACGCGATGTTATCGACATGGCCATCGGTTTCATCATCTTCTAGACCTTCTCCCAACCAGATGATTTTGGTAGCGCCAAGATAAAGTGCCAAGCGCTCTTCGATCTGCTGTAAGCTCAAGTTCGGATTGCGATTGGCATTGAGCAAGCACTGCTCCGTCGTCATCAACGTCCCTTCGCCGTCGACCGAAAGCGAGCCGCCCTCCAGCACCATCGGCCCTTCATAGCGCCGCATATCCAGCGCCTCGATGATCCGCCCACTCAGGGCCGCGTCATTTTCATAGGGATGATATTTGTTCCCCCAACCGTTAAAGCGCCAATGCACACCGGCAACGCCGTCGCGGCCATCGGTTACAAACACCGGGCCGATATCGCGCGTCCACGAATCATCGATGTCGACTTCAAGAAATTCAATGCCCTTGCCCAGCGCCATCCGCGCTTCGTCCTTGTCTTGAGGACGCACGGCCATCGTTACTTTCTCGAACCCCGATATGGCACGTGCCACGCCCGCAAGGCCCACCTGCGCCCGCAACAGACCCTCCGCCGATCCCCACGGCTCCAACCGGCACGGCCACGCCATCCAGGTCCGCGCGTGGGGTGCCCATTCCGCCGGCATGTACAAACCGTCACGCACCGGGCAGCGATCATCGGCATCAAGTCGTTTTGTCATCGAATCTCACTATCTGTCAGTTGCAAGGGTCTTGGCAATTTGCGAGGCTCACGTTTCTTGCATGGCCAACCGGAATTCGCAAAGGGACTGCATCATGACCGGACGCATCGACGCGCACCTCAAAGACCTTGGAATCACTCTACCCAAAGCCGTCGCGCCGGTCGCAAATTATGTGCCCTTCGTCGTCAGCGGAAACCTGGTGTTTGTCTCAGGCCAGGTGACCTTGGGTCCGAACGGATTGGAATATGTGGGCCAGGTCGGCAAAGACTTCACCGTCGAACAAGGTCAAGCCGCAGCCAGGCTTTGCGCCTTGAACATCATAGCCCAGGTCCGCGAAGCCTGCGCCGGAAATCTCGACCGCGTCAAACGCTGCGTGAAACTCACCGGTTTCGTCAACGCCGTACCGGGCTTTGCTCAACATCCCGAAGTCGTCAACGGCGCTTCCGACACGATCGTCCAGGTCTTTGGTGACCGGGGCAAACACGCCCGCGCCGCCGTCGGTGCCGGCTCCCTGCCGCGAAACGTGGCGGTCGAGGTAGAAGCCATTTTCGAAATTGATTGAGTTGTGACACTGATATTTTCACCGCGGTGAATTTCTACCTTGACCAAGCTTCAACCAAGCGCACGCCTGATTGAATCAATCTCGGCGGTGTCACCTGCCTCATGGGATGCGCTGGCAAACCCGCATGGTGCGCCGTTCAACCCATTCGTCTCGCACGCGTTCCTTTTTGCGCTTGAGCAAAGCGGATCGGCAACACGGCAATCCGGCTGGCAACCCGCTCACCTCTTACTGGAACAACCAGGCGCTCTCGTGGGCGCCGCGCCGATGTACATCAAAAGCCATTCTTATGGCGAATACGTTTTCGACCATGGCTGGGCTCAGGCGTTCGAGCGCGCAGGTGGCGCGTATTATCCCAAACTTCAGATTACCGTACCCTTCACCCCGGCAAGCGGCCCACGCCTTTTGACCGGCGGAAATTCCCAACACCGTCAGGCCTTGGCGCGCGCCGTCATGGCCTTCGCGCAAAAACTTGTACTTTCATCCGTACACATCACATTTCAACAACAGGACGAAGCCGAAGCGCTGACCCAACTCGGCTTTTTGCCGCGCCATGATCAGCAGTTTCATTGGCAAAATGCGGGCTACCGGACCTTTGACGAGTTTCTCTCAGCCCTGTCCGCGATCAAGCGCAAAAATCTCCGCCGCGAACGCAAAGAAGCGCTCAGCGCCGGGATCGAGATCGAACTCCTGACCGGCAGCGATTTAAGAGAAGCGCACTGGGACGCCTTCTTCGAATTCTACACCGACACGGGCTCGCGCAAATGGGGTTCACCCTATCTCACGCGCAATTTCTTCAGCCTGATCTCACAAAGCATGGCTGACCAAACCTTGCTGATCATGGCCAAACGCCAAGGCCGCACTATCGCAGGCGCGCTAAACTTCATCGGCTCAGATACGCTCTATGGCCGCAATTGGGGGGCCATAGAGCACCACCCCTTCCTGCATTTCGAATTGTGCTACTATCAGGCGATTGAATTCGCGATTTCAAAAGGTCTGAAAACCGTTGAGGCCGGCGCCCAGGGCGAACACAAGCTGGCGCGTGGCTACCTGCCCGTACGCACGTACTCGTCCCACTGGATCGCCCATCCCGGTCTGCGCGATGCCGTCGCCCGCTACCTCAAAGAGGAACGCCGCGCTGTCGGCGAAGCGATCGAAGAATTGGGCGAACATTCTCCCTTCAGGAAACCGGAGTAACACCATGGCCTACGATCCCGACAACATATTCGCCAAGATCATTCGCGGTGAGGTGCCGTGCTTCAAGGTCTACGAAGACAACTCTACCATCGCCTTCCTGGACATCATGCCTCAGGCCGAAGGCCACACCTTGGTCATCCCGAAGGAACACGCAGAAACCATCTTTGACTTGAGCCCCGACAGCGCCGCCGCCTTGATCACCACAACACAAAAAGTGGCAGCAGCCGTCAAGCAAGTAACCAAACCGCCCGGCATAATGCTGGCACAATTGAATGGCGCCGCCGCAGGGCAAAGCGTGTTTCATATCCACTTTCACATTATTCCGCGCTCGGGCGGCATTGACCTGAACCTGCACGCGCGCGACAAAGCTGACTTCGACAAGTTGAAATCTCTGGCCGCCAAAATATCGGCCGCGCTGCAATAGGGCCTTAGGTATGACTAAAATCGCTGTCATTGGCGCAAGTAAAGGTTGTGGACTGGAAACCGTCAAGGATGCGCTGGTGCGCGGATGGTCGGTCACAGCCGTCGCGCGCAACCCCGGTCAATCAGCCCTCACCGACGCGCGGCTGGCCTGGTACAAAGGCGACGCGCGCAATGAACTCTTGCTTGAGCAGGCGATCAAAGGCTGTGACGCCGTAGCTGTCACTTTGGCAGCCCGCACTGGTCGCGAGACGGTAACAGTGTTTTCCGATGCCATCTCAACCATCCTGACCGTGATGAACCGGCAGGGCGTGAAACGTTTGATTTTTCTGAGCGGCATCGGCGCGGGCGACAGCAAGGGAAAAGGCGGGTTCTTGTATGAGAAAATCTTCTATCCGTTTATGTTGAAACGGAACTACGAAGACAAAGACCGCGCTGAATCGCTCATTATGAAAAGCCACAAAGACTGGACGATTCTGCGTCCCGGCCTGTTGACCAACCGCAAGAAACGGGGTCACGTAAAAGTCTTGTCGAAGCCCGGCGATTACCGCAACGGCTCGATCAGCCGCGCCGACGTCGGCAACTACATTTGTGACTGCATTCACAACAATCTCAACATCCACGAAACCCCGGTGTTGATTTCCTGAGCCATCCCGGCTCAATCGTTCAACACCACCGCAACCCGCATCTTGCCGCCGTCCGGCGTGAACATGACCAGAAATTTGCGCGTAATATCGCAGGCAGTGGCCAACCAATTTTCTTCCCAGGGCTGGCCACGGCGGCGAACCTTCGTCACCGCCGTATCGGTGAGGTACGCCGCTTCATCGCAATTTGATCTGATGGCGATACCATTGGCCTCACGAAACACCAGCTGCATGGCTTGCTGTTGATACTTGAGACCGGCGACCGTGCGCCCCGGAGCGGCGGCGCGAATCTCTGCCGGGCGGGTGCCCCGCGGAAAGACAAAGACATTGTGAACGCGCGTCGCCCAACACCCTTTGCCCAAAATCACGAAACGCCACACACCGGGCTTCGCGGGATCGACGCGCACCGACAAATCATCGACATCGACATAGTCGGCGCCAGAGAACACAAATACCCGCTTCCTGCCGCAAGGCGGCGCGATCAAACGGTCGAGACTGATCAGGGCCACCGCAATGCGATTGGCCATTTGCGGCGTCGTCTCCCCCCGCGCCAGCAACTGCGGGAAGTTTCCACGAATACTGATGTCTTCGTCCGCCCACACCGGACCGGCAAAGAGCAGAAAAGCAAAAACGATAAAACAAACGCGCGTCATTTCACCAATTCGGGCTCTTGAGGTTCGGATTCTTCGTCACTGTCTGTGTCTTCACCCTTGGTCTTCACTTTAACCGGCAAATGCGGCGCTTCAATGATGTCGAAGGTCAGGCCGGATTGGTCGTCCTTGAGCAACACGCGCACAGTGCCACCGCGCAACAGCCTGCCAAACAAAATTTCGTCAGCCAGCGGTTTCTTGATTTGATCCTGGATAAGCCGCGCCAGTGGCCGCGCCCCAAACGCTTCGTCATAGCCCCGCTCGGCCAGCCAGCGCGTCGCCTCCGTTGACAGCTCGAACGTCACATTCCGGTCACTCAGCTGCGCCTCAAGCTGCAGCACAAACTTCTCAACCACTCGTCCAACGGTTTCAGCGGTCAAGGCCTTGAACGGCACCACCGCATCAAGCCTGTTGCGGAACTCCGGCGTAAACAGCCGCTTGATCGCTTCGGAATCCTCGCCCTCACGCTTGCCGCGTCCGAAGCCGATCGATTCTTTCGCCGCGTCCGAGGCGCCCGCATTCGTGGTCATGATCAGCACCACATTGCGGAAGTCGATCTTTTTGCCGTTGTGATCGGTCAGCTTGCCGTGGTCCATCACTTGCAGCAGAATGTTGAAGATGTCCGGATGCGCCTTCTCGATTTCATCCAGCAGTAACACGCAATGCGGATGCTGATCGACACCGTCCGTCAGCAGGCCGCCCTGGTCAAAACCCACATAGCCCGGCGGCGCGCCAATCAGTCGGCTCACGGAATGGCGCTCCATATACTCCGACATATCAAAGCGTAACAGTTCAACGCCCATGATTTTGGCCAGCTGCTTGGCGACTTCCGTTTTGCCGACACCCGTGGGGCCCGAGAACAAATAACATCCGATCGGCTTCTCGGGATCACGCAAGCCCGCCCGCGCCATCTTGATCGCCGCCGTCAGCGCCGTGATGGCTTCAGCCTGACCAAAGACCACATGGCTCATATTCATTTCAAGATCGCGCAGCGACTCCGCGTCGTTCTTCGATACGGATTTCGGTGGTATGCGCGCCATCCGTGCGATCACATCTTCGATCTCTTTGACGCCGATCACTTTCTTGCGCTTGCCTTCCGGCAGCAGCATCTGCGACGCGCCGGTCTCGTCAATCACGTCAATTGCCTTGTCGGGCAGCTTGCGGTCATTGATGTATTTCGCCGAAAGCTCGACCGCCGCTTTCACCGCGTCGCTGGTATAGCGGACCTTGTGATAGCTCTCGTAATACGGCTTCAGACCCTTCAGGATCTTGATCGCATCGGGAATGGAGGGCTCACCCACATCAATTTTCTGAAAGCGCCGCGCCAGAGCGCGATCTTTTTCGAAGTGCTGGCGGAATTCCTTATAGGTCGTCGAACCGACACAGCGCAAAGTCCCCGACTGCAAGGCGGGCTTCAGCAGGTTCGACGCATCCATCGCCCCGCCGCTCGTCGCCCCGGCGCCAATCACCGTATGAATTTCATCGATGAACAAAATCGCGCCTTTGAAGTTCTCCAGCTCCTTCAGCACATTCTTCAGACGCTCTTCAAAATCCCCGCGATAGCGTGTCCCTGCAATCAGAGATCCCATGTCCAGCGAAAAGATTGTGCAGTCGCGCAAAACTTCCGGCACTTCATTGTTGATGATCTTGCGCGCCAGGCCTTCGGCGATCGCCGTCTTGCCCACGCCCGGATCGCCGACCAGCAAAGGATTGTTCTTTTGCCGGCGGCAAAGTATCTGGATGGTGCGGTCCACTTCGGCCTCACGCCCGATCAGGGGATCGATCTTGCCCTGCCGCGCCTTGGCATTGAGATTGACGCAATACGCTTCAAGCGCTTCGGTGCCCTGCTTGACCGCTTTCTCGCCGTCTTCTTCTTCATCGGCACCACGCACCGGCCGCGCCTCCGTGGCCCCCGGGCGCTTGGCGATACCGTGACTGATGTAACTGACGGCATCATAGCGCGTCATGTTCTGCTCACCCAGAAAATAGGCGGCATGACTTTCGCGCTCGGCAAAAATGGCGACAAGAATATTCGCGCCCGTCACCTCTTCGCGTCCCGACGATTGAACATGAATGACCGCGCGCTGGACAACCCGTTGAAAGCCCGCCGTCGGTTTGGCATCTTCGCCGTCATCGACGACAAGTGTCGACAAATCCGTATCGACATAAGACGCAAGCGTGCGCTTGAGCGCATCGACATCCACGCTGCACGCCCGCATCACGGCGATGGCGTCCTGGTCTTCGATCAGCGACAGGAGCAAATGCTCAAGCGTCGCATATTCGTGATTGCGCTCATTGGCGAGCGCCATCGCACGATGGAGCGTGCTCTGCAGGGATTTGGAAAAACTCGCCACTCGCTCTGCCTTTCGTAAACTGCGCGCCCCTAGAACCGGACCAGTCTATCATTCCTTTTCAAGTGTGCACTGTAATGGATGCTGATGCCGCCGGGCGAAATCGATCACTTGTGCAACCTTGGTTTCTGCAACTTCGTAGGTGTAGACCCCGCAAATGCCGACCCCTTGCCGGTGCACCGCCAGCATGATGACTTCTGCATCCTCGCGCCCCTTATTGAAAAACCGCTCAAGCACATGAACGACGAACTCCATCGGCGTGTAGTCGTCATTTAGCATAAGCACCTTGTAAAGGCTGGGCTTTTTGGTCTTGGGTCGCGTCTTTGTGACAAGACCGGTCGAGGGTCCCTGCCCATCGCGATCACCGTTTTGCTTCGTCATGCTAGCCGCAAAATCTTCCCATGTTTGACGTCATTCTGTGGAGTTCATTAAATATGATGCCCCCGCCGGATTGAAAGCACCAAGTTGAGCCTGGGTTACGGAATTTAGCGAGCCAACGGCTTAACGCTACTGTTGACAAGCGCCATCCACGCCAAAGTGCGGGCCCGGTTAACCCCTAGGTCCGACCGGCCATAGACCGACCGCGAATATATGGCGAGGGTCGATTTACCGCCCTTCACGTCCAGAAATTTTACCGCCACATGGTCTGGAAATCCAAACAGGGCCGATCGCACTATAAAATCATCATAAAGTCCCGCGTCGTCCGCGAAGGAATGCGATACCCGTTTCTGAGCAATGGCGGCGCTCAGGAATTCCTGCCGCAACTTTTTCGCCCCAACGCTATACACCGCTGACACAACGTCGGCTTTCGCGAATGGGCAAAAGCCCTCAGGGGCCATCAGAAATGTATTGGGCGTGCGCGGGCGCTTGAGTGTCGCAAAATCGATACGTTGCTGTGCTGTCATGCACGTCAGTCTACCCACCTGGCACCGAAAGCAAAAGGGCTCAGAGACAACAGCCTCCAAGCCCTTTCAACCAACTCTGATGTCTGCAAATTACTCGGCAGCGCGGGCGAACGGCGTACGAATATCCTGCATTTTCTCGGTGAATTCCGCGAAGCGCGCGCTGAACGGCTCAGCCGCCTGCTTGGCCGCACCCATCCAAAGATCGTTCATCTTCGTGGTCTGCGCGACATAGGCGTCAAGCGCAGACTTGGCGAAATCGCTTTGGACTTCCCACGCTTCGTGGACACTCTTGGCACCCGACACAGCCTTGAAAGCGGCGACGCCGTCTTCAACTTGCTGTTTGGAGAAATTGAAGATCTCTCCGTTGATGCGCTCAAAGACTTTGGCGAAGGCAGTCGAGGCCTGCATGTAGGCTTCAACATTTTCTTTTCCAAAGCCCGAGAACTTCTCGAATGACTTGGTCATCGTTTCAAATCCGTTTTTCATTGCCTCGTTCCCGTTTTTCATGACGTGCTCCTTGGCCTCGCTTGCCGGCTTTTGAGTGCTCTTGCGGGCCATTTTAAGGTTCCCTGATCAGATCGCTTCGCCGCATATTTGAATTAACCGTCAATTCTAAGCGGCAATACCAAATGCTGCACTGCAACATACGAGTTATATGAGGTATAGTGCCACGAATGTCAAGTAAAATTTGTGCGTCGCACAAAAAATTGTGCGACTGCACAAACTCTTTGTTAACCAAACAGCAACTGGAAATGTGTTCAAGATTGGCTAGCAGGAGTCGATTGACAGAGTGCTTAACCCTTGAGGCGGAATTCTTGTCCATGTTAACACTTTCCAAACCGGAAAAATCTGACAAACTGCGAACTAGCTGTCGGCCACGGTGGCATCGGTGAAAGTTCTGGTCTGCACTTTGTTGTAGGACTGAGTACGGAAAATGGTAGGGCGCGTGCGGCCACTCAGACTTTTGATATCAGTGCTGGTGATGCTCGGCATTGTGTTGTCGATTGCAACCGCCGATGCCGCGCGCAAAAAGAAGCGCGTGCGCCATTATCGCGCGCCCGAACCTTATGTCGAAAAATTCGCCGCCGTCGTCGTCGATGCCAACAGTGGCCGCGTTCTGCACGAGCGCATGTCGAACGATACCCGCTATCCAGCTTCGCTCACAAAAATGATGACGCTGTACATGCTGTTTGAGCAGATCAACCGCGGTAACATTTCCCTCTCCACAAGGTTGACGGCCTCGGCATATGCCGCCTCGCAAGACCCGACCAAACTTGGCATAGATGCGGGCGAAACGCTGACCGTCGAAGATGCCATCAAAGCCCTAATCGTACGCTCCGCCAACGATGTCGCCGTTATCGTCGCCGAGCACATCGGTGGCAGCGAGTATCAATTCGCTACCAAGATGACGCAAAAGGCGCGCGAACTTGGCATGACGCGCACCACCTTCGTCAACGCCTCCGGCCTGCCAGACACAAACCAGCGCTCCACCGCCAACGACCTCGTCATTCTAAGCCGGCGGTTGATCGGAGATTATTCCGAATTCTATCCCTATTTCCGCCTGCAGAGCTTCGTCTGGGGCGGCCGCAGTTACGCTGGCCACAACAACCTTTTGCGCTTCTTCGACGGCGCTGACGGCTTGAAAACCGGCTACACCCGCATGTCGGGATTCAATTTGGCAAGCTCGGCCACCCGTCAAGGCACGCGTCTGATTTCCATTGTCATGGGCGGACGCTCGGCCCGCGAACGCGACGTCATGACCGCCCAATTGCTCGAGACCGAGTTTACAAAACTGGGCCTCGGACGCCTCGCGCCGGTGGTCATAGCCATGTCACCTCTGGTTCTGGATGACGACGAAGCTGCAGCCGCGGAAGCCACCGAGCGCGCCAGCGAATCCAGGCCCCAGCCGCAATCCGCATCATCCGGGTCATCCGGCATCATTTCTGCGGCTAACGCCCAGCCCGCAGTCGTGGCATCGCTTGCCTCGTCACCGCGTGAATACGGACAAGGCGACACCGCAGATCAGGCGCGCCGCGGCATACCTGTGACTGGCGGCAAATGGGGCATCCAGGTTGGCGCCCACTCCTCTCGTGACAATGCCGAGAACCAGTTACAAAGTGTACGAACGCAAATGCGGGATCTGTTGTCCGGCGCCGCCAGTGCTGTTGTAGCGCTCGACGTCAACGGCGACACGTTTTTCCGTGTGCGCTTCGGAGCTTTCACGCCAAAGAAAGCCGAGACCCTCTGCGACCAAATCCAGAAACGCGGCGTCAGCTGCCTGGTGGTCACCGACGGCGCCTGGGATCAAGCGACGTCGCGCGCCAGCCTGCCGATCGCCGTCCGCTAACCGGCAGCAGCGACCTTCGCAAACTGCGGCAAGCGTAGCGCTGCAATCAACCCGCGCACTTCGGCCCGTGCAGCGATCTGGCTCATCGTGATCCCGCGTGTCTTGCCTTCCATCAGATCCAGCACCGTCAGCCCTTTGGGAAACAGTTCGCGATACACCACCCGCTCGCTCAGGCCCGGCGCCAGGCGAAACCCGATGCGCTGCGACAGCTTTGTCAATGCCTGGGTTACCCGCCTCTTGTTGTGCGTCTCCATGGCGGACATCCGGTTGCGCACCACCAGCCAGTCAATCGTCCGCCGCCGCTCTATCATCTGGCGCTTGCGGCTCTCCCAAACGAACTCCGCGTAGATGCTGGGCGTTTTGGCCTCGTACGTTTCAGGATCGACGCTGGCCAGCAACGCGAAGTCGACGAAACTGTCGTTCAGCGGTGACACGATGATCGTGGCACTCGCATGCGCCACCCGGCCCAATGCCGTATCCGCACCCGGACAATCGACAACGATGACATCGCATTCCTGACCCAATTCAGAAACCGCAAACTCAAAACTTGCCCGCTCCGGCGCCAGCGTGATCAGCTTTGGCAGTGCGACCGGCCGCCCCTGCCGCTCGGCCCACTGCGCCCGGTTGGCAAAGAAGTGCGAAAGGCTCTGCTGGCGGTGGTCGAGGTCGATCGCACCGGCCCTGAGACCCGCCGACATCAAGCCCGCAACCAGATGCAAGGCGACGGTCGATTTCCCCGACCCGCCTTTCTCGTTTCCAACCACAATCACTGGAGGCGTTATCCCACCCATGCCCCGTTACACCGAATGCCAAAAGGCGCTGATTCGCCTGGATCGCCCCAATTTAGCACCGGTGCCTGTCCTAATCTCGAGAAAAACCGGGAGACTTCCGCCACGAAACTCTGGGCGAACAGAACATCGGACACTGTCCTAAAACACTGTCCTGTTTGTCCTGTCTCAATTGTCCGATCGACCAACGAGACACAATTCTCCCCACGCAACCACTACCGCCCGAAAGAACCCTATTCAATTGTCAAGTCGCAGCGCCCGGCAGACCACCTGCCGGACGAAAATAATCACCGAAATATATAGGCCACCCGCTAAAGGGACATATAGGGAACAAACACGCTCCTGTCAAGCCCCCTGCCAAACGGCCGCATCACGGCCTTGTGATCGACCAGACGCATCCGCCCCGATAATCTGACACCAACAGGGAATTGACCATGCAGATCATGCGAGTGCTTGCTGTGGCAGCCACGGCGCTTTCCGCGCTTGGCGCCAACAGCTCCATCGCCCACGCCACGTGCCCGCCCGCGAACTATAGCCGCGCCCAACTCGATGGGCTCAAGGCGGCAAAATGGCTCATCGCCGATGACTCCGCGCGCAACGCCCTCGCCCGCGCCCTCACCGATTGCCTCACTTCACCCGACCCCGCACTGCGTGACGGGATCGCCTACGAAGCATTGTTCCATTTCCTGCGCGCCCGCCTGCTCACGGACGGCACCATGCTGTCCCTGCAAGACGATCTCGAAGTACGCCTCACCGCCCCCGAAGGCGCCGGCTTCGAACGCCCCTTCGCTGCACTGGCGCTCGCCGAAATCGCCCGCGCCGACCGCATCAAGACATTTCTTACCCCGCAACGCCGCGCCCGCCTGCTCACGGCCGGCGTGACCTATCTCACTGGCGTGCGCGACTATCGCGGCTTCGATGATCGCGAGGGCTGGCGCCACGGCATCGCGCACGGCGCCGATCTGATGCTGCAGCTGGCGCTCAACCCGGCGTTTGCCAAGCCCGACCTTCAACGCATTTGTGACGCGATAGCATTGCAGATTTCACCGCCCAGTCACTCCTACATTTTCGGCGAACCCCAGCGTCTCGCCGCCCCCATTCTCCAAATCGCCCAGCGAAATCTTTTCAGCCAGGCCGAATGGAGCGCATGGCTCGAACAAGTGGCCGCCCCCGCACCGCTCGCCTCATGGAACGATGCCTACGCGTCGACGGCCAACCTGGCACGCCTCCACAACGTTGATGCCTTCATGCAAACACTCTATCTCAATGCGCGGCTCAACAAGAGCGCGGACGACGACACCCTGCTCCCCGGCGCCGAGGCCGCTATTCGAGCACTGCCGTAACAAACGCCCCTCACCGCGCCTCTGTTTCATGCGGCACTGGCACGAAGGCTGGAGCTTTACAGGCCTTCATCCCGTCGATCAGCGCGCTGCGTTGTGCCAGGTGATTGAGATAGTCGTAGAACAAAGGCTCGGGCATCAGCAGGTTTCCGGCATGCTCGGGGCCTTGCGTCGAGACGAAGACACCCCCGAAGGTTTGCCACTCCCGCCACCCATTCCAGCCGAGCCCTCGCAACCACGCCGCCGCAGCGCCAGGGATCCTCAGTGTCGTAGCAAATCCACCGCGCAAGTCCGCACGCGACCATGTCCCCGCCACCATCCGGGGCTCCCTAAAAGTATACGAGCAACCAAAAAGTGGGAACCGGTTGGCGACACCCAGTTCGCGGTCGAAGAATGCACCCGACCATACGCGCCGGTACAACCGGCGCCGGTCCGGCCCCCGAAAGCGGCGCGCGATCAAGCCCGAGGGTTGTGAGATCGTACCTGGCGCCGATTGCTCGATCTCCATCACCTGTCCAGGCTTGACCTTTTGGGCCTTCAGGCAATTCCCGCGGCAATCGGAAAAGAGCCGGCCATGGAGCGGAAACAGCCACGCCGGCGGCGCATTTGAAACCGACCCGCGCGGCGCCAGCGGCCGATGCACGCGCTCTGGCTCGCCCACTGGAAACTCGCCCGGCCGCACCACGCTGGGACAGCCGTCAGCTAATGGGCCGCTTGGCATGACGTAGTAAGTGTCCTCCCGCGTCTGCGTGGGTTGTCCCAACGGCGGGTTGTTGACAAAGCTGACATCGATGGGCCCGCTCAGCGTGCTCGCGGCTTGCGACTTCAGTCGCCTGCACAAAGGCTCCTGCTCCGCGCCGCGCCACGCCTGCCGGTTGCTGCGCGGCCCGTCCGGCGTTTTAATTTCAATCCCGATCCCGAACCACGATCCATAAGTGCTCGACTTGCGATCCCTCACACTCCCGAATAAAGCTCCGAGGAACACTTCTGGATAGCGCGTCTCTATCACCACGCGAGCGGGCAGGCTGGGACCAATGATAGGACGCAGAAGATAATTGAGCGGAAACCAAAGCGGTGTGTACTCCGCATAGATGCGTTCGTAGAACGGCATCGCGTTCCAATCTTTCTCGCGTCGCAAAGTGTCGCCATAACGGTCGGCAAGGATCGCTGCGTCCACGACCCGCGCCAACAAGGGCACAACGATTTCCTCGTTCCGTTCGTGACTCCACAATCTCAGCCACCAGCTTCGCTTTGTCTCCGGCTGACTTTCGAATTTCAGCCGCACGAACTGCCCGACCGCCTCCTCCGGTCCTTCCGGCAAACACGGTTGCTCCAGCACCATCGGGCTCTTGCCCCAAGGTTTAGGAAACTCGAGGAACGCAGGAACCAGTTTGGCGGGCCCCTCCTCTTCCTCCTCCCGGCGTACAACATGCTCTCGATACTTGCGCCGGTCCCCCGCTGCCATGCGGTACTCCGTGCGCAAGACCGGGAGCGTTCCGTCTTTGAGAAACTTCGAAATGGCATCGCGCCGCGCCTTCGCACTCGCCCGAGCCACACCGATCGACTGCCGGAGAAACAGCGGGTGCACTTTATCGATGAAAAGCGAAAGTATTCGTTGCCGAACGGTCGGGAGCCATCTCAACAACTCGAATATCCGCGTCATCATCATCATGAGGGGAAATAAAACGGTCACCGCAAATGAAAACGCGATCAAAATCAAAACAGCCTGTACCGACCGTTGCTGTCCGCCGCTCCCCGCGAACGCATGCGCCACGAGCGTGCCGAATTCGTTGAAAAGCGGTACGAACGGCTCGACAACGCAAGCCCCGATCATGTGCATCAGCCAAAGGAACGCGATCCAGCCTGTTGCCTTGAACAAACCGCCTACGAGCAAAGGTGCAATCCTGTCTGCGGCCCATGCGACGATGTAATAGAATGTCAGCGACAAAATCGCGTAAAAAGTGAGACACACGCTGTAGAGCAAGCTCCGACCCAACAATGCGAAAGAGCCCAGAATTTTGCTCCAGTCGGAAGGTTTCTCGCACAACTGTGCACAGCACTGGGCGCAACATTCACTGCAACTCGCGGGCTGTGTGGCCAATTGCATAGCGATCGCGTCCAGGATTTGCGAAACCAGGGTTCCGGTTTCAGACCACTGCCTGACCAGGGTTGACCAGTGTTGAAACAAGATGCCCCAGACGTAAGATGCGCCCGCCGACAGCCAGCCCCATACTTCGGCGGCATTGGCACCCGCCCACGAGGCCCACTCGGGCGCCAACACGGAGAGGAAATCGATAGCGCGCGCACACTCGATAGCCCAGTAAATCAACACCGCCGCGACGACAGTGAAGATCACCAGCACAACGAATTCCCCTACTGCGTGCCCGACGCTCCTGATTGCGTTCATCCCCTTCTGCCCCCCAAGGCAGACGGGCAAACCATGTGGTCTATGGCCTAACCTGACAAGTGTATCCGGGCGACAAATGCCCAACAAATGAGGTGCCGCAGGGTTGCACACACGCGAGGGAAGTGGGCGACGCTACCCACTCGCCCGGGAAGTGTTCGCACTCTCCAAACAAGCAAGCCAACGCCCTCCTGCTCGCCTCACGCGCGAAACAGCCTGCCACTATTAAAGGGACATGATAAAACTCACAACCTGCGGCGCAGGTCCTGGTTCAGTTCCTGCACCTGGAGCGGTTCGTCGAGGCGGGACTTGTACGCAAGTTCGTTCTCGAATACGCGCATCACATAGTTGCGCGTTTCGTCGAACGGGATGGTTTCGATCCAGTCCACGGCATCGATTTCTGGGTCGCGAGGATCGCCACGCAGGGTGATCCAGCCCTGGATGCGCGAACGGCCGGCGTTATAGGCAGCAATCGTCAGCACGTACGAGCCGCCAAACGCCTCGAGGAGGTCTTTCACATGATAGCAACCGATGGCGAGGTTCGTCTGGGGCAGAAACAGATCGCCGGCACCGGCGTAGGGCAGTTTGTAACGGCGCGCCACATCCTGCGCCGTAGAGGGCAGGATCTGCAAAAGCCCACGCGCGTTTGCGGTGCTGGCGGCCCCTGGATCGAACTCGCTCTCCTGCCTGGCAAGCGCAAGGATCAGTGAAGGCGGCACGCCCGCCACGGCACAACTGGCTGGCAGCTCGGCCAGCGGGTAGAGCTCATCCAATCTGGTGACACCAAGGGTTTGCGCTTTCTTGGCACTGCGCAAGGCGGCATAGGAGTTGCCTTTTCCTGCAAGCCGCGCGCTGAGCGCGGCAGCACAGCCCGCCGTCTGGCAGACATCAATGGCGGCATTGGCAAAGACGTTGGCGCGGCGAGCATCGCCGATGAGAAAGAGCGTGTTGGAGGCCAGCACGAGCTCTTCGATGCCTTCGGTCGCGGGCGCGGCGGAAGGTTTCACCGACGGACTTGCGCCGGGTTTGGACCCTGTTTTCATCTCGAGCGCGAGACGGCCGTAAAAAGTCGTGGGCTCCGCGGCAGCGATCGCCAGCGATTGCTGCGCACTCGCCTCATCATCTAGGGCCTTGAACGCCTGCGCTTTCCAATAGTGAGCGCGGGCGCGAGACACCGGCGACTTTGCAGCCCGTTCCAGGTTCTGGAAATGCACCAAGGCCGCCTTGGCCTTGTCGAGTTTGCGCAGCGCAATCCAGCCGGACAGAAATTCCGCCTCCAGATAGAGTGCGATTTCGGTGCCGGCTGACAACTGTGTCCCCGACGCCAGCCTGTAGGCGGCGCCGTAGTCCGGTGTGTCAAGCGCAGTACGTGCGGCGAGATTGTGTTCCGGCCACCACACGCGCGCATACTGTGAAGGCAGGGCGCCGGTTTCATCAGCTCGCATGAGCAGTGGCCAGGACTCCGTGCTCTTGCCAGATTTTCTGAGCGCCACGCCTTGGTCATAAATGAGGCTGGCGGCCCAGGACGGGCTTGGAGCGCCTTCCACGGCGTCTTCCAGTTCAACAGCACTTCCAGACTGGATCTTGATCCTTGCACCGGCCGCACCTTGCGCCTTGGGCGACAGCAAGGGCAGCAGCTCGTTGGCGCCCTGCCCATTCCGGTTCCACAACAAAGCGTCGGCACGCGCGAGATGGTCGTCTGCGGAAAGCGGCATAAGCGAGGCGCCTGCCCAGTCCTGGTAATCCGAGAAGTTCAGCACCAGTGCGAGCCAGCATCGCCTGACGCTGGCAAGTGCATCAATATTGCGATCATGCGCGAACAGGAATTTTGCATACGCAAGACAGCCACCACTGGTGCGGGGCGGGCGGGCTTTGAACCAGTCAGTGCCCTTGGTTTCGATGAGGTTTTCGGCCAGAATTGCTTCCTCGCCGCGCTGCACGATAGTGCCTCGACCGGGCCAGGTGGCATGCGCTGTCAGAAACTCATTGATCTCGTCGAAGGTCGCACCGGACCCGGAAGTAGAAACATAGCGCCATTGCACGAGGTCGCGCATGATCGGCGATTGTCCTGCGGTTAGCGTTTTGGCGCCCGCCCAGTCTTTGGCGTCCTGCGCCGCAAAGGCCTTGGCGAGCGCGTCACTATCCCGTGCGCCGGTGGCAGGAGAAGAAACAGCAACCGGGGATGCCAGCATCATTACGACGAAAATGCACGCCACAAATCTATTGATCATTTTATCAGGGGACACTTTACGACTTGACATTCGCCAGGGATTCCTGCGCAGGGTTGATTGGCACGGGCGGTCGTCCCGGATACTCCCTACCACATAACCCATTACAGCTCCCCCCGCCAGATCCACAGAAATCATTGCCCTTCGCCCGCGTGCGGGAACCTGCGATAACCGTTGAGAAATATGTCATGTCTCCGTATTACTCGCTGACATCAACAAACTCGGAGGACAACGCGCCATGCAGCTGAAAGACCGGATCATTGTCATAACCGGTGCCGCCAGCGGCATCGGCCGCGCCATGGCCGTGCGCTTCGCCAGGGAAGGTGCCAAACTCGTCGTTTGTGCCGACCTCAACGGCGCGGGTGCCAGGGCAGTGGCAGACGAAATCGGCGGCGTTGCGTTCGAAACCAACGTCGCCAGGGAAGACGACATCCGCCATCTGATCGAACGCGTCGAGACCGATCACGGCCCCATCGGTCTTTTCTGCTCGAACGCCGGCATCGGCGTCCCCGGCGGGGCGGAAGCGTCGAACGAAAATTGGGATCGCATCTGGGACATCAACGTCATGGCGCATGTCTGGGCGGCGCGCCACCTGGTGCCTCGCATGATCGCACGCGGCGGCGGTTACCTGCTCAACACCGCCTCCGCCGCAGGCCTCCTCTCGCAAATCGGCTCGGCACCTTATGCGGTGACAAAGCACGCAGCCGTGGGACTCGCCGAATGGCTCGCCATCACGCACGGCGATCAAGGCATCAAAGTCTCTGTATTATGTCCCCAGGCCGTGCGCACGGCGATGACCGCAGGCAACCCCGATGGCGTCGCCTCGATCGACGGCATGATGGAGCCCGATACCGTGGCCGAAGCCTGCGTGCGCGCAATCGAGGCCGAAGACTTCCTGATCCTGCCCCACCCCGAAGTGCTTGAATACATGCGCCGCAAAACTGGCGACTACAACCGCTGGATCGCCGGCATGCGCAAACTGAACCGGAAATTTCGCGGCTGAGACATTGCGCGATGGCCGGCCTGGAATGCGCAAGCCGCAAGCCTCAGCGCGCCCGGCGTAACATCGGCGTTACCACCGGTGACTTGCCCGATTGAATCCGCCCCATCACCTCGAAGCCATGCCGCTCGTAAAATGGAATGTTGCGCGGGTTCGACGATTCGAGATAGGCGGGCAGTCCCTCGCCGTCGATACGCGCCAGCGCATGCTTCATCAATAGTGCGCCCAAGCCCTTGCCTTGCCGGTGCACATCGACTCCTAGCACGGCCAGATACCAATGCGGTTCTTGCGGATGAAACTGCCCCATCTGCTCCACGATGCCGACAAGGTCGCCGCTCACTTTCTCGGTCGCCACCCGCTCAATCAGCCCACCCATAGCCTCTTCATCGACACCTACGCCCGGCGGCAACCAGAATGCGGCGGCAGAAAAATCATCCAGGCAATGCGCCGTGCCATGCTCCAGCGCCCGCCCGCCCGCCCAGCGCAAACTGCGCCGCACCCAGATTTTGCAGATAAACGCTCCCATCCGCCATGATCCAGCGCAACACCGGATCGTCGACAAACGCCAGCGTAAAAATATCAAGCGCCCTCTCGCGCTCGTCCTTTGTGACAGTCCTGACAGCAACCGGCAACATATGGGCGCACTCCTGATTTGGCGCACGAGTTTACACAATTCGAGCCCCGGTCAAAAAGCTGACCAAATCCCAGTTGAAACCGCTCCTTAACTCATATATGACTACTGTAGTCATAAACGGAGATTTCCTCATGCGAAAAATTCAGCTTCGCGACGCCAAAACGAACCTCTCCGCCGTAGTTGATCGCGCGGTGGAAGGTAAGCCCTCAGTGATTACGCGGCACGGAAAGCCCCAAGCCGTGATCTTGAGCTTTAAGGAATGGGAACGCCTTTCACACGTACCGTCCTTCGGCCGCTTGCTGATGTCGGCGCCGGCCAATGTAGAGAAATTAGCCGCGCGAAACCCCTCGCCGGTCCGCATCGCAGACTTGTAAAGTGTATCTCGTCGATACGAATGTAATTTCGATGGCGGCGCCTTCGAAAGCGCCACTGCAGCGAAACCTCGTTGCATGGATGGACGCGAACTCCGACGCACTATTTCTGTCGGCGGTCAGTATTGCGGAAATCCAGAACGGAATAGCCAAGGCGCGCCGTGTGGGCGAAACCCGCAAAGCAACCGCCCTGGACGCTTGGCTCGAGACGCTACTCCACCTCTATGGCGACCGCGTGCTTGCTTTTGACGCAAGTGTCGCGCGCATCGCCGGAAACATTTCAGACAAGGCCCGCGCACTCGGCCGCCCACCCGGCTTCGCGGATATCATCATAGCTGCAACCGCAACCCATCACCGCCTCACCTTGCTCACGCGCAACGTGAAGCACTTCCAACCGCTGGGCGTTGCCTTGCACGATCCCTTCACCACGCTGCCGGAATAGTCTCCAACAACCACAACTGATCGCTACGGCTTCACAAAACGGTAAAGCCCCACGTCGATAGTGCGGGCGCGAAATCCGGCCTCGCAGTAGGCAAGATAAAGCTGCCACTTGCGGCGGAAGCGCTCGTCAAACCCAAGTGCCACGATCTGGGGCCAGGCACTGTCGAACCGCTCGCGCCACACAACAAGTGTGCGCGCATAGTCCAAACCGAAGCTCAGCACCGGCTGATACACAAGCCCCACCGCCTCCGCCTGGCTCTTGAGAATTTCCGTCGTGGGCAACAATCCACCCGGAAAAATGTGGCGCTGAATAAAATCCACGCCGCGCCGGTAAGCGGGAAACAGGCGCGGATTGATCGTGATAGCCTGGATCACGGCAACGCCACCCGGTTTGAGCCGGTCTCGCAGCATGCGGAAGTACTCCGGCCAATAGGCCTCACCCACGGCCTCGACCATTTCAATGGATGCGATCCGGTCGAAGATGCCGCCGACGTCGCGATAGTCCTGCAATCGAAGATCGGCTCTGCCATTGAGACGCAGCTTGGCATACGCAAGCTGTTCCTCCGAGAGCGTGATGCCCGTCACCGCAGCACCGGCGCCGGCCGCTGCCTCCGCCAACCCGCCCCAGCCGCACCCTGTTTCAAGCAGCGTATGCCCCGGCTGCAGTCCAAGCTCTTCAAGCACCAACTGGTATTTCGCTGCCTGTGCCGCTTCAAGACTCTGGGCACCATCCCTGTACCGGGCGGATGAATACGTCATCGTGCCGTCGAGCCACAAACTGTAGAAAGTGTTGCCGAGGTCGTAGTGCGCTTCGATATTGCGCTTCGAACCGCGGCGGCTGTTGTTGCGCCGCAAGTGCCAAATCCGGTCGATCAAGCGTCTGAGGCTGGCGAAACTGGTCGCGCGGTCCAGAATTTTTCCGTTCGCCAGGCAGAAAGAAAACACCAGTGCGGGGTCAGGGCTTTGCCAATGGCCATCGACGTAAGCCTCGCAAAGGCCCAGGGACCCACGGCGGATCGATGCCCAAATGGCCCTGTATGACGTTAGACGAAGCTCGGCGGCCGGCCCTTGCGATGCGTGCCCGAATTCGATTTTGCGTCCCGATGGCAATGTCAGGACAAGATGGCCTGCAACCACACCCCAAGCGCGCAGGCCGATAGCGGCCAGCAATCGCTCAAGCACAGGCCTGCGCGTCTCCAGGGAGTCACTTGTCATTTGCGGCCTTTTGCTGTCGTGGAGAATGACACTTGTGTCCTCGGCGGGGTGGGGCGTTTCTCCAACCGCAAGCCCTTGAGCCATAGCTTGAAAGCCTCCCAATGAATGGCGCCGATAATCTTCAACGGCAGCAGCGGCAGACCGAGGAAGGAACGCAAGAGTTTTCGATCGGTGAGCGCCATACGCGATCCCGAGAACCAGGCCGTCATCCGCGGACCATCAGGCGTCGTCAGCGTTATGCCAAGAGTCAACTTATCGCCAGGCACCCCAAGGGCGAAATCATAGTGTCCCTCAACCGAGTTGAACGGCGAAACATACAACGCCTTGGAACAGGATTGATGCAAGTTGCCGCCGGCGGGAATGACGTAAGAATGCCGTTCGCCGAAAGTGTTGTTGACCTCGTAGATCGTAAGCCGGAGCCCGCCGCCGCCATCGAACCCATAATAGACTGTGATCGGATTGAACACGAAACCCAGAACGCGCGGATAGCAAAGCATGAAAACGCGCGCGACCTCGGTGCCGTTCTCCGCAGCCTTGACCAGCCGCCAAACATGGTCGCGGATCGAAGTCCCGGTGCCCGGTCCGTGATCCCGGTCGTCGATGCTGAAGAGATTGAACCGGTTATAACTGAACAGGCGCAGCCTGCGGCCGAGATGCTCCAGCTCGTCGATGTCGGCATACAGATTGTAAACACGGTAACGCAATTTGTGTCGCACGGGCACCCGCCGCCGGTGGACGACGTCGCCATGATACAGACATGAACCCGGTGCGCTCACTCCGCGGCCTCGAATTGCAACGGAGGTGATGCGAGAGTCCGCTGATGAACGTGAATGCGCCCCGACGGATTGGAAACGCTCCATGGCCGTTTCAAGTCCCCGAGTTGTTCCGCGACTGCCAGACCGGCCTGAAGTCCATCCTCATGAAAGCCCGCGCCGAAGTAAGCACCGCAAAACCACGTACCTCGCTTGCCCTGCAGCGCCCACAATCGTTGCTGCTCCTGCGCCGTCTCAACAGTAAAGACCGGGTGTTCATAGACGAACTCGCGCTCGACTGTTCCGGCAAGCGGCTCTCTGGGTGGATTGACAGTCACAAAGAAGTTGGTGCTGGCCGGCAAGGGTTGAAGTGCATTCATCCAATAGGTGACGGCGCCGGTACTTTCCTCCCCGCTCGACTGATAATTCCAGCTCGACCAAAGCCGGCGGCGGCGTGGCATGAACGACGCGTCCCGGTGCAGCACCACGCGGTTGCGTACATACGGAAAGGCAGACAGGCAGCGCTGCTCCTCCGGCGTCGGATCGCCGAGCATTGCCAGCGCCTGATCGGCATGGGCGCCAAGCACCACATGATCGAACGTCTCGTGAAAATCGTTTTTGGCGTGTAGGTGGATTTGGGCGTTACGGCGCTTGATCGACGTAACCTGGCAGCCGGTCAGCGTGCGTATGCGTTTGCCGGCCATCAACCTGTGCACATACTCGCGCGACCCGCCCGTGACCGTTCGCCATTGCGGCCGGTTGACGAACTTCAGCAAGCCGTGATTGTCGAAAAACTTCAGGAACGAGCGGGCCGGGTAGGCGAGCATCCGCTGTGGTTCGCAAGACCAAATAGCCCCGGCCATTGGCAACAGATGACGCCGGACAAAGTCGCTGGAATATCCCTGCTCCGCCATGAATTGTCCAAGCGAGACATCACCACCAACGCCAAGCGCCTGGATCCGCGCCGTGCGGAAAAATCGGGCAACATCACGCAACATCCGCCAATGGCCGAGATCAGACAGATTGCTCAGATGACCCAGCATCTGCAATGCGCCGTTGCCGGAATATTCGTATCGCCCACCGTCGAGCGACACGCCAAACCCCATGGACGTGCCCGTGGTCGGCAACTTCAGATGCTCGAACAAAGCCGTAAGATTAGGGTAGGTGCCTTGGTTATAAACGATAAAGCCGGTATCGATCGCGACCGGGACGCCGTCCATAAGGCAATCAACAGTGTGCGAATGGCCCCCAAGGCGATCATCCGACTCAATCAGCGTCACTGTGTGGCGTTGCGACAGCAGCCAGGCAGCAGAAAGGCCTGAGATTCCGGAGCCGACGACGGCAATTTTGAGGGGATCCAACGATTCATGCCTTTCAGTGTCCGGGCTGTATAACGTACCGGGAAGGCAGTTGGATCAATCGCCAGTATGATTAACTTGCAAACCGGTGATCCGGTGCCGGGCGCAAAGCGTAGGAGTAGTATTCGATGAAAGGATTCATCTGTGCACGCAATGGCCTCGGGCATGTCGACAACAGATAAACTGACCGCCCGGCAGTTGGAAGATCGGGCCGCCCGGCGTTTGTTGCAAAGCGTTGCGCAAAATCTCGACCGGGAAGCCTTCAGTGAGTTGTTCGATAATTTTGCGCCTCGCCTCAAAAGCTTCATGATGCGCAAAGGAGCCGCGCCCGATCTGGCCGAAGATATGCTGCAGGAAACGTTGATCCTCGTGTGGACCAAAGCCGGCCTCTATGATCCGGCCAAGGGTTCGGTATCGGCCTGGGTCTACACTATCGCCCGCAATCTGTGGTTTGACCGCGGCAGACGCGTATCGCTCATGCCGCTGTCGGACTTGGGTGATTACGATGCTCCATCTGGGGAACCGGGAAGCGATGAACTTCTGACGCGCAAGCAGGAGGCCGGTCTAGTGGCCCAGGCACTGGCAGAAATTCCAGCCGAGCAAAAAGAGGCGCTGATGCTCTCATTCGTCGATGACTTGCCACAAAGCGAAATAGCATTGCGGCTTAACTTGCCGCTCGGCACCGTTAAGTCGCGCATGCGGCTGGCCTATGGACGTTTGCGTAAGACTTTGGAGAACCTCAATTGAATATCCACCAACATTTGGACCCAGCAACCATCCTGGCGTTTGCGGCGGGAACCCTCGATCCGGTGTTAAGCGTCGTTGCGGCAGCCCACATCGACTGGTGCCCCGTCTGCCGCAGCACCATGCGCGATGCAGAACAGGTGGGTGGCGCGCTGCTTGAAGGACTTGATGGAACATCGGTGTCGGACAACTGCCGTACCCGGACCCTTGATCGTCTCGACCGGGCAACGCTGCATCGCTTTCCCAGAAGCCCGGCTTCACGCGGCGAGGTCCCTTTGCCGCTCGCGCATGTATTGGCCGGCCAAAAGCTCGCGGATCTCAAATGGAAAACCAGGGCGCCCGGTTGGGCAATGGTCGACCTTCCGGTCCCCGCTTCATCCCGCAGCAAGCTGTTTCTCGTCCGCGTCGCGGCAGGGACGGCAATGCCCGAACACGGCCATGGCGGAGAAGAAATCACGCTGATCTTGTCCGGTGCTTACAATGATCGCCTCGGGCGGTTCGCTCAAGGCGACGTGGCCGATCTCGACGTCGATATCGAACATCAGCCTATCGTCGAACGCGATGCGCCGTGCATCTGCCTCGTAGCGACCGAGGCGCCGACACGCTTCAAACACTGGGCCGCCCGCCTCATGCAACCGTTCATTGGCATTTGATGACCAAGGTACTGGTAAGCTATGGCGTGACGTTGATCGCATTTCTGGCGATCGATTTCTTTTGGCTGGGGTGGATCGCCAAGAGCACGTACGTCGCGGAAATGGGTGACCTGATGCGCAAGGACCCCAACCTTGTCGCGGCCGCCGCATTTTACCTTCTGTATGCCGCAGGCCTGACGTTATTCGCCGTCCTGCCGGGACTCAAGGCGGACTCCGCCATTCAAGCCATTGCGCTGGGCGCCGCATTCGGCCTTATCGCCTACGCGACCTACGACTTGACCAATCTCTCCGTGCTTAACGGTTTCAGCCTCAAACTCGCCCTGATCGACATGGCCTGGGGCACTTTCGCATCCGCCGCAGCCGTCGCCTGCACCTTCTTTGTTGCCGGCAAAATCTTCTCCGCTTAGTTCAGCCTCATCCCGCCTCTCCCAGTGACAGCAAACTCGCATTCCCGCCCGCCGCCGTTGTGTTGGTGCAGGCGGTGCGCTCCACCGCAAACCGGTGCAGATAATGCGGACCACCCGCCTTTGGCCCTGTCCCCGATAATCCTTCGCCGCCGAACGGCTGCACGCCCACCACCGCGCCGATCTGGTTGCGGTTGACATACAAATTTCCAACCCGCGCCTGCGCCCGGATGAAATCGGCCGTCTCCTGAATGCGCGTGTGCACGCCCAAGGTCAGACCATACCCCGTCGCGTTAATCGCCGCGCAGACTTTGCCGAGCGCGCTGGCCTCATAACGCACGACATGCAAGATCGGACCAAACACTTCGCGCTCCAGCCGCGAGATCGCGTCGATCTCGTAAGCGCGCGGAGCGAAGAAATAGCCGTCCTTTGTCTCCGTGCTTAGCGATGCTTCGGCGATGAGCTTGCCTTCGCCCGCCATTCGCTTGGCGTGCGCCTCAAGCATCGCCATCGCCGCGCTGTCGATCACCGGCCCGATATCGGTGTCGAGCTTCATCGGATCGCCTATCTTGAGTTCCGCCATCGTCCCCGCCAACAATTTGAGAACCTTGTCGGCGATGTCGTTCTGCAGAAACAACACGCGCAGCGCCGAACAGCGCTGCCCCGCGCTATCGAACGCCGACATCACCGCATCGCGCACCAACTGCTCGGGCAGCGCTGTTGAGTCGGCGATCATCGCATTCAACCCGCCCGTCTCGGCGATGAACGTCACGATCGGCCCGTCACGCCCGGCCAGCATGCGATTGATGGTGTGCCCCGTGTCCGTGCCGCCGGTGAAGACGACGCCCGCGACGCCGGGGTTACGGATCATCGCGCTGCCGATGACGCGCCCTTCACCCGGCAGAAGATGAAGCACGTCACCCGGCACGCCCGCCTCGTGCAGCAACCGCGTTGCGGCATAGGCGGTGATCGCCGTTCGCTCGGCAGGTTTGGCAACGACACAATTTCCTGCGGCCAGCGCCCCCGCGATTTGCCCGGTGAAGATCGCCACTGGAAAATTCCAAGGACTGATCGCAGCAAACACCCCGCGCCCATGCATCGACAATTCATTGCGCTCGCCCGTGGGTCCGGGAAGAACCTTTGGCTGATCAAAGTCGGCCCGCGCCAGTTCCGCATAGTAGCGCAAAAAATCGATCGCCTCGCGCACGTCTGCAAGGCCATTGGCAACCGTCTTGCCCGCTTCACGCACGCACAGGCCGATGAGCACCGCCGCATCGCGCTCAAACAGATCGGCCGCCTTGAGCAAGATATCGGCGCGCTTTCCTCCGCCCAGCGCATCCCAATCGAATTGCGCGGCTTGTGCCATTGCCACGGCGTTAGCCGCCACCTCAGGTGTCGCCTCGACAACGCGGCCAATCTGGCGCGAACGCAAGCTCGGATCGAACACATCGCGGGCCTTGCCCGATTGGAAAGCGCCACCCACGAGCGGCCCCGCCTCCCAAGGCCGCGATACGGCCTCGTCAATAGCTTTCATCAACAGCGCCGATTGCGCGGGATCGCTCAACAAAAACCCCTTTGAGTTTTGCCGGTCTTCAAACAGATTCATCGGCAACGGAATACGCGGATGCGACTTTTGTGACATGAGCTCAACCTGATCGACGGGGTCGGCAATGATATCGGCGATAGGCGCCTCGTCATCGGCAAGCCGGTTGACAAAAGAGGTGTTGGCGCCGTTCTCAAGCAAGCGGCGTACGAGATAGGCAAGCAAATCCTCATGAGCGCCGACCGGAGCGTAGATACGGCAAGGAACATCTGCTTGATCGTAGAGTTCCTCACCCATGCCGTGCAGACGTTGGAACTCATAATCGTCGCGCGCACCCGCAAGCGTTTTTACTGCCGCCAGCGTGTGCGCGTTATGCGTCGCAAACATCGGAAAGAACGCAGCGCGGTCTTCAAGCAGCGCCCGCGCGCAGGCGATATACGAGACATCGGTTGAGGCCTTGCGCGTAAATACCGGATAGCCCTCGATGCCCAGTTCCTGCGCCCGTTTGATTTCACTATCCCAATAGGCGCCCTTAACCAGCCGCACCGGAAGGCGCCGCTTGCTTTGCCGCGCAACCTGCGCCAGCCAATCGATTACCGCCGGCGCGCGTTTCTGGTAAGCTTGCACCGCAAGACCCAAACCGTCCCAACCCGCCAGTTCGGGAGCACCCGCCAGCGCCGCGAATATTTCCAGCTGAACCTCGAGCCGGTCAGCCTCCTCGGCATCGATGGTAAAACCGATCCCCGCCTCGCGCGCCGCCATACACAACGCCAAAGCGCGTGGCAAAATTTCCCGCTTCACACGATCAAGCTTGAGGTACTCTAGCCGCGGATGAATGGCCGACAATTTCACCGAGATCGAATTGCGCGTGAATATATCGCCTTGGCGCTTGTCTTCATGCCTGGCAATCGACGCAATTGCATCGGCATACGAACGCGCATAGCGCTCCGCATCTTCATGCGTCATCGCCGCTTCGCCCAGCATGTCGAACGAAAAGCGATTGCCGCGCCGGGCCGCCTCCTGTCCCCGCTTCAACGCTTCCTCAAGCGTGCGCCCCAGCACGAACTGCCCACCCATGATGCGCATCGCTGTTGTCATCGCCTGACGGATAATCGGCTCGCCACTGCGATGAACGAGCTTACCGAAAATCGCCGTCCAGTCCTGCGACTTTTCACCCAGCCTGACGACATGGCCCGTCAGCATCAGCGCCCAAGTCGATGCGTTCACAAACGCCGACGACGACTGCCCCAGATGTTTGTCCCAATGCGCCGAACCGATCTTGTCCTTGATCAGTCTGTCGGCCGTCTCTGCATCCGGCACCCGCAACAAAGCCTCCGCGAGACACATCAACACGACGCCTTCCTCGGTAGACAGCGCGTACTGGTGCAAGAAAGCATCGAGCCCGCCCCGCTTGCGCTGCGCCCGCACCCGCGCCACCAAATCCCGCGCCAACGTCTCCGTGCCCGCCCGTTCAGCCGCATTCAAGCGCGCGCGCGGTACAAGCGCGCTCACGACCTCGGTCTCGTCGCACAGGTAAAGCCGCGCCATCTCGGCCCGCGCATGATCAAGTGTCATTCAGCAAGTCCACAAAACTCCACTACAGAAATAAATTCGTCATCCCGTGCGCGATGCGGCATCCTTATGCCGCTTCGCAGACATGGGACTCACGCGAGGCTCGACTCTTTCGAAAGTAACTCAATTCAAGCATTTTTAAGTATCAACCCCGGTGGGTCCCGCAACTGCGGAGCAGCACAAGGGTGCTGCACCGCGTGCGGGATGACAAGCTCGTTTTAACTTTCTTCAATTCCGCCGGTACTGAATAATCGGCGCACCTTTATACGTCGTGCGCGCGACCTCGCGATAGCCGCACTTCGCAGCCACACCGATCGACGCTGAATTCTCAGGATTGATGATGCACACCGTTGGCCCGCCGGTGAATTTCTTATCACCCCAAGCCAGGACGGCTTTCACCGCCTCCGTCGCAATGCCCCGGCCGTGAGCCGTTGGCAGCAAAACCCAACCCGCCTCGGGCACACCTTCGAACCCAGGCTCGATCTCGCGTTTCAATTCCGAGAATCCGATCTCACCCACAAAGCGATCCGACGCCTTTTCCTCCACCAGCCAATAGCCAAACCCAAGCAGCGACCAATGTCCCACATTGCGCAGCAGCCGCATCCACGACTCATCGCGCGTCGAAGCCTTGCCCCCAATGAACCGCGTGACAACGGGATCCGCCCACAGCGCCGCGCAAGCCTCGAAGTCATCGAGCCGGTGCCCGCGAAGCCTCAGCCGCTCCGTCTCCACAACTGGCACTGCGCCCACCATCGCCAACTCCTTTTCGCTCTGCCATAAAAGCGGGCAAACTATTGAGGACACACTATGCCCAATTTCGACGCCATCGCCAGCGCCACCGTGCAAAAGGCATCGCACCTTGAACCGGCCTTCGTCCACCCCGCCCAGGACAAAATCGCTGAACAAAAACTCGCCGCGCGCAAAAAACGCCCCAACATCCTCGTCTTCCTCATGGACGACGTCGGCTGGGGCGACTTCGGCTGCTACGGCGGCGGTGTTGCCGTCGGCGCGCCCACACCCAACTTCGACAAGATCGCGCGCAACGGGCTGCAACTGACCTCGTGCTATTCCGAGCCCAGTTGCTCGCCTTCGCGTGCGACGCTTCTCACCGGCCGCGTCCCCAACCGCCACGGCCTGCATCGCCCGCCGATGTACGGCGAAGCGGGCGGATTGCAGGGTGAAACAACCGTGGCGCAATTGCTGTCCGAGGGCGGCTACGTCACCCAGGCCGTCGGCAAATGGCACGTCGGTGAGAACTCCGCGTCACAACCCCAGAACGTCGGCTTCGACGATTTCTACGGCTTCCTCTCGGTCTCCGATATGTATTCCGAGTGGCGCGACCCGCATTATTTCCCCGAGATCGTCTATTCCGACGCCCGCACCGAATGGGTCAAGAACATGCCCTTCAACCGCTGCTTCGTGCACGCCAAACGCGGTGGCGCTGCCACGAACGTCGAAGAAGTGACAATCCCCGTACTCTCGCTGCTTGACGAAAAATGGTGCCAGTATTCGCAAAACTTCATCACCGGCATGGCCAAAAAAGACCAACCCTGGCTGCTCTATCACTGCACGCGCGGCGCCCACTTCGACAATTACCCGCACGAGAAATTCCTCGGCAAATCCCCCGCCCGCCATCCCTACAAAGACACGATGCTGGAGATGGACGAAATCATCGGCCGCCTCGTCGAAACTCTGCGCGCCACCGGCCAACTCGAAGACACATTGATCTTCATCTCCTCCGACAACGGCCCGCATATGGAAACCTGGCCCGACTCGGCCTTCACGCCCTTCCGCTGCGCCAAAGGCTCAACCTGGGAAGGCGGCGTTCGCGTGCCGGGCTTAATGATGTGGCAAGGCACCATCGAACCCGATCAAAAGAGCGACGGCCTCTTCGACTTCAACGACATCATGCCGACCGCACTCGGCCTCGCGGGAGAATCCGCGCGCCTGCCCACGGATCGCTACATTGACGGCATCGACCAGACATCATTCCTGCTCGCTCCCGGCGGCGCATCGAACCGCAAATACCACTATTATTGGCTGCAAGAAAATTTCTCAGCCTTGCGCTGCGGCGAATACAAAATGGTGCTGACGGCAACCTCCGACGACGACGCCGGCCAAGCAGGCCCCGGCGGCTTCACCGGCGTGCTTGAACGCTACGCCTACGCGCGCATGTATAATCTCTGGCTCGATCCCAAGGAAACCCACAACTACATGACCCGCAAACTCGCCTATGTCGACGTCTTCCAACACGGCATCCGCAACCACCTTGGAACCTTCAAAAAATACCCGCCGAAGAAAGTGTTGGGGCAACAAGCGAAGGGCTGACGGACGTGCACAGCGACCACTTGATCAGAACACAAGAATATGATTTAATCCTATTAAACACTACTGGAATAGATCAATGAGAACAACCCAGCAATTCAGCGTCACACTGCCCATTGAAATGGCGCAGATGGTCCGAAAAAAAGTCTCGTCGGGCGAGTACGCGAGCGAGAGCGAGGTTATGCGCGACGGTTTGCGCGCGCTTGAGGCGCGTGACCGTGCCGTAGAAAGCTGGCTTCAGCGCGACGTTGCTCCGGCCTTTGATGCGATGAAAGCCGATCCCGCGCGTGGCCGTTCAGCAGCCAAGGTTCGCGCTTCGCTTGCGGCGGAGAGCAAGCGAACAAGAAAGTCTCGATGACAAGACAAGTCATCTTTTCACCCGAAGCCGAAACGCAACTCGTCGCGCTCCCACGTCACATCGCCTTTGAAAAATCTTCTGCGATAGCCGAACGGTTTACCGGCTCCATCGTCCGCGACTGCGAGGGATTCAAAGTATCCTCGCACCGGGGAACGCGGCGCGACGACATCCGGCCGGGCCTGCGGACCGTTGGCTTCCGCCGCCGCGCAACCATCGCCTTTACCGTCGAAGACAGCAGGGGAATCGGGTGAAGGAAATCACGCGGCGATGAGGCTGGCGAGATATTCGTCGTCCCACCCAGCGGTTTTGCGCCGGAGGCGGATGGAATCCCTTCCCGGAAGCTTGCGGGTGAGATT
>Ga0163144_10002145_pt1 | contig 46119 bp, 37 predicted proteins | sample OliLak19BULKMAT1_FD_123175 | JGI IMG/M metagenome (GOLD analysis project Ga0163144, IMG submission 123175) | Freshwater microbial mat bacterial communities from Lake Vanda, McMurdo Dry Valleys, Antarctica - Oligotrophic Lake LV.19.BULKMAT1 | ecosystem: Environmental > Aquatic > Freshwater >... | reverse complement strand
GGTCAGGTCCGCAACATTGCGGAAGTCACGACGGCGGTGGCGAACGGCGATTTGTCCAAGAAGATCACGGTCGATGTGAAGGGCGAAATCCTCGCGCTGAAAAACACGATGAACACAATGGTTGATCAGCTCAACGGCTTCGCGTCGGAAGTGACGCGAGTCGCGCGCGAGGTCGGCACCGAAGGAAAGCTCGGCGGACAAGCGGCGGTTCCTGGTGTGGCCGGAACGTGGAAGGATCTCACCGACAACGTGAACTTCATGGCCTCGAATCTGACCGGTCAGGTCCGCAACATTGCGGAAGTCACGACGGCGGTGGCGAACGGCGATTTGTCCAAGAAGATCACGGTCGATGTGAAGGGAGAAATCCTCGAGCTGAAGAACACGATCAATACGATGGTTGATCAGCTCAACGGCTTCGCCTCGGAAGTGACGCGCGTGGCGCGCGAGGTCGGGACGGAAGGCGAGTTGGGCGGACAGGCGGCGGTGCGCGGCGTGGCCGGGACGTGGAAGGATCTCACCGACTCGGTCAACGCGATGGCGACGAACCTCACGTCGCAGGTCCGCAACATCGCCGACGTGACCACAGCGGTGGCGAACGGCGATTTGTCGAAGAAGATCACCGTCGATGTGCGCGGCGAAATTCTCGAGCTGAAGAACACGATCAACACGATGGTCGATCAGCTCAACGCTTTTGCTGGCGAAGTGAGTCGCGTGGCGCGCGAAGTCGGGACCGAAGGCACGCTGGGTGGTCAGGCCGCTGTCCCCGGCGTGGCCGGCACCTGGAAGGATCTCACCGACAACGTCAACTGGATGGCCAACAACCTGACGTCGCAGGTCCGCAACATCGCTGACGTGGCGACGGCGGTGGCGAACGGCGACTTGTCCAAAAAGATCACCGTCGATGTGAAGGGTGAGATTCTGGAATTGAAGAACACCCTCAACACGATGGTCGATCAACTCAACGGATTCGCGTCCGAGGTGAGTCGCGTGGCACGCGAAGTCGGCACCGAAGGGAAACTCGGCGGTCAAGCGGTCGTGAAAGGGGTTGCCGGTACCTGGAAGGATCTCACGGACAACGTGAACTCGATGGCCTCGAACCTCACCGGGCAGGTCCGCAACATCGCCGGTGTCGCGACGGCCATCGCGAAGGGTGACCTCTCCTCGAAGATCACCGTCGAGGTGAAGGGAGAAATTTTGCAGCTCAAGGAGACCATGAACACGATGGTCGATCAGCTCAACGGCTTTGCTTCGGAAGTGACGCGTGTGGCGCGTGAGGTCGGGACCGAAGGCAAGCTCGGCGGCCAGGCTCAAGTGCCCGGCGTGGCGGGAACGTGGAAGGATCTCACCGACTCCGTCAACGCGATGGCGACCAACCTCACCTCGCAGGTCCGCAACATTGCCGACGTGACGACGGCCGTGGCCAACGGTGACCTGTCCTCGAAGATCACCGTCGAAGTCAAAGGCGAAATCCTCGCGTTGAAGAACACGATTAACACGATGGTCGATCAGCTCAACGCCTTTGCCGGGGAAGTGAGCCGTGTGGCGCGCGAGGTCGGTACCGAAGGGAAGCTCGGCGGGCAGGCGGAAGTCGCGGGCGTGGCCGGCACCTGGAAGGATCTCACGGACAATGTGAACTCGATGGCCAACAACCTGACCAGTCAGGTCCGCAACATCGCCGAGGTGACGATCGCGGTGGCCAACGGCGACTTGTCCAAAAAGATCACCGTCGAAGTGCGCGGCGAGATTCTGGAGTTGAAGGAGACCATCAACACGATGGTCGATCAACTCCGCTCGTTCGCGGCGGAAGTCAGCCGCGTGGCACGCGAGGTCGGGACCGACGGCAAGCTCGGCGGTCAGGCACAGGTGCCGGGTGTCGCGGGGACCTGGAAGGATCTCACGGACAACGTGAACTCGATGGCCTCGAACCTGACCGGTCAGGTCCGCAACATCGCCGACGTGGCGACGGCCATCGCCAGGGGGGACCTCAGCCGCAAAATCACGGTCGATGTGAAGGGAGAGATTCTGCAGCTCAAGGACACCATGAACACGATGGTCGAGCAGCTTTCGGCGTTTGCGTCGGAGGTGACGCGTGTGGCACGCGAGGTCGGCACCGACGGCAAGCTCGGTGGCCAGGCGCAGGTGCCCGGTGTGGCCGGTACTTGGAAAGATCTCACGGACAACGTGAACTCGATGGCCTCGAACCTCACGGGCCAGGTCCGCAACATCGCCGAGGTGACGATCGCGGTGGCCAACGGCGACTTGTCCAAGAAGATCACGGTCGATGTGCGCGGCGAGATTTTGCAGCTCAAGGAAACCATCAATACGATGGTCGAGCAACTCCGCTCGTTCGCCTCGGAAGTGACACGCGTCGCGCGCGAAGTTGGCACGGAAGGGCGGCTCGGTGTGCAGGCCGTGGTCCCCGGCGTGGCGGGAACGTGGAAGGATCTCACTGACTCGGTCAACACGATGGGTGCCAACCTCACGGCGCAGGTTCGCAACATCGCGGAAGTCACCACCGCCGTGGCTCGCGGCGATCTCAACCGCAAGATCACCGTCGATGTGAAGGGCGAATTCCTGGAACTGAAGAACACGATTAACACGATGGTCGATCAGCTCAACTCGTTCGCCGGCGAGGTGACGCGCGTCGCGCGCGAGGTCGGCACCGAAGGGAAACTCGGCGGCCAGGCACAGGTCTCGGGTGTGGGAGGGACGTGGAAGGATCTGACCGACAACGTGAACTTTATGGCCTCGAACCTGACCGAGCAGGTGCGTGGCATCGTGAAAGTGGTGACCGCCGTGGCCGACGGCAATCTGACTCAGCGCCTCACCGTGCAGGCCAAGGGTGAGGTCGCGGCGCTGGCTGACACCATCAACAACATGACCGCCACGCTCGCGACCTTTGCCGATCAAGTGACGAACGTGGCGCGCGAGGTCGGTGTCGATGGACGGCTCGGCGGCCAGGCCAACGTCCCCGGTGCCGCCGGCACGTGGAAGGATCTCACCGGCAACGTGAACCTCCTGGCCGCGAACCTCACCACGCAGGTGCGAGCCATCGCCGAAGTCGCCACGGCCGTGACGAAGGGAGACCTCACACGCTCGATTCAGGTGGAGACGCGCGGCGAGGTGGCCGAGCTGAAGGACAACATCAACACGATGATTTCCAACCTGCGCGAGACCACCGAGAGTAATCGCGAACAGGACTGGCTGAAGACAAACCTCGCCAAGTTCAGCGGCATGCTTCAAGGCCAGCGCGAGCTGAGCACGGTCGGACAGATGCTCCTTTCCGAACTGGTCCCACTCATCAATGCACACCAGGGGAACATCTACCATCTCGCCGAGTCCGGCGATGAAGTGCAGCTCAATCGCCTTTCGAGTTACGCGCACGGGGGAGACTCGCGAATCCCATTCTCCATCCAACTCGGCGAAGGTTTGCTGGGCCAGTGCGCGCTGGAAAAGAAGCGCATCCTGCTCGAAGACGCGCCGTCGGATTTCATCCGCGTTTCCTCCAGCCTCGGCGAGGCCTCGAAGATGAGCATCGTCGTGTTGCCCGTGCTCTTTGAAGGCCAAACGAAGGCGGTCATCGAATTGGCTTCGCTCCATCCTTTCGCCGCAGTGAACCTCAACTTCCTGGACCTGCTCACTCAGAGCATCGGTGCGGTCTTCAATACGATCGAAGCCACGATGCGGACCGAGGGTTTGCTCACGCAGTCCCAACAACTCACCGTCGAGTTGCAATCTCGCCAGAGCGAACTGCAACAGACCAACGAAGAACTGGGGACGAAGGCCAAGCTCCTCGCCGAGCAGAACGCTGAGGTCGAGCGCAAGAACGCCGAAGTTGAACAGGCTCGCCACGCGCTCGAAGAAAAAGCGGCCGAGCTGGCACTCACCTCGAAATACAAATCCGAGTTCCTGGCCAACATGTCCCACGAACTTCGCACGCCGCTCAATTCGATTCTCATCCTCAGCCAGCAGCTCGCCGAGAACTCACCGGGCAACCTCTCCGGCAAGCAGGTGGAGTTCTCCCGCAACATCAACTCGTCCGGCTCCGACCTGCTGCACCTCATCAACGACATTCTCGATCTCTCCAAGATCGAGTCCGGCACCGTCACGGTCGAGATCGAGGAAATCCCGTTTGTGGGCCTGCGCGACAATATCGACCGCAACTTCCGACACGTTGCTGAAGCCAAGAACCTGCCCTTCCATGTGGTGTCGGCCGAAGGCTTGCCGCAATTCATGGACAGCGATCCGAAGCGTCTGCAACAGATCCTGAAGAACCTGCTCTCCAATGCCGTGAAGTTCACCAGCCACGGCCACGTCAAAGTGCGCGTCGATCTCGCCACTCAAGGTTGGAGTTTCGATCATCCGGTCCTCAGCAAAGCTCAGCAGGTCGTCGCCTTCGCGGTCGAGGACACCGGCATCGGCATCGCGCCGGAGAAACAGCGACTCATCTTTGAAGCCTTCCAGCAGGCCGATGCAGGCACCTCTCGCAAGTACGGCGGCACCGGTCTCGGCCTTGCGATCAGTCGCGAACTGGCCGTGCTGCTCGGCGGCGAGATCAAGCTCGTCAGCGTCCACGGACAAGGGAGCACGTTCACACTCTACTTGCCGCTGCACTACTCCGGCCCCGACAGCGCGCGGGCCGCGGCAACGAGCGACACTGCGTCGGCAACCCCATCCCTGGCCCGCGAACTCCGAGTGCTTCCCGTCGTGCGCGAAGAACACGTCCAGGACGACCGCGGCAGCATCACGCCGACCGACCCCGTGCTGCTCATCATCGAGGACGACCCGCACTACGCGCGCATCCTTCTGGGCCTGGCGCGCGACAAGGGCTTCAAGGGCATCGTGACCAACAAAGGCGCGATGGGGCTTTCCCTCGCCCGGCAGTTTCATCCGTCCGCCATCTCGCTGGATATTTTCCTGCCGGACATGCTCGGTTGGACAGTGCTCAACCAGCTCAAGCTCGACCCGGTCACACGCCACATCCCCGTGCAGATCGTCACGCTGGAAGAAGAACGCCAACACGGCCTCGCGCACGGTGCCTTCGCCTATCTCATCAAAGCACCGACGACCGAGGGACTGGAAGCGGCCTTCGACCGCCTCAATACATTCATCGCTCCGCGCACCAAGCGGCTGCTGATCGTCGAGGACAACGACATCGAGCGGAGCTCGATCGTCGAGTTACTCGGCTATCAGGACATTGAAACTCACTCCGTGGCCAGCGGTGGCGAGGCTCTGGAGGCGATGCTCAACCAGTCCTTCGACTGCGTCGTACTCGACCTGCGGCTGCCGGACATGAGCGGCTTCGAGCTGTTGGACAAACTCCACGCCGAGCCGACCTTGACCGACGTCCCGGTCGTCGTCTTCACTGGAAAAGATCTGACCGACGATGAGCAAGCGCAGCTCAAGCGGATGGCCAAGAGCATCGTTCTGAAAGACGTCCAGTCCCCCGAACGGCTGCTCGACGAAACCGCGCTCTTCCTGCACCGCGTCATCACCGACTTGCCGATTGAAAAGCAGGCCATGCTCGAACGGCTGCACGGATCCAAGGAAGTCCTGCGCAGACGCAAAGTGCTCGTGGTCGATGACGACGCACGCAACATCTTCGCGCTGACCAGCCTGCTCGAGAATCACGAGATGGACGTGATCAGCACAACCAACGGCCGCGTCGCGATCGAACTGATCCGGAACACGCCCGACCTCAGCCTCGTGCTGATGGACATCATGATGCCCGACATGGACGGCTACGAAACGATGCGAGAAATCCGCAACGTCCCCGAATTCCGCAGCCTCCCAATCCTGGCCCTCACCGCGAAAGCCATGAAAGGCGATCGCGAGAAATGCCTCGACGCCGGCGCAAGCGACTACATCGCCAAGCCGGTGAACACCGACCAACTCCTGTCGCTGATGCGGGTGTGGCTGTTCCGCTAGAGCCAACTTTGACATGAAGTGTAGCTGAACTCGCCAGAGTTCAGACCGTCTGAAGTCTGGCGACTTCAGCCACCTCGCAAATCAAAGTTGGTGAACGCCTAGAGACCAATCATATGCCCAAACAAACAGACCCCCTGCACTCGTCCTTTCCCGTTCCAACCGAGGAGGACTTAGCCAGCCAACCCGGCGCGAAGGATTTCCCGTTTATGAACACCGACAGCAATCCGGCGCACGCCCTTCTCGACATGCCCGTCAATATCCTGATCGTCGACGATGAGCCGAAAAACCTCACTGTGCTGGAAAGCTTTTTGGATGATCCCAGCTACCGGCTCGTCCGGGCGGAGTCTGCCAATCAGGCGCTGCTCGCGCTCGTCGTCGAAGAGTTTGCGTTGCTCATTTTGGACATCCGCATGCCCGGCATGACCGGCTTCGAACTGGCCCAGATGATCAAAGAGCGCAAGAAAACATCGCTGGTTCCAATCATCTTTCTCACCGCCTACTACAACGACGACCTGCATGTGCTCGAAGGCTACGACACAGGTGCGGTGGACTACCTGCACAAGCCGGTGAACCCGGTCATCCTCCGCTCGAAGGTCGCCGTCTTCGCCGAAATGCACCGCAAGAGCCGCTTGTTTGACAGGTCGAATCGTGCCTTGCTCGCCGAAGTCACTCAGCGCTGCCAAGTGGAAGAACAACTCCGCGAACTGAACGACACGCTTGAACGGCGCGTGACCGAGCGCACGGAAGCCATGCACGAGATCGATGAACGAATGCGGCTGGCGACGGAGGCGACTGGGGTCGGTATTTGGCAATGGAACGTCATCACCAACCAGGTCCGATGGGATGCCCAGATGTTTCGGATTTACGGCATCACACCCATGCCGGATGGCATCGTCCAATACAGCGACTGGAGCGGCTCCGTCCTGCCGGAAGACTTGGCGGAACAGGAGCAGGTCTTGCAGGACACGGTGACCCGCTGCGGGGGCAGCCGCCGCGAATACCGCATCCAGCGGCGCGATAACCGCGAATGCCGCGACATCGAATCCGTGGAAACGATCCGCGTGAACCTGCAGGGAGAGGCCGAATGGGTGGTCGGGACGAATCTCGATGTGACGGAACGTAAACAGTTGGAGAAAGCGCAACAGGATGCCGACCGCCGCAAGGACGAGTTCCTCGCGCTATTGGCCCACGAGCTGCGAAACCCGCTCGCTCCAATCAGAAACTCACTGGAACTGATGAAGCTCGCCAGCGGCAACGCCGACCAGATCGAGCGGGCTCGTGCCATCATCGAGCGGCAAGTCATTCAGATGGTGCGGTTGATTGATGATTTGCTCGACGTGAGCCGGATTACTCGCGACCAGCTGGAACTCAAGAAGGAACGAGTCGAACTGGCGTTGATCGTGCAACAAGCCATCGAGGTCTGTCACCCGCACTGCGAGCGTGCCGGTCACGAACTCACACTCGCGCTGCCGCCAGAGCCGATCTTTCTGCACGCCGACCCAACGCGTCTGGTGCAAGTCTTCGGCAACCTGCTGACCAACGCCTGTAAGTTCACCAAGCCGGGAGGCTGCATCTGTCTGACGGCCGAGCGGCAAGGGCACGAAGTCGCGATCACGGTCAAAGATACCGGCATCGGCATCGTGCCCGAGATGCTTCCCAAAGTCTTCGACTTGTTCACGCAGATCGATAGCTCGTTAGAGCGGACGGCGGGCGGCCTGGGCATCGGCCTGTCGCTGGCGAAACGACTGTCCGAGATGCACGGGGGCACGGTGACGGCTCACAGCGAAGGACAAGACCGCGGCAGTGAGTTCGTCGTGCGTCTGCCCATCATGGTCGAAATGCCCAAGCCTGCACCGCCGACTCTCGGCGCGCCGACGCCCACAACAACCCGCCGCATCCTGGTTGTCGATGACAGCCAGGATGCGGCCACGACACTCGCCATGCTCTTAGATCTGGGCAACAACCAGACGCTCATGGCCCATGACGGCCTGGAAGCCGTCAAGCAAGCGGAGGCGTTTCGACCAGCCGTGATCTTGCTCGACATCGGACTGCCGAAGATGAACGGCTACGACGCCTGTCGTGCCATCCGCGAGCAACCGTGGGGCCAGGACATCGTCATGATCGCTCTGACCGGGTGGGGAAAAGAGGAAGACCGCCGTAAATCCAAAGAGGCCGGGTTCGACGGCCACATGGTCAAACCGGTGGACTACGCCGCCCTCATGAAACTGCTGGCCACGCTGCAAACGGCGAAGGTGTGACAGCAAGTTGTCACTGCCAACTTTGAATGAAACCGCCGACTGAGCGTCTCGCGACTGACACAGCTAAGAATTCGGGCCAGTCCTCAATCAAGCGCCCCCCACTGAGCTTGCGTCAGTGGATTGCGGGTTTCTGCGCTACCGAGACTTCACTCGAATCCCAATCGCTCGCAGTTCAAAAACCCGTGAACAGCCGACACAAGGTCGGCGGGGTTGCTTGATTGACCGCCCGCCTGAATTATTCATTGCCATAGACAAAAATGGCCTCGTCGCGCATCGAAATGTTTGGATTGACTTCACTTCCAATCACGCACGGAGGCCCCGATGAGTTGACAGGATGTGTCGGAATTTGCATTCGAGTTTGGAGATCGTCCGATTCAGGTCGAGGTCTCGCGAACCCCCCAACTCCCTTTGATAGAAATCCTGCTGACACGAGTGATCAAGTGGTTCGTCAAACTATGGGTGGATCAGAAAATCGGTGAACCGCCATGGCGCGACGGCGACAACGACATTTCAGCCAGAATGGGGACAGCCACTTCCCGGCACACATCTGTGGCAGCCGTGCTCCACGAAGTTGGCACACCGGTACCATGCAATTCCGCAGGACTCGTCCCCGCATTGCCAGCGGTCAGGTTCCTTCTGCGTCAGCGGCACAATCGCATTGCAGTGTGGGCACATCCCGGTCTGAACGCCGCAATTCACACATGCGGTATTATCCAAATAAAGCGTGTCCGCACAGGAGCAGGTGAACGCTCTCATGTCATAACTCTTCGAAGTGGGCAACGCTTTAGTGAATTCAGCCCTCACTCCGGCATGTGATTTGTTCGTTGCTTCCATTGCCGAGAAAGAAATCTATTCGCCGTCATTCCTGACGACCGCCAACTCGTTCAATCTGCGAAATGTGTGCCGCAACGCAGAAACTGATTGCTGGGCTCTCGTCGACAAGAGGCTGTCTTTCGCTGCGAGTTCCGCAATTCGTCCGCGGTCGAGAATCCTCCGCGCAGTGAAGGCATTGAAAACCACGGCCTTCGATTGCTGATCGTTGGCCGTTCAGGCTGGTATCTCGGCGGTCACGAACGTCCGTTCGCATTCCGAACATGGCCGACCAGATGCCTCGTGGATGCGCGAGATCGTTGTTGTTAGCAATGTGGCATAACATTTGCGTTTTGGTCGAACCCTCTGTGGCAAACTGCAGACGCAGGAATGGCTCACGTTGTACGGCAATCGCTCGAAAAAGACGGAAGACGTTCACGGCAAACCCGGATTCCCCCCGTGTTCTTCGCATAGAGTCAATACAGAATTACGAGAGACACTCATGTCCACGACAACTGAATTGAAGAGCAAATGGGACGAGTTGAAGGCCCAGGTTTGTGAGCGATGGGCTGAAATTACAGAAAGTGATTTCGCCGAAGTTCAAGGCAAAACAGACCGACTGATTCGCCTGATTGAAGAAAAGACCGGCACAACTCGCCGAGTCATTGAGGAATTCCTTGACAACACTGTAAAGGGCGGAGAATCCGTGGTTCACAGCGCAACTGACAAGGTGCGAGACTATGCCAACAAGGCGACGAATATCGCCAGGGGCACATACGAGGAGTTCAACACGCAGGTGGAAGCCGGATTCGAGGAAGCTCGAGCGGCACTTCGAAGCAGTCCGGGGATGTCGGTCGTTGTTGCGTTTGGAGCAGGCGTCGTTGCCGGAGCTCTTCTCAGCGTTCTGCTGCGTGCGGACCGCGGCACAAGGAACTGAGCCTGCTCAATGATCTGCAGTGCTGCGCTCGACAGTAGGTTCAACAACAACGGGAGATGACGGCGATGATCTGTCTTGGCGTCGGGTTAGTCCTCGGCGGGGAATTGACGCCCTGATACGTCGCGAACCGCTCGGAGCGGGAAGCCTTTGACCACACATTTCGCAAAGAGCACGAAACACATGAGAACCTTCACGATGTTAATCCGGCGAAAATCTGCCTTCAGTACGACACTCTGCGGGGGTTGTATTGGAATCCTTTCCTGTCTCGCATCAGGATCCATTGCTCAGGAAAAGGCTCAGTCTGTTTCACTGCCGTCCGAGGCGACTTTGGTGCTTTCACCCTTGCCAGCCTCAACACCGGGGCCAGACCTGGTAACGGCCAGCAGTACGGATGTCGTCGGGCGAATGCTTGCAGACCTGGCAATCGCGCGTTCCAGCGCAGCGACTCTGGGCAGCTACACTGCGACCCTTGAAATGCAGGAAGAAGTGGGTGATACGCTGCGGCCCCTGGATCGCATTCAGATCAAAGTTCGTCGGCAACCGTTCAGCGTGTATATGCACTGGAGCGATACGGGTCAGGAAGTTCTTTTTGCCGATGGCAGCAACGACAACCGCCTGCTGGTGAAACCAACGAAGGGGCTGGCAGTTTTCAAACGCCTCTGGCGGCTTGATCCGAACTGCCGGATGGCCAAACAGAGCTGCCGCTATCCGATCACCGATTCAGGCATCGAAAACCTGGTTGCCCGGATTCAGGAGTTTTACGCCGTACGCGACGACTGGTCATCTGTCGCTGAATGTACAGTTGCAGACGCTCAGGTCGCCGATAGCAACGTCAGCGCCTACGAAATCCGCTTCCGGGACAGAGCGATTTCGCCGACATACTTCGGCAGTCGATTCTGTTTCGAAAAAGCCACGGGGCTACTGATTGCAGTGGACAATTTTGGCTGGTCTGACGCAGCGGAGCCTCGGCTGCTTGAACATTATTTGTATCACTCGATCAGCACCGCCCAGGCACTTCAGGACAAAGACTTCGATGAGACAAACTCGGAGTACGGATTTGTCGTGCCTTAGAACATTCATGAGAATTGAAGTACAGAGACTCCGAAGATTGCGAACGCCAGGACACGTGGAATCAGCAAAATGCCTTATACAACGACCCGAGATGGAGTGCAGCTCTACGTTAAGAAATGGGGTATCGGACGCCCCGTCATTTTGATCCACGGATGGCCGCTGTCAGCCGACAGCTGGGACGACGTTGCACTGCCGCTCGCCAACGCCGGGTATCAGACGATTGCCTACGATCGTCGTGGATTCGGTCGATCCGATCAACCTTGGGAGGGCTACGATTACGACAGCCTGGCGGACGATCTGGCAGACGTGATAAAGCATCACGCCGTGGCGGATGTCTCGCTCGTCGGGTTTTCGATGGGCGGCGGTGAGGTGGCCCGCTACATGTCGCGGTACAGCGATAAGCTCGTGCGGTCGGTGGCGCTGGTTTCATCAATCGTACCCTATATGCTGAAGACAAACGACAATCCCCACGGCGTTGCGCAGGACACGTTTGACACGATGGCTAAAGGAATGAAGGCAGATCGCGCCGCATTTTTCGGATCGTTCTTCAACGATTTCTATGGCGTGGGAATGCTGTCCGGGTCTGTCAGCACCGAACTGCTGCAGTGGACTCGCAGTGTTGCAATGCAGGCCAGCCTCAAGTCCACGCTGGCCTGCGCTGAATCATTTGCCACAACCGATTTCCGCCCCGATTTGACGTCCATCAATGTACCGACTCTGATCATCCACGGCACCAGCGACAAGACCGTTCCGATTGACGCGACAGGTCGACCGGCTGCCAAAGGTATCTCGAATGCAACGCTGCTTGAATACGAAGGTGCCCCGCATGGTTTGTTCGCTACGCACCGAGAACGCCTGGTGAATGATTTGCTCGCCTTCCTTGCACGGTGAGGATCCTCGCAAGGGCCGTGGTTTCTTCGCAACCGATAACGCCCGGTCCTGGGTCATGCGATATCCGCTCGACTACCTTTTTCACTCCGCCGATTTTCGACTGGGCGAATTGCGCACGCTGGAGGATATCGGCTCGGACCATCTTTCATTGCTCGTGGAACTCAGTTTTGAGCTCGATGCGGAACAACAGCAACGCGGTCCGTTACCTGACTCTGAGGACAAGGCAGTCGCAGATGATGCGATTCGTGCCGCCCATACCGCCACGCAGAACTGACGGTTTGTGGCGAACTGCCGAAATCTGCCAATCCCTTGTCGAAACCGAACTGAAGCGATTCGTGTCGCGGGGGTAGGCCGGACGGTTCGGCGAGAAACGAAAAGAGGCAGCCGAACCTGTGGCGTCGACTGCCTCTCTCCTAAGACGAAAGCTTAGCATTTGTCCCGGTTGATAGTGCCGGGTTTCCGATCGGTCACGCGATTCCAGGCATCGCGAGTCGCGTGTTTGGCCTTGTTCCAGGACAGCGACGTGTTGTGTTCGGACTTCTCCCAATCCCGACGGAGATCAGCCTCGGCTGCTTCGAAAGTCCGATCTTGGTAACGGTTGCGACCTTCCCAGCCGTAACGGTAAGCTGGCTCATAGGTGTCATACGCGACCGTGTCATCGTAATACGGCCGGTTTTCGTATTCTGACTCCCAATAGGTGGATTCCACTGTCGGATCCAGCTGTTCGGCAACTGCTTTGCCTCCCAAGCCGCCAGCGATGCCACCGACCACTGCGCCCACTGCTGCACCAATCGGACCGCCGATAGCGCCACCAGCCGCTCCAGCAGCCGCGCCGGCCATCGCCGCTCCAACACCAGTGCCGACCGGATGTGCTCCGAGTTCTCCGGAGATCGGATCTTTGTTCAAGTCTTTTTCCACCTTTGTCTGTTTGCCTGCCATGCTCCAACTCCTGTAAATGCGAAATCCCAGAGGACTTCAGGGGAAAGCAACAGCGACCGGCCATGACCGAATGCCGATGTTGGTTAAACGGTGGTGGCAATTGTTGAAGCCGCGCACCTCGACGATCATGTGCATTCAGCGTGCCGGAGAATCAGCAAACTTCCGTGGTTGAAGCAACACACGAGCGGTGTAAGCCGACGGAACCCGCCGAAGTTGCAATCTGTGACGATGGGGAACGGCCCACCCACTTTTCTGTGTCTTCGGCCGAGAGCCGTCGACAGTGACGCATCTCAGCATCCCCGGAAACGTGCTTGATCAATCACCGTTCAAACAGGCAGTTTTGCGGTCTGACACTAACCTCACCTCAGCGTAAACCTGCCGACCTGCCTCCGCGATTTGGCTGGAAACACGCAGACAATTTCGTTTGGCACACATCGTGCATGAGCGATGGCACAGGCCGACAGAACAGAGGATCTTGCGCGTGCAAGTCCACCGTCGGATGCAGATGATGACCTCAAGTTCAGGGAGTGCAGTCATGTTAGGTTACGCAGTGGCATTCATGATTATAGCGTTGATTGCTGGAGCAATGGGCTTTGGCCTGGTTGGTGGAATGGCGTATGGAGCGGCAAAGATTTGCTTCTTCGTATTCCTGATCCTGGCAGTCGTCGCGTTGTTGAGAGGCCGCAGTGTCGGTGTGTAGCGTTTGTGCGAGACACAAGGGTGTCAAACCGACCAATGGGGCGCGCTGTTGACAAACAGTTTCACTGACTCGGAACAGGAGAAGATGACATGAGATTTATGATAGTCATTCCAGTTACTGCTGTGTGCGGCACATTGTTCGGCTGTGACACTGGCGCAGACGATGTGGCTGAAGCCGAGTCCAACTATCAGGAGGCGCAGCAGGATGCGGTTGAGATGGTGGCAGATGCCCGGCGAGAAGGTGCTGAAGATGTGCGCGAGACGCGGGAAGATGTCGTAAACGACATTAAGGCAGAGCGCACCGACGTGAATGAAGCGAACAAGGATGCTTCGGCGCAGATTACCGAAGAACGCTCGGAGTTGGCCGAAGCAACTCAGGAGGGCAGAAAAGAGATTTCAGAAGAGGAAGCTCTTCGTGCAGAACGGGTTGCAGAAGCCAAACGAGATGCTGACGAAAAAGTTGCTGCTGCCAAACTAGAACTAGAAGAAACAAAGCGCAAGGCGATTGAAGACAGCCGTGAAAAGGTTCAGGAGTGTAAAACGGAAGTGTCGGCTCAGGAGCAGGGACTGGTTGATGCGCAGGCAAATGTCACTGCTGCGGAGATTCGGCTCCGGAATGCGACAGATGACAATCGAGCGGAGCTGCAGGAAGAGCTGGAGTCTGTGAAGAAGGCCGAGCAGAAGGAACAATCTGATGTGGCAGACGCGAAGGAGGCGTTGAAGAAGGCGCAGGCCGAACTTCAGACAATTGAGGGATCCCGCGATTGATGCATGAGCGATTTCAGGATCTCTGAGGTGCGGCAGGTTTCATGGACAGGTCGTCCATGAAACCTGACGCACCTCAAGTCTTTGAAAAACTCCTGTGCGGTCTTCGCATCAACCTGCTATTTCAAGGTCGGACGCTTCGAAGGTCGTTGCTGAGATTCGACACGAGAATTGCTTCTGGTCGTTCGGCGGTCGGAATGGTCGGAAAGATTTCGCGCCAGAGAATCATGATGGATCAAAGGAAATGCGCTGCCGTACAGAATGCTGGGCTGCCCCGAATTCCATCGCTTGTGGTGCCATTGGCACGCTTCCTGCAATGTCTGTTATTCATCATCGACAGCGTCGGAATGATGTCAACAAACCTGAGTCCAAATCACATCAGGGTCAACTACAGGCGACCCGACTTCGAGTCTCACGGGAGATGTTGACGATCACTCGGACCGTCGATTGCAGATCAGCGTGCGGTGATTGTTTGTCAGTGTTCAGCTTGTGTCACAAACTTCACATCGGGCTCTTTGAGACCCAGAATAAATTGCACAACAACGCTCTCAAGCCTTCACCGCACGCTTTTCTTTTAATTCAAGTCGACGATGACAGCCTCTCGAACAGCGACTGCAGTGCGGCAAGTTCCACGGGCTTGACCATGTGCTCATCGAAACCTGCTTCGAGTGCCCTGTCGCGGTCTGCGGTCTGACCGAATCCTGTCAGCGCCACAAGGTAAACATTGGCCAAGTCCGGGCGGAGACGAATTCGTCTGGCGAGGTCATACCCCGTCATACCCGGCATTGCAATATCCGAGACAATCACTTCCGGTGTATACCCAGCCAGCTTCTGCATTGCCTGGGTGCCGTTCTCCACGAATTCTACCTGGTGGCCCAGCTTCTTAAGCAGACGAGATATAATAATCCGCAGCGCACGCATGTCTTCGACGACCAGCACGCGGAATGATCGAGCCGGCTTCGCAGCCGTTTCAACGGTTGCGTTGGAGGGCTTTGGTTCCGCGGCGTTCACTGCCGGAAGTCGCACGGTAAAGGCACTGCCTTGACCGATACCCTGACTCTCGGCGATCACGGTTCCGTCATGCAGTTCGACGAGTGTTTTCACCAGCGTCAGGCCGATGCCCAGCCCGGCGTTGCCACGCTCCAGGTTGTCATCGACCTGCGCGAACATCTGAAAAATGTCATCCAGCCGATGCGGTGCGATCCCTATCCCATTATCCCGCACACAGATCACCGCCTGTCCGTTCTCCAGACCCACCGAAAGTTCAATTCGGCAACCGGCATCACTGTATTTAGCCGAGTTGTTCAGCAAATTTGAAACCACCTGCGTCAGCCGCGATGGATCAGCATGGACGAAAATCGGCGTGTGGTCATTCAGGGTGATCACCAGCTGTTGACCACTTTCGGCGATGAAAGCGGCTGATGCTTCCACCGCAGCATCGACAACGGCCTTCAGTTCGACAACGTCTTTGCGGAGTGTAATTTTCCCCCGACTGATCCGTGAGACGTCGAGCAGATCATCTATCAGGCGGACGAGCTGCTCGACTTGTCTCTCCATCATCTGTCGCAGTTCGTCGACTTCCGGATCGAGCTTTAACAAGCCCAGCAGCTGAACGGCATTTTTGATAGGAGCCAGCGGATTTCGCAGCTCATGCGCAAGCGTGGCAAGGAACTCATCCTTGCGGCGATCCATTTCGGACAGCCGAGCCGCAAGTTCTGTGAGTTCGTCCTCAGCCTGCTTGCGCATTGTCAGATTTCGCATGACTTTGCTGTAACCGATGAGGTGATTATTTTCATCGCGAATGGAAGTCGTAATTCCGGATGCCCAGAACCGTTCCCCGCCTTTCCGCATCATCCAGCGATCGTCACTTGCCCGCTGATCGAGCGCAGCCAGACAAAACTCCTTCTCAGGGATCCCGTCGGCATGCGCTTCGGGTGTGAAGATCAATTTTCGAATATCGTGGCCGATGAACTCCTGCTCTTCAAACCCAAGCACTTCCTTGACGCCTTGATTCCAGCTTGTCGCCCGGCATTGAGCATCCATTGTGAAGATTGCATAATCTTTGACTTGTTCCAGAAACCATCGCATATGCTGATCCTGCCGGCGGTTTGCTTTTTCCAGTTTCTCCGCCTTCCTGCGGCCATACTGCAGGGTATAAAACACGGCACCCACAAGAAACAGTCCGATCAACGTCGAAATGAATGCGGCCCAGAGCGCAGCTTCATATGCTTGATTTGATGTCAGTTCGCGATCGCTAAGCAGCTGACCTTCGCTTTCACGCATCTCGAAAATGTGTTCGTGAATCTTATCCGTGATGATTTGTCCGGCGTTTGATTTCACAGCTTCCGCAGCGGCCTCTAGTCCGGCTTCGCGTCGCAGTTGAATAGTCGTGCCGAGTTCGCTCGTCTTCTGTTCGATCAATTCTTCGAACGGCTTGATTCGAGACTGCAGCAGGGCATTGCCCGGCGTCACGGTGAATAATTCACGCACCAGTCCACTGATGTTTGCGGTGACGGTTTCGAAAGAAGCAAGGTATTTCTCTTCACCGGTAATGAGAAAGCCTCGTTGTCGTGTTTCGGCATCCTTCAGAAGCGATTCCAGCCTGTCGAGGACGCTCAGAACTTGATGAGTGTGTGCAACCACCTCAGCACTGCGTTGCATTCTCCGGATGCTCTGGTGCGTGACTCCTCCGGAGACAATGAGGATGCAAATCACGGCACCGACCAGGACGGCTTCCAGACTGCTTCGTTGCCAGCGACGACGTAATAGTAGGGACAACGGCGATTCCTGTAGGCAAATGGACTTCTGAATTCCGGCAGTGGAGCCAGCAGTCGCGATTGGAGTTTCCGCTTCGGCTGCACTCGGTTGAGTGCAACCGTCTGTCATCGACTCAAGGTGCATCCCGCAGGGGATCGGATGCGCGACAGATGCTTCGTGGTATTGGCAACTCGTCACGCCTCATTTTCACGTTGCCACGACTGGAGTGACGGCAAGAGTCTTCGGATTTCGTCGTTCAGCGATTGCAACAGTGATGCTGCGTCAACGAATTTTCCTTCGCGGCAGGCAATCTCGGTGTGACCGGCAACGCGAATCGCTGCGTGTGCATCAAAGTTCGCACAAAGACCCTTCAAGCTGTGGGCGACTCGACTCGCTTCCTCTGAGTCTCCCGTCACAATCAGTTCCTGCAGTTGCTGCAGGAGCACGGGCGAATCTTCCAGAAAATATTCGACCATGCTGCACAGCAACTCCTTGTCATCGCCCATGCGGCGCAACGCGACTGCGGGATGCCAGGGTTCGCGAAACGTGGAATCGTCGGTACCGAGAGCGTTGCTGTTTTCCACGGGCTTTGCTGTGTCCTGTTTTGCCTGACGAAAACGCCAGCGACCGGATTTCGTCACAAATGAGTTTATCCGGGTGTCTCGTTGATTTCGAGAATCCGCCAGTTGTTCAACTTTGCGCAGCAATAATTGTGCATCCAGAGGCTTAGACAAACAGGCATCCATTCCGGCAGCCAGGCACGCTTCGCGGTCTTCGCGCAGAGCGTGTGCTGTGGTGGCAACTACCGGAGTGTGTTTCCCGGTTCGCTTCTCCAGATCACGGATTGTTTTCACCGCCCGCAAGCCGTCGAGTATTGGCATCTGGACGTCCATCAGGACGAGGTCAAATCGACCATGCTCATACAGTTCGATCGCCTCTCGTCCATTGTTCGCGATTGTGACATCATGCCCTCGCTTTGTCAAAATCTCCCGAACGACTTTTTGGTTCGCAGGTATGTCTTCAGCCACCAGTATATTCAACACTTTGGAAGCTGCGTCCGGACAGGCATCAATGTTGAGATCGGTAGATTCCATGAGTGAACGTCGCGTCATTATCTCCTGACCAGCTGCTGGCAGCTGGCTCATGCGTACAATGTCCGTGTATTGAAACCAGCTTGAGGCACTGCGATGGCAATCCTCAAGTGATGTGAATAGTCCGCATCAACCTTTCTGCGATTAACAGCGGCAATGTGGCACGCACGTCAGAAGTACGTTTCCAGTGGTACGTTTCCAGCTCTCACGGTGTCGTTTCCAGAAAGGGATCTTTCAAGACGTCAAACGACGCCGCTGTCTCAGGCGGCTCTGACAAATCCGGGATCGTCCGTTGGCGGCAAATCTCCAGGTTGTTTGAAAACCCAATGCGATACACACGACAATCCCAGCCCGCCGGATGAAACGGACGTCCAAACCCACATCCAGGCAAGCATCCCAGCATGGCGGCCGCAGCCAACCCACAACTCAATGAGATCTTCATGCAAATCCTCCTTGAAATGACTCTCAACCGACCTCCATCGCAGGTTTGGGCATTTCATGTGCCAGAAAACGCAAACGGTAGGAGAAGTCTCCAGCAGACTGCTGGTGCCGGCCGCGAGAAGCTGAGAAATCGGACGATTCTGCATTTCTGCAGATGAGGAGGTGTCACTCGTCGACGAAGTTCAGGAAGCTGTTCCGGCGGGTCAGCACACGCAAGAGCCGGCAAGCGATCGACGCTGAACTTCTCGTCAGTCTCGCAAGGTTCACAGATTCCGCTCATCTGGGCCCAATCATGGCATTTAATTTGCTGGCAGGGCCGCGATTGAAGCCAGCGGATTCCCGTCGAGGAAGTTCGCCATTGATGGACCAAGCGCCGGTCCAGTCATGACCGTCAGATGTGCTCTGCTCACGAATGTTTTTGGTTTTCGGAGAAGGCGGGCTGGTATATCAATCCTCCAGTGTGACGGTTTTATCCAATGAAATGGAAAACAGATTCACACGATCGCGGATTTTGCCGCGAGTAATTCCGAGGACGTCAGCAGCTTTGGTTTGGTTTCCCTCGGTAGCCTGCAGTACACGGGTGATCAGATATCGTTCCATTTGTTCCAGCGTCTCCGCATACAGATCGCGAGTTTCGGACGCCAGACGGCGATTGACAAATGGACCAAGATCAGACGGCACGCCTGTTGCGTTGACGGCTGAACCTTCTGCAGGTGCGGCGGATCTCGCGCCGCAGGTAACCTCCATGGGAAGGAATGACGGCACAATCACCGGCCCGGTCGTGTTCAGGAGCGATTGTCGCACGACACTCTGCATTTCCCGAACATTCCCCGGCCACGAGTAGGCTTTCAGCAGATCAAGGGCCTCGGGTGAAATGCCTTCGCAATCCTGCCGGTTCATCTCTTTCGCACAAACTCTCAGGTAGTATTGGAGCAGCAGGGAAACGTCGTCCCCGCGTTTTCGCAATGGTGGCAAAGTGATTGTGATTCCATTCAACCGGTAAAACAGATCTTCTCGAAACTCGCCGTCTGCCACCATCTGATCAAGGTCGAGATTCGTGGCCGTTATAATTCGGACATCTGTGCGGATCGTCTTGTTACCGCCCACTCGTTCAAATTCCTGCTGCTGCAGCAGTCGCAGGACTTTGCCTTGAACAAGTGGGGACATGTCTCCGATTTCATCCAAAAAAATAGTGCCTCCATTACAGGCTTCGAACTTCCCGATTCGTTGTCGATCCGCACCGGTGAAAGACCCTTTTTCGTGGCCGAAGAGTTCGCTCTCAAGCAACGCATCGGGCAGTGCGGCGCAATTCACAGCCATAAAACATTCGCCGGATCGAGCACTGTTCTGATAGATCGCGCGGGCGGCAAGCTCTTTCCCCGTACCGCTCTCGCCCCGAATTAACACTGGGACGTTCTGTGCGGCAACTCGCCCGATCATTTTGAAAACTTCCAGCATCGCGGGACTGCGGCCGACAAATGATTCCGAATGCGGAAGCTCATCATCGCTCATTTGCAGGGCGACGGGCGTATTCATCATGCGTCGTGTCGTGACGGCTTTTTCCACCAGATCATTCAGCGCCGGAAGGTCGAGTGGCTTCGTGACATAGTCAAAACCGCCCAGTTGCATGGCTCTGATGGCCGTCGAGCTGTCGCTGCCAGCCGTAATAAAGATGATCGGCAGTCTTCGGTCGATTTCGCGAATCTGCTGAAAGACGTCCAGTCCGGACGTGCCGGGCAGCACAATGTCCAGCAATACGACCTCCGGTGATTCCGTACGAATGGAATTGATCCCATCGACCGCCTTCATGACGGTCAGGACATTCAGTCCAATTTTCTCCAGCGACCGTCGAACCATTTCACCGACGGCACGGTCGTCATCGATCACCAGCACATTTGCCATGAAAGTCCCTGTCCCTTTTGCTGAATCTCGCTGCCGGAAAGCCGCCCCTGTCCTGAAACTCTCATTTTCTCGCCGCCAACGAAGCAGGTAGAGTCTACCCGCACAAACACTTCCGGCAATCGATGACGTGATTGTCGGCGTTTTCCTGAGCGAATCTCTGCCGACGTGATCGCTGACCAGCCAGTTCGTTCAGACGGAAACAAGCAATTCGCATGTCTGTCAGGTTTGGTACATGAATTGCCCGTCCACGCATTGTGAGGCACGAGCTGTCGCCGTCAGGATCCGATGACCCAGAGTGCGTTGCACCGGGCATGTGCAACACAAGAGAGCGGGAAGCAGCATGAAAGACTTCGAACAACATCCAAAAGCGCATCTCTTCGGCGCCACTCATGTGGGAAAGGCGCGCAGTTCAAATCAGGACAATTACCTGATTGGCGACATGCGTCGCCTGCTCAACATTTGCGACAGCAGCGTGGAGACGCTCGACGGCCAGTCAATGGTTTCAAATCATCCGGGGCAGTTGTTGATGGTCGCAGATGGAATGGGAGGCCACGCTCACGGTGAGTATGCCAGTCGGCTGGCGATACGGTACATGACGACCTATGTGGCGAATCTGATGCCGCGATTTCTTGTCGGCGATATGAACCACGATGATGAATTCCAGGCGGCCCTAAAGGAAGGGCCCGTGGAAATACACCGTTTGCTGCGGAAGGAGGGTCAGGCGGATCCGACCATGGCAGAAATGGGTACGACACTCACTGTGGCCTATATTGACTGGCCGGCGTTGTACCTGGTCCATGTCGGAGACAGTCGGTGCTATCTTTTTCGCGATGGCCGGTTAAACCAGCTGACAACGGATCATACCGTAGCGCAATACCTCTCTGATGCGGGACAATTAACGCCTGATCGAGCGCAGAATGGAAGTCTTCAGCACATGCTCTGGAATTCCGTCTCAGCGGCCCGGACGCCGCCAGAGCCGCAGGTGAAGCGCGAATTACTGCAACCTGCTGATTACGTACTACTTTGTTCAGATGGCCTTATCAGACACCTGGCGGCCGAGGAAATCGCGGAAATCCTTGGCTCACAGTGTTCGGTTCCGGAAAAAGCCAATCAGCTAATCGACGAGACAAACAGGCGCGGCGGTCGCGACAACACGTCGGTGGTCATCGGGTACTTTGAAGGTCCGCACGATCCACAGGATTGTGTTCTCGATTCCGATCGCTGCAGCATGATCAGATCATTAGTAGACACCGACATTGAGTTTTCTGTCATGAATTAGGTGATTTGGTGGTCCAACATCTCACAGACGTTGGGGCTGTATCAGACGCCACCGCCACTGCTGGAGCGCTCAAATGGCACAATCACGCAACAATCACGCCACAATCAGCGTCAAGAGATTCAGTCAGTATCCGCCGCGGTCCAGTGTTGACCGATTTCTGGATTGAGGTATTCAGGAAGTCGGGGCGAGGATAGGATGAATCACTTCGCGTCGCTCGGAGCCTGCGTCTGGCAACCATGAGTGCAGCTATTCGATGATCCTCGCTGTAAGTCTATTCCCGATCAATCGTTACGGCGACAGCGTGCCGGTCCTGAACAGCGAATTGCCCGCAGAGTTACACAAGGTTCGGAAGCTGATCTCCCTGCTTCAGGCATTTGTTTCGGTAGTAACCGTGCAGCGTTCGGGAACGGCCACCTGTGGATGAAGCGGCATTCCGACGACTCATCAGCGGAGAACGCCGCGGCGTAAATGCCGATCTGCTTCGGACGGCATTGCGAACGGCATCCATCGGATATCGAGCGGCGATCGGATTTCGGGCTGTGCTCTGGAAAGCAGGATTGAGACGCGTCCACCAGGCGACGGTGCCTGTCATCAGCGTCGGCAATCTTACGACCGGTGGCACAGGAAAAACGCCCCTTGTGGCCCTGGTCTGCCGGATGCTGCAGACGAGCGGAGTTTCGCCGGGGATCATCAGCCGCGGGTATCGATCCGTCGATGGCCTGCCGAATGATGAGAAACTCGTCCTGTCCGTTCAGTGTCCGGATGTGCCGCACGAACAGAATTCGGACCGAGTTGCCGCCGCCGCGTCTATTTCTCGCGATCACTCTGTCAACGCCATCGTCATGGACGATGGCTTTCAGCACCGTCGGCTGCATCGTGATCTCGACATCGTACTGATCGACGCCACGAATCCGTTCGGCTTTGGGCACCTGCTTCCGCGAGGATTATTACGTGAACCTCTCTCGGCTCTGCGACGTGCGGATGCCGCGCTGATCACTCGATCGGATCTCGTGAGCGAATCCGACCTGATGGCGATCCAGGCCACACTGTTACAGAATGCGCCAGGACTTGACGGGCGGATTCTTCGCGTGGCGTTCCGCCCCGCTGGTCTGTTAAGCGTCACCCGGCAGAGATCGGAGTTGTCGTCGGTCCGCGATCAGCCGGTGTTTCTGATGACTGGCATCGGGAATCCAGAAGCCTTCGCCGCAACGTGCCGCCGCGCCGGCCTTCAAATCGCGGGATCTCGCTGGTTCGCGGATCATCATCACTACTCTGACAGCGATCTGCAGGCGGTTCAGGCGGAAGCACGGATGACTGACGCGAAACGAATCGTCACCACGCTCAAGGATCTGGTGAAACTCAGGGAGGCACATGAAAATGTTCTCGCGCTTGAGATTACTCCTGACTTCCCTGTCGCCGGACAGTTCGAAACGATGAACGAGTTGATCCGATGCTGCGTAACGAAGAAAGCTGGCTGATCTTCGATCAAATCCGGACGGCAGTCACTGTTCGTTGTGGCGGTGACGTCAATAATCCTTGCGGCGTACTGTTGACGTGCCGCTCCGTCGGCTCAGAACATCGAACAGTTGTACAACACTTGCTTTGCCGTACCGCTGACGACCAGAAAATTCCCGCCGGCGGAGCGGCGGGCCAACAGCAGAGACATTCATGACATCATCACTTCTTCCGTCGAATCTTGCCGAACTGAGAGCTGCCGGCTGGACGTCGCGCACAGTCAGGGACGAGGTCCGCGCGAACTTTCTGAGAAGCCTCGCGTCCGGCGAGGAACTGTTTCCCGGCATCGTCGGATACGAAAACACGGTCATTCCTGAAATCAGTCTGGCTCTTCTGGCTGGGCATGACATCCTCATCCTTGGTGAAAAGGGTCAGGGCAAGAGCCGGATGATGCGAGCTCTGCCAAGGTTTCTCGATGAAGTCATTCCATACCTCGACCTGCCCGGATGTCCGGTTCACGAAGATCCGTACAAACCGATCACAGCTCAGGGAAAACTGTGCATCACAGCGATGCCGGAGGACCAGATCCCGATCCGCTGGTGGCCGCGGGCAGACCGCTATGCTGAGCGACTGGCTCCGGGCACAAAATTCGCCGACATCATCGGTGAAATCGATCCGGCGAAGCTCGCGGCCGGCACGAGCATGTCGGCCGAAGACGCTCTGCACTTCGGACTGATCCCCCGCATGCACCGCGGACTGTTCGCGATGAATGAATTGCCGGAACTGGATGAGCTGGTGCAGGTCGGACTGTTCAACATCCTGGAAGAACGCGACGTGCAGATTCGGGGCTATCCCATTCAATTCGATCTGGATGTGATGATTCTGTTCTCAGCCAATCCGGCCACCTACAACCGCAGCGGCAAGGTGATCCCGCAGCTGAAGGACCGAATTGGCAGTCTGATCAGAACTCACTACCCGATGGAGCGAGAGTCCGGCATTCAGATCATGGAGCAGGAATGCGACATGAAGCTCGATGGTGATTTTCCGGTCCTCATCCCTTTCTTCATGAAGCAGATCATCGAAGAGATCAGCCGCGCAGCCCGGAAGAGCCGATATATCGATCAGCAGTCCGGGGTCAGCGCTCGATTCAGCATTGCCAACTACCACACGATGATCGCCAGTGCCCGCCGGCGCGGCGCGGTGCTGGGCGAAAAGCCGGCGGTGCCGCGAATCAGTGATTTGGGACACCTGTACTCGTCATCCCTCGGCAAACTGGAAGTGGATCTGATGAGCAGTCATCAGATGAACGAGCGGCAGGTGCTGGATTCTGTCATTGCAGAAGCGATCAAGACGATCTTTGAGGAATACGTTGAACAGCATGGGCTGGAGTCGATTGCGCAGATTTTCTCAAAGGGCGTGAAAATCGAAGTGGGCGATATGCTCCCCAGTGCTCACTACGAAACACTGCTGAAGCGAGTTCCGCCGGTCTGGGACAAGGCCTTTGAAGTCAACGCTGCCGACAACGCCGCAGTGCGGGCCTCATGCGTCGAGTTCGTACTCGCCGGCCTGTATGCGACCGAACGCATCAGCCGCGCGCAGCGGCACGGCGTGGTAACGTATGAAGTCGGGTAAACGCCGGCAGTCCGCCGACACGCACGACACGCACGACGCGCACGACGCGCCAGCCATCCACAAGTACGAAGCTCCAGCGAGTGGTAAGACCGCACCGACGCTTCGTGGCGCATGAACCACTCGCGGGCGCGTCGTGCTTGTCGTTGTCAGACTGCGTCCGGATTGAAAAAACGGATCGTCAGGGGATATTGCCACAGCTTGCCGCTGCTGGCCTGAATGGCGCCGATGATCGGGAAGATCACATTCAATGCGATCAGCACAAACAGCATCGGAATGCCAATCGCTACTAAGCACAGGATTCCGGAGATGAGTCCGTAAACCAGACTGCTCAGAAGCCAGTTGAGAATCATCAGTCCGTGCCGGTTTGCGTCACGGGATTCATCCTTGCTGACCACCCACATGATGATCGGTGCCACGATCCCGAGCACCGTCCACGTCAGCAGCTGAGACAGGTGCATCAGCGTGAGCCACATCTTCGGTTCCATGCCGCAGACTGTTCCCGTGACACCGTTGACTGCCGAGGCATCGGCACTTGAAAATTGCTGTCCGGAAAACGGCTGACCGGAAGACATCCCGCCGTTCAGTACCTGCTGCTTGGCCCGCTGGAATTCTTCTTCGCTCAGAGCGCCGCTGTTCCGCATTTGCTGCAGGCGTTCAAGTTCGTCCGAGAGCATTGTGATAAATCCTCATACGGGAAAACGTGCCAACGGGCCACACGGATTTTAGAGCAGTGGAAAGGTTCGACCGGCGAACAATATTATTGTGGAAAATCTGCCAAATGAAGGGAGCCACGACGTTGCGCAAATAAAAAGCCCCTCGAATCCTGTGATCCGAAGAGCTTGGGTTTTCAGAGTCGAAACCGGAACCCGGCTACTTTGCTCCGGTGACGGAACAATCCGATTTGAGGTCAAAGTCAAAACGCGTTCTGGACGCTGTGACTTCGACAGTCAACTTTGAATCCTTGTTGTAGCATTCCGGCACGGCCTCAACTTTCGGCGCTGAATCTGCCCCTTCACCTTCAGTTGAAGCCTCGCCTTCTTCTTCGCCCTCTTCACCTGCCAGACCAAGAACAGTCCGGGTCGTGCTGATCTGAACAACTTTTTTTCCGGGGATCACGCCGTCTTTTTCGCTGTCAAACTGCAATGTGTAGTTTCCATTGGAGTCTGTTCGGGCAAACGAAAACGTGCCATTCTCCGGATTGTCAAACGTGATCACGGCGGCTGGAAGAGGATTTCCATCCAGCAGGACGTTGCCACTCACCGAAACGAGATCCACTTTGCCATAGTCGATCTTATTCGTGGCGCTGCAACCGGCAATCAGCAATGCCAACCCCGCCCACGATCGGCCAGATGAATTGAAACGCTTCTGCATGTGATTCACATATCTCTCGTTGCTGTCAGGACAGGTCTTGCCAACGCACGACACATTCGAAGCTGCGGGATACCGATGAGAGCAATGGACGATGACCGCGGATCAGAATTCCCCGACGACTTCGCCACCCGATCGTGTCGCAAGAGATTCATAGAGTCTCTGGTCGATGTTCTCCGAAATGAACCGGGCCGATCCGTCAGCCAGACCAAACTGAGCCCCGCCAACATGATAACTGCCGAATGCCATTTCCATCAGGACACCGTTTATCGCGGGATCGAGGTTGGCATTGATTCTTACGACAGCTGAGCCCAGACCTTCCGAATATTCGGTACCACCCAGACCACCCAACACCCATCCACCTGACTGAGGACAGCCAATCTGCCAATAGTCCATCTGCTGACCGTCCTTCGAGTAGGTCGAGGTTCGGGCTTCACCGACCATGATGGTGTTGGACGTTCCGTCCGTAATGTCCCGCATTCTGATGCTGCTGCATCCGAAAAACATCCCGTCGAGATCTCTTTCTTCAAGCGCTTTGTGTGCCGCAGTATTGTAAGGAGCGGGCCGCGTCGAAATATCGTCAGATGAAATCAAAGCGCCGGCGACACCCCGGTAACTGATAGGGACTCGACCTGGAATGCCCTGATTGTTCCGCTGCTCCAGTGGCATGGATGGACAACGAAACCCATTGATGATCGTGGCACAGGCTTTTTCGTTGGGCGAGCCGTCGAAATCCCAGTTCCCCACGGTTCCTTCCTGCCAGATCAAAGTCGCGTACAAATTTCCCTGCTCGATCTGCGGAAGAATCATGGCCGTCCAGAGCGTTTCGCGCTCGTCAAAGCCGAATGGGAAACGATTGACGGTGTCATGATAGTTGTGCAATGCCAACCCGAGTTGCTTCAGGTTATTCTTGCACTGCGTCCTCCGCGCAGCCTCGCGGGCTTGTTGCACAGCCGGGAGCAAAAGTGCGATCAGGATGGCGATGATCGCAATCACCACCAGCAGTTCAATCAGGGTGAATCCTCGACGTTTGACTTTCATGAGTGCCTCTCTTCGACAACGTTCCTGAAGAAACAAAAAATTGCGGTTACCGGGCGCTCGAAATCGCCAGCGGTCGGGATTCTGCGCAGCATCGTGTGGGAATGATGAAGAACTGGCGAACAGCGGCAAAACCTGTGCCCTGCGCTGGCATCTGTTGTGCTTCATTGTTCAGTTGGATGGTCGAAACGCCAAGCGGGTCTGCAGTTTTCCCTAAGATTTCAGGCAGAACCGGTTTCTCGGGAAGCCGACTGACGCTTCGTGTCTGCGGATTCGGACAAGCCCGAAGACGCGGTCTTTTGAATTCACCTGCCTGATACGTCTAGAATCCGTCGGCAGGTGATCGGTCCCGGTGTCGCTCAGCGCGGATCGACCGTTCACTGACGTTCTTTTCTTCAACAAGGTCATTCGATCTATGGCATCTCCGATTCGAGTCGCTGTGACAGGCGCTGCAGGACAGATTGGGTATTCGCTGATTTATCGCCTTGCTTCCGGCGAAGTGTTCGGACCGAATCAGCCAGTGATTCTGCATTTGGTTGAAGTGCCGCCGGTGCTGAAAGCCCTCGACGGCGTTCACATGGAACTCGACGACTGTGCGTTTCCCACTCTGGCTGGTGTCGTCAAGGCCGACAGTGACCATCTCGAAGACGGTTTCCGCGATTGCAGCTGGGTGCTGTGCGTCGGCAGTATTCCCCGGAAACAGGGCATGGAACGCAGTGATCTGATCCGAATCAACGGTCCGATCTTTACCAGCACCGGTCGCGCCATCGCAGCGGCGGCCGCACAGGATGTCCGAGTGCTTGTTGTCGGTAATCCCTGCAACACCAACTGCCTGATCGCGATGAGCAACGCGAAAGGTGTACCTGCCGACCGCTGGTATGCGATGACGATGCTGGATCAGAACAGAGCAGTTTCACAGCTTGCTCAGAAAGCCGGAGCGGCGATTGCAGCAGTGACAAACGTTGGGATCTGGGGGAATCACTCGGCGACGCAGTATCCGGACTTTTATCACGCACGCATTCACGGTAAGCCCGCGTCGAATGTGATCACTGACGAAGCGTGGCTGAAGAGCGACTTCATTTCGACTGTTCAGAAGCGAGGAGCCGCCGTGATCGCCGCGCGAGGCGCATCCAGTGCGGCGTCGGCGGCCAATGCCGTGCTCGACACAGTGAAAGGCGTCATCCGTCCGACGGCGGCCGGTTCCTGCTTCAGCGCGGCCGTGTGCAGCGACGGCAGTTATGGAGTCGATGCGGGCCTGATCAGCGGCTTCCCGCTGGTGAGCGATGGCCGAAAAGTCTCGATCGTTCCGGGGCAGTCGCACAATGAATTTGCGCAGTCGAAGATCGACATCACAATCAACGAACTCCGCGAAGAACGTGAATGCGTGAAGGACCTGCTGTGCTGATCGGACCGGTTGTCGATCAGCCGGCGGGCGCCAGACTCAGGGCATTCTCTTTGTTATCATTGTGCGGCTTTTTAGAGTCGCCTTTCGCTCCGCGAAAGCAGCGTCTGCGCAACTTTCGCGGAGCGAAAGGCGACACTTGTTTTCCGCTCGATGCTTATTGAAGCGGAGCAGCGCGAGCTGCCCGGCGTCTGTTTGGCCGCGGAAATGCGAGGAACAGCCACCGGACGGCTCGCGCCGTACCGCTCAAACGAGTGCCACGTCCCATAGCGGCTGATTCAACAGAAAGTCGAGACGGTCAATCGATGAAAAAAGAAGACATGCGGCGCTGGATGGCCGACTATCTGACAACTCAAAGCCGCCTGACAATGGGTTCGATCGGCGCGATGGCAGCCATCGGAACAATTGCCACGCTGGTGGAGTTCTTTGCGGCGCTGCTGATCATTCGCATCGGGTTCATCGGCTCGTGGATCCTCGCAACGCTGGTCACGATCGGCATTCTGGCGGTCGTCCAGTTTCTGACCTGGCTGCGTTTGCCGAAACAGCTTCCGGACGTCGAGCACGAAGTCGAACTCGAAGAGAGCAGCGCCGTGATCCGGATTCCTCCAGGCATGCCGATCGTCTGGACATACGGCTTCGGCAGCCTCGACACGGACCAGACAAAGATCGAACTGCTGCTGGGAATTCTCGCAATGCCGCAGCGGATGTGCTGTGCGGCGTGGTTTGCCTGGCAGCGATTTCAGGAGCTGAAGTCCGTCGATGTGGAATCGAGCAGTGCTGTAATTCGGATGCTCCACAAGAAAGCCGAACGAATCGATGTGAAGGAACTGGCGGCTGTGCTGGAACTGAGCAACCCAAGAAAAACCATCCGTGACGTGTCGCTGATCGACGGTGTCGTCCTGCTGACCCGCGGCACGCTCGGCATGAGTCTTGCCAACCGACTGGTGGACGATCTGGCCGCGTGGCAGAAAAAACAATCGGCGGCAGCGAACGGCTAATGAACCGTACGCCCATTGCTGCGCCGACGGGATCGCTTCGTTTGGACCTCGAAGGCTGGAAGTGATGAAAACTCTGCTCGGTCTGCTGTCCGCCTTCTGCTGGGCTGCGGTGTCATTGGCAGCGGAGCTGCAGCGCCCGAACATTCTGTTCATCATCGTTGATGATCAGGCACCGTTTGACCTGAAGGTCTACGATCCACGTTCGTCATTGCAAACGCCTGTCCTCGATCAGCTGGCGGCTGAGGGCATGGTCTTCGACAGTGCGCACCACATGGGGGCCTTTATCGGGGCCGTCTGCACTCCGTCGAGGCACATGGTGATGTGCGGGCGAACGGTCTGGCATCTGCCGATCGCGCCAGGCGCCCTGGAGAAGCACCTTTGTCCGCCGGGCCTCGAACAGTACACGATGCCCGCGGTCTTCAATCGAGCCGGCTATGCGACAATGCGCACCTGCAAGATCGGCAACAGCTATGAGGCGGCGAATCAGCTGTTCACCGTACGAAGAGACGCCAGGAAAATCGGCGATACCGACGCGACCGGCAGCGCCTGGCACGCGGAACAGGTGCTCGACTATCTCAGAGAACGAGAGACGAAACAGGACACGGCTCCGTTTCTTATTCACTTTGGCTTTTCGCATCCTCACGACACCCGCGATGGCAAGCCCGAATTGCTGGCGAAATACGGCGCTGTGAATCATGCCGATCCGAGTACCCTGCCGGCGGAAAATTCACAGGCTCCTCCGTTGCCGGTGAACTATCTCCCGGCTCACCCGTTTCATCACGGACACCCCGGTCTGCGTGATGAGACCACCGTCAGTGGCGTCTGGGAGAATCGCGATGAACGCACGATCCGCAACGAATCAGGCCGTGAGTTCGCTTGCTGCGAGAACATCGACATGCAGATCGGACGCGTGTTGGCCAGACTCCGGGAGATGGGGGAACTCGAGAATACTTATGTCTTCTACACCTCGGATCATGGCATCGCGATCGGTCGGCATGGCCTTCAGGGAAAACAGAATCTGTACGAGCATACGTGGCGCGTGCCGTTCATCGTCCGGGGGCCCGGCATCAAACCCGGTTCGCGCGTCACGGGCAACATTTACCTGCTTGACGTCCTCAGCACAATTTGCGATCTCGCCAGTATCCCCGCTCCGGAGACCAGCGAAGGGATCAGCTTCAGGCCGGTGCTCGAAGGCAAACAGCCGACAGTTCGCGAAGTCCTGTACGGCGTTTACAGTGGCGGCACCAAACCGGGAATGCGCTCGGTCAAGCAGGGCGAGTGGAAGCTCATCAAGTATGACGTGATGGACGGCAAGGTCCGCGAGACCCAGCTCTTCAATCTTCGGGAGAACCCGGATGAGTTTCTTGCCGAGCACCATGATCCAAAGGTGATCGCTCTGACGGGAATCACGCCCCAGGCGCACCAGGTCAATCTCGCCACCGACCCGCGTTATGCGACCAGGCTGGCCGAAATGGAATCACTGCTGCTCGCAGAGATGCGCCGCCTGCATGATCCCTGGCGCCTGTGGAACCAGCCGAACGACAACCTCCCGCCAGTTTCGTCAACGGGAAATGCCGCCCCCCGGGTTCCTGCGAGTTTTCGACTGCGCAATTCTGAGTGTTACCTCATCTCACGCATTCACCGCGAATGGTCGAGAAATCTTCATTTTCCGGCTCGATCCTGCCGAAGTGGTTTCCAGATGGCGACGATGCCTCCGGGGCGGAGCGATTGCGCGATGCGTCGCAGGAGCTCACGGTTCGTTGCCTCGTCAAAGTGATGCATCTCAATTCCGGAACGCATTCCGCGCTGATCGATGCCTCAGTCCTCTCTCTCAGTCATCGTCTGATGCACGCTGATCCCGAAGGCAATGTGCATTAGATCCGCCTTTCCACCACCGTCATCAGCGCCCCGTCGTCCGGGGCGAGCGCGATGCCACGGCGAACCGGGGTGGATCGACTGCCGGGCGGACGAGCCAGACGCACCGTTGCAAACAACGTACTCAATACGACTTTCATCTCATACAAGGCGAAGGCCATGCCCAGACACATGCGACTGCCGCCGCCGAACGGGAACCACTCGTGCGCCGCGTAGTGTCTCTCCAGGAACCTGTCGGGACGGAACTTCTCCGGCTCGGGGTACAGGTCTTCGCGGAGATGGACGAGGTGATTGCAGGGGCACAGCACGATTCCGGGCGGGTACTCACGTCCGCCGGCCGTGAATGCCCGTTTGGTCAGCCGGACAACAAACGGCATGATGGTGCGAACCCGCAGTCCCTCGCGAATCGCGGCGTCGAGGTACGTCAGTTGATTCAGTTGGTCGGCGCGCGGCGGTGCTCCTCCGGTCGTTCGTCGCAATTCGTCAGTGATTCGGGCGACAACGTCCGCGCGGGGCACGATCTGCTCCAGAACCCAGGCCAAGGCTACGGAGGTCGTGTCGTGGCCGGCAAAGATCATGGTCACCAGAGCATCACGGATCTCCTGGTCGTGCAACGGCTGGCCGTACTCGTGAGAAGCGGACAGAAGATCGGCCAGGACGTTCTCGCCGCGTTCCGCGACAGGCGCCTGGCGGCGTTTCTCAATGAAGGCAAACAGGACCTCGTCCAGGTCGTGCATTCGCCGATAGAATGGCAGCCACCGCGTCCTTTGGAGCAGCGCGATGGGCAGAATCTTTACGAGGATCAGCCCGTGGCGACCGCGGCCGAGTTCCAGAACGCGCTGCACCTTGCCGGCGAAATCAGCAAGCTCTGCGGTAGACTCCAATCCCAGCACGACCTGCAGCATCACTCGCAAAGTGATCTGCTGCATCGGCTCAATCATGCCCAGCGTGCGGCCGACGGACCAGCGCTGCACGGCTTCCACGGTGGCGGTCTGCATCGCGTCGAAGAACGAACGCATCCGCTCCCCTTTCAGCGGTGGCAACAAGACGCGCCGCTGCCGCGCGTGGGGTTCGTCGTCCAGAACGAGTACAGAGTTCCGGCCCACTGAGGCTGTGAGGAATTCGTTGCCCTCCCCGGAATGCAGCGTATGAGGATCACCCCGGAACACGTCCTGCACGGCGTCGGGCGAAGCCAGCATCACGAACTTCCCATAACCTGCGAACCGAATCGTGAACGGGTCGCCGTAGCGGCGGGCACACGCTTCGAGGAACGGCAACGGCGAGTGGGAATAGTGGAGGAGTTGCCAGATGGCTGGCGTCGCCGGACCGGGTGGTAACAGGTCGAACGCTGGAGTCATTGGTTCCTCTCACCACACGCAAGCCAACTGATCAGCCGACAGACTGTCGGGCAGCATGATCGCTGCTGCCGTTTATCTACGCAACAAGCGCGGGAATCGCGGTTGCGAGGTTCCTGTCGTAAAACTTCGCGTACAGTTCCGGCGGTGCGCTGTGCGACCGCCGACAACCCGCTCCGAGTCATTCAGGATCAGGATCAGGATCAGGGCCACTTCACAGACTGGCACGACAGCCGAACTAAAAACCAAAGGCGATATGCCCCACGACGAGCCAGAGGACGAGTGTCCCGAAGAGCCCCGCCACGATGCCACACAGGCTTCTCGCTGCAATCCCGATGATGGACTTTGAAGTGACGTCGTTTTGTCGGATGAGCAGGAAACTCCCGATCCCGACGACAACGGCCAAAGCCTCACCGGACCACAGGACATAGAGAACCCTGCGAGACAGTAAACCGGTGAGCACACCTTGTTCCGTCCGATCAAACGGCGCCACTTGATCGACCATCTGAAGAATGAGAAACAAGCACGCACTCCCGAGAGCCAGACCGAGTGAAGCCCAGGATGCCTTTGCCGCGAATGATAGGGGCTTGTCAGGTGGCACACTCATACAGACGTCTACGTCCCGTGTTGATCGGAATCATGCGGCTTAAGTGCCGGTTTGCCGCCTCGCCGCCTGACGATCATGGCCGCAATGATCCCGGCGATCACGCCCGTCACGATTCCGAAATACGGGATCATGATTGCCCCGGTCCCATCGTTGGTGGCGGGAGTCAGCGCACGCAGCACCGGTGTCAGGACAATGGTGAGGACGAAGCTCACAAACGGTGTCGCGATCCATGTCAACACAAACGCGATGAAGGGTGAGCGAACTCGCAAGCCCAGCCACACGGCAATCGCGCAGGGAGCCACGATGAACAGCGGAAATCCAATGAGGAAACCCATCCTCGTCCTTTCACGGTCGGCAAAACACAGGGGGTTTCCCCTGTCCGAATGCGATCAAGTGGTTTTTCTCCGGATGGTCGAGCGACATTTGTTACCTCGCTGCGTTCACTACTTCTTCACGTCTTTGGCTCGCAGGCTCGTTCCTTCCATGCGAAACATCGCTGCTCCCTGCTTGTCCTGCGTGAGCACTTGCCAATCGAACTTGCCAGCCTCCGCAAAATCAGCCGTGACGGTCGAACGAACTTCGTTCGCATCCGACTGGGTCGCCGAGGTCAGCGTTTAGTTGGACAGCGCCACTTTATCGTCTGCTTTAACCCGAAGCGTCAGCGAGGGAATGAGTTGTGTAAAATCCCTCGCTGACGCTTCGGGTTACAAAAACACTCGGATTCCTCGAAAAGTGGCGCTGTACAATTAGATGTGTTCGGCAAGGACACTCGCTGCCTGTTTTCCCTGGTCCGAGGCGGGATCCCGCAGAGCGATGCGGCGGAGATGCAGCCTGGCTCTCTCGTCGCCGCTGCGGGAAAGCTGGATGGCTTCCTCAAACGCCTGGTCAAGGTACTTCGTGATCTTAGGCAACACGGAAAGTTTGAGGTCCTTCCAGTAATACTGGAATTCGTCGCTGTTCCAGTCGGCGTACACGTCAGCCCATGACAGCGGACTCATGGAACTCAAATGCGGATTCAGCATGTGCAGGTCAGGTTGTCGCAGGTTCCCTGAAAGTGAACGAAGTCCTGATGGATGGGCGTCGTGTGTTCCGTGAACTTCGGGAACCACAGACGAGCGACCTTCTGAGGTTGGGGCACCATCCGACAGCCGCGGACTCGTTCCAGAAGATCCATGACTTCGCGGCAATGCGCGATTTCGTGAAACGACTGCAGTCGATACACGTCATGATAAACGTCGGTGTATTCAGGATCGCCTTCGGTGCTGCGAGCTTCCGGATTGGCAATGCCATCGACGGGGTCAGAGTCTTCGATCAGCCAGCCACCGGCCTGCAGGATCGTCAGCATTTCCCTTCGCAGGTTCAGCAATCGGATCGGATCCAGCAGGCGACGAAAAAACAGATACCCATCATCGTCCAGTCGTCTTCGTAACTCCCCGGCGTCATCCCGCACGTCGTTGGAAACCCTCAATTCCGACAAAGTTTCTGACGTCATGGCGAGATGCTTGAACGATGGGTCGCTGTTGCGGGTTGACTCAGCGCGTGAGCCCTTTCTCATGCTGAGTCTGATTCGGGATTGTAAGGTGAGGTTGAGTCGGTCGCCAGATGGAACGCCATGTCGAGTCGACCCAATGGCCCAGCGACACAACGAATTCGTCCCGCAGGGACAGGCGTACCGCCGAGTGGCACGAATTCGGCGACTTTGCGTTTGCGGCGGCCTTTTCCTTCTTGCCCTTCTTCTTTTTCAACGGAGGTCCGGCGATTGATGTCCACCACGGCGGCATCAGTCGCCTGCTCTCGTGCTGAAATGCCTGGTTCTGCCACTTTACGCTTGGCAGTGGCCGTGTCGTCACGGAACATAGCCGGACATCTTCATTCTGGTTGAAAACGTCAGTGAAGAGAGCTGTCGCTGGAACACATTGGCTGGAACCATTAGTCCGAGGAGTTCTTCATGATCCCGATCAAACAGATTCTGATCGGCTCCGTGTTTTTGGGAATGCTTGTCGTTCGAAGTGCGTTTGGCGATCCGCCGGAGACGGAAGAAAAGACAGCGGTCGATGCCGGGAATACTCCCGCTGCAACGCAGTCGGTCGACGCATCAACATCGCCCAAACCCGATTCTCAAAGTTCAAATCCCAAACCCGACGACTCGCCATCCGAGTATGCTCTCACCAAAGAGCTGCTTGGCAACCTCAGCCCCGAGAACATGCAGTCGCTCGGCGAGATGCTTGAGGAGGACTGGCAGGACCGGCCCGAGTGGGGCGAGATGGCCGTCGCGATCCTGAAGAACGATTTTATGCGACCGGGTTCCGGCTGGTGGAAGCCAAGTGCGAAGCGATTCGACTGGAACTGGCTGAGCGAACGCTTTGATGCGAACAATGACGGCAACGTCGGTCGCGAAGAGTTTCCTGGCGATGTGACCAGGGCCGATCAATTGTTCGAGCGGCTCGATCGGGACAACGACGGGAAACTCATGCCGGCAGATTTCGACTACACCGATCCGAACCCGGCGACGATGTTCATGAATATCGGCGCGATGAAGGACCGGATGTCGAATCAACTCTTCGGTCGACTCGACACGGATTCGAACGGTCGCGTCACGAGGGAGGAATTGGATGAGTTCTTCCGCTACGGAGACAAGGAGGAACTGGAGTTTCTCTCCCCCGAAGACTTGCGGTTCGCGATCGACGATCCGCCGTTCAAGGAACATGCAGGCAAGCCGGATGCCAATCTTGCTTCCGCCAGCCCATCCACTCCGGCAGCGGCATTCAAAATGTTCCTGCGCGGCGATCTCGGCTGGCTGACTTCCGGCCCCCAGGTGGGCGATGCCGCCCCGGACTTTACGCTGCCAACTCACGATGGCACCGCCAACGTTACGCTGTCCGACTCGTTCGGAAAGCGGCCCGTGGTGCTCGTGTTCGGCAGTTTCACGTGAGGCCCCTATCGATCCCAGTCTGGGGTCATCGACAAGCTCTATGCTCGGTTCAAAGACCGCGCCGACTTCTATTCAGTCTACATTCGTGAAGCACATCCCTCGGACGGCTGGAGCATGGCCTCCAACCAACGAGTCGACATCAATCTTGCACAGCCAAAGACCGCCGCCGAACGCACCCTCGCGGCGGTCCACTGCTGCGACTCGCTCAAAATGGCTCTGCCACTGCTGGTCGATGGTATCGACGACGTGGTCGGTCGCGAGTACAGCGGATTCCCGGATCGGCTCTACCTGATCGACCGCGATGGCCGTGTCGCTTACAAGGGTGGTCGAGGTCCGTTTGGCTACAAGCCGCGCGAGCTGGAGCAGTCGCTCATCATGCTCCTGCTGGAAGAAGCCCGGACGAAAGAGCCCGCGACCAGCGAAGGGAGCACGAATCCAGCAAGCGACAAACAGGACTAAGAACCCCTAACAAAACCACTCTTCGTAGCTGGATTCGCAGGAATTCAGCCCCATTTCTGAATTCTGGCGAATTCAGCTACCTGTTTTGTAACCCGAAGCGTCAGCGAGGCGAATCACAGCGCCGCTGTTCCTCGCTGTCGCTTCGGGCTGCTACAGGTAAGTCCTTTTCTACCGGTCGCCCAAGTCAGTGGTCCGTCGCTGCACAACGTCGGGATGCTGCGCGGCAAAGTTGGTGGACTCACCCCGATCAGTCGCGAGGTCATACCGTTCAATCTCGCCCTCGCCACGCTGGCGCTTCGGAAAGTGCATGTTCCACTGGCCGTCGCGAATACCCGTCGGTGCGACCACGTTGCTGACCTTCCCGAGCAACGGTTTGACGCGCGTGCGCCGCCTGACCGCGCCGCGGCAGCGCCCCGTCCTCGCCATCGAATACAGCGGCGTCGATCTTCACACCGGTGAACGCAGCAGCTGGATCGTGGCTGAAACGTCAACATCGGCATGGCAACCGACGCATACAGAGCGATCGCACTTCTCTTTCTTTGCCTCATTTCGAGCGAAATGCTGTGACAAACTTGGCCGACAGAACGAATCACAGAGTGTACAGACTCAGCGACAGAGAAGCGGCAAGTCGCGCTGCGACCTCAAACAACACGACGGAAGTCCGGCAAACCAGCCACCATGGATCCACCTCCATCTGACCACGAGCACTTTCTGTCACTGCTGGAATCCCACCAGCGACCGTTAGTCAAGGTCTGCTGGGCGTACGGCAGGACGTCGCACGATCGAGACGACTTGTTGCAGGAAATCGTCGGGCGGCTGTGGGTGGCGTTCGGTAAATACGACCGCAGTCGCAGGTTTTCGACGTGGATGTTTCGCGTTGCACTGAACGTGGCAATCGACTTTCGACGGAGACAGCGGCGGTGGGGAAGAGAGATTGCAAGTCTCGACGAAGGCGGAGCAGGAGTTCCAGTCGCGGCGACTGAGGACGCAACGAAGGTCCAGCAGTTGCGAGAGCTGCGGGAACTGCTGGAGCAGCAGAGCGATGCAGACCGCGCTATTCTGCTTCTGTATCTGGAGAGTCACTCGTACCGCGAAATCGGCGAAGTGCTCGGTATCAGTGAATCGAACGTCGGCACGCGCATGAATCGTCTTAAGAAGTCGCTGCGGCAGTCCGTTCAGGATCCATCCGAAGAAGAAAGGGAATAGTGATGCAGCTCGATGAACTACAACAGCAATGGCAGCGGCTCGATCAGAAGCTCGATCAATCGTTAGTCCTCCAGACAGAGCTTGTGCGCCGAGTCATCATGCAGCCAGTGCGTCGTCGTATCAATCGTCTGGCGATCTGGCCCGCGATGATTGACCTCGTGTCCTGTGCGGGCCTGCTGCTGCTCGGGGCGGCATTTCTGAGCGACCATTGGCGCGACTGGCATCATGTGGCGCCGGCGAGTGTGGTCTTGATCGGTGCCATCGCCTTGCTGGTCAGTTCTATTCGCCAACTGGCGCGTGGAGCCGAGCTGGATTGGTGTGGACCTGTGGCCGAGATCCAGAGTTCGCTCGAAAGAATACGGGTCGCGAAGATTCGGCAGTTCAAATGGATCATGCTGCTCGCTCCGCTCGTGGGATTCTGCGGGTTGATGGTTGGACTCCACTGGGGGGTCGAACGGTTGTCCGATGATCGCGTCAACAGTCTCGACAAGCTCGATTCCTGGTGGATCGTTGCCAATTACGCCTTTGGTGTGCTGTTCGTACCATTGGGTTACCTCGTCGCCAGTGTTCTCGCAAAGCGGTGTCATGGTCATCAATGGTGGGAAGCAGTGCTCGATGGCATCGCCGGAAACAGCCTGAAGGCGGCGGTTCTGGACGTCGAACACTGGGCGAGCCTGCAACGGGAATCACCGAGTCACAGCGACTGAGTTGAGCAGCTCACTCCTTTCAGTCCCGACGTGTTGCGCATTTCATGTGCTCGTCGCATCCAGGACTTCGGGGTTCACGATATGTTCCGGGAGCTGACCAGACAGTACGAGTGCTGCATTGCGTGCCCCGCGCGTCTTGGAGTCAAATGACGACTCCACGGAACTTCCGGCGCAGTGTGGAGTCAACAGGACATTGTCGAGTTCGAAAAATGGATGTACCGGCGGCGGTCCCGGTTCTGCAAACACATTAATGCCATCGAACACATCGAGCGCCGCACCACCGATGCGGCGCGACAGCAAGGCGTCGACGAGTGCGGCTTCGTCTACTAAAGCGCCGCGAGCAGTGTTGATCAACACCGCGCTCGGCTTGAACAGTTTTAGCCGAGACACATTGATGATGCCGCGTGTGTCGACTGTCAGGGGGAGATGCAGTGACACGTAATCGGCATTCACCAGGACCTCATCAAGTGGGGCCAGAGTCACACCGAACTGCCCGGCAATGCCCGAGTCCTTGTCGGGATTCCTGACCCAGGCCAGCACCCGAAGACCAAACGCGGCCGCTCGAACCGCGACGGCCTGTGCACTGGGTCCGAATCCGATCAGCCCCAGTGTCTGTCCGGCCAGCCGATGCACGCCCGGATGACTGCGAGCGGTGCAGTTTCCGGTTCGCATGGCCTCCATCAGGTACGGCAGTCGGCGATGGAAAGCAAGCAGCAGTGTCATCGTATGCTCGGCCTGCTCATTCAGGCAGAAGTCCGGCACATTCGTGACCAGAATGCCATGCTCAGTGGCCGCGGCAACGTCGATCTTGTCCGTCCCGGCGCCGAGACGCGAAATCACGCGGCAGCTTCGCAGCCGCTCGATCACTTGCCGCGGGATGGCTGAAGACACGACGAGCAGGGCATCACAGTCTTCGGCCGCAGCCAGAATCTCGGCAGGCTGTTGTCCCTCAATCTCGGAAAAAACAGCGCCGACGCCAGCTAACTCTTCCCGTTCGGCTGCTTCCGCTGGATAGGTGCTGGCGTTCAGACGGACGGCCTTGAAATTTCCCATGTCTCACTCCGCCGCGCTGGGCTCCGTACCAGTCCGAGGACGCCCCAGGCACAAACCGGCGACTGTACTACTTGTTGATATCCTTGACGGTACCCTTCAGCGTATTGAAACTGCGTTCTGCGTCAGCGATTTGCGTTTGGAAATCTGCCGGGCCGAAACGGAGGACCGCTCCGCACTTACAAGTGAGCTCGTTGTTCGCCTTGATCCATCCGATCGTCTGCTTCGTCTTGTTGCCACAAGCTTCGCAAGTGATTTCAATTTTCAGTGCATCGAGCAATGGCTGCATCGTGATTGTCCGGATAGGAGTCGATCGAACGACAGAAGAGAATATGGAAACATTGTACATCACCGATACCGCTACTGCTTGATCCCGTGCTTTTTGCTCCCGCCTCGTTGCCCGGCGGGCATTTTTTTAATCGCCTCTCTCACCTGGAAAAGAGAGTTGGGAACTGCGGTTTATCCCCTGGTGAACTCCTTCAGCCAACGATCATCCCAGAGTGACGGAAACGGATTGCGTTGTGGCGGGTGAGCGGCGATCGCCGCATCGTTCAATTCGATCCCAAGACCTGGCTTGGACGGCAGGTGGAATTCGCCGTTCTGGCAGGGATTCCAACCGTGAACGAAGTCGCGCCGCCAGGGAACATCGAAGTCGCCGAAGTTCTCCTGGACCAGAACGTGCGGCGTTGACCAGCCGAAGTGGATCGCTGCACACAGGGCAACCGGTCCGATGGAACAATGCGGTGCCAGTCGCAGGTCCCGTGGCTGCATCAGAGCCGCGATCTTCCTGCCGATCGATAAGCCGCCGCAGTGTGCCAGGTCCAGTTGCACAATGTGGCAGGCTCGCAGTGTGGCCAGGCGCGAGAATTCTTCCAGCATGTATAGCCGCTCGCCAGCTGCGATAGGAAACGGCAACGCCTGCTTGACCTCCTTCAGCAGATCAATGCTCCAGGGCGTGACCGGTTCCTCGTACCAGGCCGGGCGGTACGGGATTAAGCGCCGACCCATCGCAATCGCAGATTCTACAGACAACCGACCGTGGACATCAATCATCAAATCGACATCGTCACCGACCGCTTCACGCACCTTCGCCACGATCGCCTCAGCGGCCTGCATCGCGTCCTCGGACAGTTCTTTCCAGGCCGTGCCAAACGGATCGAACTTCAGCGCCGAGTATCCTCGGGCGACCGCCAGTCGGGCCTTCTCCGCAAAGTTTTCCGGCGTGATTGCTCCGCCATACCAGCCGTTCGCATAGGCCGGCAACCGCTCCCGAACGCGGCCTCCCAGCAGCTTGTACACCGGCTGGCCACAGGCTTTGCCAATCAAATCCCACATGGCGATTTCTGCGCCGCTGATCGCCGTCAGAATTGTCGGGCCGCCCTGGTACTGGTCGCGAATCAAGCTACCAACGACGCTCTCCACATCGAATGGATCCACACCAAGGATTCGCTCTTCGACCCAATCCTGAAGCAGGCATTCAACGGCGCGCTCCTGCCATTCCAGCGATGCTTCACCGACCCCCGTCAGTCCGGTGTCCGTGGTGAGCCGCAGAAACAAATAGTTGCGCAGGCCGGCGTGCGTGGGGAACGTTTCAAGCCGCCTGATTTTCATGAGTCGCGGAGCTTTTCAAGCATGCGGTTGAGGTGTGAACGGGTGGATTAAGAGATCGTGGGCGTGTACCAAGTTGCGATTTCAGTCTGTTCGGCTTGCAATGTTTCCATTCGATCAGTTCTTAGGCGGCAGCGCCCCCGTGCGCCCGAAGCCGTTTGCGACCACGCGGTCTTCTATGGTCGCACGAAACCACGCGAACGGCTTGGCGGGTACGGGGGGAAAAGTGGCGCTGTCCAATTAGGAGCGCCCGCGAGTTCGGCCCCCTGCTGCTCGACGTGACCAACCCCAAAGCTCGCGGAACGGCCGCAACTTGCTGAAGCATAAGGGACATGACTTATTGAAACTCTGAGCCTGCGTTGGTAAAGCGACCATCTGACAGGGCATAGACGGGAATGTTGCTGCCAACGCTTCGCATCAGTTGGACGGTGGAGCGGTGGCAGGTGAAGAAAAGGATTTGGAGAGACTTGGAAAGATCGAGGATTGCTTCAACGGTCGCACGTGCTCTGTCGGCATCGAAGTTGACCAGAATGTCGTCGAAGACCAAAGGCAACGGTTCGGAACGGCCCACGAAAGCCTGTACGAAGCCGAACCGCAGCGATAAGTAAAGTTGCTCGGCGGTGCCTCGGCTGAGTTGGCTGATCTCTTTGCGCGAGCCATCGGGAGTGAGCACCACGACTTGATCGCCTCCGGCCGGAGCCAGAATCTCGGTGTAGTTGCCATTCGTGAAGTGTGAGAAATAACGCTCGGCGTCTTTCAGGACACCGGGCCGCCGCTCGCGTTCGTATTTCTCGCGCGCTCGGTCGATCAGGTGTGTGGCGATCTTGAGGATTGACCATTCCTCGGCATTGGTCGCGAATTCCGCGCGATCCGCCTGCTGCTCGATGCGCAGCCGCGAGACTTCGTCCGATTCCTCCAACTGCTCCAATTGCATTTTCAATCGGCCGCTCGTCGCCGCGGCTTCTTTCTCTTTCAAATCCATGGTCTCGATCTTTGCTTCCAACTCTGATCGCTCGGCGTCGAGGTCTGCGCGAGTCACTTGCGCAAGCTCCTGCTGAAGTGTCTGAAGTACGTCTGCACTGCCGACGAGTTGCCGCAGTCGCGATCCCAACTGTTGAATCTGATCTTCGAGTACTTGCCGACGTTCCGAAACGACGGCGTTGCGACGGAACGACTCTTCGTCAGTACATCCCGCCGCTCGAAGGAGATCGTCGATCTCTCCCTGCCTCTGTTTGAATTGGTGGTCCAGCACTTTGAGGCGCGTGTCGTGATCCTGGATGGTCTTCTGCAGAGCATTCAGTTCGCGCTGTGCGTCGTCGGCTTGATCGAGGTCCTTGGACAGTGTTGAGACGGTATTCAGCACGTCCGAATCAGCCGGCTCGGAACGGCCGATTGTCCGGCAGGCGGATCGGAGGTCGTCGGCAAATTCCGACAGAAAATCTCGCGCCCCATTTTCGCGCTTCCGAAGTTCGTTGAGTGCAACAAGCTGATCGCGGCCACGCTCGATGCCCTGCAACATCTGCGGTGTCCGCTCGACGGTCAACGAATCGCGCATTCCAAGTCGCTGACGCAGGACGGTCCATTGCTGCTGACGCTGCCGCTCGGCATCGAGCGATTCCCGGTGAAGCCCCTCCGCGCTTTCGGTTTTGACTTGGGCTTGCGCCGATTTCGCTTCCGCATCCGCGAGCACTTTCGTGGCGACTTCAACCGCCTGAGCTTGCCGTTCCTGTTCCGCCACTCGAGCGACAAGCAGTGACACGGCCGTTGCGGCGTCCGTCGGAATTGTGATGCCGCTGGCAGCGGCAACCGATTGCAGTTGGTCGGCGTAATCACGCAGCGGCGACATCATCTGTCGTATTCGTTCGCGATCACCGTCAATCGCTTTGAGTTGCTCGCGAGCCGCATCCAGTCGATTCAAGACATTGGCGGCATTTTCCGGCGTCAAGGATTCCGGTAACTCGGCCTTCGCCAACCATTGCCACCATTCCTCCTGCGCCGCGTTCAGAAGATTCGTCTTTTCGGTGACGGTGTCGTTCGCTCTTGAACTCGCGGACTTGGATCTCTTAAGCATCTCCTGAGCATCGGCCAGTTTCTGTTCCACGGGCCGACGCTGTTGCCAAAGAGCGAGCGATTGTTCGAGGCGTCGCTCCGCATCATCAATCGCACGCGAGTTCGGGATGCCCGTGATCCCCAGGCTTTGAGCTTGCGTCGCGATGGCCGCGGCCAAGTCGTCTTGTACTTGATGCAGTCCGTCCAATTCTCGTTGGAATTCCTGGCAGCGACTTTGAACCTCGTGCAGTTCTTGAGTGCGAGCCATCTGCTGCCGTTCGGTTCGCGCGGTGGATGTGCGGCGTGCGAACGCCAACACAGCGGCCACCGTCACGAACAGCACACAGACAATAATTCCCGCGAGCCAGTCACTGCGTCCCAGTCCGAGGCTCAGCAAGCCCACCACTCCCACTGCGACGAGAATGAAAGCGGTTACTGCCGGAAGTCCGAGCGACTCGGACTTCAACTCGTTTTGGACCCTCAGGGCCTGTCCATCCAAGTCCTGCTGACGTTCCGTCAAATGGGCGAGTCGCGCCTGATGCTGCTCGGCAACGGTTAGCTGAGAACGCAACAGGCCGAGCGATCGCCGGTGCTCGCTGAGTTCCGCTTCGTCGTTCCCGTCGGATTTGGGCATCGCCGTGAGCATACCTTGCAAGCGAGCGACATCGACCTCCGTTTGATCGAGCAGGTCACAGGCGTCACGAGCGCGGCGGTCGGCATCCTGCTGATCGGAGCCGAGATTGGCCAGACGCTCCTGATGTGTCTGCACCTGTTCGTGAACGGCCAGGGACGTGTCGAATGACCGCAGGCGATCCTCGGTCCAGTGCGGTCCGAACTTGCGCAGCGTGTCGAGCAGATGACTGAGTTGCGTCGTGCAGCGACTCTCGACACCCGGCAAGTCGCGGCGAGCACTCTCGACGGTTTGCAATCCCAACTGCAGCGCGCGAATTCCCGCGACGTCGAGTGTGGCCGATGGCTGCGGCAGCTGCTCTCGTTGTTGACGAGCCTCCTTTTCCAATCGGATGTCCTCGGCTTGTTCATCGACGGCGCTCTGCCATTTCATTTGACGCTCGCGAACGATGTCGAGCGCGGCCTCACACGACTGGCGGCAAGCTTCGATTTCTTCACGCACAGGGATCGACAGGTCAAACGCGGCGACCTTTTCTTCGTTCCATTCTTCACCGAGATCGCGCACCAAGCCAAGCAGATTTTGCTCGGCAAGTTCCCGCTCCGTCTTGGTGGCAAGATGCTGCTGCCGGGTCGGTTCGTAGAGTGCCAACCCGCGATCGAAACGACGAATGTCTTTGGCGACACCCAACAGAAAGTGATCGACCTGAATCGCGGCCCAATTCGCCTCGTCACTGTCACGCTGAGAAGTCGTCGCGTCGTTCTGATCCCGATTTCCGCGTCGCTCGAAAAGCAGTTGGTCCAGCCGCTTGATCCCATCGACGGGAAAGGCTGCGATCAATGGCAACGTTGCCGATTGCTCTCGGCAATCACCGAGCGTGAGCCAATCCGGCCACGCCTGCTGAAGGATTCGAAGTCGCTCGAACCGCCGCCGAGCGTCGCTCAACTCCGATCCGATGCACCGCAGGCTCGCTTCGCACGTTGCGAGGTCCGATTGAATTCGCTGGTACTCGTCCTGATCCTTTTCGTGCGATTTGATCAGCCGGCCATGCTCTTCAATCCGGCTGAGCAAACGGTTCATCACCGGTTTGGATCCACCGGGCACGAACAAATCCTCGGCTTGCTTCTTCAAGTCTTGTAGGACTTGTGGGATGGTCCGCCGACCGGTGCCGATCCCCGCACTGTAAATCGCGTCGCGAACTTTCTCGGTCTGAAGCGAGTCGAACCGTTGCAGTTCCGACAAGCTGAAGGCGAAGACGCTGCGATACAGCTCGTCCGTCGCCGAACCGATCAGTTGGCGAAATTGCTCTTCGCCCCCTTGCGACCCGTCAGGCATGGTCACGGTCAATGGTCCGTTCCCTTTTCCTTCGCAGCGTTCGACGATGAACCGTTCCGATTGCTCATTCCGCAGAACGATTCGTCCCCCTTTGCGCCCCCCTTGGAGCGGCGGATAAAAGTCCTTCTGCTTGCGAGCCGGCAAACCGAACAAGACGAACCGCAAGAATTCCAGGAGCGTGGTTTTGCCCGCCTCGTTCTGACCCAAGACGATGGACAACCCCGGCGGAACATCGGTCATCGAGAGGTTCGCCAAACGTCCAAAGCCATCGATATGAAATTCTGCGATGCGCATTCAGTCATCGTCCTCCAGCAGCAAATCAGCGCACCGGTTTTCCGCTTCGTCGAGGAACGATCGCAGGGTCTCGTCGTCGGGCGAATTCAGAATCTTGCTCGCCCGTGCGTGGTCATACAATTCCGCCAACTCGCGTCGCAGCCCGGACATTTCTTCCGGTGATTGGCGGATGTCGCCAATGAGACGCAACAAATCACCGAGAAAATCTGCCGCTCCACGTCGAACGTCCAGATCCGCGTTGGGGCGAGTCCGCAGCAAGAGTCTTTCCACCCAGACGAACGGGTTGCGTTTGACTCCGACGTCATGCAACTCATCCAGCAATCCACGGCAGGCATTCGGCCGAGTCAACGCTT
>Ga0163144_10002144_pt1 | contig 46140 bp, 44 predicted proteins | sample OliLak19BULKMAT1_FD_123175 | JGI IMG/M metagenome (GOLD analysis project Ga0163144, IMG submission 123175) | Freshwater microbial mat bacterial communities from Lake Vanda, McMurdo Dry Valleys, Antarctica - Oligotrophic Lake LV.19.BULKMAT1 | ecosystem: Environmental > Aquatic > Freshwater >... | reverse complement strand
GCATCTCAAGCGCTGGCGGGGCATTGCCACACGCTATGCCAAAAATACTGCATCATTCCTCGCCGCCGTCCAAATTCGATGCCTCGTTCTCTGGGCGAATATCTCGTGACTACACTATCTAACATTATGCGCATAAAAATGTTGCGGGAGAAAACCATCAGGGTCGTAAAGATAAGGTGTGGATTATTTCCATCCAACCATCAACATGTTGTGGTCAATTAATTCGAATTACCACTTTACCCAATTACCTTACTTAACTCTATGGTATCTATGGAGCTATTTTCAATCCTAGATGTGAGTGCACATAGAACCTCTCGTAACGTATCTACCGACACCGGCTTAACGAGATGCCGATCAAAACCAACCTCCTTGGAACGCTGGAAGTGCTCTTTTTGTCCCCACCCAGTTTGAGCAACGATCATTGTATTTTTAAGCAACGGCTCTTGCCGCATGGCCTGACACACTTCATAGCCGTTCATTCCCGGCATACCTATATCCATCAGTATTAAATCGGGAAGGAACTTCTTGGCCGTAGCGATAGCGGTGGCTCCATCAAACGCAAGATGCACCTCCTGACCGAACACCATTTCAAGCATCATGCCTATCATTTTGGCGAACTTTTCACTGTCATCGACGACCAGGATACGCTTTCTGCCTAAACTATTTGTCATCTGATACAATCCCCGCTGCCCGGGGAAATTTAGCGGTAAAGGTCGTGCCATTCTCTTCTGATGAGGTCACATCAATCGTCCCACCATGGGAAATAACGATATCCTTGGTAATATAGAGTCCTAAGCCAAGATTAACTTCCTCCGGATGTTCCCCTGCATCGATAGATGCACGGGCTAACGAATCAAATATGATTCCTATTTTCTCGGAAGGAATCGGTACACCCTTGTTGTGTACGGATAATAGCACTTCTTCTGAAAGGCCTTTGACCGTTACGCTAATAGGTGAGTCCGTGAAGCTGTATTGCATAGCGTTTCCAATTAAATTTGAGAGACCCTGTCCAATACGGGCTTTATCCCATTCTCCTCTTAAATCTCCTGAGACTTCTAGCTTAATAGTGCGCGTGGGAAAAGCCGCACGCATTTCATCAACCAATTGTTGACTGACGAAACCCATATCCATAGAGGTTCGGTTAATAGGAAGCCCAGACCCAAATCTGGCGCGTGTCACATCGAGGAGATCATCCACTATCTGAGTAATCCGAGTGCTACTCTCAACAATCTGATAAGCCAACATAGTCTGGCGGTCGTTAGGTGATCCTATTCTCGACTGGAGCTGGGCGGACATCGATATGACGTTCAGCGGGGTGCGAAGTTCGTGGCTTAATATGCCTAAAACCAGGTCTTTGGAATAGTTGACCTTTTTTGTGTAATTGCTAACCGATTCTGCTAATTCCTGATCGATGGATTCGTTGAACCTAGTCAAATCTATTACATCTTGACTATTTAATTCACTATTTTCCTTGCCCCATAACCTAATCACACTGGCGCGTAGAGCGCGGTACTCCGAGACCATCTGGTCTATATCAAAACCACCTGCTAAGCGCAAAGAAGCATGTTGTTCTGCTGCACTCGGGGTGGAATTTTTCTCTTTTATGCCTCGTGATTTTTGCGTTTGTTCAAAGTCCGTTTGAGGGGATTCTATATCACTTACTATGAAAGCGAGCATTTCGTGGATATGATTACGCAACGCAAGCGGCGTCATATCATTGGAGGCAGGCGTCAGGGTCCGGGCAAAGGTTTCCCATTCACTTACTATTTCTTCTGTATTTTTACGAATGAAATCGGTCAGACGTACTCTATTAGAGTGTCTGAGGTGGTCAGTGTCTTGTTTTCCTTTATTGCTCTCTACCGAAACCGACTTTGTGATATCTATAATTTTTCCCATAAGCCTCTCCTGCATAAGCTGTGGTTGCTTCTTCGTAAAAAAGCTATAGGGAATTGATCTTCAGTAAATGGCGTAAGCTGATCCTTGATGGCTAGGCCTGTCGCCGGAGTGTCATACTCGCTGTCACAAATGTTTCATGGAATACGGTTGATTTATACGCATTTACCGTGAAGTCACGGGAGGCGGAATGGGGTAGAATGATCAGGTCAATTAACCATTATGGGGAATGTCCATGGCTCCGGTTCCTAAATCACCTGAAGAAAAGCTGTTTGATCAGTTCATCGCCTCGATGAGGCGGGACCCAGAAGCGAAGCGACTGGCACCGGCTAAAAATCTTCTTGCCTAAGGTATTCTACCTTACCGGATGTCCGTTAGCTTAAGGGCGCGCGCGGCGAAATTGACTGTCCAGCCCTGAAGCACCAGCGAAATCACCACTACCACGAAGGCGATGTTGAATATGGTGCGGTCGGTCTCTAAGCCGGCCAGCGTCGGGATAATGGCAAGGAAGATAGGAACCGCGCCGCGCAGGCCCACCCATGATACGAAGGTTTTTTCCTGCCAGCTATAGTTGAACGGCACCAGGCAGAGCCAGACGGCGATGGGGCGCGCCAGAAAAATCAGCGCCAGCGCCATCAGGCAGGCCGGTACAATCTGGGCCCAGAGCTGTAGCGGCGTCACCAGCAGGCCGATCATGATAAACATGCCCATCTGCGCCAGCCATGCGATGCCGTCATAGAAGCGAATGATAATTTCGTGATTGCGCAGCTCCGTATTACCCACCACCAGCCCGGCCAGATACACGGCGAGGAATCCGCTGCCGCCGATTAGCGCGGTGCCGCTGAATATGAACAGGCTGCCCGACAGCACTAAAATAGGATACAGCCCCGTCGTCATCGGCAGACGATTGGCCAGCCAGCCTAACACTTTGCCTCCCGCATAGCCGGTGACTACGCCGATGCCCATATGCCAGAAGAATACAGGGACGAGGTGCCATCCGCCGCCGCCCCCGCGGTAGCCAAGCAGGGCTTCCACCAGCGAGATGGTGAGGAAAAACGCCATCGGGTCATTGATGCCGGATTCCACTTCCAGCGTGGCGCGCACGCGTTCTTTCAACTTTACCCCTCTTTGGTAGAGCAGCAGGAACACGGCGGCGGCATCGGTCGATGAGAGGATGGCGCCGATCAAAAGTCCCATCATCCAGTCCACGCCAAAGAGATACACGGCAAACACGCTCGTCACCGCGGCGGTGAGCAGTACTCCCACCGTGGACAGGGAGACGGCGGGCCACAGCGATTTGCGGAACAGGCCCATCGGGGTGCGTAGGCCTCCATCGAACAGGATGACGGCCAGCGACAGGCTGCCGATGACATAGGCGGTTTCCATATCGTTGAACACAATGCCGCCGGGCCCGTTTTCGCCCGATAGCATCCCGACCATCAAAAATACAAGCAGCAAAGGCGCGCCGATGCGCGTCGACACAATCCCGGCGAAGATGCTGATACTCAGCAGCAGCGAGACGATAAAGATGAACTGTATAGCCGTATCCATGCTTTGTTCTTTCTGGGGTGCTCTGCCTGCAAAATAAAGGATGCCCGGTAGGATAGATAGTTTTTTATGGGACCGGCTGGCCGCGTGACTTTCTGCGTTTTCATATATCCCTTTTATACGATTACATTAAGGGGGCACAAATAATAAAACGAGTAAAAACGCCATGTAATTGCAATCCAAAAGGGAAAAATGTCTTAAATTTTTTATGATTTATTTATTAGTAAATGGGTTCCAAGAATGCATTAACTACTCTCAACCAATTTATGATGGCGTATGATTCCTGATTCGGAATACTCAGCGGTTGCCCTACCACTCGCCGCTACCATATTCTTATCGTTGAAGACGATATATTGCAGCGCATGGTACTGGCTGAATGGCTGCGCTCTATAGACTATATTGTCCATGAGGCCACTACGGCCGATGAAGCTACCCGGCTGTTAGCCCATCCCCTCATTACTATTGATCTGGTGATAACCGATATCTGGTTACCGGGCATGATAGACGGGCTGGACCTGAAGGCCTATCTGAACAGGGCCTTTCCGGACATTCCGGTTATTGTCGTTTCAGTAACGAACCGGCATGAGGTGGCCAATGACCCTAATTTTTTTCAGAAGGCATACGACATTGATGTGCTTTCTTCCCGCATAGCAAAACTTCTTACCGAGAAAAACACCTGTGATAGCTGACGTCACCGACACCGTTCTCGTAGTAGAAGACGAGGTGTTTGCACGGACTGCATTGGCCGAATATCTGCGTCATTGCGGGTATCGCGTGATTGAAGCGCCATGCGAGGAGGATGCGCGGACAGTGCTGAGCCAAAACAGCATTCCCATCACGGTATTGTTCAATGCGATTCCCGGTTTTGAATTGGTGCAATGGACGAGGGCGAACCACCCGGAAGTGCTGATTGTCTCGGCAGGGAATCTCGAAAAAGCGGCGCGTGCAGCAGGAGAGCTGTGCGCGCATGGGCCGCACCTCAAAAAGCCCTATGAGCCGGAGCAGGTCATCGAGTGGATAAAGCGGCTGAAAGTGCCTCAGTCCTAAAAGCACGGCCTCCCGCACGGATGCCATAATCAATTGTACTCCGCGCATTTTTCCGCCATTACTGGAGCATGAGACCAAAGCATCTGCTTACGCGTTTGCGGCTGAATGAATATGGCCTGGCGACCCTGCTGGCATGGGCGGTGGCGCTGACGCTGGTGACGTGGGGTTTCAGAATCTACACGGTATCCCATATTGTCGACCTGTATGGGTTGCCGATGCCGAAACTGGTATGGATGTGGCGCGGGCTGACGTCCGATAGCGCCTCTGCCCTGATCTGGTCCTTCTTCTCGGTGTGCATCCTGCGTAACGCGTATCTGCGGCTGCTGGCGGTGGCCCTGTGGTGCCTCCTGCTGACCGGAAATATGGCCAATATCGAATCCAACGGGGCCAATCTCAGCGTCTATTCGTTTGCGCAGGGGATGCAGAAAGAGTTTTTCTTAGGCACGGTACTGACATGGGCCATCGTGCTGCCGACGCTGGCAGGAGTGGCTGCGTTCATTGCGCTGTACATTCCGTTTAACAATTTCTGGCAGCGCTACAGCCTGCGCACCCTGACAGAAGTGTCCATCGCCCATCTTTTTATTCTGGCGTTGCTGATGGTGTTGCCTGCTCCTGCCAGCAAGGACTGGATGTATTTCAACGTGGTGGAAGATAATGCGCGCAATGTGCTGCTGTTTCGGCAGCCGCGGCTTTTCCAGATTGGCCCTGAGATATTTTCCAAATTCATTCACCGCGATTTGAACGGCAAGAAAATCGTCCCCGATAGTGCCGGGACCAAGCCCAATGTGCTGATGATCGTAATCGAAGGCCTGTCGGACCATATGGTGGATGCGGGCTGGGCGCCCAATCTCGCGCGCAGGCGGCAGGAAGGCATCTATTATAAAAACTTCGTAAGCCCGAGCCGCCGCACGGGCAACGGCATGTACTCACTGTTTTGCGGTGACTATCCATTGTTTTTGCTGAGAGGGCAGATACGCACGTTCTACACCACCAGCAAAGGCGCCGATGTGGTGAGCCGTCATACCCAGCGGCATTGCCTGCCGCGGATGCTGGCGAACATGCATTACCGCACCATCTATATGCAGCCTTCAAGCCTGTTTTTTGAAGGGCAGGGGGCGCTCAATTCCCTGATTGGGTTCCATGAACAATACGGACGGGAAGCCTACCCGCATAATCCCTTCGCTTCCAATGGCGGATGGGGGCCGAACGATCCTTCGTTTTTCTCCATCGCCGAGGATAAAATATACCGCCTGCAGGAAACCGGAACGCCCTGGTTCCTGACCGTGCTTACGGTCGGCACGCACCATCCCTATACGGTGCCGGATGACTTCATGCCGAAACTGCCGGCAAAGACACGGACGTTTCTGTATATGGATCAGGCGCTGGACAAGCTGCTTACGAATCTGGAAACCAACGGCGTGATGAAGAATACGCTGATCATGATAACCGCCGACGAATCGTCCGCCCCCACCAATCCCGGCCTCAACACGCCCAACGGGCATCTGCCGGAAAATCACGGCTTCATGCTGGTCTACACGCCGGATAAGCACCGCGAAGTCATGCCGGAAGTATTCGGGCAGCCGGACGTGTTCTTAAGCGTCGCCGATTATCTTTCCGCCGATACGTCACAGATTCCCTACGGGCGCAGCCTGTTTCGGCATTACAAAAATTTCCGTCCGTTTTTTATGGGCAATGTGTTTACCAATCAGTTGATGGGAATGCTGGAACCCAAGAAACTGATGATGTGCCGGGGACTGGCGCTGAACAGTTGCCGCTATTTTGCGATGGAGGCGGATGACCTGTTTCACACCCGTTTTCATCCTGTAGGGATGACCAAGGGTGCCTCGCTGTTCTTTTTATCGCTGAGTATGCGTATTCAGAACACGTTGTTTGCGAGACCATGGCCACTACCTAAGCCGGCAGCGCCTTAAAAACGGCCCGGCGATTGCTCGTTGGCCGAGGGGATATACAGTTAATATTTGCTAACTATGATCGGTCTGGTCTATAAAGCAAGGCCAACCTCGCCCGGAAATCATGCGTGTGCGGCGCTAGCAACAGCTGGAGCTGGCTTTTTTCTTTTTCTTTGCCGTGCTTGCGGTTTTTTTGCCGACGCTTGGCATACAGTCCGCCGGTTCTTTATCGCTGCGTGCGCAACAATTATCGGTCAGGAATGCCATGAGGCCGTCCATGGTTTTGTAATTGGCGGCATAGAGGATGGAGCGGCCTTTGCGGCGCGAGGTGACCAGTCCGGCGTGGGTGAGTTGCGCCAGATGGAAGGAGAGGGTGTTATGCGCCACGCCCAGCTCTTCGCCAAGCTCTCCTGCGGGCATGCCATCTGCTCCGCATTGCATCAGCAGCCTGATGATTTCGAGACGCGTTTCCTGTGAGAGGGAGGAAAGAATAATGACGGCGTTATTGGTATCCATATTTCAATATATATTGACATATTTTACATACCCATGTACATAGCATGCAATTCTGTCAACGCCTAGTCCGAACCTATGAACATAGTATGTCAATATCTATTGACAAGTGCACAGAGCTCATGCCTGCAATGCGTCCCCGTCTATTGCTTTAGTACAATATCAATGGCTTATATCCCCGCAATTTCACCCTGCTGAAAGGAGTCTCTATGACGTTCTCGAATTCCTCCAAACTGATTTCCATATTCGCCCTTAGCACTACTTTCCTGATGAGCGGTATCCAGGCCGCCGAAGCGCGCGACCAGATTCGCGTGGTCGGTTCCTCGACCGTATATCCGTTTACCTCCGCCGCTGCCGAGCAATTCGGCAAGGGTGGCAAGTTCAAGACCCCTATTGTGGAATCCACCGGTACCGGCGGCGGCTTCAAGCTGTTCTGCAGCGGCATCGGTGAAAGCACCCCTGATATTAATGACGCGTCCCGCCCTATCACCCAGTCGGAAACCGAATTGTGCACCCAGAACGGCGTCACCAAGATCGTTGAAATACCAATCGGCTATGACGGTATCGTGCTGGCCAATGCCAAAGGCGCTACCGTTTTTGACCTGACCAAGAAACAGATTTTCATGGCACTGGCGCGTGAACTGCCGAAGAACGGCAAGCTGGAAAAAAACACCCTCCAGAAATGGAATGAAATCGACCCGTCTCTGCCTGCCGCTACCATTGAAGTATACGGCCCGCCGACCACTTCCGGCACGCGCGATGCATTCGTAGAGCTGGTGATGGAAGAAGGCTGCAAGGCATTCCCGGAATTCGCAGCAGCCTATACGGATAAAAAGAAACTCGCCGCTGCGTGCAATTCACTGCGTGAAGATGGCCGTTTCATCGAATCCGGTGAAGACGATAACGTCATCGTGCAGAAGCTGGTCAGCAATAAAAACGCGCTGGGCATCTTCGGTTACAGCTTCCTTGAAGCCAATAAAGCCAAGGTACAGGGCAGCAAGATCGAAGGCGTCGGCCCGACCATGGAAAACATCGAAGCTGCGAAATATAAAATTTCCCGCAGCCTCTATGTCTATGTTAAGGGCGACCATCTCGGTAAGGTTCCCGGCCTTGCGGAATTCGCTAACGAAATGGTCAGCGATGCCGCTATCGGTGCCGATGGCTACCTGATCGACAAAGGCCTGCTCGCATTACACTCAAAAGAACACAAGCTTGCTTCCGAGCGCGCGGCGTCTCTTAAAACCGCACGCTAATGCTCTGTGATAATTATAGCACGCTGCAGTAATGCAGCGTGCTATAGCTTTATCTAATATGTCAATATCCGTTGACTTATAGAAATAAATGAAATGAATAGAAGCAGATAAAAAATTAAACACGTTCATTCTGCCAAAAGAGGGAGTGAGTTATGATACAGCCTTTCACTACACGTCTATTGCTGCTGAGCCTCCTGACTTCGGTCAGCCTGCCGGTCACTGCCTACGCGGAAGCGGACAGCGCCGCCATGATGAAGCAGCTCAAAGAGATGCAGTCGCGCATCGAAGAGATGCAACGCGAAATGAACAAAATGAAGGGTGAACTGGCGAAAGCCAAGACATCGTCCGGTGCATCGGATCGTGTTACGCAACGCGTAGCGGAAGACATCAAGAAAGATATAAAATCCGGCAAACTCAAGCTGACCGAAACCAAGATAAAGGCGCCGGAGAGCGATGTTAAAATCTCGATGGTTCCCGCGCCGAAATTTGAAACGGCTGACGGTGCTTACAGTTTTAAGATTGGCGGCTTCGTGCAAACGGATGCCGGTGTATTTAATGAAAGCAGGAGGCGTCAGCCGACCGGCACGCAGTTCCGCCGCGCTCGCGTGAATGTGTCCGGTGTTATGGCTACGGACTGGAGCTATAAGTTTGAAAACGACTTCGGCCTCGGCACCAGCTTGGTAACGGACGCCTATCTTGAATATACCGGGTTCAAACCTATCAGCCTCATGGTGGGGCAGTTCAAGGAACCATTTGGACTGGAAACCCTTACCAGCGATCTTTTCACCAACTTCATGGAGCGTGCGTCCAACGTAGCGTTTGCGCCTGACCGCCAGATTGGCGCGCAGGTTTCAAGCTACGGTGAAATGCCGGTCATAGGCAACTGGACGTTAGCGGGCGGTGTCTTCGGCGCTAATGCCTCGGTCAACAGCACCGACACGGAATCTAAGGATGTAACGGTGCGTGCCACCATTGCTCCGATAGCGACCAGCACGCGTCTTGTGCATCTTGGTGTGGCAGGATCATACCGCCAGCCCGACCGTGCGGCCAAAACCATGACTTTCCAGTCACGGCCTGAAAGCCGCCTCACTTCCACGCAGGCAGTAACCACTGGTGCCATTTCCAATGTGCAGGCCACCAATTTGTTGGGACTGGAAGCCGCTGCGGTGTGGGGGCCCTTCGGCCTGCAGAGTGAATACATGACTGCCCATGTCGACCGGAAAGCCGGTTTCGCCAGTCAGGATTTCAGCGGCTGGTATGCAGAAGCGTCTTACTTCCTAACGGGTGAGAGCCGAGCCTATAATACTAAGAAAGCCGTGTTTGAACGGGTCAAACCGATGTGGAATTTCGACCCGGCGAATGGTTACTGGGGTGCGTGGCAGGTGGCGGCGCGTTACAGTGATCTGAATCTCAATGACGATGTCATTCATGGCGGCAGGATGAAGAATGGAACTCTCGGCCTGCGCTGGATTCCTCACCCCAACCTTTCGTTTATGTTGAACTATGTCAGGGTTAATACCGATGAGTTTGCCTCCTCGGCGGATGACGATCCACAAGTGTGGATGCTGCGCGCCCAGTTCGACTTCTAATACTGAAAAGATTACTTTCGTACCATGAGCGCTATCCCCTTGTGCTTTGCAGCATGAGGGGATTTTTTTGTGAAAAACCCATAGAATACAAAGTTGCTAATCGGCTGTGAGCGCGGCTGTCTTAAATAATTCACAAAAATACAATTTCTGTCTGTCAAATCTTCGGTTATCCCTGAAAGCCTGAAAATGTATGGCAGTTACCGGAATCCGGACCTGAACCAGTACATAATAGCTACATATTTCGGGGGAAAATTGTATGCACAACGCTTTACGCCAGAGTCTTGAAATTTTGGCCGTCACCCTGACGGGCAGTTTCTACGTTAATGCCGATGAACCGCCAACCCGCAAGGAACGCGACGACATCGCCGATAAACTCAGCAAAGAAGAAATTATTGCCAAGGAGAAGAAAGAATCCGCGGACAAGGCGGATGAGCTGCTCCTCAATCTTGGAAAGAGCATTGACGCGCTCGATAAGACCGTCCCGTTGCTGCTCAAGACAGTAGAGGGCAAGGCCAAGGACGATCCGGCGCGCATCGAGGCCGAAAAGTTGAAGGAGATGCTCGACAAGCTTAAGGCGCTCAAAACAAAAACCGAGAAAGAAAACGCCGCGGGCCGCAAGGATGCCAATCTTCTGCAGGTGGAGCTGAACAAAACGCTCAAGGATTATTTCTCTAAAGCCGACCCTAAGATGGTTGCCGAGCGTTTCGGTGTCGAGTTTGACGGTATTGATTTCAATGGCCTGCCGCAATTTTTAGAGCGCACCGTTGGCACTCCGCCTCCGTTGCGTTACGGCCTGGGCGCTGAGCATACATGGAATGATCGTGTCGGCGGTGACCCCTACTGGGGTGGCGGCATTGTGATGAAATCCATTTCCCAGCACGAGCAGGTGACGACGCGCGATATGTACGATACCGCCAAGCATCTTCTCCAGAAGAAGATACCCGGCATACAGCCGCTGATCGGGCGTGTCGGCATGACGCATAATATTGACGAGCTGAAGGCGAAGCCGGATGCCTATAAAAATATTTTCGGCAACCAGTCCTTTACGCCGACGGTGATGAATAATTCCACGCGCGATTCAAACGATCTTGAGAAGCCGGAAGAATTCCGCGATCTGATGAGCTTGTATACGCGCGGCGACAAGACCAAAACTCTCAAAATGCCCGGTGCCGAAATCACTTACGGATTGCCTCCTATCGGCCGTCCGATCCTGATGAATTCCGGCGGCAATGGCGGCTGGAACGATCGCCCTAATTTCACCATGCAGAAAAACTTCTATCCGAACCGCCTCAATATCGGTTCGACGTCGCAGGCGCCGCTTAAAGATGCGGACCGTTGCGACCCCAAGGCGCCGATAGCGCTGGAGGATTACTGTTCGGCCAGCTATACGGATGCGATGATTCGCCGCCCATGCTGGGAGCCCAACGGCGAACGCCTTAAAACCCGCTATATCAATCCGAAATATAAAGAGATCATTTCGGATAATCTATGGAAGCTGGCGGGCAAGGCCAATGGCAAGGACTACAAAGGAACGCCAACGGATGTTGAGTTGGCCGATGAGGTGATGTATCCGCCCGCGCTGGTCAAGGCGGTGAAGGCTGACATTGAAATGTACAGCAAAACGGTGGTGGATAAGGAAGGTATGCTTGGGGACGGTTTCCACCGCAACCTGCGCGGCACGTCCTTTGCCGCACCTGTCGCTGCCGGGGTTATGTATGCTGCCAGCGTATTGTATCCCGATGCTTCGGAAGCCGAACTGACAAGCGCGTTCCTGGCGTCCTGCCAGCCTGTCTATTTCCGCGAGCCTGATGAAGGTAAACCGGCGGTGGATGACCTGTTATACATGACGGATAAAAAAACCGGATGGGCCTTTTCGCCGCGCGGCGGCGGGTACGGCGAATTCGTGATATGCGATACCGCTACCGAGAAAAGCCCGGATAGCTGGATGCGCATGCAGCAATACCTCGAGGCGATGCGCGTCGAGCGGATGAAGATGACCAAAAACGGCAAAGCCGAAACCACCGTTGAGGTAGGCGATGGGCCGGATAAGCGTAAGACGATCATCAACGGAAAACCGCAGCCGATGACGATAGAGCTCAAGAAACTCAAAGTCGAACCGCCGAGCGCGGCCATGATCAAAGAGGACAAGCGCCTGTATGACGCGATTGTCGAAGCCTGCACCAAATCCGATATGCATGCCTGCACCTCGGTGATCGGCAGCGAGATCATGCCGCTTATGGAGAAAAAAGACTATAAAGCGGCACTCGAAAAATATGAGGAGCAATATGTCAAAAGCGGTTTTGTCAGTGCGACCGATCCGTTCTACGAAGACATCAAAAAGGCAGTGAAAGAAGCCGATACAGGGCGTCGCTTTACCTACAGCATCCGCGTGCCGGAGGGGCATGATATGCTCACGACCTTTGCCAGCCTGCGCCTGAAATTTGAGGATAACGCACGCACCGATCGCTTCATCGTGCTGGAAAGCCCGGATGGGCGCAAGGTGCCGGTGACGTTAAGCGATGCCCATAGCGGCGTTGAAATCGGCTCGACTTCCGGTTTCATGAATAACTCCGCGCGCGGCAATAGCAAGTCGGGCACATGGAAGATTCATACCTTGAACGAGCTGAGCACGTCGGATTCGTCCATTGTGTTAGCGGGTACGGAGCGTAACGTTGATCTCGGTATTGTCGATGTGCGCGAAACCGTACTCACCAAAGCGATTGAGAAAGAAGCGGATGCGCGCACCAAGGTGCCTGCTAAAAACCTGCTCGCACTTCCCGATCCGCACGTATTCCTGCGCGACTGGAACGGCATCACACCCAAGAAAGAAGTCACGCCCAAGAAAGAAAAAATTGTGCTGAAGCCTGCTACCTACGAAGACCAGCGCGAATACATGCAGGAACTGCTCGAAAAATCGGAACTGATGAAAGGTGGATTTTTGCCCAAAGGCACGAAACTCCTGCGTCCGGACATCAAGACTCCGGCCAAAGACAAGGCCATCATGGATATGTTCGATGGTATCTTCAAACGGTTGATGCCGGGAGCGAAGCCTTCGTCGGAAGGGCCGGTTGGTTCACTGCAGGGAATACAGAAAAACTGGGGAGCGTTAGCCACTGCGATTGCGGCGGAAGGCGATCAGGATCTGGATATACAACCCCAGCTGCGTCTTCCAACCGCGCTGGTGAACGAGCAAGCCATGCCCGATGCCATGCGCGACCTGCTGAAACCGCTTCTGCCGCTGGATAAATCGGCAGCATCGCTATTGGCGTCGTCGTCCTCTTCTTTCGAGGATATGGCAAACGGGACATGGGTGCGCCCGAGCCAGTTGCCGGAAAAACCGGCTACACTTGCGGGCGATCTGGCCAAGCAGCGAAAAACAGCGGTATCCTGATTAAGGTTCAATAGTTTAAGGGCAGGCAGGAGCGGTGCAACGCTAGGTAGAATAGCCGGTTAGCAATCATTTCTTTACCGCTTTGTGCTATCTGTAAAGATAGAAGCAACGGAGGCTGATATGAGACAATACCGTTCGCACCGACTCCTGCATACCCTGTCTTTACTGGCGATTATCGCTGGAGCCAGCAGTTGCACGTCACCCGACAGCTATAAATATAAAATGTCACCACACTCGCCCGCGACCTCGTCGCTGTGGGATTCCTATACCGACCCGCTGCCGGGTTTCTGGTCGGACACCAAGGCGCTGTTCAAATCGGGTATGGAGACTAATTTCACTTTGATGGGGCCGCCCAAGGCATCCGCCGTGCGCGAGAAGCACGAGGAAACCAACTTCAAACGCTATACACCGGTCTATCTGAAAGTGTACAAGGTGTCGGTGGTGGAAGACTATCAATCGCCGCGGCGCGAACCGAACGTGGAACACCTCCTTGCCATTTCTCCGACGGATGCGGTGCAGAGCTGGTCAAACCGCCTGCGTTCGTCCGGCGGTATTTACCATATGGAAGTAGTCATCCGCAATGCGAGCGTTGTGTCCAGCCCGGCGCAGGACGGCAATGCGGAAAATCCCAACCGCCGTTATGACGCGACGCTGGACATTGAGCTGCGCATCTATAATCGCAGCGGCGTGCTGACAGCGAGCGTGGGAACGGTGGCCAACCGTTCGGCAATGATCCGCGAGCAGACCGGCGCCGACGAGCGCCGCGATATTTTCCGGCGCATGATGTTTGACCTGATGGACATGGCCAACAGTCAGCTGGAACAAAAAATGTTCAAGCATTTCACTGCCTATATCGATTATTCCAAATCAGCGTGATGTTTGCGTGGCAGGAACGCTCTTGGCGATGTCCTTGCTGGAATGCGCCGCGCCCATCTGAATATCGGCGTCCGGCTTGAACGGTTCGGTTTTATGCGCAGGGTTGCGTTCCTGCTGGAGCCGCTCACGGTGAGATGTCTCGCCCTTGGATTTTGAGAAGAACGTATATAATCCCAACGCGCCGATAGCGCCTATCGTTGCGGTGAGTGCCGGCTGTGATTTGACGGCACCGAGCACTTTGGCAACCATGCCTTCTTCGCTTGCCAGATGTGCCGCTTGTTTCATCATCGCGTTACTTTCGGTGGCGAGCAGTTTTTCACCCTGCACCACCACGCTCTCAGAACTGACAGCTGCACGTTCAACCAGTGTGGGCGGCGGTTCAATCACCGTTACGGTCGGTCGCGGTTCAATCATGGGCGGGGGCGCCGTCTCGGTAATGATGGGTGGCGGCGGTGGGGAAAGAGGTAGGCCGTGCTCGACCGGATTTCCGCCCAGCACACTGACATCGCCTAACAGGCTGTCCGAAAAATCCACTGGCGTAAAATTGGGCATTCCGGCAAAGCCCGGATAGTGGCCCGCTTCGACAGTGAATACATGGCTGTAAGGTACGGAACGGTCGGCCAGGGGAGTCAGCGCCTCAACCTGCACCAGATTCTGGGTTAGCGGTATATGGCCGTTGAGCGGACGTTCCATAACCAATGCGGAAGTACCGGTGGCCAGTGGCTCTGGGTGAATAAATATGCCGTTCTGTGCCAGCGTGCCGTTACCGGCGGTGACATGGATGCCATGCTCGCCCAGAATTTCTCCCGCTGTCAGCAGGTGTCCCGGATCTCCTGTGACATTGAGTCCATTGAGGTGCGGTTCCGTGACCGTGACGCTTCTTCCGCTCACCTCGTTCAGTGTGGCAGGCATGTCATGAGTAGTGATGACGCCGTTTCCTTCGATCACTACGCCTGCCGGATGTTCTCCCAGCAATCCTGTCTCCACTCCCTGGAGCCTTCGTAATTCTGCTTCGGCTTCTTCTGCGCGTTTACGCAGTTCCTGTTCTTGCCTCAGTTTTTCCGCCGCCCGGGTTTTGTTGGCTCTGCTGGCTTCGTCCTTTCGTTCCTGAGTCCAGCCCTTACCCATCTGGGGAACCGTTTCGACCACGACGCCTGCCACAACGGTACTGCCGGGCAGGGTGCTTAGAATCTGCGTCCGGCGTGCAGCCTCGGGAATAAGCGCTTCAACAATTTTGAGCCTGCTCGCGGCGATGGTTTCGGTGGTAGGCGCGCCAAGCGTCGTCAGGTGCAGGTAGTGATCGCGCGCCATCGTTTCGAGGGCTTTATCATTGATGAGGGCCAGCTCATGCGGCGTCATGGCGCCGACTATTTCACCGAAATGCGTATTGCAGGTTTTGAAATACATCTCGCGTTGCGCGCGCAGGGCTTCGTTGGCCGAATCGCCCGCGGTGACGACCAGCTCGGACATCCTTTGCGTATGGACTGTTTCCGGTCCGCGTTTAACGGCCAGCATCAGGCGCGAGCTAGGGGCGCCGTGCAGTATTTTATCAAACTCTTTGAAGCGTACCTGTCCTTTGGTGTCGGGGCCGAGGCTGCGCAGCGTCTTCCATGCTTCCCTGATATCGGTTTCGTGCATCGGCACTGCGGTGGGGGCATTCTGGAAGTGGGCGGTCAGCTTGTCGCGCACGCCTTTAAAATCGGCCGCGAGCCGGGCGCCGTCGGCACCGGCGCTGCTCATATGCGGGTCTGCTTTGCGCAGTGTGTCGAGCAGCGGCAGCCAGTCGGGAATAGTAGCGGAGCCGCGCATCAGCCCGTTGCCGATACTCGTACCGGCACGCGGTATGTCCTTACCCGTGAGTAAGGAATCTGCTGTTAGGGTTATCATGTCTGTCTGCGCCGGTTACCCTGTTTTACACCCCCCTAGGATAGCGTTTTGCGGCGATAGCTGTATGAAGGTTATATGAAATTGTGAGCCTTCACAGGCAGTTGCCGCCATGAAGGCGCAAGCGTGCGGGTGGCCAAAATAGCTATAATGCGTTGTTTATTATGATTTTTATAAAAACCGGCCAGGAATGCTCCCGGCCGGTTTCATGCATTGCACAGAATAATCAGGCTGCAACAATTTTGCTGGTTTCGGTCTTTTTGTCCCGCACCTTGCGCGCCAGCACCTGTTTTTCGAGGCTTTCAATGTCGGTCAGCATATCGGTCATCGAGTCGGAGAGGTTGAAACCGCCACCGACCAGCGAGGCCTTAATGCTATCAATGGCGTTCAGCGTATCGCCAGGTAATGTCGTCGTCATGGGAGAGAAGATGCTGGTATTTTCTTTTCCCTTGCTGCCCGCGGTTTTCGGTGTGACCATCGGTGCCGGACGTCCCAGCACTTCTCCGGCAAATATTTTTGCGGCTTCTTCGATTTTCTTGATGCCCGCCACCAGCGTCTTGGCGTCTTTGGGTTCGGTTTCCTGATCGAAAAGTTCTTTATAGACCAGCTTTTTCGCGGCGATGATTTTCTGTTTTCCCGCCTGCAGCTTTTGCTTCTGCTCATCGGTCAGTTTGGGATTCATGTCTGCTTTGTCGATGGCGGCAATGCGCTCGTCCATTTTGTCCGTATTTGCATAGACGGCCATCAGCGTCATATTGTAGCGATATTCCGCACCGCTGATCAGGTGGAATTTTCCGGTGGGGTCGCCTTTCTCGGTTACCTCACCGATATTGACGGTCTGCTTGGGATCGAAGGCTTCGAAGAGCGCGCGGTCCGTGCTTTTCGCATTCCACACTCCGGTGACGATCAAACCGCTGGAAAATTGCTGCGCCTTTTTTTCAAAAGTCTCGATCTTGGCGAGCTCTTCTTTAGTCCATTCTTTTGCCGCTGGCGGCGTTTTGACGGGATCGGCCATACAAACCTCCTGATGCTATCAACCAATTGATAATTATAGGTGATAGACTTAGAAGGTTTTTGCCTTACCGTCAATAGAAAGTAAAAATAGTGTTAATGAATAAAATATTCGCAATATAAATCAGAATTTTGCAGAAATGGTGGAATGGGGGGAAGGAGAATTAGCTGCGAAGATTGACCGTATTCGCCTTGGGAGCCTGGAACGGATTGCCCGGCGATACCGGGTTGGTAAGGCTGACCGACATGCTGCTATAAGTAGTAGGTGCGGATTGCGGGGCGGGTTTATCGGAAGAGGCGACCTGCGTGGTAATAATGGAAGGCGGTTGGGACATGCCCGGCAGTAATTTATTGGCGGATGTGATGGCCGGGGAGACGGTAGCCGTGGTCATGCCCTGGTCTAACGCCAGAATAGCGTCGCTATCTTCCATGATCATATCATCCATGGTTTTCTTCACCAGATCAGCGGTGTTTGCAGCAGGCATGGAAGGGGTGAGTACGCTTGCAGGTGCGGCAGTTACCAGCACCGGAGTGGTGGTCACCGCATTCGTAATCACGGCGGCGACCTTTTTTTCGGGCATTTCGAGCGATTTCGCGGTCTCAGGCAACAGGGCGGTGGTGACCTGATTCAGGCTGATGGTAGGCAGTGGCTTTTCCGCAGGTTTTTCGGCAACGAGTGCGGTTGCGTCCGTTTTGTTTTTTATAAACAGGGCGCTGGTGTCTGCCATGGTAGCCTTAATTTTTTCCTTTATGGTCGCCTGCTCGTTTTTCAGCACCGCTTCTGCCGGGGCCAACATAGGTGAATCGGCGGGCAATTGTTCTTTTTTGAAGGATTGCCCGGCAATCATTGTAGTGGTTTGCAATAATCCCTTCAATGTCCCCACGACCTTCTCTTTTTCTTCGGGCGTCGATGCCATGCTATAGGCGTGGCCGTGCACGTCGCGTGCCGCTTTGCCAAGGGCATCCATATCTTTCTTGATATCCGCTGCGCTGGTGGCTTCACCCGTATGGCCGTGCAGTTTATAGTTGAGCTTCTTCTGGGCTTCCAGACTCAGCTTGTCTTTGTTCTTATACGCTTCCAGCAGAATGGCCGATTCTTTCAGCTCGGCGCCGGTGACAATATTTTTGCCGCCTTTGATTACGTTGCCGTTTTCATCAAATTCCGGCAATATATATACGGCCTTTTCATCAATCGAATTGATGTAGTTGATTTCATCCTGTGACAGTAATTTATTGTTCTGCAAATCACTGTAAATATCACGGGTTGCCTGATCGAGGATGAAGCGTTCGGCAGCGATGCCCCTCGCGATTTCGGCGTATTCCTCGCGTTCGAGTTCGGTGATGTAACCATCGGCGGCGTCCACATAGGCATAGACCGTAAGCTGGGTGCTCATATCTTCGCTGTTTGCCTTACCGGCCAGCATTATTAATGAGCCTTTAAGTGCTTTGGCTTCCTGCGGCGAGCGCGAGCGCATGATGCTCGACAGTGTCTGCTGTGCGCTGCTCAATATGCTGTTACCAATGTCACTTCTTGCCATAGTCGTCACCAAAATTACGTGGGCGTTCTAACTAAAAATTATGCACTTTAATGGTTAATTATTACCAATGATTATATGACATTTTTGTTAAGAATATTAATCTTTTATTGTATAAAATTTACATATGGAAATATAATTATTTATATAAAACAATGCATAAAATAAATATTGCGGCGAAACCATCCATTGGCCGCGATTTTTGTAATTAATAAGATTTATGGCGTCTAATTATTAATATTTAGGGTCCGAAATGTGCGCAAAAATACCCCCCGGACCGTGCTGTCGCAGGGAATCCGCCGACTGCAGCCAATAGTTAATTTATATTAATAAATTCTTGCCATTTACCAGCGCAGCGAGTACAACCTTACCGGCATGGATATTGCATAAAGATCAACCATAGCGATCTGAACTGCCCGAGCCGGAGGAGGGACTATGCAGCACTGGAAAACCAAGAAAGCCATTATCGCCATTTCGACCGGGGGCGTGCTCATGCTCGCCGCGATCCTGTCGGGCGCCATCGGGTATATTTCATTCCTGAATCTGGAAGGTCTCATCATTGTGGTCGGCGGCAGCATTGCCAACGCCTATCTGAGTTATCACCGTGACGATGTGCAGAAAGCATTTGATGTCATCCGCGACATGCTGAAGAAGACGCATGCGGTCGGCGACAATCTGCACCGCGACATCATGCAGCTCATTATGTGGTCGTATGTGGTGCAGCAGAGGGATTTCATCGGGCTGGAAAAAGAGAGCGCCAAAAAAATCAATGATCCGATGATGCGCTACGGCATGGATCTGGTAGTGACGGGCTATCACCCGGATAAAATCCGCGAGATGATGAAGACCGTATCCGAAGCCGAATTTGAACGCCGCTGCACGCCGGTGACGGTGCTGCGCAATATGGCGGCGACCGCGCCTGCGTTCGGCATGGTGGGCACGTTGATCGGCATGGTGATGCTGCTGGGCAGCGCGGGCGGCGATCTTATCGCAATTGAAAGCGGCCTTGGCGTCGCCATGCTGTCAACTTTGTACGGCATTCTGGTAGCGCGTCTGGTCTGCCTGCCCGCAGCCGACAAGCTGCTGCAGCGGGAAGAAAAGGAAAATTTCCGCAATTACATGATTACCGAAGGCCTCGCCATGCTCGCGGAAAAGCAAAAGCCGTTTTACATGCAGGACAGGCTGAACAGCTTCCTTGAGCCAGCGAAACATCTGGACCTCAATCATTACATGCATATGGCATTCGAGCGTCGTATCGCGCTGGCAGCGTAAGGAGTGGTTATGGTGAGTATGCTTCCGAAATCTCATCTGCGTAAGCACGTCAAGGGGCAGGCCGACCATGCTGACGCATGGCTGATGAGCTATGCCGACCTGATTACGCTGCTATTCATGCTGTTTGTTATTTTTGTGTCCGTCTCCGTAACCAAAAACAGCGACAGCAAAGTAATCACGCATGGCGAGCCGGAACATCCGCATTTTGAAAATCGTTCGGGCACGCTGGCGCTCGGCACTAAATATGATGAAGCCTACCGTACGCTGGTAGGGGTAGTCGTGACCAGTCAGGCCGACCAGTATATCGCCGTTGCAAAAACGGAACGCGGCATCACCATCGATATTTCCGCATCGCATTTCTTCGATTCCGGCACGGCGGATATTCCGCTGTACCAGTTGCCGGTACTGAAAGCGCTGCTGCATACGCTGAAAGGCCGGGGGCTGGAAGGCAGCGTGATTTCCGTGGAAGGGCATACCAATGACGAACCGCTGCGCAACAGCCGCTTTGCCAATAACTGGGAATTGTCGGCCATGCGTGCTACGCAGATTGTCAGAATGCTGATCGACGATGGAATGGACCCGGCGCTGCTCCGCGCGGTCAGCTATGGCGGCAATCGTCCGCTTGTTCCCAACAAGGATATTGCCGGAACGCCGATCAGCGAAAACCGCAATCGCAACCAGCGCATCGTCATCCGCGTTGAAACGCCGATGGGCATTACGCTTAGCTAAATCATCCTAATTGAAACGGAAGCGCAACGAGCAGGAGGCATCGGTACCGCCGCTGGCGGGTACGCGATTATAGGTGTCCGATGTCACGCCGGTGCCGATGGTGCACATATTGGCGGTGGATACGGCGTTGACGCTGGGCACTGCATTGACGGCGGCAATGCCGCGTCCGACGATAGTACCGGCATTCGGCAATCCGTCATCGATTTTCACGTCTATATTATAGGCCTGCACCGGCGAGACACCCGTACCGCCGAGCGTGAGAGCTCCGGTGGCGGCGGTGATCTGCGATACCGATAAGAGCTGGTAAAAATTTAAGCCGTTCTGCGAATAGGTGATGTAATACACAATCGGCGTGGTTTTAGCCGCGGGCAGGGACTGACTGATAGTGGTGACGTTACCGGTCAGCAAGCCTGTAGCCGCCACGATGGCGCTGTTGCCCGAAGTGCCGAGCGACGCTTCCAGCAGGTTGGCGTCCGACAAATGGCGCCAGAACGCGAGCGTTTCGCCGATGGAGACGGTAGCGCCTGCGCTGCCGCCTTCGATCATGCCATTGCCGTCCTGATGTCCGGGCGTACCGGCCAGCGCCGTCTCACTGAATAATCCGAATGCGGCGGCCTGGGTGGATATAATATCACCTGGCATGACGCCGAATTTAGTACGGAAGGTGTTGACCGAAGCGTTGAACTTTTCCACCTGCGATACGGTAGCGCGGATTTCCGCCGCCTTGATCATGTCTGCGCCTACGAGTATGCCGCCGACGATGAGTCCGATGATGACCAGCACGATCGAAAGCTCGATCAGCGTAAAGCCTTTCATTTTGTCTGTATCGTACCCGATACTGTTACCGTACCTACTTGTTTGGTCTTCACTTGTTATCGTGGTTACCTACCTGGCAACGCTGGTGTTCGGACACCCTTTCTCAGTCATTTATCATTATTTTTATTCTACCATCATTTCATGTATTAATAAAGAAAAATATCATTATAAATCAATATGTTTACAGAAAAATACATGTCTAATTTTGCTAAAATGCAAGACTGTTTAGGATTACAAAATGAGGAGATGTGTAGAATCTAATACGCACAAAAATGCACTGCACATTTCAGCACAACAGCACAGTGAGAAGTAAATAGTGATATATTATGGGTGATTATAAAATCAGGCGGTTTGGCTACTTTGTTTGTCAATCCACACAAGTAGATTAGTCGGCAGGCCCATCAGGCGCGCGTACGAAATATGAAATGCGTAGCCATCCGGGATTAATGCTCGCAAATCGCTCTTTCCCAGCAAATGTAAATTCTCTTCCGAAGCATAAAAGTCATAGCGTGTTCCTCGCAGAATCCGGCGAAAAACCGGCCTCGGCAGCCAGTGTATCAACGGCAGGATGGTATGGAATTCGACCGGGTGCCAGCGATTGGGCGTGGTCAGGAATACGCCGCGCTTCGCCACGCGCAGCAATTCCGCGACAAATTGCGTCTGATGGGCGGTGCTTCCGACATGCTCCAGCACGGCGCTGGAATGCACCACGTCGAAACTCTGGTCGGCAAAGGGCAGGTTGCGTCCATCCGCCTGCCGGAACGTAACGCCGGGATAAGCGGTTTCCAGATACGATGCGTCATCCACGCCCACCGCGGTGATCCGCTGCTTATGCGGGTACCATGCTTCCACGTAATTGAACGCATCATAGTCTTTCGCGCTGGTAGCGCCGACATCGAGCAGCGTTTCGTCCGGCGTGATGGCGCTCATCGCCAGAAAACGGTCATACATTTTCCGCCGCATCAGGGCGACGATGCGCAGCGCCAGCGATTTTGGCTGCGCCATGATGTAAGGATTAGGCTCCGCCGACATACGGTCTCTATGTGCAGTAGTTGTAGCTGCAATACCCTGCCATGGTTCCGGTAAAAACGCCATAGGCGGCAAGCAGGAATCCTGCGACCAGCAGCCAGCGATAATGCGCGCTACTGCGATACAGCGTCAGCAGGTGCAGGTAATAGAGCCCGCCGACGGCCATGAACCACGGGGCGAAATCGACAGAGTAACGTATGCTGATGAAAAAATAAAACAGCAGGAACACGAACATGGCGCCGCTAAACAGCGTCAGCGCCGCCACCATGACATTGGTATCGGATTGCCAGTGTTTCCGGGTTTTCCAGTCAGAGAGGAACAATAGGAAGAACATCGAAAACGGGCTGTTGGTCAGCAGGCCGTAGAGCGGTTCGAGGTACCACGCATATAACGTGTTCTCATGCCACGGTGTCTGATGCATGGAAGGCTCGAAGAACGGGAAGGTGAGCGTGTCTTTCCATGGCAGCGGGTGAAAGAGATAATAATACAGCCTGCTGACAAAATTCTTGCTTTCCATGATGGGTAATTTCGGGTCGTTCATGTTGCCGAGAATAGTCAGCATGTAATGGCTGCCGACTTCAAGGAACGAGCCGAAACGCGCATAATTATAGATACCAAGCCCCGCTATGCACAGCGCCCACGGCATGAATGCGCAGATTGCCAGCGGGAATACGGTGCGCAGATTCGTGCGGCGCCACAGATAGAGTATTGCAAGGCCAAGCAGCGCAATGTTGAAGGCATAGGTGATGCGGCAACCGACGGCCAGCCCGAGGCAGAGGCTCGACAGCAGCAGCCAGCGTTTGCGGTTGCTCTGGAAGAAATACCACAGGCAGAGGGCACCCAGTGCCGAGAAACAATAAGCCCCGCAAATCGCCGTGGCGTAAAAATACGGCTCGCGCAGCGAAAACGGAATCCATGAACTCACCGTCACCGATAAAATCACCAGCGTCAGGCCTACGCTACTGAACCATCCCTGCCGCGCGGCAATCAGATAAATCAGCCATGACAAGGCGCAACTGCCGATGATGGCGAAGATCAGCATCAGCACGCCGTCAGTGGCGTCAACACCGGTCACCAGCTTGATGGGAATCCACACCAAGGCCGGTACCGGGCCGAAATACAGATAGTATTTTCCTTTGTAATAGCTGAAATCCTGCACCCGGTACGGCATGTTGGCATGCGGGTCGTAGGGGTTCCTGAGCGTCGCGAGGTTAGGGTGGGGCTTTTCACTGAGATAGGTATGGCCGGAGAGGAATCCTTCGCCGAGAAGCTGGTAGGCGTGGCTGGCCTTGTAATCGCCGCCGACGGCAGCAAAACCCCAGTAGAATGCGACAATGCTGATGAGCAGCACCAGTATAGTCCACTGATCGCTGCGCCAGCGCCTGAACATTCCGGTAACCGTGTCTGGTATTGCGGGGCGTCTCATAGACCTGCTATATTTAGCGTCCCTGCCACGATGTCCAATGTTTTTTATACAACCCTATGTCCCAGTTTAGCATGGCCGCAACACTTTCCATTGTTATTCCTTGTTATAACGAGGAAGCGACGCTGGCTAAATGCCTTGACCGCGTGCTGGCCATCGCCGACGCGAATCTCGTGCTTGAAATTATTATTGTCGATGATGCGTCGCGTGACGGCAGCGTGAAAATTGCCGAGGGTTATGCCGCGCGCAATGCGGGTATCCGCGTTCTGCGCCATACTGCCAACAGCGGCAAAGGTGCGTCGCTGCAAACCGGTTTTGCCAGCGCGACCGGCGATTATGTCGTGGTGCAGGATGCCGACCTTGAATATAACCCGCAGGATCTGCTGCGCATGCTGCCGTGGCTGGTGCGCGGCGAGGCCGATATCGTCTTTGGTTCGCGCTTTACCGGGACGGCGGAGCGCAAGCTGGCCTATGGCCGTCAGCGCATCGGCAACCATGCGCTGACCTGGGCGTCGAACTTGCTTACGGGTTTGCGGCTGACCGATATGGAAACCTGTTACAAAATGTTTCGCCGCGATGTCATCCAGTCGATTACGCTGGAAGAAAAACGTTTCGGCATCGAGCCGGAGATGGTGGCGAAACTGGCGAAGTTGCGCTCAAACGGAAAGCGCCTGCGCATCCGCGAAGAGCCGGTCGGCTATCTCGGGCGCACCTATGAAGAGGGGAAGAAGATCGGCCTGCGCGACGGTTTCCGCGCACTCTACTGTATCGCTAAATACAGCCTGCGCTGATCAGGCGGCGATAGCGCGATTACGGTTGCGTTTTTCCCCGCGTGCGATCAGGGCGACAATACCAATCAAGGTCACCCCATAGAACAGCAGCTGAACGGCGCTTGGCTGCGCGCTGTAGCCCATCATGCCGTGCAGGGTCTGACCGAGCACGCCTTCATCCGAAATAAGCCATGACGAATCCCACACCGGTTGCGAGAAGTCAGAGAAATACCCTGCCGCCGAAAGAAAGCCTGCACCCTGTGACGCGAGCCCTGCAACCAGCAGTACCAGCAACCAGCTCGTTACGTTGAGGGCGTGACGCGCGGGAATTTTCAGCAATCCATAATAGATCATCACGCCGATAGCACTTCCCAGCGCGAGCCCAATCAGCGTGTTGCGGATAATGGCCGCCACCGTTTCACCGGAGATATTCATGCTGTAGATGAAGAGCACGATTTCCGATCCTTCGCGCAGCATCGCCAGTCCGATAATGAGCGAGAGCGTGTAGAGTGGCATGGTGCCGTCCTTTACGTTCGCCCCAACTTTTTTAAGGTGGGCGCTCATTTCGCGCGCGTTTTTGCGCATCCACACAACCGTCCAGCCAATGAGAATGGCGGCGGTAAACAGGACACCGGCATTAAACACTTCCTGCCCCATGCCTTCGAGCGAATCCGAAATGGATTGGGTGAAGAGCGCGACGAGCATGGCGCCGAACGTACCGGCGGCAAAGCCCCCGGCAATCCACGCGGCGCGGCGCGGAAGCCCGCGCGTGGCGGCCAGCACGATGCCCAGTATCAGGGCGATTTCTAATGTTTCACGAAAAATAACGATGGCGGTAAATGGCATAACGATCTCTATTTATTTTACGGTAATAAAGCCCTTCTGGCCGGCATTGAATTCGTTGAAATACTTATAGGTGCCGACCTTCAGGGGCGGCAGGTTGATGACGACTTCCCGGTTGGGCTGGATGATTTTTTCGCGGTTGAGTTGCTTGCTTTCAAACTCGATCGGGGTGAGTCCATCGTTCTTTACGATAATTTTGAGTTTTTTGTCACCAGCCACCACCAGCTCGAACGGTTTGAACTCGGAATCCTTATAGATGATTTCGTACTCAACCGTGTCGGCGTCGGCCTTGGCGGCGTTCGCATCGGTTTTGCTGACGGCATCATCGCCCATATCATCCACAGCCAGCGCGGCGCAGGGCAATAACAACACGGCAAGAAGGGCGAGGCGGGCAAGCGGTAATACGGACATAGATAATGATTCTCTCAGTTTATTGCGAGTGATTCTCAATTGATAATGATTATTAGCCCAAAAGGCAAGTCCTATTTAGGCATTATTGTACAGGGCTAAATCGCCTTTGTATCCAATAAAATCAAATCTTTATCAGTGTTTCCGCGCCATGTATGGCGGGCCAGTCCGTGGGTGGTTTTTTCCCAGAAATGCGGATTGACGATCAGTTGCCACAGCGCCTTATAGCTGGCGACGGAATGCAGCACCAGATAGAGCGGATAGAGCAGGGCGGCGCTGCGCATGGATGGCTGATGGCGATGGTACTGCTTTACGCAATAGAAAGTGAAATACCAGTGGCTAAAAATATTCAGGCACAGATTGACGATAGTGAACCACCCAAGCCATGCCGGGAAGACGATACTATGCATGTGTGCGAGTTGTCCCACCCATAGCAGCGACAGGAGCCATACCACTGGCGCACTCAGGAACGTGAAGGTCGACAGTCCAATGAAACACTGGAAACCGGCAAAACTTTTCCATCCCAGAGCGCGGTACAGCCGGACGGGTTCGCGCATATGCACCAGCCATGTCTGCATATAGCCCTTGATCCAGCGCGAGCGCTGTTTGAGCCACGGCCATACGCGGTTGGGCGCTTCTTCCATCGTATGGGAATCGAGCATGGCGGTATGAAATCCGCGCGCGGCGAGGCGCGTGCCCAGATCGGCGTCCTCGGTGACATTGTACGGATCCCATTCGCCGAGCGATTTCAGGCGCGCCAGCGCGATATGATTGCTCGTGCCGCCGAGCGGAATGGGGATGCCAAGGCGTTCCAGCCCGTGCAGCATCACCTCAAAGAGGATGCTGTATTCCAGCGCGAAGAAACGCGTGAGCCAATTGTCGTCGGCATTGTAATAGTTGAGCCGCGCCTGCAGGCAGATAATATCCTCGGGCAGGGTGCGAAACGCATGCACCGCTTTTTTAAGCTGCGCCGGTTCCGGGCGGTCATCGGCATCGAAGATGGTGACGAATTCGCCGCGCGAAAAACGCAGCGCGTAATTGCAGGCTTTAGGTTTGGTGCGCGGATTGCCCGGGGGAACGCGGATTATGTCGAACTGGTAGCATGGCTTCAACGCGTAGGCGGCTTCCAGCGTTTCATGATCGTCGGCTTCCAGCACCAATTTTATATCGAGTTTAGCGGCAGGATAATCCAGTTCCTGCATGGCATTCAGCATTCCCGGCAGGCTGGCGGCTTCTTTATACATCGGGATCAGCACGGTATAGATGGGCAGCGCGTGCGGATTCATTGTTGCCAGATAATGGTGATCGTGTGTGCTGCCCTGTTTCTCACCAGCGGAAAACACCCAGTATTTGAAGATCATGGTGGCACAGTAAGCAAACTGACACAGCATTAAAAGCCATAACGCGCTTAAGACTGGCGCAATGAAAATCAGCGTCGCTACCGTTATCAGCAACGCCGCCGTGAGTTGCTTCTGGCGCGGTATCATCGTGGTGCGCGCCGATTGCTGCGGCAGTTTCTGCCATAAAGCCAGACGACTTTCTTCTTCCATATTGCGCGCGAATAACCGCTCGACCGTGCGGCGGATATCGAACGGCGACGTAATGACGAGCGTGGTGTTGACGCCGAAGCGCTGGCGTATCCACGCCATGGCGTCGAACGTCACTTCCGATACGGCGATGCAGATATGCTCGCCGTTGCGCCGCCACGGTATGAGCCGCAGCAGTAAATACATATCGGCGTCACGCGCATCGGTCAGTTCTGGCGAGGGCGGTTCTTCGAGCAGGTTGACGAAAGGCAGGTCGCACGATTCGGCTACGGCGCGGTATAATTCAAAATAGCCGAGCATCCCTTCGGCAATCAGTATATCGCCGAGCCGACTGCCGCTGGCCTGCTGCAATTGCAGTGCATGCATGAGCTGGTTGCGGCTGAGCAGGCCATTCCTGATCAGTATTTCTCCGAGCGGTGTGCGGAAATCCTGTTCCATGCGGTCTTTCAAAATTGTTTCCACACGGAGAATAATACACCTTTGCCGATGCCCGAATTTTTACCGCTGACATCATGGAAGCCGCCGAATTGCAGCGAGACATCCTCGCGCACTTTATAGACGGTGGAGAGTTGCAGCCGTATCTGGTTGTAATCATCGCCCGACGATTGGGTGAAGCTGGCGGTCTTCGGGTCGGATATGCGGTAGGTGAAGAAGGCTTGCGGCATCACCATCCATTTTTCCGATGTGCTGATGCCGACGGTGGTTGCGATTTTGAGCTGGTCTTTCTGCCGTCCGAAGCGGTAGCGGTACTGGGTATCAAGAGCGGCGAAATGATTGAGCCCGTGCGCGCTAAATCCATAGCCTGCCGACAATCCCGTGCCCATATCCGGGTTGGGGCTGCCGATGCCGGGTGCGCCGTCATGCGAGAATTCCGGGCTTGGCAGTTTAATCAGCGATTCCGACGAGAGGATAAAACCATCGCGCTGCCACAGGCGTTTGCGTACAAAGAATTCGCTATCGCCAATACCCCAGTTGGACTCAGATGACGTGACCGATGTCGCATCCTGCTGCGCGCGTTGCAGCGACAAATTGGCACCCACGGTAAGGCCGTCGGCGAGGCCATATTCCATGTAAGGATTGAGTTCGTATTTCTGGTACTCGGCCTGCGGCTGCTTATTGCCCCGATTATTCCACAAGTGATCGGCAGACTGGTAAAGCCCGGTCATGATGAGCTGACCCTTGCCCGCCTCCAGCGTCCACGCGCCCGCATAGGCCTGACCGGCCAAAGCGGTAAGAACTGCCGTAACACCTAATCCCCAATAAAGACGCATGATGAACCTCTGCATAATGCAGCGGGACTGTAGCGAAATAACACGCACGATTCAAGGCGATACGTTTACTGTGCCAACTTAGGACAATATCCCCTTCCGTCATTCCCGCCTGCGCGGGAATGACGGGAATAGTGGGAAGGGCTAAATGAAAAACGCTCTAGTGGATTTTGCGTTCGATGTCCGACATGGCGAGCTTGATCAGCTCGTCCTGCGACAATGTGCTGACATGATCGACGATCAGTGCGCGGGCAGCAGCTAAGGCAATATCGACCACATGATTGCGCACATCGGCAACGGCGTTGCTTTCTTCCTGCGCAATACGGTCGAGCGCCTGTTTCATGCGGATTTCCAGAGCGCCTTTGAGTTCGGTTTCGGTGAAGGCGCGCATGGCGTCAGCATCCTTGCGGGCGTTGGCGAGCATGGATTCCGCTTCCTGCAGATATTCCATCTGCTTCTGCTTATATTGTTCCAGCACCTGTTCGGCTTCCGTGCGCAGGCGGCGTGCTTCGTCCAGTTCGGACTTGATCCGCGCGGAGCGGTCATCGAGCGCGCGGCAGGCAAGGGCGGCAATCTTCTTGTAGCTTAATCCAATGAAGGTGAAGAAAGCGACGGTAACCCAGAAACGTGGATCGTCCAGTGACATTAGCGGCGCCCCTTTGCAATATCGGTGATGATCTGGCTGACCTGATCGTTCGACGGCGAGTGCTGCGTCAGTTTTTCAACAATCAGCGCCGTGAGTTCCGACGTGGTCGGAGTCAGGGCGCTGATCATTTCTTCTTTCTTGGCAGCAATCCGGCGCGAGGCCTCGGCCAGCTTCAGCTCGATCTGACGATCCATTTCCTTGGCGGCAAGCTCCGACTTGGCTTTATGCGCTTCAATGGCTTCCAGCATCAGCGCCTGAGCGCGGTTGCGGGCGTCGGCCATCGTGCGTTCATAATCCAGCCGCGCCTGTTCAGCCTGTGTTTTCAGGCTCTGGGCAAGGGAAATGTCTCCCTCCACGGTCTGCAGGCGGCGCGCGATTATTTCCTGCAATGGTGGCAGGATAAAACGCGACAGCACCACATACAAAGCAACGAATGTGATGGCCAGCCAGAAGAGCTGTGAAGCAAAAAATGTCGGATCGAGTTGTGGCATGGGACCTATGTTACCGTGTTATGATTTCACTACGTATAGTATCAGAATTGCCACTACGAATGCAAGCAGGCCCATGAATTCGGCCAGTGCCATACCGAGCAGCGCGAAGCCTTTGATTGAGCCTTCTTTTGCCGGGTTGCGGGCGATGCCCTGCAGTGCGGCGGAGAAGATCAGGCCTACGCCGATGGCGGCGCCGAGCATACCGAGCGTTGCAATGCCCGCACCGATATATTTGCCGAGCAGTACAGAAGCAGCAGTAGTTGTAACAGGTTCCATTGTATGTATCCTTTTGTTGATTAATGTAAGTTTAGGGCGTCATTCAGATAAATGCAGGTCAGCAGCGTGAAGATATAGGCCTGAAGGCAGGCAATGAATATCTCAAAGCCGGTGAATATCAATAGAAAAACAAACGGGAAAACGCCCAGAAATCCGATCATTACGAACCCAGCGACAATCTTCAGCAGCAAGTGGCCGGCCAGCATGTTGGCGGCAAGACGAATGGAGAGGCTGATCGGGCGCGCCATGTAGGACACAAGCTCGATGACGATCATCAGGGGCATCAGCCACCACGGCGTGCCTGCGGGCAGGAACAGCGAGAGGAAATGCGTGCCGTGCTTGATGAAGCCGATGGCGGTAACGCCTAAGAAAATAATCCCGGCCATCGCAAACGTGACGATGATATGGCTGGTGACGGTGAACGACATGGGGATCATGCCCATGAGGTTGCAGAATAATACGAACATGAAAATCGTGAAGATCAGCGGGAAATATTTCATCGCATCCTTGCCCGCGTTTTCACGCACGATGCCGCCTACGAATTCGACCAGCATTTCCGAAGTGGACTGCCAGCGGTTGGGCACGAGCTGGCGGTTGCGCAGGCCCTGGAACATCAGCAGGGCGATCATGCCGACGGCAATAAACATCCACAGCGACGCGTTGGTGAAGCTCAGATTCACATCGCCGATATGGATCGGCAGCAGGGTTTGCACTTCAAACTGGGCGAGCGGGCTATGGTGATCACCGGATTCTGACACAGTATTTCCTTATGACTTCAGTGTTTTATTCGTTTCTTCCATGTCCCTTGTGACGCTGCGGTAGATATTTCTGAAGCCCGCTATCGCCCCGATAAAGAAACAGAGAATGGTAAACAGGGGCAGGGTGTCCAGTCCGCGGTCGATCAGGTATCCGAGGATACCGCCAACCACGAGGCCGGCTGCCAGCTCGGTAACGACGCGCATGGCAATTCCTGCATTTTCCGGGCCTTCATCAGGCTCGTCCTGCTTGCCGCGGTCCTTTACTGAATCAATTTGCTGCTGCAACGCTTCAAGCGAGGGCAGATCATCATTAGATTGTGGCATAGGACCTCAAGCGCTGCGCAATGTATGGATCACGCCCTGCGCTGTCAAGGATTTTTACCCTTCTTTTTTGGCCTTATTTCTTATCGGTTTGAGGGGCTTCCTTGGGCGCGTCCTGCGGTGCCGCTTTCTGACCTTCCGCCAGCTTCTTATCGATAAACTTGGAAACCGCTTCAAACCCGCGGTCACCCTCATAGGCTTCACCGCCGACGAAAATATAGGGGGTATGCGGAACTTTGACCTGTTCTTCAGCTATTTTCTTCATTTTCAATATCTTCATCTCACGATCGGTCGGAGTAACGCAGTTCATGAACTGTTCACGGCTCAAGCCGCCGACGGTGGCGATGGTCTCTAAGCCCGACATATAGTTGCTGTCAAAGGCCCATTTATTCTGCGCATCAAACAGCACTTTGGCGAATACGTAGTATTTGTCCTTGTTCTGTTCGCCGACGCAATCGAGCAGCATGGCGCCCTTCAGCGCCGGTTCGTTGAGCGGGAACTGGCGCAGGATATAACGCATCTTGCCGGTGTTAATATATTCCTTTTCGAGCAACGGCAGCACGGTGGTGCTGAAATGCGCGCAGTGCGGGCAGGACAGGGACGCGTATTCGACCATGATCAGCTGCGCTTCGGGCTTGCCCATGACGAAGTCGGTGGAAAGTGGCGCGTCCTTAATCAGGTTGGAGGTGGAGATGCCGCCGCTGTCCTTGGGCATTTTCAGGTTGGGCTCAACGAATTTGGACGGTACTGCCGTTTGGTCGGATTTAACCGTGGTATCCGGGGCTCCCTGGGCAAATGCAGCAGGCGCGGTACCGATTAAAAGAGACAGAACAAGAGTGGCAGTCAACGAACGCATAATAATCCTCCAGGCGTGAATTCGAGCACTCATTATTATGGGGATTTTGGTCGTTGCGCAATGATTATGTGTTTTCACCGGCCAGCGTTCGGGCCAGTGATGCCAGCGCTTCTTTGAGTTCGCTGTCGGTGACATCGTCGGCAAGATGGCTGCTGCCTTTGGCGAGCGTTGGCTTCATGGCGGGCTTGTCCAGCTTGGGCGTATGCATCCAGCTATGCGATATGACAATGCGCACAATCGCCTGATAACCGAAATAGCTGGCGAGCCTTTCCAGAATCAGCGGCTGCATGTGCTGCAGCTCGGTGGCGAATCCGCTTTCGGTGGAAATCACCAGCGTGCCGCCGCTTTTTTTGCCTTTCGGAAAAGACAGTTTTTCCGGCATGCAGTGCTGCGATAATTGCGCACCGACGATGGATTCCCACTGCGTGAGTATTTTGGTTCCGGCGAGGCCTTGCGTTTTCAGCAGCGGGCGCGTCAGCGGCTCAACCACCTGATCGAGCGTTTTAGGAAACAGCGAGTAGCGGCGTTTGTCGGTGGTGCTCATGCGACACACAACTCGGTCGCTTCCAGCAATGCCCTGACGGGCGCGAAGCTGCGGCGGTGGTGCGGCGTGACGCCGAGCGACACCAGCGCGCTCTGATGGATGGCGGTGCCGTATCCGGCGTTGTGCTCCCAGCCATAGCCGGGATAGTCGCGCGCGAGTTCGCTCATGAGGCGGTCGCGTGTCACCTTGGCGATGATGCTGGCGGCGGCAATCGAAAGCGACAAGGCGTCGCCGCCAATGACGGTTTTGACGCGGCAGGGCAGGGCCGGGGCGCGGTTGCCATCGACCAGCGCGATATCGGGCATGACGCTGAGCCTATCCACGGCGCGGCACATGGCGAGTTTGGTGGCGCCTAATATATTGAGCGTGTCGATTTCTCCGACGCTGGCCATGCCCACGGCGCAGGTAGCGTTGGCAAGGATGGCGTCATACAATGCTTCGCGCTTGCTGGCAGAGAGTTTTTTGGAATCATTGATGCCGGTGGGCAGGCGTCTGGGGTCGAGGATAACGGCGGCGGCAACAACGGGGCCGGCCCACGGGCCGCGGCCTGCTTCATAATACCGGTAACGATACCATTTTCCAGGGATTCGAGGGAGAGGTCGGGGCCGGAAGTCGCTTTTACCATTGCCCCCGTCCGTACCTTATGAATTATGCACCCGGTGCGGTGCGTTCCGCCTTGTCGGCGACTGGGCCCTGATAGCCATCGTAAGACGGCCATTTACCGCGCAACAGCGCGTATACCGAGCGGTTCGAGCCGCCGGAGAGTTCCGAATAGATCCAGTAATTGGTCATCACCTGCATCACATAATGGCGGGTCTGCGCAAACGGGATGCTTTCGACGAACAGCAACGGGTCGTTATTATGGTTGATGCTGGCTTTCCAGTCCTGCAACCTGCCCGGACCGGCATTATAGGCGGCCAGCAAATATACGAGGTTGCCTTCGATCAGGTTATTGGTCAGCAGATGCTGCACGTAATTCTGGCCGAGCGTGACGTTGGTGATCGGTTCAGCCGTATTGGTCATGGTCAGCTTGCTTGGCTTGCGGTGATTCATCTGCTTCTGCATCAGCAAAGCGGTTTGCGGCATGAGCTGCATCAGCCCCGTTGCGCCGCTCGGGTTGGCTGCGGAAGCGCGGAAACCGGATTCCTGACGCACCAGCGAGAAAATCAGCAGCGGATCGACTTTAAACCCGCCTTCAGGCTGCCAGTACGGAATCGGATAGCGGGCGAAATCGAGTTCGCGTTCGTCATTGCCGAGCTGTTTGGCCATGCTGATCTGCACCGAAGCGAGACCAAGTTCATGGGCCAGCGACAGCAGGCGTGCTTTTTCATCGCCATCGGCTTGCGGGAAGCTTGCGCGGAGTTCTTTTTCAGCGCGGTCATTATATCCGGCCTGCGTCAGTGCGACGACGCGGCGTATGCTCGGGTCGCCGATCATTTCCAGTACGTCGCTTTCGGTCAGTCCAACCGGGCTGCCGTCAAGGCCTAACGATTGGCGGAGTTGTTTGCGGGCAAGAATCCCGTAAAAGCTGCGCGGGTGCTTAGCGGCCAGACGCAGATATTGTTCGGCCTGATCTTCGCTGCCGATGGCGGCATAGGAACGGTATGCCCAGAAGGCGGCGGCAGAGGCCATCCACGGGGACATGGATTCATGATGGGCGGAAACGCTGGCAAACAGCTTTGCCGCTTCGGCTTTCTGGCCGTTTTTCCATGCCTGCAGACCGGCGCGCCATGTCGGGGCGTACGGGTTGTTTTCAGGCTGTACGGCGGCCAGGCCGTTATCGTCGCCATAGCCGTTTAAGGTGGCGCGCTTGCGTACCGGGGCTACTTCGCGTTTTAAGGTTGGGACTTTGGTCAGCGCCATAGCATAGATGTCGGCGGCCTGCGGATGGTCATTATAATCATGGAGCCATGCCACCAGCTCATCGGCATTATTAGTATAGTGTGCGCTTAAATAGCGGTCGGCGAGCACATGGCCGAGGAGGAGCTTGCTCTTGAGGCGTCCGATAGCGATGTCGGCGGCTTTCCAGTCATGGCCTCTCTGTGCCTCGAAAATGCTCTGGTAAAGGCTGATATCCTTATTGGTAAGCACGGTGGGGAGCATGGCGTTGCTGCCGCTGAACACTTCCGTGAGCTTGTCATTAGCCAAGGAATTATTGGGGGCGGTATTCAGGTCGTTAGTGGGGGTATTAGATACAGTGAGGGCTTTGCCGCTTGCCGATGTCCGGAAAAGCGACGCAATTTTGCTCGGCTTCAGCCAAGGATGGGGTCCGGTAAGGACCGCTACTGGCATCAGTAGAGCTGCACACCAGGTTGTATAGAGTACCGTACTATATAACCGGTTCTGATATGGTTTGCGTATGTCCATAAGGTCGTCTCTTTTAACCTATAACGCTCTGGACAGCAAGGCCAAAACCGGTACAATTAACTTTTCGTTTATAATTCAAATGATTAAAATTTAGTTAATGCACTAAATTAGCGGTTGACGCACTCTATTGGTTGATAAAATGATTATTGACGGCAATCAGGGGTAGAAAAATGGGGTTTTTAGAACTTCCAGAACCATCCGCCCGATTTTGCCCGGTCAGCGAATTTTTCTTCTTGTTTTTCAGAATGATCTTTGGATTCCTTACGCTTCGGGCTGGTGATCGCATCAGGTTCATCTCTTTTCCTGAGGAGATCAGTTAACCAGTTGACTGGTTCCTCCGCCACCGACTCCGTATTGTAGACAATGTTCTTTGTCGACGACGCTGTGGAGTTAAAGACGTTGGTGTCTTCGGTTCCCGAAGCGCGTCTGCCCTTGAAAAATCCCCGCGTGATCTGGCGCTCCGGCAATCCTTGCGGGAAAAAGTCACTGATCTTGCTGTGCACGTGTTCAACGCTGGTAATGGCCACCGGAAGGCCATTATTCTGCGGATAGGCGCCTTCGCGCAGCTCTTTGACCAGTTTGAGCCCGTTGCGGTTGCCCTCCAGCCGGGACTCTTCCTCACTGTTGGGGAAGCCTATATCGATAATAGCGCCGTCAAACTTGGTGGTGCCGAGGAGATGGCGTGAATTATCCAGCGTATCGCTCCAGTGGATAGTCAGTTCTCCAAATTCGAGCTTACGTTCCATGCCCCGCGTGGTGAAATCGACGTTTTCGCCGGTATGACGGGCAATAAGCTCTGTGACAATCAACCGTCGCAGCAGGGGGGAGTCTTCAACTACCAGGAATGTTTTTTTTGACATATAGCCCTAGGATGCCAGAAATTCCTTAATCATAAGCAAATCATGCCATGCCAGCCGTTTCTGCGACGGGGTGCGCAGCAGGTAGGAGGGGTGGAAGGTCACCAGCGTCGGCAGCGGACTCTCTATATATGCATTGGTGTAGTCATATAGCTTGCTGCGCAGGCGCGAGATCGAGGCGTCCTTGCGCAACAGCGTATTGGTGGCGGTGCCGCCCGACAGGATCAGTATGCGCGGTTTGATAAGTGCAATATGTTTTTCCACGAAGGGCAGGCAAATCGACGTTTCCTCCGGTGAGGGCTGGCGATTGCCCGGCGGACGCCAGAACACCGTATTGGAGATATAGACCGAGCTGCGGTCAAGGCCGATAGCCGCCAGCATGCGGTCGAGCAACTGGCCGCTCGGCCCGCAGAACGGGATGCCTTTGATATCCTCCTGCGCGCCCGGCGCTTCGCCGATAATCATGACCTTGGCTTCCGGGTTGCCGTCGCAGAACACGGTTTTGCTGGCGGTTTTCTTGATGGCGCAGCCATCGAAGCCGCGCACGGCTGCTTCCAGTTCGGCAAGCGTCGTGGCGCTGTCGGCCAGCGCGCGCGCGGTGGCGATGGCGGCGGACGGCGTATGGTGGAGTGTGGAAGTGGGCGCTGCCGTTACCGTCTTGTCAGCTTGCGGGACTTCGACAGCCACTATTGTTTCGGCGGGTTTATGGAAGTAGTTGGTGGTCTGGTCGTCCACGGCCTCATCGACGCCGGCTTCCAGATACCATTCGAGCAGCTGGTGGCTATGCATGATTACGCCTTCTGTGGTGTTTCCTGATAAGTCAGCTAATCGCATCGTGGGCTAATGGCAAGCAGAGAGTTAACTAGCTTAAGGTACGTGGAGTATCTTTATCCGTTTCGACCTTGTCTTTCCACTCTTTGCCGTCGGGGCCGTGATTGTCAGCATGTTTCTTTTCGGGGCCGGACATGGCCGCATAAGTGGCAAGACCGACTGCGGCACCGACACCAACGCCGACTGCCATATTGAAATTGCTTTTGCCGCCGATACGGCGCATCCAGCGTGCGAAGGAATATTTTTCGGGATTTTCGAGCAGCATGTTGGTAGCCACTGAATTTTCAATCAACGCGCCGGACATGCCTGGTCCGAGATTGCCGAGCGTTGAGCCGTTCATGTAGGCTGGATGCGGAACGAAGCCGGTTCCGGCTTCTGCGGCGGCGGCGCCAAGTCCGCCTTTGCCCATAATCATATCAACGCTGCGCTTCTGGTATTCAGCCTCATAAGGCAGCATTTTATCCTGCGAGTAGAAATGCGCGCCAATCCAGGCAATCAGACCGCTGCCGAAGCCGGTGATTGCGGACATGATAGTGCGCTTGGAAATGTCTCTCTTCTCGAGAGGGCGGCCCTGTACATAGTTTTGCGGGCCCTGATCGACATGGATGCGGATATTGCTGTTATCCGGCACGTTCGGGATCTGGATGGTTCTGGTCTGGTTGTTTTCTTGCTCGGCCATAGACAAACTCTCGGGTACAGCGATTTTTCAGTATACCAATTTATACCATATTATAGCAAAGGTATAACACTCGTTTGTGACATTTATATTACAAAGTGGCACAAGTCAAAAAACAGAGATGTTTAAGCCGTTTACCCCTGCATATCGGCATGGACTTTTGACTATCTCAGGCATTATGATTAGCCCATGAGTGACAACAGTATGCAGTATGATGTCGTGATTGTCGGCGCTGGCCCGGCCGGGCTGTCGGCGGCCATACGCCTGCGCCAGATGGCGATCAAGGAAGGCAGGGACATCAGCGTCTGCATCCTTGAAAAAGGCTCGGAAGTCGGCGCGCATATTCTCTCCGGCGCAGTGATGGAGCCGCGCGCGCTCAACGAGCTGATTCCCGACTGGAAAGAAAAAGGCGCGCCGCTCACTACGCTTGCGACCGACGACCGCTTCATATTCCTGACCAAGCGTAACATGTTCCGCCTGCCGACACCGCCGGCCATGCATAATCGTGGCAATTACATCGTGTCTTTAAGCAATGTCTGCCGCTGGCTGGCGAAGGAAGCCGAAAGCCTCGGCGTGCAGATATTTCCCGGCTTCACCGCCGCCAGCGTCATCATCGAGGAAGGCCGTGTGGCCGGGGTGATGACGGGCGAATTCGGTCGCGGCAAGGACGGCAAGGAAAAAGCCTCCTACCAGCCGGGCATTGAAGTGCGCGGCACCTATACGCTCTTTGCCGAAGGCTGCCGTGGTTCGCTTTCGGAACAACTGATGAAGCAGTTCGGATTGCGTGAAGACGTGCAGCCGCAATCCTACGGTATCGGCATCAAGGAACTCTGGGAAATCGACCCAGCCCAAAATAATAATTTATATAAGGCGGGGAAGGTGGTGCATAGCATCGGCTGGCCTTTGGACAAGGGAACCTATGGTGGTTCTTTCATGTACCATATGGAAAACAATCAGATATCCATCGGCTTTGTCATCGGGCTGGATTACACCAACCCCTATCTCGATCCGTTTGAGGAATTCCAGCGTTTCAAGACACATCCGGCGATTGCTAAATATTTCAAAAATGGCCGCCGCATCAGCTATGGCGCGCGCGCGCTGAATGAAGGCGGTTTCCAGTCCATCCCGAAACTGACATTCCCCGGTGGCGCGCTGATCGGCTGTTCGGCTGGGTTCATGAACGTACCCAAAATCAAAGGCACGCATACCGCCATGAAATCGGGCATGCTCGCCGCCGAAACCATCTTCTCAGCCATGGCGCGCGGTGAAACGGGCGAGCTGACCGGCTACACTGCCGCGATCAAGAATAGCTGGATTCACAAAGAACTCTACCGGGTGCGCAATATCCGCCCCGGCTTTCGCCATAACCTATTTTCCGGCCTGATCAACGCGGCGATCGACACCTATATCCTGCGCGGCTTTGCGCCGTGGACGCTACATTACCATCCCGACCATACGCGGCTTAAGAAGCGCGACCAGTGCCAGAAAATCGCCTATCCGAAACCCGACGGCAAGCTCACCTTTGACCGCCTGACTTCGGTATTTCTGTCGAGCACCAACCATGAGGAAGACCAGCCCTCGCACCTGACACTGAAAGACGCCTCCGTGCCGACGCAGATCAACTACAAGGAATATGATGGGCCGGAGCAGCGCTATTGCCCGGCGGGCGTCTATGAATTCATACTCGAAGCCGGTGTGCACCGCTTGCAGATCAATGCGCAGAACTGCGTGCATTGCAAAACCTGCGACATCAAGGACCCGACGCAGAATATCGTCTGGGTCACCCCCGAAGGCGGTGGCGGCCCTAACTATTCAGGCATGTAATTCCTTTTTACGTCATTCCTGCGCAGGCAGGAATCCATAACCACAGGCCTTAAAAAGTTGGGGTTGGCTGGAAAAACTATCGGATAGTGTGTGCCTGACATCACCGTCTCTGGAATATGGATTCCCGCCTGCGCGGGAATGACGTAAGAGGGAGCAGGAATGACGAATAATTAAATATCCGGATAATATTGCTTGGTGTAGATGCCGTATTTGCGCAGGCGTTCGCGGAAAACATTGACCTCCGCCGTAATCAGGACGCGGGCGCGTTTTTCGATCAGGGCGGTGTTGGCGGACGCGGCTTCCAGCCTGAACAATCGGCTGACGCTGGTGGGATCGTCAATGACATCTTCAAATTTCACAATGGTAATATGCTCGCGCAGCTCGTGGTAGCGCTGGATATAAGCATCATATAGCTGCACCAGCATGTCGGCGGCTTCCAATTTTTCTTCGGTAATGGCCAGTGCTTCCGGCCAGAAGCGTGCGATGCCGTGCGGCTTGCCGCGCCCGATCAGCGGCATCGGCAGTTGCCGCCAGGAATTGAGCACGTCGAATGGATGGCGGATAACGGCGATGATTTTGAGTTTTCCGAACTTCACCAACGTCGGCAATATGCTGGTATAGAGCGTGTGGTGGCGCATGCCGAGAATGAAGTCGGGGCTTAAATCGGGGCGGGCGAACACCACGCTTTCAGGTTCGTCCTTGTCGTTGCGTTTTTGCCGGAGGTCGTACAGCCCGTCGAGTACCGGGCTGCCGTCGGTGGCGCGGAAGTCGCTGACCGGTTCCTGATTCAGCAAAAGTTGGCGCGTCCAGCCATAATCGCCGATCAGCCATTTGCAGAAAGGGAGGATGTCGAGGGTGTGTTTGCTGAGTAACCCGGGTTGCCATGCCGGTTCGTTAAGGCATACGGCGTCCGGCAGACCATCAATCAGGGCCGACACCAGTGTCGAACCCGATCGTGGTAAACCGGTGACAAGGACATCAGGCATTGCAAATTACGATAAGCGTATGATATTAATCAGATGTTCTTGTAAGCGATTGGCAGCTGGGTCACTTTGTCGATGACCAGTTCGCCGTTTTCAAACATGGCGGCGATATAACGGCCGACACCGCGCTTGATAAAGAGAACGGGCTTTACGGCCTTGCCGTTATATTTGCGGAGCTCGGTAACCTTACCGCGTGCTTCCGGATTATTTTTACTGCTCATAAATGCTCACTTTACTAAAAAATGCCAAAAGATATTGTTTTCACGTGCGCGGGATTCTAGTAATATACGCAGAAGGTGCAAGCGTTTTGTCATCCACACTGTATTTTTACTTTTATCATGCTACCGTCCCTTGCTGGGTAACGGAAGCTGGAAACATGTAACCGAATGAAAATTAATGCTATTTTATTGGGTTCGCTGGCCACAGCCGTCTTCATTGCCGCTGCAGTGCCGGTTGCGTTTGCGCTTAGCAATGACGCTACCCCCGAAGATACTGAGGCAGTAAGACCCGCTATTACCACCAATGTGGCCGGGGATTACCTTGCCGGGCAGTATGCCAAAACCAGCGGCAATATTGATTCGGCCATACGCTCGCTGCAACGCGTGCACCGCGAACAGCCTGACAATACCAGCGTCGCCATTCAGCTGCAGGGCATGCTGCTGTTGCAGGGGCGGGTGGATGAAGTGGTAAAGCTGGCCGAACAGATCAGGGCATCAGGCATCAAAGACCCGCTTTCATCGCTGGTGCTGGTGCTGCGCGATGCGAAGGAAGAAGAATATGAATCGGCGGATGCCATTCTGGGCGCTGCCCTCGAAGGCAATAATGTGCAGCTATGGATGCCGCTCTTGTCGGGGTGGGTCGCCGTCAGCCGCCATACGCTCGACAAGCCGATGACCACGGAAAATATCAGCGTCAGTGTCGGCCGCGCCGCGCCGCTGGTCAATTACCATCTGGCATTGATCAACGCTCAGGCCGGTTTCAAGGATGAAGCGGCGAAGAATTTCAAAAACGCCATCGACGATCCGCTGGATCCGCCCAAGCGCGTGATGAAGCAGCTGCTGAAATTCTACGATGAGAATAATTCCCCCGAACTGCTGACTCCGCTGGTCAAAGCCTATCGCGATTCCCATCCCGAATCCGGGAAAGAAGCGGCGATTGCCTCGATTGCCAACGCGCGCGACGGTATCGCCGAGGTGATGTACACCATGGGCGGCATCATGTTTGGTGCCGGTGTTGCCAATGATGCGGCGATTTATCTTCAGCTTGCCACCTATATCAAACCCGATCTCAGCGAAGCGGTGGTAGCGCTCGGTGATGCGTATGGCGAGTTGCAGCAATATGAACGCTCCAACGAACTCTACGGCAAAATTCCGCCGCAAAATCCTTATTACCTGAACGCGCAGCTGCATATTGCCGTCAATTACGAGCATATGGGCAAGCTGGACGAATCGCTGGCGCTTCTCGATAAGCTGACCAAGCAATCCGCCCGCGATCCCGAAGCGCTGGTCACCAAAGGCGACCTGCTGCGCATTCATGCCCGCTATCCGGAAGCAGTCGATGCCTACACCAAAGCGCTCGCCCGCCTCAAGGACGCTAAGAGCAGCAACTGGCCGATCTATTTTGCGCGCGGCACCTGTTATGAGCGTCAGGGCAAATGGGACGAAGCGGAAAAAGACATGCTGATGGCGCTGGAACTGAAACCCGATCAGCCGGACGTGCTGAACTATCTTGGCTTCGGCTGGCTGGAGCGCGGCAAGAATTCCTCCGATGCGCTGGCCATGATCCAGAAAGCGATCAAGGCGCGTCCTGATGATGCGCAGATTGTCGACAGCATGGGCTGGGCGCTCTACATACAGGGCGATTACAAGGGCTCGATGGAGTATCTCGAAAAAGCAGTCGAACTGCTGCCCGGCGATCCGACGGTCAACGATCACTTAGGCGATCTTTACTGGCGTCTGGGCCGCAAGAACGAAGCGCGCTTCCAGTGGGAACGCTCGCTGACCTTCTCACCCGAAAATAAATTATCCGAGGTCATTCAGAAAAAACTGAAGGACGGATTGCCGCCGACCACCACCGTGGCCAACACGCTGACCTCCGATGCGGCCGTGGTTGACAAGCCAGTCTTAAGCGCAACGCCTTAACTCTCCCCATTGCATAAAAATGACCTCACTTCGCATTGTTGCACCGGCCAAGCTGAACCTGTTTTTGCAGATTACCGGCAAGCGCCCTGACGGCTATCACCTGCTCGAAAGCCTTGCCGTATTTACGGCGTTTGGCGACATGCTGGAATTTGCGCCTGCCGATACGCTGTCGCTGACTATGTCAGGGCCGTTTGCATCGCAGCTTAGCGTCGGTGACGATAATCTCGTGCTGCGCGCTGCGCATGCGCTCAACCGTTTTACCAACGGCAATCGCGGCGCCAGTATCACATTGCACAAGCATGTGCCCATCGGTGCGGGCCTTGGTGGCGGTTCATCCGATGCAGCGGCAACCCTGCTTGGGCTGGTGCAACTCTGGCAATTGCCGCTGAATCTCGCGCAGCTGCATCCGCTGGCCGTGTCGCTGGGCAGCGACGTGCCGGTATGCCTTGAACAAAAAGCGGCATGGGTAACCGGGACCGGCGATACGGTGACTCCGGTCAAATTTTTTACCGGCGCGTCGGTGCTGCTGGTTAATCCGCGTACGCCGCTCTTGACGGCGGATGTGTACCGCGCATTCGCGAGCGCGTTTGCTGCGCCCGTGACACCGCCATTGCCGCTACGTTCGTTGGATGCGCTGGTGAAATATGTGAAGCCGCTTGGCAATTCGCTGGAAGCCCCGGCCACCGCATTACAACCCAAGATCAGCGACATCCTCGCCGTCCTGCGTGCGACCGAAGGCTGCGTGCTGGCGCGCATGTCGGGCAGCGGCGCGACCTGTTTTGCACTTTACCAAGAAGCGCCGATGGCGCGCCAGGTGGCGCATGCGCTGCGGCAATCGCATCCCCAGTGGTGGGTGCAGGAATCAGTATTAAAGGAAGGATAAGTCATGGGCGGCAGGCGCAATAAAGTACGTTATCAGAGCAAGCCGAAGGAAAAGGTGCGCATTACACTGACCGGTCAGGTCTATCTGCGTTATGTGGATGAAGAAGCGATAGAGCAACCGAAGCGCGGCGACATGCTGGTCTATCCATGCAACGACGCGCTCAACACCACGCGTCAGGGCGATTATGATGCCACCGGATTTTCCGGCTATTTCAAAGTGGATGTGTTCGAAGGCAATGTCTGGTGCCCGGTCATCGCCACCAGTATTTTTCCGGACAAGGAAAATCATTTTTCCAAAACGGAATGCCCGATTGATACGTATGAATTATGTCTGGAATCGCTTCGTGCCATGACAGGCAAAAACCTCGTCCGCACCTATCGGGAGCATTATATCCCGGAAGATGCGCAGGACGAGGCGTCTGAAGAAGAGTAAAATCGTTTAGTGCGCTGCGGGGCTTTCAGCCGGAGCAGCTTCTTTAGCCGGAGCCGCGGCCTTAGCGGCCGGTGCCGACGGGTCTCTCGGCGGCGGCGGTTCGGCGGTGGATTTGGTTTTGACCAGCTTGGGCGATTCACCCTTGCGCACGGCTTCGATAATCTGGTTCATGTCCTCAATCGGAATGGCGCCGGGCAATATTTCATCGCCAATGATAAAGGCCGGTGTTCCGCGTATGCCTAAATCTTCGGCAAGGGCGCGGGCCTTATCCAGCATGCCAGTAACTTCCTCACTGGACATTTCTTTCTTAACTTTCTTCCAGTCCAGACCGACCTTCTTGGCAATGTCCGCTATGGCTTTCTCATCGAACTTGCCTTTGGCTTTCATCAGTTCCGCATGGAAATCAAAGTATTTTGTGGGCTCAAGACGATAGACGGCAAGCGAGGCGCGGGACGCCGTTACCGAGTCTTCGGAAAGAATCGGGAACTCAAGGAATACGATACGCACTTTCTTATCGCTCTCAATGAGCTTGGAAACCACCGGCAGCATGTGTTTGCAATATCCGCAATGGTAATCGAAGAACTCGTAAATGGTAACGTCGGCATCCTTCAGGTTGCCGATGCGCGGAAAGCTTTCGTCGGTGGCCAGCGCTTCTTTGTTACGCGCCAGCGCTTCCTTCATTTCTTTATTGGTTTCTGCGGTGCGCTGTTCATGCAGCTTCTTCACCGTATCCATCACGATCTGGGGATTGTTGAGCAGGGTTTCCTTGAGCAGCGCTTCAAATTCCCCGCGTGTTACCGGCGCGGTCGGATTGGTGACGGTGCTGGTTTTCTCTGCGGTGCCTGCGGCAGGCGCAGCAGCGGGAGCCGCCGGTGCGGCGGTGGCAGCAGCCGGTGCAGCGGCAACGGGAGCCGCAGGTGATGCGGTCTGCGCGGTTGCCGTGAACGGTAATACCAATGCGATTGAGGCGCTGGCTAACAAAATTCTTTTGAACAACATGAATTCCTCCGGGGATGAATGACGAACTATTCTTATAGTGGGCGGTAGTAAAAATACAGTTAAAAATAATGATTAAAACGGCGATTCCGCTTCCTTTTTCTCACGCTTCATATCGAGCGCGCGTGCCTTGATATCCTGTGCCCTTTGGCGTGCCGGGCTGCCTTCCTTAAGCAGCGGCAATGCCTGCGCGACACTGTTAAGCGCCTGCTTGGGATTATCCTGAAGTATGGCTTCCTCGGCGAGTGCCAGCGCGGCCATGCCGGTGTTTCCGGCTTTGCCGTAGGCACCGGCAAGCTGGCGCCAGGTGTTGGCGTTGGTATCGTCCAGCTCGGTGGATTTTTCCAGATGGGTGATCGCGGGAGCCACCAGTGAAGCATCGTTCTGCGACAACTCGACCTTCGCAAGATCGGCGAGGATGAGGGCGGAATTAGGCAGGAGCTTCACCGCTTCCTGATAGGATTTCAGGGCTTCTTTCGGGTGATTGGTTTCAAACAAAATCTGCCCTTTAAGCTCATGGAAGAAAGGGTCTTTCGGCGATTCGGCAATCAGGCTGTCCATTTCGGCGATGGCGCGTTTGGTGTCGGGCATTTTGTAATAGGCGATGGCGCGCGCCAGCCGCGCGGCGACCCCTTTATTGGACATCGGGTAACGCTGCAGCGTGCTTTCCGGGGGTTTGATAAAGCCGTAGAGTTTGGCGATCATGCGCTGGTGCAGCACCTCCAGATTTTTAGGGTATTGCCCCGGCGGTATTTTGGAGTTTTCGGTGTGGTCGCGGACATGTTCGATACGCGACGTGGTCAGCGGATGGGTAATCAGGTACGGGTCGGGCGAGCCGATATGGTTGCGCTCATGGCGGCGCAGCAGCTCGAACATTTTAAGCATGCCGCTGGTGGAAATATTCAGCTTGTCGAGTGCGCCGATGGCCGACTGGTCAGCCGATTCTTCATGGCTGCGCGTGAATGCCATGAAATTGCGGGCGACCGCGCCCTGTCCGCCGGTAATCACCGCAGCGGCGGCTTCGGGCTTGCCCGACGCGGCTGCAGCGGCAGCGCCGAGCACGAAGGTGAGGATACTGCCGATGGCGGCATTTTTGAGTTTTTCACTGCCCTGCGCCAGATGGCCGCCGACGATATGGCCTGCTTCATGTGCCATGACGCCAATAAGCATGTCGGGGGTTTCGCAAGCCATGATCAGCCCGGTATGGATGAACATGTTGGCGCCGCCCGCGACAAAGGCGTTCAGCGCGTCGTCATTGACAATGAACAGTTTGACCGCCGAAGGTTTCAGCCCATCCACCCGGAAGATAGGGTCGCCGTACAGCCGGAGCGTGTGCTCGATTTCCGCGTCGCGGATGAGGGGAAATGCGAAGGCCTCAACCGGCAATAGAACGGAAGCGAAAAGGGCAAGGAGAGTGCTTAGTGCCTTGTGCCGTGTACCTTGTGCAAGGGCTCTGGAGCGGGGCTTTACGGAATGCCGCAAGCTAAAAAAACCAGTCACTAGGCACAAATCACTAGGCACTTCAGTCGTCCAGATCGATCATTTTCTGCCACCAGCCTTTTTTGCTGGGAGCATCATTGCCGCCTTGTGCGGCGGCGGCTTCGACCGGCTCGGGATTGCGCGGGCGTTCCGGCTCGATGAGCACGGGCGCTTCGGTTGCAAAAGCGGGCAGGTTGTTGCCGTCCGTATCGCGTTCGACGACG
>Ga0163144_10002143_pt1 | contig 46140 bp, 41 predicted proteins | sample OliLak19BULKMAT1_FD_123175 | JGI IMG/M metagenome (GOLD analysis project Ga0163144, IMG submission 123175) | Freshwater microbial mat bacterial communities from Lake Vanda, McMurdo Dry Valleys, Antarctica - Oligotrophic Lake LV.19.BULKMAT1 | ecosystem: Environmental > Aquatic > Freshwater >... | reverse complement strand
CGGGCGACGAAGTCGATCCGGACCATCGCGCCGTACCAGTCGAAGTCGGCGTCGAAGACGTGCGTTTCGATGCGGCGCTCCGCCTCGCCGAACGTCGGACGGGGCCCCAGGTTCAGCATGCCATCGAACGGTCCCTGCGGCGTTTGCACTCGCACGGCGTACACCCCGTCCGGCGGGAGCAATTTGCGCGGCGACGGCGGCGACAGGTTGATGGTCGGATAGCCCAGCAGACGACCACGCTTGTCTCCGCCCACCACCAGTCCACTCACTGAATAGGGCCGTCCGAGACAGGCGGCGGCCATGCGCAAATCTCCTTCGGCAATGGCTCGGCGAATGATCGTGGACGAGATCGCGTGTCCCTCCGACGCTTCCACGGGAGGCAGCACCGTGATCCCAAAGTTGCGCGAAGCCGCCAGCGAGCGCAGTACGTCGATGTCGCCGAGGCGGCCGCGACCAAAGCCGTGATCATGACCGACCAACAGCTCGGCGAGCGCAAAACGCTTGCGAAGCACCTCATCCACGAACTGCGCCGCCTCGTACGACGCGAGCGTGTGCGTGAACGGAAGCACCGCCACGTACGAGACGCCGCTCTGCACGAACTGCTCGAGTTTCTCGGTGTGCGTGGAGAGCAGTGGCGGCGCGGCGGACGGATTGATGACTTCGAGCGGATGCGGATCGAAGGTGATCACCACACTCGGCCGCCCGGCGCGATTGGCGTGCGCCACCAGTTGTCGCAACACATCCTGATGACCGCGATGCACGCCGTCGAAGGTGCCGACCGTGATTACCGCCCCGACATCTCGCAGCGGAAGCCCCACCTCATCGTCGAGATCCCTGCGCTTCACGCGCTGCTCCCGAGCAGCACGACGCGTGGCTGCCAGCGTTCACCCGCGATCCGCACACCAATGCCCAGCACAGCAGGTGCGGCAGTGAGTGCAGTGGCGACCGCACGGACGAACGCGACGGTGTGTCCAGGCTGCGTCGCCGGAATCGCGCGCCCCTGCGAGAGTTCGCGCTCTGCGTTCGTATCCAACGCTTCCGTGGCCATCGGACCGAGGGCGTCGAGTGGCGACAGCAGTGGCACCCGACCGTCCGCGATGCTTCCAGGTCCGAGCGACGCGAGCGTTGCAGCACGATCGACATGCGCAGGCCCACTGGAGACGCGTCGCAACGACTCGCAATGCGCCGCACTGCCCAGCGCGCGCCCGAGATCGCGCGCCAATGCACGCACGTACGTTCCGCCGGCACAGGTTATGCGCGCGTGCAGTCGCTGGCCCGTGCACGACTGTATCTCCCACCGGTGCACCGTCACGGTCACCGGAGCCAGCTGTACGGCTTCACCGCGACGGGCGATGGCGTACGCGCGCTCGCCGTCCACGTGCTTGGCCGAATACGCAGGTGGCACTTGCGCGAGCACACCCGTCAGCGAGCGTATGGCAGCGTCCAACGCCGCCGAACCGCTCGTACCACCGAGGTCGGGGAGCGAGGCTTCGACAGTGACTCGTCCGGCGATGTCGTCGGTATCGGTTTCGGCACCAAAACGCACCACCGCGTCGTACACCTTGGGCTCGCCCTGCACGTATGGCAGCAGCCGCGTGCAGTTGCCGACCGCAACGACCAACAGTCCAGTCGCGAACGGGTCGAGAGTGCCCGCGTGCCCTACGCGGCGCGACCGCGCAGCACGGCGCACAATCGCGACGACGTCGTGCGAAGTGATGCCCGCCGGTTTGTCGACGTAGAGCAATCCGTCCACCGCGACGTCGTACCGTGCGTGTTGCGGGTGCCCGTCAGCCGTCAGACGGCGCAGCGCCGTCCGACGGAACGCGTGCGTCGACGTCGACGGCTTGGGTCGCGACCGATTCGTTGGTATCGCGCTCGTTGCGCACCTGTGCGAGCAACTGCTCGATGCGCGAGGCTCGCGCAATGCTCTCGTCAGCCTTGAAATGTATCTCCGGTGCGTTGCGCAAGCGAAGCGACTTGCCAAGCATCGATCGCAGATGCGACGCGACACTGGCCAGTCCTTCGAACGTGGCCTTGGTGGCCTCGTCGTTGCCCATCACGCTCACGTACACGGTGGCGTGTCTGAGGTCCCGTGTCATCTCCACCGCAGTCACGGTGACGAATCCACGAATCCGCGGGTCCTTGGCGCCTTCCGAGAGGAAGGTCGCCACCTGTTCGCGAATGGCCTCGGCGACGCGGTCAGGACGCCGCGGGTCGGCCATGGTGCCTCCTCAGGACTTCGATGCCTGGTCGAGCGTGCGTGCGACTTCTTCCGTGCGATAGCACTCGAACACGTCGCCGACCTTCACATCGTTGAAGTTCTCGATACCGATACCACACTCGTAGCCTTCCTTGACTTCCTGCACGTCGTCCTTGAACCGGCGCAGCGAGGCGATACCACCATCGTACACTTCGACGCCATCGCGGATGACGCGGACGCGTCCCTTCCGATTGATGGTGCCACTGCGAACCATGCAACCGGCAATGACACCGACGCGCGCCACCTTGAACGTGTCGCGCACTGCCGCTTCGCCGTACACGACTTCGCGCTCTTCGGGACGCAGCATGCCTTCGAGTGCTGCCTTCACATCGGCCACCGCCTCGTAGATGATGCGATAGAGCTTGATCTCCACGCCTTCGCGCTCTGCGGCAGCGCGCGCGTTGTTGTCGGGACGGACATGGAAGCCGATGATGATGGCGCCCGATGCCTTGGCGAGCAGAATATCCGTTTCGGCGATCGCACCAACACCACGGTGCAGAATTTCCACCGATACTTCGGGGTTGGACAACTGACCGAGTGCGTCGGCAAGTGCTTCCGCCGGACCGCCCTGGTCCGCCTTGATGACGAGACGCAACTGGCGCTTCTGACCCGCTGACGTCTGCGACATGAAGTCTTCGAGCGAGACCACACCACGCGTGGTGCGACGGCTCTTCGCTTCACGATCGAGACGCTCACGACGCTGCGCGATTTCACGCGCTTCGGCCGCATCCTCGACCACGATGAGCTGATCGCCGGCCATCGGAACGCCGGTGAGACCAAGGATCTGCACCGGAATCGCAGGTCCCGCGGACTTCACGGCCTTACCACGCTCATCGAGCAGCGCGCGAACGCGACCCGAGTAGATACCGCAGATGTAGTCGTCGCCGACCTTGAGCGTGCCGTTCTGCACGAGCACGGTTGCGACAGGACCCTTGCCCTGATCGAGCTGTGCTTCGACCACCGAGCCGACCGCGCGACGTGCGGGGTTGGCCTTGAGCTCGAGAATGTCGGCCTGCAACAGGATCTGTTCGAGCAATTCGCCAACGCCGGTTCCCTTCTTCGCCGAGATCTCCGAATGGAGCACGGTCCCACCGAAATCTTCGAGCACCACGTCATGCTGCAGCAGGTCCTGCTTGACCTTGGCGATGTTTGCCGTGGCCAGATCGACCTTGTTGATGGCGATGATGATGGGCACGCCAGCACTCTTGGCGTGCGAAATCGCTTCGACCGTCTGTGGCATCACCTGGTCGTCGGCCGCAATCACGATGACGACGATATCGGTGACCTGTGCACCGCGCGCACGCATGGCGGTGAACGCTTCGTGACCCGGTGTGTCGAGGAACGTGATGGTACGCTGGTTGGCGACCTCCACGTGATACGCACCGATGTGCTGCGTGATCCCACCCGCTTCGCCGGCAACGACGTTGGCTTTGCGGATGTAGTCGAGCAACGACGTCTTACCATGGTCGACGTGACCCATGATGGTGACGACGGGCGGGCGGGGACGAAGATCTTCGACGTCGTCGATTTCGGCAGTCTCGGTGGTGAGATCCGCCGCATAGTCGCTTTCCTTGACCGCTTGGAAGCCGAACTCGCCAGCGATCAGTTCGATCTGGTCGAAGTCGAGCCGCTGATTGATGGTGACCATCAGGCCGAGCGTCTTGAACGCGAAGCCGACGATCTGCGTGGCGGGAACGCCGAGGATCTGCGCGAGTTCGGAAACCGTAATGAACTCGTTGACGCGCACGGTTTTCCGTTCGCGCTCGGCGGCGGCGACGCGTTGCTCTTCCGCCTCGGCGCGCATGTCCGCGCCAAAGCGACGGCCGCCACCACGACGAGACGGCGCCCCACGCATGGCGGTCATCGTCTTGGTGATGTTCGCCGATACGACTTCCTGGTCTACCGCTCCACGCTTGCCCTTCTTGCCACGACGCTGCTGCGAGCCGGCGGAACCGCCCGGACCCGGCGGCGGATTGCCCGGACCATTGCTGTTGCTCTGTCCCTGCGGCTGCGACGACGGACGACGGTCGTCGCGGCGCTGCCCCTGACCGAGGCCACCGCCAGGTGCAGCGGACGCGATCGGGCGCGCCGAACCGAAGTTCGGTGAGCCACCCGACGAATACGGTCGCGGGCGCGGTGCGCCTGGCACAACGGGACGGGGACGCGGACGATCGGGCGGCAACGACGAGGGCGCGGCCGCCCCTTGTGCGGGCGGCGTGACAGTCGGCGAGGCCGTCGGCGTGGCCGCCTGTGCCGGCGCGACTCGAGCGACGGGCGTCGGCACGACTGGCATAGACGGTGCAATACGCGCCGGGGGCGCCGGGGCTGCCGGGGCAGCGACGACGGCAGCCAGGCGCTCGACGGGCACGACGGGTGCCGGACGTTCTCTCTCTTCGACCGGCTTGATCTCGGCGGGAACGGGAACGATGTCGGGCGAGCGAGCTTCGACAGGAGCGACCGGTGCGGCGGCGGGGATCGAAGCCGGTTCGGCACGAACCGGTGCTGGAGTGGCCACAGCAGCGGGCGCTTCGACGACCACCGGCGTTGCGGCAGCCACGGGAACAAGCGGCGCCTCGACCGCAGGCGCGACGGCCGTGATCGGAGCCGGCTCGTGCACCTCTTCAGCACCCGCCTCTTCTTCCGGACGACGACGGCGACGCACCGCAGGCGCGGCGGTCTCCGGCTCCGGTGCAACGACCGCAACTTCAGGCGCCGCAGCACCGCTGCGCCGACGGCTCGACTTGGCGGGTGCTGGAGCGGCCTTTTCGGCGCGCACCCGCTTCTCCCGCTCCCAGCGCGCACGGATACGCGAAACCTGGTCGTCCGTCAGGAGCGACAGATGACTACGAACCGGAACGTCCATCTGGCGCAGCAACGCCAAGACCTCGTCTGCCGAGATCCCGAACTCGCCCGCCATGTCATGCACACGAAGCTTGCTCAACCCGTCCTCCTACCGCGAAACGCGCGTCGCGTCGCCTGCCGGGGCTGCCCCGGCTACGGCGCCACGGATACCGCGCGCCAGCGCCTGATCTACGATTCCAACCGCTGCCGTCGTCTCACGTCCTACGGCACCGCCCAACTCGATTCCACTTTCCCACTCCAGCACGTCGACGCGCTTGGCGCGAAGCACCGGCATGACCTTGTCCAGGGAGTGTCGCGAGACATCCGTCGCGACGAGGGCCAACTGCAGTGTGCCCTTGGTCGCCGCGAGACGAACCTGCTCCACTCCCACAACCAGCAACCGACCGCGCATCCCGAGTCCGAGCAATCCGAGCACCTTTCGGCGCGCCGCATCGTCGAGCGTAGGGAGTGGGCCGTCCATCCCGGTCACCCGTTCCCGCCGCCCGATTCGTCTTCGGTGGTCAGTTCATCGATGATCGCCATGATCCGGTCCGCCTCTTCCGGCGCGATGCCGGGTAGGCGCACGAGATCATCGCGATCGAGGTCGAGGATGTCGTTGAGCGTGCGATAGCCCGCTTCGGCCAGGATGGCGACCGTGGACACCTCCAACCCTTCGATTTCGTTCAACGGCACATCGGCTTCGACATCGGCCTCCTCGGGGAGGGGCGCAAAGAGTGGCGCTTCTCCGCCCTTCTCCATCCACTCGCGGCTCGAGTACAGGTCAATCTTCCAGCCAGTCAACTCGGACGCGAGGCGCACGTTCTGGCCGTTACGGCCGATCGCGAGCGACAACTGATCTTCATCAACGACGGCTTGGATGGTTCGCGTCAACGCATCGCTGAACACGCGCGCGACCCGCGCCGGAGCCAATGCCAGCTTGGCGAAGCGCTCGGGATCGGGCGACCACGGTACGATATCGATTCGTTCGCCACCCAACTCGTTGACCACCGCCTGAACGCGCGAGCCCTTGAGACCCACGCAAGCACCGACCGGATCGACGGCATCGTCGCGCGACGTGACGGCGATCTTGGTGCGGCTGCCCACTTCGCGCGCGGCGGCCTTGATCTCGACGATTCCCTGCTGGATTTCCGGCACTTCGAGCTTGAACAACGCCTGCACGAACAGCGCATCGGCGCGACTCAGAATGAGGCGCGGTCCCTTGGGCGTATCTTCGACGCGTTTGAGCACGGCGCGCACCGGCTCGCCCTGATGATAGTGCTCGCGATGGTTCTGCTCGCGGTACGGAATGATCGCTTCGGCTTCACGAAACTTGTTGAGCATGACGACCAGCTTGCCGCGCTCAATCTGCTGGACTTCGCCGGACTGGAGTTCTCCAACTTTTCCGGAGAATTCGTCGCGAATACGCGTGCGCTCCCCTTCACGGACGCGCTGGATGATCCGCTGCTTCGCTGCCTGCACGGCCGTGCGGCCGAACTCAGCGAAATCCACCGGGATTTCCATCACATCACCGATCTGGAACTCAGGATCTACGAACCTTGCCTCTTCAAGCAGCGCTTGATTGGAGGGGTCGGACACCTCCTCGACCACCGTCTTGAGTAGCACGATGCGGATGGCACCCTTGTCCTCGTCAATCTCGATCTCGGCCTGCACGTTGACTCCATGCTTCTTTGCCAGAGCGGCATGAATGCCGTCCTGCAGGAGCCCATGCAGTTCCGTCCGATCAAGCTGCTTCGAATTGGACAGTTCGCGGAACGCTGCGAGAATCTCCGCCGACCCGACCATCCGCTATCCCCTATCGTTTCCAGTGAAACGCCAGTCGAGCCTGCGTAACCGCCGAGAGCGGAACCTGATGGTCCCGTCCCTTTGGATCACGCACGACTGCAACCTCAGCGCCTTCCTCGCCTTCCAGCGCAAGGATCTCAATTTCCTGTTTCCCGCCTGCCAACACCCCGGAGGTCACCGTCGCGCGGCGGCCGACGAAGCGGCGCCAGTCGGCAGGCGATCGCAACGGTCGGTCTGCTCCGGGCGAGGAGACCTCCAGCACATACTGTTCGCTCACCAGCGCGTCCGATTCCAACCGTGCTTCGACAGCACGGGAAACGCGAGCACAATCCTCGATGGTGACCTTCGTGCCATCGCGACGGTCGATCCGAACCTCCAGGACCGGCCGCGACTTCGACCCTCCGCGCCGGAGCTCGACGAGATCGAAACCAAGCGTGTCAAGCTCTTGCGCGACAACAGGTTCCACGACTTCGCGCATCTGCCTGCCTCACCCGCGAAAAAACCACTCAAGAACAAAAAAGTGTGGGGACCATCCCCACACTTCCGCCGCCCGCGCGAAGCGGGCGAAGTCACGAAGGAGTTACAACGTTAGAACAGGAACCTAGGGCCAGGTCATATGAAGGTCAAGATGACTCATTCGCATGCACCAACTGCGATGATCCCCAATTGACGGCCCGCATCGCCCGCGCGATGACTGAAAAAGCGGTCGTTCTGACAGCGCGAACACGCCACGCTCACCGTGAGTTCCTGCACGTGGCGGCGCGTCGCCTGCTCGGCGAGCACGGCGCGCACATCGAGCAATCCGTGAGCGTTCGTCGGCGTCCCGGTCACCGCGCACAGCACCTCGGGGCCGACCTCGTAGCAAGCGCCGCAGATCGCGGGGCCGAGATGCACCACACATTCGTCGGCCGGATAGCCCGCAGCCTTCAATGCGTCGAGACCGACATCCAAGATGCCGGCGGCCGTGCCTCGCCACCCCGCGTGCAACGCGGCGACGGCGCCGGCCGGATGCGCGATGAATACGGGCGTGCAATCGGCCACGGTAACAGCCAGTGCCGTTCCGCGCGTCGTCGTGATGTGGCCGTCCACGCCGCGCAGCCGAAGCCATCCACGCCAATCACCGTCATGACGCGCGACCTGCGCTCCGTGCACCTGCGTGGCCGATGCCAGGCGATCGATGCCGTGTGCGGCAAGGGCCTCGAGGAGCGCCGTCCACCGATCCATCACGACGCCGACCGACTCGTCCGAGCCTAGTCCAAACGAGCCAGCCTCTCGTCCAGTCGTCCATGCGCGAACGCCCGTCGGAAGCCCGCCGACGACGGTCGCGCGATCGAGCGGCGTGCCCGCCCTTGATGCGGTCACCGCGCGCTCAACTCAACGCGCTTGATGCGCGCGCCGAGCGCGCCGAGACGCTGTTCCACGCGTTCGTAGCCGCGTTCGATCTGCTGCGCGTTGTTGATGGTGCTGGTACCATCGGCACAGAGCGCCGCCAACAGCATCGCCATTCCGGCGCGAATGTCCGGCGACTCGACCTTGCCTCCACGAAGGCGCGTGGGACCGGAGACGATGGCGCGATGCGGGTCGCACAATACGATGCGTGCGCCCATCGACACGAGTTTGTCGACGAAGAACATGCGCGACTCGAACATCTTCTCGTGCATGAGGATCATGCCCTCACACTGCGTCGCCGTCACGATGGCGATGGACATCAGATCGGCGGGGAACGCGGGCCACGGCTGGTCTTCGAGCTTGGGGACATGGCCACCCAGATCACTCTGAATCAGCCGCGACTGCTCGGCAGGGACGATCAGATCGTCGCCATCGACCACGCAGGTGATCCCAAGTCGTTCGAAGCCCAGGCGCGTGCTGCGCAGATGCTCGACGCCGGCCTTCTCGATGCGGATCTCCGAGCGGGTAACCGCAGCGAGCCCGATGAACGAACCGACTTCGATGTGATCGGGACCGATCGTGTGCGTTGCGCTGCCAAGCGGCAATCCGCCGTGAATGGTGTAGACGTTGGAGCCGATGCCTTCGATGCGCGCGCCGAGAGCGACGAGAAAATTGGCCAGATCCTGCACGTGCGGCTCGCTGGCGGCGTTGCGCAATACGGTGACGCCCCTGGCCGCCACTGCCGCGACCAGCGCGTTCTCGGTCGCCGTTACGCTTGGCTCATCGAGGAAGACATCGGCGCCAACCAGTCCGGACGTCCAGAAGCGAAAGCGATCACCGAGTTCGTACTCTGCACCCAGGGCCTGGAGGACATGGAAGTGCGTATCCAGGCGGCGGCGACCGATGACGTCACCACCCGGCGGCGAGAGCGTGACATCGCCGCACCGCGCGAGCAGCGGCGCGGCCAGCAGGATCGACGCACGAATTCGGGCGCACAGCACCGGATCGAGTTCACCGGCGCGGAGTTCGCGCGCGTGGATTCGCAGCGAGTTGGGGCCAGTCCACTCGCACGTGGCACCAGTTGTGCGAATGAGTTCCACCAGCGTTTCGATGTCCCGGATGCGCGGGACGTTCTCGAGCTGCACGGGCTGGTCGGTAATCAACGCTGCGGCGACGATGGGAAGCGCGGCGTTCTTGTTGCCCGCCGGACGAATCGTGCCAGCGAGTCGCTGACCTCCTTCAACTATGAATTGGACGGCGGACATGCGGGCCCGGTTGATCGCGAGAGAAACGGAGATATTCCGAGCAGAAGGATCACCGATACGAGTCAACAGCGTCAAGGCATCTTTGCTTGACCCCTCACATGGCACCCCCTATATCCCTCGCATGCCCTTTGCACTTGCGGTTCCGTCGGTCCTGCTGCAAGCAGCCACGCTGCCGGACACGATCATTGCTCGGACGGTGCCGGTTCGCGGCCTCTTCGAGTACACCAGCGGGATTCTGCAGATACTGGTGCTGCTGCTGGGCATTGGTGCGCTCGTCGCACTTGTGCTGTTGCTGCTTACGGTGCGCAAGGGAATCGACACGTTGAACAACACAGTCGAGCGCCTGAGCGGCGAGGTCCGACCGCTCTTGAAGAACGCGAATGAGGTGGTTGGCGATGCCCGGGCCGTTGTGGCGCGCGTGCGATCCGACGTCGATCGCGTGAGTGATGCCGCGAGTGCCGTCAGTGATCAGCTGCTGCACGCCGCCGAGGTGACAGCGGAGCGAGTGGACGACGTCAACGCCGTGTTGGATGTCCTGCAAGACGAACTCGAAGACATGGCGATCTCCACCGTATCGACCGTGCGAGGCGCGACCGTCGGCGCGAAGCTGCTTGCGGCGGCGTTCGGCAAACGTGGTCGTGGCGGCAAGCGTCGACGGCCGCGCTCTGAGCGTCCGGATCGCGTGGATCGTGGCAGCGATTCCTCGCCCGTGTAGCCCGATCGACCACTGCGCGCGAGCCGGCCCCGACGTCGTGAGTCGGCGTGACGGCTGGCGCGTGACGCTCGCAGCGACGCTGGTCGCCCTGGCTGCGTTGATACTGATGCCGTCGCCACTGTGGGCGTGGACGCCAGGCACGCACGTGTTTCTCGGCGACGCGCTGCTGCGCAACCTGGGCCTCGTGCCCGCCGCCATCGCAGAGCTCCTGGCGGCGTTCCCGGCGGACTTTCTCTACGGCTCGATTGCAGCCGATACGAGCATTGCCAAGAAGTATGCCGAAGTCGGACGGCATTGTCATTCATGGAAAATCGGACTCGAGATCCACGATGAGGCGGAGGAGCCGGCGCTACGCGCCTTCGCGCTCGGGTACATGGCGCATCTCGCCGCCGACGTCGTCGCGCACAACTTCTTCGTGCCGCGACAGCTTGCCGTGACATCCAGCACGACGGCAGTGGGCCACAGTTATTGGGAAAGCCGCATCGACACGCACCTCGGCGATCCATGGCCGCGGCGCGCACGCGATCTGCTCTTTCTGGATCACTCGCGGGCTGACGCGCATCTCGATCGCATCCTCAGTCCGACGCTGTTCGGGACACCGACGAATCGCCGTATCTTTCGCGGCATGGTGTATGTCACCGACACCGATTCATGGCAGCGCATCTTCCAACTTGTTTCGGAGAAGAGTCGCTGGGACCTGAGCGATGGCGACGTCGCGCGTTACATGACGCGTTCGTTCGACTACATCGTGGATTTGATGGGGCGCTGGGAACGGAGTGAAGCGTTCGCCTTCGATCCGTCAGGCGACGAGCCGCTCCGATCCGCGAAGAAAGTACGACGCCTGGCGAAGCGTCAAGGCGGAGACGTGCGCGCTGCGCTCGAGGCAGATCGCATGTTCGGAATGCCGGCGACAGAGTTACGACACGCCACCGGATTGCGCGAACCACTGTTCAGCTCGCGCGTGCCGAAAGAAGCTGATTGACCTTTTTCGGGTCGGCCGCGCCCTTCGACTTTTTCATCACGTGGCCCACGAGCACACCCTGCAACTTCTTCTCGCCCGCGGCGAAGCGCGCAGCCTCGGCAGGGAAGTCAGCGAAAACCTCATCGATCCATCCGATCAGTGCTCCATCGTCGCTGACCTTGAGCAGCCCTTCCCGCGTGGCCAGCGCGAGCGGATCGGCAGCTTCCGTTTCCATCAGAGTGAAGAGCTGACGTGCGGCGGTATTCGAGAGCTGCCCGCTCGCTTCAAGTTGAATGAGCGCGCCGAGTCGAGCTGGTGTAACGGGATGGTCGTGCAATGCACGGTTTGACGCGTTCACGGCCGCAAGCAGCGGACCGGTGACCCAGTTGGCGGCGCGGCGCGCATCACCAGCGGCGCTGGCAATCTGCTCGAACGTGTCGGCGAGCTGTGGCGATGCAGTCAGCTGCTCGACGTCCGCCGCGGCCAATGCGTAGTCGCGATGAAAACGCTTACGTTTGGCGTCCGGCAATTCGGGCAGGGCGGCGCGCTGTGCCTCGAGCCACGCCGGCGCGAGCACGAGCGGTGGAAGATCCGGTTCGGGGAAGTAGCGATAGTCATGGCTGCCTTCCTTGCTGCGTGCCGGACGGATCTGCCCGCGCACGCCGTCCCAGAGCATCGTCTGCTGCTGAACGCTGCCGCCGGCATCGACGAGCGCACACTGCCGCGCGAACTCGACCTCGATCGAGCGCTCGACGCCAGAGAAGGTATTGAGATTCTTGATCTCGGTGCGGGTGCCCAACGTGTGGTCGCCGAACAACCGCACGGAGATGTTGACATCCACGCGAAGCGAACCTTCCTCCATGTTCGCGTCCGAAACCTCGGTGTACTCGAGCACCTGCTTCAGTCGCCGCAAGTACGTGCCTGCATCGACTGCCGAGCGAAGATCCGGCTCCGAAACGATCTCCACGAGCGGCGTTCCCGAACGATTCAGGTCGATAGCGGACCACTCGGCAAAGCGATCGTGCACCGACTTGCCGGCGTCCTCTTCCATGTGCACGCGGGTGATGCCGATGCGCACGTGCTCACCCTTGGCATTCGCACCGATCTCGACGCCGCCGCCGGTGGCCAACGGCTTGTCGAATTGCGAGATCTGGTAGCCCTTGGGCAGGTCGGGATAGAAGTAGTTCTTCCGCGCGAAGATGGACACGGGATGCACGGTGCAGCCCAGGGCAAGGGCAGCGCGCACCGCCAGCGAAACGGCCTTCTCGTTGAGCACGGGCAGTGCCCCCGGCAGTCCGAGACATACCGGACACGTGTTGCTGTTCGGCGCGTCGCCGAACGTGGTGCGACATCCACAGAATGCCTTGCTCGTGGTCTTGAGTTGGCAGTGGACTTCGAGCCCAATGACGAGCTCATAACGCGCGTGATAGTTTGCGGCGCTCACCGATGTGCCTCGTCGCCAAGCGCCCGCTCGAGTGCGTAAGCGACACGAAACATCGTTGCCTCATCGAAGTGTGCGGCCAGCAATTGGCCCCCGACGGGCAATCCATCGATACGGCCGATCGGCTGCGACATGCCAGGAATGCCGGCGAGGTTGGCGGTCACGGTGAAGATGTCGCTGAGATACATCTCGTATGGATCCTTCACCGCGCCGAGGGCGAAGGCCGTGGACGGCGTGGTGGGCGTGAGCAGCACGTGCACACCTTCTGCGAAGACCCGGGCGAAGTCGTTGGTGATCAGCTGACGCACGTCTTGCGCGCGCCTGTAGTACGCATCGTAGTATCCGGCGCTCAGCACGTAGCTGCCAAGCAGGATGCGTCGCGTGACTTCAGCGCCGAAGCCGCCGCTGCGTGTGTGCTCGTACATCTCGCGGAGACCAGGACCGGGCAGTCGCAGTCCGTACCGCACGCCGTCGAAGCGCGCGAGGTTGCTGGACGCTTCCGCCGGCGCGACGATGTAATAGACCGGGATCGCAAGGTCGGTGTGGGGGAGCGACACGTCGCGGATCTCGGCGCCGAGCGACCGAAGCGTGTCCGCGGCACGATCAGTGAGTGCGCGAATCTGCGGATCGAGGGACGCGGGGAAGTATTCGCGCGGACGTCCAATCACGAGTCCGGCAAGCGGAGTCGCACTGTGCGCAGTCGCACTGTGCGGAGCGTTCGCACCGGCGGCGTAGTCGGCAACCGCAACCGGCAACGATGTCGCATCGAACGGGTCACGTCCGGCAATGACCTCGAGCGCCAGCGCAGCGTCGTCCACGCTCCGTCCGAAGACACCGATCTGCTCGAGCGACGATGCGTACGCGACAAGCCCGTGGCGACTCACGCGTCCGTATGTGGGTTTGACGCCAACCACTCCGCAGAACGCCGCCGGCTGCCGCACCGAGCCACCGGTTTCGGAACCGAGTGCAATGCGTACGACGCCTGATGCTACCGCGACGGCGGAGCCCCCAGAGGAGCCGCCGGGCACGCGTGATTCGTCGTGTGGATTGCGCGACGCACCGAATGCGCTGTTCTCCGTGGACGAACCCATCGCGAACTCGTCCATATTTGTCTTCCCAACAACGATCGCACCAGCCTCGCGGAGTCGCTGAACCGCCGTGGCTTCGTACGGACTGACGTAGTCGGAAAGGATGCGGGAGGCACAAGTGGTGGGCAGATGCAACGTCGCGATGTTGTCCTTGAGGGCGACCGGCACGCCGAACAACGCCGAACGCGAACGTTCGCGCGTGTGCGCACTGACATGCCTATCGTTTCGCTGGTCGTGCAAGGCTCGCGCAGCCGCGCGCGCCGCGTCGGCGTCGACAGAGATGAATGAGTTCAGCCCATCCGCTCCACTGCGGACGATCGACATGCGTGTCAACGACTCGTCAACGACGTGCACCGGATCGAGCGAGCCGCGGCGCGCCAATTCCGCAGCCTCGCGCGCCGAGTGCGCCAGTGCGCCCGATGGCGTCGTCGTCGCCGTGTGCTCGCTCATTCCGCGTCATCCTCGGTCACGCTCGCGGCTGCGTCACCGTGCGTGGCGAGTCGCGGCACGAGAAAGAATCCGTCGCGGAATTCCGGCGCGAAGTCGGCGCGCGCGCGCGACAGAGGCACAGAGGCGCTGCCGTCGGGGCGCAACCACATGCCTGGCGAGAGTGACTCGACGGCTGCTCCAGTCACGTCGACACTTTGCAGCACGTCCATGTGTGCGAGAATGCCGTTGAGCTCCTCGACGAGTGCGGGAATGCGGGCGTCTTCGAGGGCGAGACGAGCGAGCAGCGCGATGTTGCGTACATCGTGTTCGGTGACTGACATCTACTCCCACCCGCGTTCGAGTTTGGCCTGCGCCACGACGAGCGTCTTGCGTCCCACTGCCTCATCATCGAAGTCAATGCGCACCTTTGCGTCGCGACCGGAGCCGGTGAGTTCGGCGATCGTACCGCTACCGAATTTTCCGTGGCGCACGCGTTCGCCGATGGTAAACGACGGCGCATCCTGCGATTCGTCCTCGGGCTCGATCGGTGCCGGTCGCCCCGTGCCGGCGCGTGCGGGCGTGCCCGTGGCCCATTTGTTGGGCGCCTTGCCGAACGGGGTTTCGCTACCACGGGAGGCTGCGCTGCCGTACGGACCGACGGCCCGTTTTGCTCCGCTTCCGCCGCTGCTGCCAACGCCCGTACCAGTGCCGTCGCTGCTGCGTCCCCAGGCGTCGTCTCCACCCGGCCGCCCCGCCCCGCCGTACGCGCGCCGTCCTTCGGTACGGGCGCGCATGCTCTGCTGGCGTTCGGCGAGCGCCGGCGGGATGGCGCGCAAGAAACGCGATGGCATCGAGACCATCAGTTCACCGTTACGACGACGCTGTTCGGCGCAGGTGAGATACAGCTTCTTCTCGGCGCGCGTGATGCCGACGTAGAACAAGCGTCGTTCTTCCTCGAGCTGCTTCGGATCTTCCGCGGCTCGCGCGAGCGGAAACAGCCCGTCTTCCAGCCCCGAGACGAACACCAGCGGAAACTCGAGTCCCTTGGCGTTGTGCATCGTCATCATGGTGACCGCATCGGCGTCCGGATCGAGGCGATCGATACCGGCGACGAGTGTGGCCTTCTGCAGGAAGTGGTCGAGCGGCGTGAGCCCCACTTCGCCACCATCGTCGGCAACCACTTCGGCGGCGCCCGCGATGAGTTCACGCACATTCTCGATGCGCTCAGCGCCCTCCGGCCCTTCTGCCCGCAGATGATCCGTGTAGCGAATGGCTTCGACGACACTGCGCAACAGTTCGTCCACCGCCGCATCCACGGCTTGCCCGCGCAGTCGCCGAATCAGTGTCGTGAATTCCTCGAGACCGGCGCGCGGCACGGGTCGCATCGCCGCCAGGACGTCGAGCCGGGCCGCCGCTTCAAGCAACGAGAGTCCTTCGATGGCCGCGCGTTCGGTGAGCGTCGCGATCGTCACGTCTCCCAAGCCACGCTTCGGCACATTCACCGCCCGTCGGAACGCTTCGTCGTCGGCAGGATTGGCCACCAGCTTGAGATACGCCATGAGATCGCGAATCTCGCGCCGATCATAGAAACGCACGGCACCGACTAGGCGATACGGAATGCCGCGACGACGGAATGAGTCTTCGACGGCGCGACTCTGTGCGTTGGTGCGATAGAGCACGGCGCAATCGCGTCGGGCCCAATCGCCACGCGCGGTGCGATCGAGGATGATTTCGGCAATGAAGTCAGCCTCGTCGCGCTCATCCAGCGTCTGCATGAGCGTGACGGGTTCACCCGCCGGTCGCGTGGCGCGCAGTGTCTTGCCGCGACGCTCGGTGTTTTCGGCGATCACCGCGTTGGCGAGCGACAGAATGTTCGGCGTGGAGCGATAGTTGTCTTCGAGGCGCACGATCTTCGCGCCCGGAAAATCGCGCTCGAAGTCGAGAATGTTGCGGATGTCGGCCCCACGCCAGCCATAGATCGACTGGTCGTCGTCGCCCACCACCATCACGTTGCGGTAGCCGCCGCCCATCAGCGAAACGAACTTGTACTGTGCCGCGTTGGTGTCCTGATACTCGTCGACCAGCAGATAGCGAAAGCGGCGCTGATAGTGCGCGCGCAGGCTCTCGTCGCGCTGCAGTGCGCGCACCGGCAGCACGAGCAGATCATCAAACGTGACCGCGTTGGCGCGTTCGAGCGCCGTCTCGAGATCGGCGTAGACGCCCGCCACCGCTTTCGAGAAGACGTCGTATGCGCTCGCCGCATACTCGGTGGACGAGACGAGGGCGTTCTTGGCATCGGAGATCGCGCCGAGGAGTGCCTTGGGGGCGAACTGCGACGGACTGATGCCGCGACGCTCCATGACGCGCTTGAGCGCGGCGAGCGTATCGTCTTCGTCGTAGATGGTGAAATTGGCTTCGCGTCCGACGATCGGTGCAACCCCGCGCAGCATGCGTGCACCGAGCGCGTGAAACGTCCCGCACCACATGCCTTTGGGTGCGTGCCCCAGCAGCCTGGCGATCCGCTCGCGCATCTCACCAGCGGCCTTGTTGGTGAAAGTCACTGCGAGGATCTCGTGCGGTGCTACGTTGCGCGCGCCGATCAGTCGCGCGATGCGTGTGGTCAATACGCGGGTCTTCCCCGATCCGGCGCCCGCGAGCACCAGCATCGGCCCATCATCGTGGTCCACGGCGTCGCGCTGCGACGGATTCAGGCCGCGCGTGATGGCCGCGAGATCCAGCGTTGGTGGCGCGGGTGCCTCGAACAGTGATCCGGTCCAGCCCGTCGTTGTCATCCGTGCAAGATAACGTCGAAGGCGGCGCCGCGACCCTCGTCCGCGAGCAGCAGTTTTCCGCCGTGATTCTCCTCGACGATACGCCGCGCCAGCGAGAGGCCGATGCCCCAGCCACGCTCCTTGCTGCTGAAACCGGCGTCGAAAATGCGCTTGCGCAGAGCGCGCGGCACACCGGGGCCGTCGTCGGCGACTCGAATGCGCACACCGCCTTCCGGCAGTTGCGACGCGGACACGACAATCGCACCATCCCGTCCGCCGAGCGCGTCGATGGCATTCTTGATGAGGACCTCGAGCACCCATTCGAGCAGGACGCCGTCGCCGTGGGTGACCAAGGCTCCTTGTGGATGCTCGGCGATGATCGTGACGCGGCGAGCGAGGGTTGGTACGCGTGCGGCGAAGTAGCTGACAAGGCGGTCGACGAGTGCCGTGCAATCCACGACCTCGGTGCGTGGCGGCCGACCGATACGCTCAAATCGGTGCGAGACGCGCTCGAGCCGCAACAGGTCCTGCTCCATGGCTTGTACTGCTCGGGTTGCGGTGGGCCCGGCGGCCTCATCGCGCATGAGCTCGAGCCAACCGGAGATCGCGGAGAGCGGTGTGCCGAGTTGATGGGCCGCCTCGCGCGCCATGCCCGCCCACACCTTTTCCCGTTCGGCCCGCCCGCGTTCGACGAGTGCGTAGAGTCCGAAGATCAGCAGCAGACCGATACCCGCCGCTTGCAGCAGCGGAATCACGCGCAGCCCCTGCACGATAGGGCTGTCGCCGTAGTGTACGCCGCCGATCGCCGGCTCGACGATCGGCTTGTTGCGGGCGTCCAGCTCGCGCAGGTACGCCTGCATGCGTGGGCTATCGAAGGGTGCGTCGAAGGGGAGATTGGCAGCATCCGATACGCGCCCTTCCGCATCGGTGAGCACCAGTGGCAACCCCGATTCTCGCATCTGCGCCGCCAGTTCGAAGAGAAGCGCAGAGCGATCCGCTTCGACGGCGCTGGTATCGAGCAGCGCGCGGTAGACGCGTGAGTAAATGCGCGCCTGCGCTGCGGCGGCGGTACGCAGCTGCGTGACGACGTGTTGCGTGTACCCCACGTACCACGCGAGCAGCGCCAACACGCCGAGAACGACAACCACCACCGGCCAGCGTCGTCGGCGCATTGCTGGTGGTTAGCGCGAAATGGTCAGCACGCGGCGCGACGGATCACGGATGCATCAAAGCGACGTCCGCCCGACGTACGGCTGGAGCGCTTCGGGGAGCAGCACGGAACCGTCCGACTGCTGATAGTGCTCCAGCAGGCAGGCAATGACCCGCGAGAATGCCAGCGCCGAGCCATTGAGCGTGTGTACAAAGCGTGGTTTCTCGCCGGCGGCGGCGCGATAGCGAATGTTCGCGCGACGCGCTTGAAAATCGGTGAAGATGCTGCAGCTCGACACCTCGAGCCACTTGCCGACACTCGGCGCGAACACCTCGAGATCGTACGTCTTCGCACTCCCGAAACCGGTGTCACCGGCAGCCAGCAGCACGACGCGATATGGCAGTCCGAGGCGCTGCAGAATGACTTCGGCGTGACCGGTGAGCGTCTCAAGTTCCTGCAGTGATGTTTCCGGCGTGACGTAGCGAACCAGTTCCACCTTGTCGAATTCGTGCACGCGCAGGAGGCCACGCGTATCCTTGCCGGCCGACCCAGCTTCGCGACGAAAGCACGCGCTGAACGCGCAGAATCCCTTCGGCAACTGTGACGCGTCGAGAATTTCGTCGCGATAGAGATTCGTCACCGGCACTTCGGCGGTCGGAATGAGGAACAGGTCCTCGTCGCGCAGCGCGTACATGTCGTCGGCGAACTTCGGCAGCTGCGTCGTGCCGATCATGCTCGCGCGATTGACCACCAGCGGCACCCAGCACTCTTCGTAGCCGTGCTCGTTGGTGTGTACATCGAGCATCAGGTTCATCAGCGCCCGCACCAGTCGCGCGCCGCCGCCGCGATAGACGATGAACCCCGAGCCACTGATCTTGGCGCCACGCGCAAGATCCAGAATGCCGCGCGCTTCGCCGATTTCCCAGTGCGGCTTGAGCGTCGCGCCGTCCGCGCGCGGCGTGCCCCACGTGCGCAGGACGCGATTCTGTTCTTCGCCACCCGCGGGGACTTCGTCGAGCGTGATGTTGGGCAGCTCCAGGAGCATCTGCTGCACGGCCGCTTCCGCTGCGTTGCGACGCGCTTCGAGTGCCGCGATCACCTCACCGATTGCGCGACCTTCCGCGATCAGCGCTGCCGCGTCTTCGCCAGCCTTGCGGCTTTGCGCGACCTCCTGCGAGACCTTGTTGCGCCGTGCCTGCTGGCTCTCCAACTCCGTGATGGCAGCGCGACGATCGCTCTCGAGCGTCTCCGCATGATTCAGCATCGGCGCCAGCTCATCGTACTTGCCACGACGACGCATTCCCTCGCGCAATCGATCCAGCTGGTCCCGCAACAGACGAATATCGTGCATCGAGCGATCAGTCCTTCGGAAGGCCTTCCGTGAGCGAGCGATAACCACAGTTCCGATTCACCAGCGAGCGCATCACCATCCGACGCTCGTTCACGAACACGCTGTCCACGGTGATCTTGGCGTAGAAGAATTCACCGAAATTGCAACCGGAGTCGCGCAATTCGAGCGTGAACGTTTCTCCGACGGAGATCGTGGCGGCGCTGTCCGCCTGGTACCCATTGAGCGGGGCTCGGGCAAGCGACGCGAACGGCGTCGTCATGCGCTGCAGTCCGATCGTAGGCGCGCCGGCCGGTGGCAAGGGCACAAGATACCTGGCCGGCAACAGTCGCACCTTGCCATCGGTGGTCAGATCGAAGGCAATGTCGAAGTTGAGCGTGCCATTGGAGAGGACCTGCGGTCGTACCAGCGACTCGGTGGTGTACTGATACGCCGCCGGCAAGGACGACGACGAGCCGGTCATCGCGTACACGCTGTAGGAGCGCAGTACGTTGTCGACCGAGGCCGGACTGGTGAGACCGTTGCCGCCGCCGCAGCGGGCCAGCAGCGCGGCCGAAGACATCACGACCGCAAATGACATCGCGCGCCGCGAGAAGCGACGCGCGTTGGATTGACGAGACAACAGAGTAGTCCCCATGGCAGAAGCGAGGGTGGAGGTTACCGCCCAACTCAAGTCGGGGCAAGCGGTTCCATCGCTTGACTTCACCCCAGACCGCGCACAGCGTTCCCACATGCCAACCATTCGTGATCTTGTCAGTGCGCTGCGACGCCGCGACGGCGTTGATGCGGTCATCGTCCTCGGCCGAGATGGCCTGCTGATCGATGGTGCCGCCGAAGACACGCTGGATCCTGAAGGGCTTGCCGCCCATGTGCCACCGATGGTGATGGCTGCCATGGAGTTGAGTGCAGCGTCCGGTCGTGGCGAGTTCGGTTTGCTGGTGTTGGAGTACGGCGCCGGCACAGCCATCGTGACCGCCGCCTCGCCCGATGCTCTCCTGCTTGTGCTCCTGCGTCCGGCGGCGAATCTGTCCTCGCTGCTGTACGACCTGCGACGCCATCGCGCGCAGATCGCGGCCATCGTCTGACGCCGCCGCAGAGCGGGCGTGATGTGGCCTTGGCGACCGCACCCGTCAGGTATCGCGTGCTGGTGGTGGACGATGAGCCGCACATCAGCCTGATCATCCGCACGCGGCTCGAGCAGGGGCCGTTCGACGTCATGCTCGCCGACAATGGTCCCGAGGCGTTGGCGCTCCTCGACGCGCATCCGGACACCTGTCTCGTGCTGCTCGACCTCATGCTTCCCGGTATGAGCGGCATTGATATTTTGCGTGCGATGAGGGCCGATATGCGCTGGCAATCACTGCCGTGCCTCGTGCTGACCGCGGCGGGTCAGGATGCACAGTTCCGCGATGCCACAGCGCTGGGTGTTACCGAAGTGATGACCAAGCCGTTCAGTCCTCGTCGACTCTACGATCGCGTCGTGGCCGTCACCGGTGCGCCGCCGACTGTTGCGGCGGTGACGACGACGCCACGCGCGACGTGACCGACACCTGGCACGCCTCATTTTCGCCCTGATTTCTTCCTGATCTCTGCATGATTCTCTGGAACGTGGTGCTCGCGGGCGGTGTCGGGTCTCGCTTCTGGCCGCTTTCGACGCCTGAGCGACCGAAGCAGTTGTTGCCGCTGATCAGCGAGGCGCCGATGTTGCGCGACACGCTGAATCGCATGACGCCACTGGCGCCGCCGGAGCGCACGCTCGTGCTCACGAACGCGTCGTTGCGTGATGCCATTCTCGCGCTCGAGCCGTCGCTGCCACCGGAAAATGTGATCGCCGAGCCGCGACCGGCAGGTACGTGTGCGGCACTCGCATGGGCCGCGCGCACCATTCAAGCCCGCTCAGGTCCCGAGGCGGTCATGGTGTGCGTGCACGCCGACTGGGCGATCAGCGATGTCGAGCAGTTTCAACGCACCCTGCTCGATGCGGCGACGATTGCGCACGATGAGCGGGCGCTGGTGACGGTGGGCATCGTGCCCTCACGACCGGATCCCGGCTTTGGATACATCCAGCCCGGCGAGCGTTTGCGCGAGGTGAACGGTCCGGGCGGCGACGCCGATCAGGTGCGGCGCGTGGCGCGTTTCGTGGAAAAGCCTGATCGCGAGCGTGCAGAGACGATGGTACGGGACGGCTATCTCTGGAACTCCGGCATCTTTGCGTGGCGTGTGGGCGATTTGCTCGATGAGATTCGTGCGCTGACGCCCGAGGTGCAGCCGTCGCTCGATGCGGCGGGCGACAACCTCGCGGCATTCTTCGCGCAGGTACAATCGATCGCGATTGACGTTGGCGTGCTGGAACGTTCGCAGCGGGTGCTGGTGCTGCCCGGCCGATTCGGCTGGGATGATGTGGGCACGTGGGCCGCACTCCATCGCGTGCGCGCGCACGATGCGGCGGACAATGCGGTGAGCGGACCGTCGTTCCTGCTGCAGGCGTCGGGGAATGTGGTACACGCGCAGGACACGGCGGTGGTGCTGTATGGCGTGGAGGATATGGTTGTGGTGGCGCGCGATGGACTCGTGCTGGTGACGACGCGTGAGAAGGCAGCCGATCTCAAGACACTGCTGGACGCCTTGCCGGCGAATCTCCGCGGTCCGACATGATCATTCTCTACGACGATCAACGCGCGCGGCGGTTCGAACCGTTCGCCACGACCAGGCCGCTCGGCGAGATGCGCGCTGGCGCACTGCTCGTGCGTGAGCGCTGGACGCACGCGTTAGGTCAGGCGGCGGGCGCGTTTGTCAGCGGTGAACACCACCGCACATTCAGCGAGTTCGATGCGCCGCCGTTCGCGGACACGGAGCAGCGCAGGGCATCAGCTGCTGACGCGACTGCTGTTGCGCTCGCACCTGGAGCGATTCTCGTCAACACGCGAGCGCTGCCGACGCTTCGCCCATCGCAGCCCCCGATCCCGTCGTCGACCCCGAACGGCGCCGACGACACCACGATCGATGTGTGGACGGTGGGCGGTCGTGTTGCTGCCGTGCGGCTCGCGTCTGCGCTCGATGCGCAAACATCGCGCGACCTCGTGGATGGATCACTCTCACTCGACGAGTTTTGCGGGCGGCGGGCTGCATCGTCGCTGACGGTGCGCGCGCTTGACGGCGTGTGGCTCGACGAGGTGTGGGACATCATCACACATCTGCCTGCGCTGTTGACCAGCGATATTCCCGCACTCGCGTCGCACCACGATTGCGTTGCGCTCGACGACGCTGGCGCGAGTGGACGAGGACCGGTGATCATCGGAGGCCATCCCGTCTGGCTCGAGGCAGGGGCGACGGTGGAACCCTTTGCGGTCTTCGACACAACCCTTGGGCCGGTGCTGCTGCGACGTGGCGCGAGTGTGCAGGCATTCACGCGCGTCATCGGTCCGAGCTACATCGGCTGCGACTCCACCGTCATGGCTGATCGCATCTCCGGTTCGTCCATCGGCGACACCTGTCGCGTGCACGGTGAACTCTCGGCGACGGTGTTCATCGGGCACGCCAACAAGGGGCATGATGGATTCGTCGGTCACTCCATCATCGGACGTTGGGTCAATCTCGGCGCGAGTACCGTCACGAGTAATCTCAAGAACACGTACGGCACGGTCGCACTGTGGACGCCGGACGGTATTCGCGACACCGGTCTGCAGTTCCTCGGGACCTTGTTTGGTGATCACGCCAAGACCGGCATCGGCTTGCGACTCACGACTGGCTGCGTGCTGGGCGCCGGAGCAAACGTGATGGATGCCATGCCGCCAAAATTCGTCGTCCCGTTCGCGTGGGGAGCGCGAGCGCCGTACGAGCGATTCGCGTTGTCGAAGTTTCTTGAGACGGCGGAGCGTATGATGGCGCGCCGCAACGTGACGCTCACGGCGGCGCAGCGCGAGCATCTGGCCAGGATCCACGCGCGCGCGACGACGACATGATTCGCGTGACGGTGCTTGGCAGTGGCAGTCGCGGTAACTCGTTTCTGGTGGACGGGACGGAAGGTTCGGTGCTGATCGACGCGGGCTTCTCGGCGCGCACCCTCATGAAGCGACTGTCCGCCGTCGGGAGACGCCCGGAGCAGATCTCTTCCCTGCTGCTCACGCACGAGCACGGGGACCACGCCAGCGGCGCGATGGCTTCCTGCGCACGATGGGGATGGCCCGTGTATGCCACGGCCGGCACGATTGCGGCGCTCACGGAATCGAGCGACGGGTGTCCCGCGCAGGCGACGACATTGCCAGTGGGGGTCTCCTCTGCGTTGGACGGGTTCGAGGTGGACGTGACGCGCGTGCCGCACGATGCCCGCGAATGCGCGGCGATGGTGTTGACCGATCAGCGAAGTGGTGCGCGACTCGGAATCGCAGTCGACCTCGGACACATTCCGGACGCGCTCCCCGCAGCCTTCTCGCGTCTCGACCTGCTGGTGCTCGAGTCCAACCATGATGAGCGTATGTTGGCGGACGGCCCATATCCCTGGCCGCTCAAACAGCGGGTGGGCGGACAGCTCGGGCACCTCTCCAACGGCGCGGCGGCGGCGTTCGCTGCGGGGTGTGCACACCGCGGGCTGCGAGGCATCGTGCTGGCACATTTGAGCGAGACGAACAACACCCCGGCACACGCCCTCACGCGAACACGGGACGCGATGCGACGCGCGGGTTGGCGCGCGAACGCGCTCTGGGCCGCGCACCAATCAGCGCTGTGCGGACCAATCGGTCCCGATGGACTGAGCGGGGTGTCCGAGCCGGTACAGCTGACACTCGGGTTTTAGGCACGCAAGCCAAAAGGGCGAGCGCAGGCCAGATCGCCGCTGTCGTCCAACACGAACGGAGGCACTTCCGTATTCTTTCGGTTTCGCGGGAGTACGACACCGCGATATTCTACTGCTTGCCGTCGCTCGGCCCGCAGCACGCGTGCCTCTGGATCCCGCTCCAGCACTCGCAATGACCGACATCGTTACACCTACTCCATCGCTGCGCGACTCATGGCGCCGCGATCTGCCGGCGTCGCTGGTCCTCGTCGTCATCGCGCTTCCGCTCTGTCTCGGAATCGCGCTCGCATCGGGGGCGCCGCTGTCCGCCGGCATCGTGTCTGGCGTCTTGGGCGGGATCGCCGTCGGACTCCTCTCCAATTCACAGCTGATGGTCACCGGCCCCGCGGCCGGACTGACCGTGATCGTTGCGACCGGCATCGGCACGCTCGGCTCGTTCAACGCACTGCTGACCGCCGTGCTCATCGCCGGGCTGCTGCAACTGGTCTTCAGCGTGCTTCGGGTCGGTGTCGTGGGCTACTACATCCCGAGCTCATTGACCAAGGGAATCCTGGCCTCGATCGGCATCGTGCTGATCCTCAAGCAGCTGCCGCACGCCGTCGGCTACGACGCCGACTTTGTTGGCGACGAAGCGTTCCAGCAGAGCAACGCACAGAACACCTTTTCTGCCCTGTTCGACACGCTGCAGAATGTGCGTCCGGGAGCGGTGATCGTTGCCCTCGTCTCGCTCGCCCTGCTGGTGCTGCTCGATCGTCCGGCGCTCCGGCGCGTCCGTCTGCTGCCCGCGCCGCTCATCGTCGTGGCAGTCGGTGTGATCTTCAACGCAATCTTTGTCGCCTTCGCGCCGACGTTGGCCATTCAGGCACCACAACTCGTGCAGTTGCCCGGGATCGACGGTGCGCGCGGGTTGGCCGGATTCTTCATCCGTCCCGACTGGCTTGCGTTCGCGTCGATCGACGCCTGGCGGCTCGGGGCGACGATTGCCGTCGTGGCCAGCGTGGAGACGCTGATCAGTCTTGAAGCGACGGACAAGATCGACCAGTTCAAGCGCTACTCCGACACCAACCGCGAGCTGTTGGCGCAGGGGATCGGCAACACGTTGGCGGGGTTGATCGGAGGGCTGCCGATGACCGGTGTCATCGTGCGAAGTGCGGCGAACATCGACGCCGGTGCACGCACGCGATGGTCCGCGGTGCTGCATGGCGTCCTGTTGCTCGTCTTCGTGCTGGCCATCCCGTCAGTGCTCAATCGCATTCCACTGGCGAGCATCGCAGCGCTGCTCATCTACACCGGCTACAAGCTGGCCACGCCGGCGCTCTTCCGGACGACATGGAGCCTGGGGAAGACACAGTTTCTGCCGTTTGCCTTGACCATCATTGCGGTCGTGATGACCAATCTGCTGGTCGGAATCGCGGTCGGTGTTGCCGCGGCACTGATCATCATTCTCGGCCAGTCACTTGGGCAGCCGGCGCTCAAGGTCGTCAGCCCCAAGGGCGCAGTGCTCACGCGGTTCCAGCTTCCTGATCAGGCCACCTTTCTTGCCCGGGCGAACATCGAGCGTACGCTGAGTGCACTCCCCGACGGGTGCCGCGTCGAGATCGACGGAACGAAGACGACGCGCTTCGACTACGATGTGCTGGAACGGCTGCACGACTTCAGCGCCACGGCGCAACTCCGGAACATTGATTATCGGCTCGTGGGTATTCCCGCGGCGCCCACGACCCCGACTCATCACGCCTGAGACCAATGCGCTACTACCACGAGCTCTTCGAGAACAACCGCAAGTGGGCGGAAGGCATTCGCCAGGCTGACCCGACCTACTTCGAGCGTCGTGCGGCCAGCCAGGAACCACATTTCCTCTTCATCGGCTGCTGCGACTCTCGCGTCCCGACGGAACTACTGACGGCGGCCAAACCCGGCGAGATCTTCACGCATCGCAACATCGCCAATCAGGTGCATCCGAGCGATCTGAACTTGCTGTCCGTGCTCGAGTACGCGGTCGAATTCCTCGATGTGAATCACGTCATTGTGTGCGGTCACTACAACTGCGGTGGCGTGAAGGGCGCCATGGGGCCCGCTGGTCACGGCGTCGTCGACCACTGGCTGCACGTCTTGCGCGACGTGAACCGCTGGCACGAGGAGGAGCTGTCCCGACTCGAGCCGGATGCCCGCTTCCGCCGTCTCGTGGAGCTGAATGTCATCGAGCAGGTGTTCCAGCTGACCCGCACGCCGATCGTGCAGCGCGCGTGGGCGCGTGGTCGTCGGCCAATCCTCAGTGGACTCGTCTACGACCTGAACGACGGTCTGTTGCGCGAGATGGTTGCGGGAATTGATGGCGAGGACAAGGCGCGCGAGTTGCGCGAGCAGGTCACGGGGCCGTCATCTGCCGAAAAGCCGCTTGCGGGGGTGTCGTAAGGACTGCCCGAGCGCGGGCCGACCAACGCGCGCGTGATGGTTGGTGATGGCACGACAGGATCAGTCGGTGACCGATACGACGACGGGCGCCTTTGCAGGCGCCCGTCGTTTTTGCAGCAGAGGAGGCGAAGTCGAACGGCTTAGTACATGCCGCCCATGCCGCCGCCGCCGCCATGGCCGCCGCCAGCAGGCTCCGACTTCTCCTTCTTCTCGACGATCAACGCTTCGGTCGTCAGGAGGAGGCCCGCGATCGAGGCGGCGTTCTGCAGCGCCGTGCGGGTCACCTTTGTCGGATCGATAACGCCGGCCTGCACGAGATCTTCGTACACGTCGGTCAGAGCGTTGTAGCCGAAGCTCGTCTCCTTGGCCGTGCGGATCTTCTCGATGACGATCGAGCCCTCTCCACCAGCGTTCTGCACGATCATGCGAAGCGGCTCTTCGATCGCGCGACGGATGATGTCGACGCCGATCTGTTCGTCACGCTCGGAGACCTTCACGTCCTTGAGCACATGCTGCGCGCGCACGAGTGCGACGCCGCCGCCCGGGACGATGCCCTCTTCGACCGCGGCACGCGTGGCGTGCAGCGCATCTTCAACGCGGGCCTTCTTCTCCTTCATTTCAGCTTCGGTCGCGGCGCCGACGTTGATGACGGCCACGCCACCAGCGAGCTTCGCGAGACGCTCCTGCAGCTTCTCACGATCGTAATCCGACGTGCTCTTGTCGATCGCCGAACGGATTTCCTTCACGCGGCCTTCGATGTCCTTCGACTCGCCGGCGCCGTCGATGATCGTCGTGTTGTCCTTGTCGATCACGATGCGCTTGGCCGAGCCCAAGTCGGTGAGGACGGCGTTCTCGAGCTTGAAGCCGACTTCGTCGGAGATCACCTGGCCCTTCGTCAGCGTCGCGATGTCCTGCAACATCGCCTTGCGACGATCGCCGAAGCCAGGCGCCTTGACGGCGCAGACGCGCAGCGTGCCACGGAGCTTGTTGACGACGAGCGTGGCGAGGGCCTCGCCTTCGACGTCTTCCGCGATGATGAGGAGAGGCTTGGACAGCTGCGCCACCTTCTCGAGCACCGGGAGGAGGTCCTTCATGGCGCCGATCTTCTTGTCGTGGATGAGGATCATCGCGTTCTCGAGCACGACTTCCATCTTCTCCGGATCCGTCACGAAGTACGGGGAGAGATAGCCGCGATCGAACTGCATGCCGTCCACCGTCTCCAACGTCGTCTCGAGACCCTTGGCCTCTTCAACGGTGATGACGCCATCCTTGCCGACCTTCTCCATCGCTTCCGCGATGAGATTGCCGATTTCCATGTCGTTGTTGGCCGAAATGCTGCCAACCTGCGCGATCTCCTTCTTGCCGCTCGTCGGAACGGAGATGCGCTTCAGCTCTTCGACGATACCCGCGACGGCCTTGTCGATGCCGCGCTTGAGCGCCATCGGGTTGGAACCGGCGGTGACGTTCTTGAGGCCTTCACGGAAGATCGCCTGGGCAAGGACCGTTGCGGTCGTGGTGCCGTCGCCCGCGAGATCCGACGTCTTGGTCGCAACTTCCTTCACCATCTGCGCGCCCATGTTCTCGATCGGATCCGACAACTCGATTTCCTTCGCGACCGTCACGCCGTCCTTGGTGACCGTCGGTGCGCCGAACTTCTTGTCGATGACGACATTGCGACCCTTGGGGCCGAGCGTGACCTTCACCGCTTCGGCCAGCTGGTCGACGCCGCGCTTGAGGGCGGCGCGCGCTTCTACGTTGAAATGCAGTTCTTTGGCTGCCATGGTTGCTCTCTACGGTTAGTGGTGCGACTGAGAAACGTCTTAGGCGATGACCGCGAGCACATCAGACTCGCGCAGGATGAGCAGCTGCTCACCTTCGATCGTGACTTCGGTGCCGCTGTACTTTCCGTACAGGATCTTATCGCCGACCTTCACGTCCATCGGCACGCGCGTTTCCTTCTCGAAACGGCCCGGTCCAACGGCAACGACAGAACCCTGTTGCGGCTTTTCCTTGGCGGTATCGGGGATGTACAGCCCACCGCGCATCTGCTCCGTCTCTTCGAGCGGCTTGACGACAACGCGGTCGGCGAGCGGCGAAACCTTCGCGGCACTCTGGGTGGCCATGATTGCTGGTCTCCTGCTTATGTGTCAGGGGATCGAACGGAACGAAGCTCGATGTTAGCACTCACCGGTACCGAGTGCTAACAATTGTAAGCTACATGTCCGCGACCCCCTCGTCAAGCGACGAGGCCAGCTGTGTTTCATCGCGTAAGTTCATCAGTACGAATGAGTTACAAAGCATTTGTCTGCCGATTCGACCGGCCGTGCGCCACTCTGACGCGCCCTACTGCCACTGCGGCAGAATCCTTCGCAGTTCCGCTCCACTCCGCACTGGATACGAAAAACTGAACACTGCGCACAGCGAAAAGCGGGGTTCGCGGCGCCGCACCGGCCTGGGCTTTGCCCTGTGTCGAGTCTTCAGTTCCAAGTGATCGGTGACAGTGGAGCGCGCACTGCTATTCCGTGAGGATCTCGTGGGCCATGCGCAGCCCCTGCAGCGTCAGAAACGGCTCCACGCGATCGAACTGCTGACAATACGGCTGCAAGACCTCGGCGAGGCCGCCGGTCGCGACGACCAACGGTACGCCCTCGTTTGGCCACTCCGCTTTGATACGGCGTACGACGCCGTCAATGGCCTCCGCCGCGCCGAACAGCACTCCGGCGCGAATGCATTCCTCGGTACGCTTGCCGATGACCTGCTTCGGCGGCACGAGCTCCGTCGCCGGCAGCTTCGACGTGCGGCGCGCCAAGGTGTCCGCGGACGTGCGCACACCGGGCATGATCACGCCACCGAGGAACACACCGTCGGCGGTGATGCAATCGAACGTCGTGGCCGTGCCAAGGTCCACGCAGATCGTATCGCGACGATAGAGACGGCTTGCGGCGAGGGTGTTGATCAGGCGATCGGCACCGACACTCAGCGGCTCCTCCACGTCGAGGCGGATTGGCAACGGCGCCCGTGCATCCACGAGCGTTGGCGTGGTGTTCAGATAGAGCACGCAGGCGCGGAACAGCGGATCCGTAATGGGAGGGACGACCGATCCGATCGCGGCCGCCTTCACACGTTCGTGCGGCACGCCGGCGGTGGCCAGCAGATTGCGCAATAACACTCCGAATTCATCGGACGTGCGCGCGACGTCCGTCATGATGCGCCAGTGCGCGACGAGCAGACCGCCGTTGAACAGGCCGATGGTGGTCTCCGTATTCCCCACATCAAAGACGATCAGCATGCAAGCTCCCGCGATTATGAACTGAAGACGAGCGACCCCGCGCGCACGGCGGACACCACTCCGTCAGACTCCACCATCAGCGCACCGTCGGTGCTGATGCCCTGCACGACACCATGCGTCGGCGATGTGATGCGACGCCCCGCGGAGAGATCGCGCAGCCTCCACTCGTCGAGCTCCGGCTCGTTGAGCGCACCGGTGCGACGCGCGGCCTCGCGTATCGGCGGAATCGTGGCCTGCAACAACTCCGATCGCGACACGTCGTCGCGCACGCTGGCGGCCGGCGAAAACTCGCTCGGTGCACGCATGTTTACTCCCACGCCGATCGCCACCCAGTCCACCAGCGACTCGCGCCACCGCGCTTCGATCAGCACGCCGGCCAGCTTGCCGTCGCCGACGAACAAGTCGTTGGGCCACTTGAGTCGAATCGGGTGCGAAACAAACGGATCGAGCGCGTTCGCGAGCGCCATGCCGATACGCAACGCGAGCACGCCGAGCATCTCGCTGTCCTCAGGACGTTCGACCAGCGTCATCCACAGACCGCTGTTGCTTGCCGACGACCAACGGCGACCCGCGCGCCCACGTCCCTGTCGCTGTACATCGGCCACGATCAACGTTCCGGCCGGTGCGCCCGCCAGTGCCGCTGCGTGCGCATCGTCCATGGTCGACTCGGTTTCTGCGCGATGGACGAACGATGCAAGACCAAGCGCTGTCGCGGTGGGCAGCAACTCGGACACGTTACCGACGCGCGACGATGGTGCCCACCACGGCCGCCGCCAGGAGCACGCGATACAGCGCAAACACACCAAAGCTGTGGCGACTGATGAAGCGCAACAGCACGGTGATCGCCAGCCAGCTGCTGATGAAGGCGGCGAAGACACCGGCCAGCAACGGCGTCGAGAATCCCTCGACGCGAATCGCTTCCGGCATCTTGACCGCCACCGCCGCGAACGTGATCGGCATGCTCATGAGAAAGCTGAAGCGCGCCGCGCTCGGACGATCGAGATTGAGCGCGCGACCAGCCGTGATCGTTGAACCCGAACGCGACACGCCCGGAATCAGCGCGCACACCTGCGCGAGCCCGATGAGCACTGCATCACGCAGGGTCATCTCTTCGATGGAACGCACGCGTGCGGCCCAGCGATCCACCGACCAGAGCAGCACCCCCATGATCGACAGCGTGCACGCGATGAGCAGCGGTGAGCGGAACGTGGTCTCGGCGTAGTCGTTCAGCAGCTTGCCGGCGATGCCGCCGGGAATCGTCGCCACGACCAGGAACACCGCGCGCTTTTCATGCGCCGTCTCCACTCGGCGCGTGCGCACGATGCGAAGGCTGCTCACGGTCAGCTCGATCCATTCGACGCGAAAGTACCAGAGCAGCGCAACCAGCGTGCCGAAGTGCAGCGCCACGTCAAACGCCAACCCCGGATCCTTCCAACCGAAGAAGAAGGGTGCGAGGGTCAGGTGCGCGGAGCTGGACACGGGCAGGAACTCGGCGAGTCCCTGCACGATGCCAAGCACGATGGCTTGGAATACGGTCACGTGGCGATGGTGGCAGTGGAAGCAGCGAGTGTCTGTTCGTAGAGTCGCTCGTATTGCGCAACGATACTGTCCTGTGAGAATCGACGGCGCGCATCGGCCGCCGCCGCGTCACTCATCGTCTGCCACCGCTCCGCGCTCGTGAGCAGGGCGATGCCGGAGATTGCCGCACCGTCGATGTCGCCCACCTCGTGCAGCACGCCGGTGACTCCATCGGTCACCACTTCGGGCAATCCGCCAGCCCGGTAGCCGATGACCGGTACACCACTTGCCATCGCCTCGAGCGCGCTGAGTCCAAACGATTCCTTGTCGCTGGGCAGCAGAAACAGATCCGCTCCGGCGAGCAACGGCGCAATCGCGTCGATCTTGCCGAGAAAGAGCACCGTGTCGCTGACGCCAAGCTTCCGCGCTTCGTCTTCTGCTTCCACTCGCTCCGGGCCATCGCCGATCATGACCAGCAGCGAAGGGATGCGTTCATTCACGCGCGCGTAGATGCCCACGACGTCGCGCACGCGCTTGACCGGACGGAAATTGGAGATGTGCATGAGCACGCGTCGCGTGCCGACGATTTCCGACGGCATCGGGAACCGATGCGACGCCCGATCGAAGGCCTGCGGGTCGATGAAGTTGTGAATCACCTGCACGTTGCAGCCAACACAGCCGAACGCGCGGTACGTCTCGTCGCGCAGATATTCGGAGACCGCTGACACCGCGTCGGACTTTTCAATGGAGAAGCGCGTGATCGTGTAGAACGATCGCTCCTGGCCCACGATCGTGATGTCGGTGCCGTGCAGCGTCGTCACCACCTTCACATCGCTGTTCCCTTCGCGCAGCATCTCGCGGGCAATCCACGCGCTGGTCGCGTGCGGAATCGCGTAATGACAATGGAGAATATCGAGCTGATGATCGCGCACGACTTCGTGCATCCGCACGGCGAGCGCGAGATCGTACGGTGGGTACTCGAACAACGGGTAGCGGCCGACATCCACTTCGTGAAACCAGACGCGCGGCAAAAAGCTCGGCAGGCGGAATGGTTGCTGATACGTGATGAAGTGCACTTCGTGACCGCGGGCGGCGAGCGCGATACCCAACTCAGTCGCGACGGCGCCCGAGCCGCCATACGTCGGATAGCAGGTGATTCCTATCTTCATTCCGACCTCGATGAATCGTTGTCCGACCAGGCGAGCGCGCGGGCCAGTGCATCGGGCGCATCCGGATCGAGCAGCGTGACCGGCCCGTCGTTCAACTGATGACGGTACCAGGTGCGCTGTCGCTTGGCGTACTGTCTCGTGTCGATCACGGCGCGCTCGATCGCCGCCTCGCGTGACATGGCGCCGCCGACGGCGGCGCGGATCGTCCCGTATCCACAAGCATTCCAAGCGGGGGCGTCAGGAGGGATAGTGCGCATCAACTGCTCGACTTCAGCGAACCATCCGGCATCGACCATGGCGTGTACGCGCGCACGAATGCGTTCGGCCAGCACTGGTCCCGGATCGACCACAAGATAGCGGACGGCGCGAAGCGCCGCCGCACCGTGGTGGCCATCGCTCAGACGCACGCCGGCCAGCAGCGCGGTCTCGATCGCTCGCCGTCGCTGGGCGCGACCGAGGTGGGCGCGGTGGGCATCGAGACGATGGCACCAGCGCTCGATGTCGGCACCATCCAATCGCTCGAGCCACGCCGAGAGTGCGTCTCGACGGTCGCGATCAAACTGGGGTGCGTCGTCGAGCGGCCGCACGAGCGCGCGAACATAGAAGCCGGTGCCTCCAACGATCAGCGGCGGGGGTCCGGCCTGCACCGCCGCGTCCATCCAACGCATCGCGTCCGACGCCCACGCGTGAGCGGAATAGCGGACGGTTGGCGCGACCACGTCCAACCCGTAGTGGGGCACGGAGGCGCGATCTGCCGCCGCAGGTTTGGCCGTGCCGATGTCGAACGACTGATAGACCTGTCGCGAGTCGGCGCTGATGATCGCCAGTCCACGCGCCGCCGCGATCGCCATCGCGATCGCGGATTTGCCAGCCGCCGTGGGCCCGATGACGACGCGCAGCGGCTCGTCCAACAGAGGCATCACGCCAGCCGCGCGTGCAGGCCGGGGTGCGTGCGTATCGCCGACATCACTTGCGTCCGAAGCGTCGATCGAGCTCATCCCACGACAGTCGCACGATCGTCGAGCGCCCGTGCACGTCGTGCGCGGCAAGTCGAGTGTTCGCGAGGGCGATGTACAACGCGCGCATCTCGCCGGGCGAGAGCGCATCGCCAGCCTTGATGGCGGCCTTGCAGGCAAAGGTCGCCGCCAATCGTTCATGTCGCTTCGCGTCACTTGGTGCACGATCACCCGTGAGCGCGGCCAGCGTCTCGCGCAAGCAACGCTCCGCGTCAAAGCGCGGATGCGGCATCGGCACGGCGTTCACCAGCAGCGAGTGCCCGCCAAATCCTTCGATCTCGAACCCCAGCGCGGCAAACGACGCCTGATGCGCTTCGAAGGCGTCGGCCTCGGCCGGACCGAGATGCAGCGTCATCGGAAAGAGCAGTCGCTGGGACGGTGCTTCGCCGCGCTGAAGAACACCCATGAACTGTTCGTAGAGCACGCGCTCGTGCGCCGAGTGCTGATCGATGAGCACGACCCCTTCCTCACGCTCGAACAGCAGGTAGGTGCGCTTGAGCTGCAACAGCGGAGGCACGAGCACCGGCTCCTCATCGGCGATCGCACGGTCGTCCGCTGCGTTGACGGCGTTCCACGCAACGACCGCAGACCGTGATTCGTGCGCAGCCGACGCGTCTTGCGCGAGGCTCGTGGCGCCGGCCGGTGCAGCACCCGCCAGCGCTCCCGCATCCACGGCAAACAGTCCGTCGCGCATCGGTGCTGAACGCAGCGCCGACGGATCGAGCGCATGCTGCGCGAGGTTTACGGCAAGCGCGCTGCCGCCGGTTCCCGGCGACCATGTACGCCAGCCGATTCCCGCACTCGCGTCGAAGACGCCCAGTGCGCGCAGCACCGCCTGCTCGACGGCGCGCTCGACTGGCCATCGGTCGCGCAACCGTACTTCAGACTTTGCCGGATGCACATTCACATCGACGGTGTCCGCCGGCACGCGCACCTGCAGTACGAGCGAAGGCCGCAGTCCGGAGGGCAATGTGGATCGATAGGCCGACTCCGCCGCGCGGATCAGGCCATGATCGCGCACCACACGTCCGTTGACGATGAGCAAAATGCGTCGCGTGCCGGTGCCCACGTCTGCCGGTCGTTCCGCCAGACCACTCACGTGAATCGGGCCCTGCACGTCGTCCACGTTGACAAAGCGTTCGACCTCGTGATGCCCCCAGAGGGCGCCAAGTCGCGTGCGCAGACTGTCGGCAGCAGGCAGGTCGAGCGCAACGCGATTGTCGTGGCGCACGGTGAAATGCACGTCACGTCGCAGCACGCTGATGTACTGCATGGTTTCGAGAATGCCGCGCCATTCCGCGCGCGCCGAACGCAGGAATTTCTGCCGTGCCGGTGTGTTGTAAAAGAGTCGACGCACCGAAACGGTGGTGCCGCGACGGCGCGCCACGGGACGTGTGTCGATCACCGTACCTGCCGCGGCGCGCACCGAGGTTCCGGCTCCACTTTCGGTGGCCGTCTCCACATCGAGTTCCGAGACCGACGCGATTGCCGGCAGCGCCTCGCCGCGAAAGCCGAAGCTGCGCACACCAACCAACTGGTCGGCCGACGTGATCTTGGACGTGGCGTGACGCGCGAGCGCGAGCACCGCATCGGTAGCGTCCATGCCACTGCCATCATCGGCGATGCGAATCAGTGCGAGTCCGCCCTGCTCGATCGTGATGTCGATCGTGGTGGCGCCGGCATCGAGCGCATTCTCGACGAGCTCTTTCACCACGGATGCCGGACGCTCGACCACCTCACCAGCAGCGATCTGGTCGGCGACAGCACTCGGCAGCACGGCGATTCTTCCCATGCCGAAGGCTATCGACTCGTGACGCCTTCGAGCAATGCGATCATGCGTGATTCCGGCAGCCAGCCGCGGCGTCCATCGGCGTGCTGCACCAGACGCCAGCCGTCTTGCTCCTGCAGCTGTCGCACCACGTCGCCGGTGCTCACCCCACCCATCGCATCGGCATCCGAGCCGGGCGCCACGTGCATCGTTTCAGGACGCACAACCACGGCGAGGCGATCGGCGCTGAGCAGTTGATGTCCCCACCATGCGGTGCCGGTGGACGCAACGGCCAACAGCAGCAGGAGCGTCGCACTGGTACGCCAGCGTACATGCCGGGATGTTGAAGGACGTGCGCCGCGCAGGTGCATCGCGACTGCCAGCCAGCCCAACAGCCATGTCGCGAATGCGATTGCGCTGAGTAGCGGTACCGGTACCATCGGCACATCCGCCAGCCCACCGCGTGCGCCCGAGGGCAACAGCGACAGTCGCTCCTGCAGTCCGGCGTCGAGCGGATCGAGGCGCGTGGCCCGCTGCCACCCCACCACGGCGCTCACGGTGTCACCTGCCGCCCACGAGGCCGTCGCCCAGTTGGCCAGCGCATCGGCGTCGTTCGGCTCCGCGCGCGCGAGATCGCCGAACAGTTCTGCGGCCTGCGTAAACATGCGTCGTTGATACGATTCACTGGCGCGCGCGACGGCATCGCGATGCACCGCCGACACGTCCGCCCCACCCGACGGCTGCGCGACCGTCACACCGATATCGGCCCGCGGTCGCGCACGCTGCGCGATCAGTGACGAAACGGGAATCATCGCCAACAGCGCGATGAGCACCGCGGAGTAACCCGTGTACATCGACAGTCGATCAGGCGGCAATGCAGCGGCGCCGCGCACGGCCTCGCCATCCACGGCCGTGTAGAGGTCGGCGGCGAGCGCGATGCGCGTGGCGGTGGAGCGCGTTGGGGAGCGTGCGGAAGCGTGCGACACGTCTGCCGTTTGTGCAGCGAAGGCCGTGGCATCGAGTTCATCGAGGAGCGCCACGACACGCTCAGTCGTTGTTCGCGTCACCCCGCGACGACGGAGTGCGCGAATGAGCTGTCGTTGCGACACGAGCAACGCCGGTGCGACCTGCAATCGATCGGCGAGGGCGGCGGCCAAGGTGCGCCGCAGCGATCGGGCATCCACCACCGTGCCGGCGGCGCTGCTCACGCGCAACTGCTCCAACTTCACACGCGATGCGGTGATCGTCGCCGGTTGCCGGCGGCGCTTGCGTGTACGCAACTGTCCGACAGCCAACAACAGCGCCGGCAATGGTGCGAGCACAGCCAGCGCGAGGGCGGCCGTAGCAACGGGTCCCCCCGAGGTGGTGAGCGCACGCAACGTGCTGACGCCGGTGCCGGGTGTGCGAAGAGGGAGCAGCGAGGTACTTTCGCCGTCTTCCGACCGCACCAGCACGCCGGGACGTACATCAAGTGCAAAGGCTGGCGATTCTGCGTCAGCGAAGCGCTCGAGATATGGATCGAAGTAGCTGTAGCGCAGGACCGGAAACTCGACGCGGCCGTCTCGTGACGGTGTGAGAATCCAATCGAACTCCTTGGTGCCGCGCACCAACGGACCGGCGGTGTCCACACGCACGCGTTCAGCGGCCGGTACCGCACTCGCCCAGTCGATCTCGAGCGCCGGACGCGGTAGCAGCTTCACGTTGCCGATCCCCTGCACGCGCAGCGTGAACACCAGCGGATCGCCAACGCGTGCAGCAGCGGAATCGAGTCTCGTGCTCACCGTGAACACCCCGACGGCCCCCGTGAACGCAGCGGGACGGCCGTCCGTCGGAATGGGCCGCACCACCAGCTGCGCACTCTCTGCGCGTACGACATGTCGCTCTTCACGACTGAAATAGCTCGACGATTGCGGCAGCGCGTAGCTCAACTGCGGTGCCGGCACGGCCAGCGCACCCGCAGCGACCGGAAACATGGCCCGCTGAAAGACGTGCGCTTCATACGCGACGCCACTCATGACTCGCGGTGGTACGCGCGTCGGGGTGCCCAGTTCATACGCCAGCAAGCCGCGCAACTCAGGAGGCAGAAACTCCGGATTGCGGCGCAGTCGCGCACGCGCGTCGGCGTTCAGAAACACCGCAACCTGATACGTCGCCTGCTGACCGACGTACACCGTCTCCGGAAACGCCGCCGCGTGGAAATCGATTGGCTTTCGCGGGTCCACGCGCACGCGATCGAGGATCTTGGTCGGTCCGGCCTGCGCGTGAAGTGACGCGACGCTCAGCAGCATCGACGCGCCGATCGCCACGACCGCGGTCGCCGTGCGTGAGCGCAGTCGCCCCGCCGATGGCAGGATCGAGTCAGTCCTCACCAGTCTTTCCCGCCAGGTGGTGATCGGCCGAGCCGCTGCTTGCGTCCCTGCACATCACGCTCTTCACGCGCCGCACTGTTGAGCAGCGCTTCGGCCTGTCGCTGGTCGAGTCCACCCTGCCCCTGCGGCTCTGGCGCATTCGGCTGCGGTTGCTCACCGCCGCCACCGCCGCCGCCCCCACCACTCGGCGGCGGCGTCTTTCGCAGCGCCAACTCGTAGTTCCATTTCGCGTCCTCATCCTCCGGTCGGGCGGCGAGATACGCGCGGTACGCAGCGCGCGCGGCGGCCAGCTCCTGCTCCGCTTCCTTGTTCTCCGGAAGACGTCCGCTCATGAGCGCCGCCAGACCGGCGTTGAAGCGCGCACGCATCCGGACCTCGCCGTCGGACGCGCGCCGGACCGCCTCGAGCAGCTCCGACGCATTGCGCAACGAGTCAGCACCAATGAGTGCGGAGCCGTAGTTGTACCGTGTGAGCGCGGATGAGTCGCCGTCCATCAGTTGCGCGCGGAGCGCCGCCAGCGCGCCCGGAATGTCACCCTGTTCATACAGCACTGCCGGATCGGGCGGTCGCGCGCACGCCATGAAACCGAGCGGCAGCATCGCGAGCAACAGCAGAGACGCCATCTGCGGGGATGCCTTCGCACTGCGCGACGCACGTGACATCACCCACGTATCCCACAACAGCAGAAACAGCGCCGGCACCAGGAGCCACAGGAATCTGGGCACATGATCCTCCCGCGTGTCCACCTGCCGTCGCGCCGTCCGCAGCGTGCGCAGCGCCGCACGCACACGGGTGGCCTTGTCCGATGCTTCCGCCGGAATGAACGTGCCACCCGCCGCGTCGGCCGCGCGCTTGAGCAACTCGGGATGGTACTTCGTGATGACGATCTCGCCCTGATCGTCGCGCTTTTCACGAACGATACTGCCGTCGACAATCGGGATCGTCGCGCCGTTCGTGCTGCCAAAGCCTACCGTGACGATACTCACACCGCGCTTCCCTGCTTCCGCCGCCGCCGCCTCAATGTCTTCGGGCGGCTCGAAGGCTTCGCCATCGCTCATCAACACGAGCGCCCGATCGGCGCTCCCGTCGCTGGCCAAGAGCAGTTCCGTGCCCTGGCGCATCGCGCGGGCAATGGAGCTGCCCGCCTGTCCGACGACGTTCGGATCGAGATTGTCGAGGAACAGTTCGATGGCGCCATCGTCGCTCGTGAGCGGCGTGAGGATGTAGCTGCGACCGGCGAACGCGATCAGCGCCACCCGATCGGCGTGCGACATCGCGCGCAACCGTCGAACTTCCTGCTTCATGCGCTCCAGTCGCGACGGACGTTCATCGCGTGCGGTCATCGAAAGCGACGCATCGAGCGCGATGGCCATGTCGATACCGCGCGCACTGGTGGGACCACGCGCCAGTCCCCAACGCGGACCGGCCAGCGCGACACCAGCCAGCAGCGCCACCGTCACCAATCGCGCCGAACGCGCGCCAGCACTGACGCCGCCCGCGTGCAACAGGCGCTGCAGCGCCGACGACTCCGCGTACCGTGCCAGACGTTCACGACGCTGCCGCGACCGGGCCATGCCCAGCAACAGGACGCACAGCGGCAGCGCGAACGCGGCCGCCAGCATCCAGGGCATATCGAAGATCAGCGCAGGCAAGCGATTCACGGCAGGACTCCACGCCGCGCCAGCAGAAGCAGCTCGAGCATCAGCGCGCCCAGCCCGAAGGCGAGTGGCCAACGAAAGCGCTCGGTGTAGCGAATGAACGATCGTGACTCGACAGTCGAGCGCTCCAAGGTGTCGATCTGCTCGTAAATGCTCTGCAGCGCCTCACCGTCTCGCGCGCGGAAATAGCGACCACCGGTGCTCGTCGCGATTTCCGTCAGCAACGGTTCATCGATCTTCACCGGCCGGTTCTCATAGCGCAGGCCGAAGAGGCCACGACCGACAGGCACGGCCGCCATGCCTTCAGTGCCGACACCAATCGTGTAAATGCGAATGCCGAACGCCGCTGCGGCCTGCGCCGCCGTGCGCGGGTCGATCGCACCGCGGTTGTTCTCACCGTCGGTGAGGACCACCATGACGCGTGAGCGACCGGGTGCCGTGCGCAGACGATTCGCCGCCGTCGCAATCGCGGTACCGATCGCCGTGCCGTCTTCGAGCTGGCCCACCTGCAGATTGTCGATCGCCGCCAGTACCACCGGATAGTCGGTCGTCAGCGGCACCTGCGTGAGCGCTTCCCCGGAAAACGCGACGAGTCCGACCCGATCTGTCTTTCTCCCCATCACGAACCGCTTGACCTTCTCCTTGGCGACTTCGATGCGGTTCTGCGGCTGAAAGTCCTCCGCCAGCATGGAGCTCGAGATGTCGACCGCCAACGCGATATCGATGCCTTCGTTGGAGATGTTCTCCGCCCGCGCGCCGGAGCGTGGCTGTGCGGCCGCGATGATGAAGCCGGCAAGTGCCAGCATGCGCAGCCAGGGGAGCAGGCGCTGCCACATGATGCGTGGACGAGGACCAGCCGACAGCGCCGCGACGCGGGAGAACGGAATTGCGTCCTGCTGCTGTACGTGCCGACGGCGCCACCACGCCCAACATGGCAGGAGCAGCAGCAACAGCAGAAACAACGGATGCGCGAAGCTCATGCCGAGCATCGTCAGGTCGGTCGACAGCAGTGACGACCATTCCACAGCGCGCAGGCGATCGACGAACGCGTTCAGGCAACCCCCGACTTGCTGCGCGAGCGTCGACGCGCGTCATCGTCCTGCGCAGCGGCGGCCTCGCGTTCGGCCTTCTCGTTCGCTGCGCGCTGCGCCTCGATCGCCGCGAGGCGCGCCTGCTCCGCGCATTCGATCTGCTCCACGATCGCTCGCGCATCGCCGGCCAGCGAGCGCGCACGGGCCGGCGTCACCACACGTCGCGCGAATTTAATGCCGTCCGATTCTTCGAGCAGCGTGAGCAACTGCGCAATGGGCACGCGAATATCGTCGGCCATGACGACCACCAGCTCGTGGGTCGTATGCGAGAGGGTCGCTGCGGGGACGCGCGCCGCGAGGTAGGTGCGCAGCACTTCGACCGCGAGCGCGACGTACCGACCGCCTTCGCCGGCGTCCACCAGCGACAGTCGTTCGAGACGATCGAAATCGTGCATCGCGCGCGCGTAGACATCGAGGGGCACGCGCGACTGATCGGCCGACGCACGACGACGATGGCGCCAGAGCCACCAGAGCAGCAGCAAAGCGGCGACGACCGCGAGCGCCGGCCACCACCGCTCCCACCACGGAATCACGCGCGGGAAAAGCGTCTTGGCGGGCTTCGGCTTGTGCAACGTCGTGTCACCCGGCAACACCGTCTTGACGATGACGCGCGACGCGGACAACGGCACCCGCAGAATGCGCGAACCACTGTGCACCTGCACATCGGGAAGTCCGATCGCGAGCGCGCCGATATCCCACGCCGCGAGTTCGTACGTCGCCACTTCCACGCGCGCCGGCCCGCGATCGGTCGTGCGCACGCGGACCGGCGATCGCATGCCGACCACCGCTGCGGTATCGGTGATCGATGGCCACTCCACGCGCGCGTTCTGTGGCACTTCGACGGAGACGACCAACACGAACGGATCGCCGACGTGCACCGTGTCAGGGCGAACCAGCGTCCCCGCGCGCAACCGTGGCGCGGGCGACGGCACCAGCGCTGACGGCGACTGCGCCGACGGCAACTGCGCTGCGGCGCCGCTCGCGATCAACGGTGCTACCGCCAGCGCCAATGAGACGCGCATCGTCGACCGCAGCCGGCCACTCGCGGCCACACGGCACGAGGCGAGCAGCGCTGACCGCAGCCCCGAGCGCACGCTCACCGCGCGCGACCAGCCGGCGTCGCCGGCAACACATCACGGCCGGCCGCAGCACCCAGCACGCCGCGCGGACCAGTGCGCACCGCGCCGTGCGGACGACGCGTGCGGGCGCGGAAGAACGCCATCAGCGCGTCCACGTAGCCATGCTCCGTATGCACGATGATCTCGTCGAGCCCCAACCGACCGAAGAGTGAACGGCGCGACGCATCGTCATGCGCCACACGCGCCGCGAACGCCGCGCGGACCGCCGGATGCGCCGTGTCCACCTCCACACGTTCGCCGGTTTCCGGATCCTCGAATCGCGCGGGGCCGATGTTCGGCAACGTACGCTCTGCCGGATCTTCGAGCGTCACCGCAATCACATCGTGCCGCTGTGCGAGGCGAGCCAAGGGCTTCTCGAGATCGTCCGACAGGAAATCCGAGCAGAGAAAGATCACCGAGCGGTGCGGCAACAATCGCATCAACCGCTCCACGGCCACCGCGATGGACGTGCGCGTGCCCACGGGACGCGTGGCGATCAGATCGCGAATGAGTCGCAACGCGTGCTTGCGTCCCTTGCGCGCCGGCAACGCGTGCTCGACGCGATCGGTAAAGAGCATCATGCCCACCCGATCGTTGTTGCGCGTCGCGGCCAGCGCGAGGACGCCCGCCATCTCGATGGCGAGATCATGCTTGAAGCGCGCCCGCGTGCCAAAGCGCGCCGACCCGGAGAGGTCGACCGCGAGCATGATCGTCAGCTCGCGCTCTTCCACATACCGCTTGACGAACGGACGTCCCATGCGCGCCGACACATTCCAGTCGATCGACCGCACCTCATCGCCCGGCTGATACTCGCGCACCTCGGCGAACTCCATTCCCTGCCCCTTGAACAGCGATCGATACTCACCGGCAAAGCTCGAATCGACCAGCCGACGCGTGCGCAGTTCGATGCGACGCACCTGTCGCAGTACGTCCGCCGGCGCGACGGCGGAGACGGCGCTCGCCGCGGTCGGGCCGTCTGACAGGGACGGCGACGGAGGCGACGTGATGGATGCCACTCCGCTCAGGGCGTCTCGACGGTGGCGAGCAGGCGCGTGACGATCGTGTCGCTCGTCACCCCTTCCGCATCCGCTTCGAACGAGGTCAGAATGCGGTGACGCAACACGTCCGGGGCAATGCTCTTCACGTCGTCGGGCGTGACGAACGAGCGACCACGCAGGAAGGCATGCGCACGGGACGCCTGCCCGAGCGCGATCGTGGCGCGCGGGCTCGCCCCGAATTCGATCAGTGGCTTGAGATCCGCGGCGCCGACATCGGCCGGCACACGCGTCGCGTGCACCAACTCCACGATGTAATCGACAATGCGCTCGTCCATGTACAGCTCGGAGATGCGTCGACGCGCGTCCAGCAGATCTTCCGGCGACGCCACTGGCGAGACGGTGACCTTGTCGCCACCAGCCATCCGACGCAGGATCTCCTTTTCTTCGGCGCGCGTCGGATAGCCGACCCGCAGCTTGAACATGAACCGATCGACCTGCGCTTCGGGCAGCGGATACGTGCCTTCCTGCTCGATCGGATTCTGCGTCGCCAACACCAGGAACGGTTCCGCGAGTTTGTACGTCGTACCGCCGATCGTCACCTGCTTTTCCTGCATGGCTTCGAGCAGCGCTGCCTGCACCTTGGCCGGTGCGCGATTGATTTCGTCGGCGAGAATGATGTTCGCGAAGATGGGACCATGCTTGACGCGAAACTCGCCGCTCGGCTGATCGAATATCTGCGTGCCGACGACGTCGGCCGGCAGCAAGTCCGGTGTGAACTGGATGCGTTGAAACGACGTGCGCACCGTTTCGGCCAGAGTGCGCACCGTCAGCGTCTTGGCGAGACCTGGCACGCCCTCGAGCAGCACGTGCCCGCCGGTGAGAAGACTGATGAGCAGCCGTTCCACCATGTATTCCTGCCCCACGATGCGGCGCGCGACTTCTCGCAAGACGCCCTGCACCAGAGCCGCATCGGCCGACACGGTCATGTTCTCGGCAACGCTTGTGGTCACGTCGTCCTGCTCCTCGGTAGTGCTTGGGAAACCTCAGGCCGGACGGGACTGAAGTCGAATTGCGTATCGAAAGGGAACGCGGTGCGACATCGCGGTGAACGTTAACCGCGCAACCGGAGGCAACGAGACAGCGAGCGCTGGGCCCGACGGATGGCTATACCCCCCGACGCACCGTGAAGCTCCCACGATACGAAGTTTGTGGCGCGCCCGTCGTGCGACTACGACGCCGGAATCAATGCCTCGAGCACGGCCCGCTCACGCGTCGTCAGGGCGCGCGTCTCACCCGCCGGCAGGTCGCCCAATCTGACCGGACCAAAACTGGTGCGGACGAGACGTTCCACCTCGAGACCAAGCGCATCACACATGCGACGCACCTCGTGCGTTTTGCCTTCGGCAATCGTCACCTCGAAGGCCCAGCGCCGGTTGCCCAGCGGGGTCGCGCTGACATCCCGTGGTACCACCAGACCGTCGTCGAGCTGGACGCCGCGACGCGCTTCGCGCACGGCGGTCGCCGCGTCGCCACGCACCGTCGCCACGTACGTGCGTTCCACTTCGTTGCTCGGATGCGTGAGGGTGTGCGCCGCGCGACCGTCCGTGGTGAGCAGCAGGACGCCTTCCGTCATGTAGTCCAAGCGTCCGACATAGACGAGTCCCGGCACCTTGTGCACGAAATCGAACACGGTCTTTCTCCCCTGCGGATCCTTGCGCGTGGTCATCACCGCGGCCGGCTTGTGCAGCACGATCCAGCGATGCTGTTCGACGTTCACGCGAACGGCGTCACCATCGAGCGTGATCTTGTCGCGTGTCGGATCCACCACCTGTCCGATGACCGCCACTTCCCCGTTCACCTGAACGCGCCCGTCGGCTACTGCCCGATCCGCTTCGCGGCGCGACGCGAGCCCCGCACGGGCAACGGCGCGTTGCACACGCATCGGTCCTTCCGGCGAGGCCTTGAGCGTGCCACCCGCTCCACCGGAGCCGGCGACGGCCGGCGCGGCTCGCTTGGGCGACGGCTTTCGCGCCCGCGCCGGCCGGTCCTCCGACATGGGACGCGGCGGCGGCGTCACCGGCGCGTTCGACCGAGACGCGGGGTTGGGGTTCGCACTGGGCTTCACGCGACCACGCAGCGGACCAGCGCGCTTGGTCAGGGCCTCCGACGCAGACTTGGACGGGGGGCTTTTCGACGGTCCCTTCGACAATCCTTGCGCCGCACCGCGGACGGGCCCCTTGGATGGCCCCTTTGACGGACCTCTCGATTGCCCACTCGACGGACCTTTCGACGGTCCGCTCGACGGGCCTTTCGACGGGCCTTTCGACGGGCCACTCGACCGACGGTCGTCGCGCGTCACTCCGCGACGACGGACTGGCCCGCCCCCCGGAGTGCGATCGCCAGCTCATCGGCGCGCGGCAACTCTTCGAGGTGGCGAAGGCCGAACTGCTCGAGGAACTGCGACGTGGTGCCGTACAACAACGGGCGGCCGATCCCTTCGCTGCGTCCGACGATGTCGATCAGGCCGCGCTCGTGCAGCGATTTGAGTACGCTGCCCACCGCGACGCCGCGGATCTCTTCGATTTCGGCCCGACCGATCGGCTGGCGATAGGCGATGATCGCCATCGTTTCGAGGGCCGCGGCGGAGAGTCGCTGCGGACGTACCGCCACCTGCGCGCGTTCGATCGCTTCCGCGTATTCCGCGCGCGTCAGGATCTGCCAGCCACCGCCCTGTTCGACCAGCTCTACGCCGTGACCGTCCACATCGTAGTGCTCGCGCAGTTCATCGAGCGCGGACGCGACCGCCGCCAGACTGGACTCGGTGTCCAGCGACGCCAGCGCATCGAGCGAGATGGGGCGGGCAGCGGCGAAGAGCGCTGCTTCAAGCAGCTTCGCTAATGGCGTCACGGCGAATCTCCACAGAGGCGAAAGGACGGTGCTGCGCGATCCGCACTTCACCCTGCTTCGCCATTTCGAGCAACGCGAGCAACACGGAAAGAATCTGCCACGGTTCGGCGTCGCGACCCACGAAGTCGGACCACCGCGCATCGCGGCGCAGCGCGAGGATCGCGCGGATCGTGCCCATCGCCCCCGCGACATCGATCGCTCGGGGCACGATATCGTGCACCGTGGGCTCCTTGGTCGTACGCAATACACGATCGACCGCCGCCAGCAACTCACCGAGCGTCAGTGACAGCGGCGCCGCGATCGGCGTGATGTCCGCTGCCTGCGGCACCCAGCGACGGGCAAACTGATGACGGCGCTCTTCACCGCGATGCTCCAGCAGGTCCACCACTTCGCGCATCTGCTGATACTCGAGCAACCGCCGCACCAGCTCCGCGCGCGGATCTTCCCACGAGTCCCCGCCGTCCGCACGCGGCAACAGCATCTGCGCCTTGATGCGCAACAGACGCGCCGCCATCTCAAGGTAGTCGGCCGCCTCGTCCAGCCCCAACGAGCCAATGCGCGCGAGAAACTG
>Ga0163144_10002139_pt1 | contig 46200 bp, 34 predicted proteins | sample OliLak19BULKMAT1_FD_123175 | JGI IMG/M metagenome (GOLD analysis project Ga0163144, IMG submission 123175) | Freshwater microbial mat bacterial communities from Lake Vanda, McMurdo Dry Valleys, Antarctica - Oligotrophic Lake LV.19.BULKMAT1 | ecosystem: Environmental > Aquatic > Freshwater >... | reverse complement strand
TCGAATCGTTGTTACAACGCAAAGCCTGCCGCTGCCTATCCGCAGGGCCACTTCGGCATCGTGCTGAACAACACCAACCCCGACATGCGCAGCGAAGGGATTCTCATTGAAGACAACGAAATCGAAGGAATGAAGTACGGCGGCATCTTCCTGATCGGACGCAACCACATCGTCCGCAAGAACCGCATGCGATTCCTGAATACATCCTTCTGCACCGAGAGCCACAGCAAGGGCGCCGAGTGCTACTTCGGCGCCGACGAACCAGGGCTTCTCCGCAGTGGCATCTACTTCGGTAAAGGAGCTGAACGTCCAGACCCCGCGCAGAACATCACAGTCGAGAACAACCTGATCACCGGCTACAAAATGCAGGAACGCTGCCTTGGCTACTCGCCGGCCATCGATCGAAAAGGTCTCAAGACCGACAACAATATCTGTGTTGACGCACAAAGGAAACCCAAATGACTGTTGCCGAACAGATGCGCGACGATTGGAATCGCCGCGCCAAACAGGACGCCCACTATTACGTAGCTTTCGGCCGCCATGACCAGGACGAAGAAGAGTTCCTTTCGACGGCCTCAGACGTTCTACGGGGCTTCGAACGCGAACTCAAGCGCGGCCTCCCCGGCGTCAACCCGCGAGCCCGGCGCGCCCTTGAAATCGGATGTGGCCCGGGACGCCTGATGAAACCCCTTTCTAAGATCTTCGGCGAGATCCACGGCGTCGATGTCTCAGACGAAATGATCACCCTCGCGACAGAGCGCCTGAAGCCCATCCCGCACGCTCACCCCCACGTCGGCAGCGGAGCGGACCTAAGACAATTCGCAGATGAAAGCTTCGACTTCATCTATAGCTACGCCGTCTTCCAGCACATCCCTTCAAAAGACGTCGTCTTCTCTTACCTTGCCGACGCAGCAAGAGTCCTTAAGCCCGGCGGACTGATGCGCTTTCAAGCCAACAACCTTGAGGCCGATCGCACAGCAGCTGAGACCTGGCACGGATGTTCAGTAGAGGCCGAAGAGATCCGCGCTTATGCCAAAACCTTCGGGCTTCGACTTCTCGCTCTCGAAGCCATCAAAACTCAATACATGTGGGTGACCATCCGCAAGCCTGCGTCCGAGACAACTCCACACGAAGGCGAGACCCGCATCCGCCGCATCACCAACATCGAATCGAGCGAGCCTGTGGCGCCCAATCGCGGTCGCTACGCAGCAACTTCGCTCTGGATCGAAAATCTCCCGCCGGACGCCGATCTAATCCAACTCGAACTTCGCCTGGGCGGAGCCCCGGCTCGGCTCACCTACCTCAGCGCGCCTGAAATGGACGGCATCATCCAGCTCAATGCCGTGCTTCCCAAAGATCTCTCAACGGGCCTGCAGCCAGTGGAGCTCTTCTACAAGGACGAACTAATCGCGGAGTCCGTCTTCCGCATCATCCCTGCGCCACCCGCAGTGCCAAGGCTAGTTGAAGCCGTCGATGGCCTCGACTACATGTCCGGTACGCGCATTGTCAGCGGCAGCGTCAAGTTGTTCGTCGAAGAACTCTTCGAGCCCGAGACGTTGGTAGCGACCATCGACGATCAACCTGCTTACGATTACTCGATCCTCTGCACAGACCCAATGCCCCCGCGCCACGAAATCAACTTCCGCCTGCCAGCGACGATCCCCGCTGGCCCGCACACGCTCAAACTCGTCGCTGGCCGCCGTCTCATCGGAATGGTGCCGATCGAGATCGCCCCTCTTTCCATTCCCGAGGTTCAATAATGCTACTCATTCTCGCTGCAACAACGATGCTGGCCCAACAATGGCAGGCCGGCGCGGCCAAAGTTGACATCACACCTGAGGGTCCCATCTGGATGGCCGGCTACGCCGCCCGCACCAAACCTAGCGAGGGGGTTCTTATTCCCCTACACGCTAAGGCGCTCGCCATCGACGACGGCAAGAAGGGCCGAGTCGTTTTTGTAACCACCGACATCATCGGTTATCCAAAGTCAGTCGCCGAAGAGATCGCCATCGCCGCCCTCAAGCAATACAAGCTCGAGCGTTCACAATTGGTCTTGAATGCCTCTCACACGCACAGTGGTCCGGTAGTGTGGCCCAACCTCGCCACCATGTATTTCCTGTCCGATCGGGATCGCCTCAACGTCGAAGTCTTCACCCGCAAGCTCGTTTCTCAGGTCATCGATCTGATCGGGCAATCCATCGCAAATCTCAAGCCTGCGCAGATCGAGTACGCGACCGGGCAGGCAAACTTCGGCATGAACCGTCGCAAGCCAACTCCTGACGGAATCAAGAACAGCCCGCACCCCCAAGGCCCAACCGATCACTCAGTCCCTACGCTTAAGGTGATGGATGCGAAGCGAAACCTACAAGCGGTTCTGTTCGGCTACTCCTGCCACAACACCACCATGACTGGCGAGTTCTATCAACTCAACGGTGACTACGCGGGCTTTGCCCAAGCCGAGCTCGAACGCACCCATCCAGGCGCGATCGCTCTGTTCTCGACTGCATGCGCCGGGGATCAGAACCCCAACCCCCGCAGTTCCCTTGAAAACGCAAAACTGCACGGGCACGAGCTGGCAGAGGCTGTCAACGCAACCATCTCGCGCAAGGGTGAACCGCTCAAAGGCCGCATCCAGAGTCGCTTTCAGATGATCGACCTGCCCTACCAGGCCTTCGGCCGCAACGACTTTGAATCAGACCTCACCTCCAATAACAAGTACGTCGTCAGCCGCGCCAAGCACGTTCTGAAAATGATGGACAACCGCAGCATCTCCCATACACTCGCCTACCCGATTCAGGCCATCCAACTCGGCCAGGCCAGCATCGTCACCCTTGGCGGCGAGGTCGTCGTCGATTACTGCCTCCGTCTGCGCAAAGAAACGAACACCCCAAATCTATTTGTAATGGCTTATTCAAACGACGTCATGTGCTACATCCCCACGAGCAAGCAGGTCGAGGAAGGGGGCTACGAATCGAAAGACAGCTTCCTCTACTACGGCCAGCCCGCCCCATTGAAAGGTGAGGCGGAAGAGATCATCATCGACAAGGTCAAAGCATTGCTCGAAAGGGTGAAGAAATGAAACGACGCGCCTTCCTCGCCATGCCCGCATTCCTCCGGGCCCAATCCTCACGGCCCCGCATCACCCACGGCATACAATCTGGCGATCCTGCCGCCGATTCGGTTCTTCTCTGGGCACGTGGCGATCGCCCATCGCGCATGTTGGTCGAAGTTGCGAACAACGAAGCTTTCTCAAAGGTGCTCTACAAATTCCGAGGACCGCACTTGCTTCCCAGCACAGACTTTACTGCCCGCCATGTGGTGACTGGCCTTCCCGCTGGCGCAGACCTGCACTACCGCATCACGCTCGAAGACCTCAAAGAAGGCCGCGCCTTAAGCGAACCAAGCACAGGCCATTTCAAAACATCCCCAGTCTCGCCGCGTAACGTTCGTTTCCTTTGGAGCGCCGACATGGTCGGCCAGGGCTACGGCATCAATCCCGATCTCGGCGGCATTCAGATCTTCAAGAACATGCTCCAACGTCAGCCTGACTTTTTCCTGCATTCTGGCGACACCATCTATGCGGACGGCCCCCTGAAGTCATCATGGGCTCCGCCGGAGGGCGGCAACTGGCGCAACATTATGACCGAGGCCAAGAGCAAGGCCGCCGAAACTCTCGACGAATATCGAGGCTGCTACCAATACAACCTGATGGACGAGCATGTCCTCAAGTTCAACTCCCAGGTCGCCCAGATTTGGCAATGGGACGACCACGAGGTGCAGAACAACTGGTCTCCAGGCAGGCCCGGCAATCTCCAGATCGCCAACGGTGGTCAAGCCTTCCGCGAGTACGCTCCTATGCGCCTCAATCCGGTTGAGACCGAACGGATCTACCGCAAGATCTCCTATGGTCCGCTGCTCGATGTCTTCCTGCTGGATATGCGCACGTACCGCGCCGCCAATGGTCACAATCGACAGGAAGCAGAGAGCGATGAGACTGTATTCCTTGGAGCCGAGCAACGAGCCTGGCTAAAGCGTGAGCTCAAGGCTTCGCGGGCCGACTGGAAGGTAATTGCCGCGGACATGCCCATCGGTCTTCTTGTCGGAGATGGCAAGGACAACGAGGGCCGCGCCATGTTCGAGGCCGCAGCCAATGGTCCCGGTCCCGCCCTCGGTCGCGAACTCGAAATCGCCGACCTCCTCCGCTACATGAAGCGCGAGAAGATCCGCAATACAGTCTGGTTGACCGCAGATGTTCACTACACGGCTGCGCATTACTACAACCCAGCCAAAGCTACCTTCACAGACTTCGATCCCTTCTGGGAATTCGTCAGCGGCCCACTCAATGCCGGCACTTTCGGCCCCGGCCAGACCGATCCTACCTTCGGCATTGAAGTCGTCTACGCAAACCATCCTGACAAGGGCAAAGGCAATCTCTCTCCCAGGCAAGGCAAGCAGTTCTTCGGCGAAGTTGAAATCGACTCGAAGACGCGCTCCCTCACTGTAACGCTCAGAGACCTCAACGGAACCAACCTCTACGCCAAGAGGCTGGACCGAATCACATGATTCGATTGCTTTGCTCATTGCTGCTCGTCATTACGATAGTTTGTGCTCAGCAGAAGCGCCCACGCATCGCACTCGTGCTCGAAGGCGGGGCAGCCCTTGGCTTCGCACACGTGGGAGTTCTCGAATGGCTTGAGGCCAATCGCATTCCCATAGACATGATCGCGGGCTCCAGCATGGGCGGGCTCATCGGTGGCCTCTACGCAGCAGGCCATTCACCCAAAGAGATTCGCGACATCGCGAGGCAGTCGGATTGGGAAATGCTGGTGGGAGGGGATACCGCCTTCCGCGACCTTGCCTACCGCCGCAAGGAAGACAGGCTCGCATTCCCAAACCGCATTGAGCTCGGAGTCAGCAAAGGCTTGCAACTCCCCGCTGGTTTCAATGAAGGCCACCAGATCGGATTGATGCTGAGTCGACTGACAATTGGTTACCCGTCGCTCAAGAGCTTCGATGAGCTGCCAACTCCTTTCCGCTGTGTATCAGTCGACCTCGTAAGCGGCAAGAGCAAAGTGTGGGACAGCGGCCCAATGAATGAGGCTCTACGCTCCACCATGTCTATACCGGCACTCTTCTCGCCGGTGCGCAAGGGGAATGGCATTTACGTCGATGGCGGGTTGCTCGACAATCTTCCAGTCGATGTCGCCAAGCGGATGGGTGCAGATCTCATCATTGCCGTCCACCTGAGCAAAGGGCCCGTAGACCCGAAGTTGATCGGTAGCCTCGTCGATGTCATGGGCCGGAGCGTCAGCGTTGTCATCGGCGCCAGTGAAATGCGCACCATCTCGATGGCAGATGTCGTACTGGTTGCCGAACTCGAAAAATTCAATCTGACCGACTATCACAAGAGCGAAGAGATTACCGCCGCCGGTACTGCCGCCGCGGAACTCAAGGCCAACGTTCTCCGACGCTTTGCACTGGATGATTCCGAGTTCGCACGCTTCCAAACAGCGCGACAGGCCCGTGTCCGCAAGGCTCCGGCGGATGCGCCAAAATTCGTCTCAGTCATCGGCGCTTCTGATGCTACGAACGAAGCAGTGAGGCAGCGGCTTGCCGAGGTGGTCAAAGAGAGGCTCGATACAGCAAAACTCGAAAATGAGTTGACCAAGGTGATTGGCCTCGGACCCTTAGCCAGCCTGAGCTACCAACAGTCGATCCGCAACGGAGAGACTGGACTCGAGGTTCACGCCACTACCAAATCCGGCGGACCCGTCTACCTTACTCCCGGGTTTGAAATCAACGGAATTGATACTTCCGACACTCGCTTCTCTCTTGGCGCACGCATCACATGGCTCAACTTTCTGGGCTACCGAGGTGAGTGGCGAAATGACCTCTGGTTTGGTTCGCGCTTCGGCGTCTCCAGCGAGTTCTACCGGCCGATCCGCCCTAACAGCCGATTTTTCATTGCTCCTCGCCTGTTCGTAGACAGTAATCCCTTTGATCTTTACGTCCAGGGCAATCCCCTGGCGAGTTACCGTTTGCGCCAGCAGGGCGCATGGCTCGACAGCGGCATGACCCTCAATCGATTCTCGGAAATCCGCCTGGGCTTTCAGTTCAATTTCTACAAGGCCACCCAGAGGATCGGCCCGCCGGTCCTCGAGAATGTCTCATTCCATCGCCATGGCCTTTCCCTGAGATACCGCTATGAGGGTCAGGACGATGCAATCGTCGCCCGTCGAGGTTGGCGAATCTATTCGCGCGCCGAACATTTTCCAACGCTTGGCAACAGTCTTGCGGAAGTACGCACTGGTTTGGCCCAGTCCATTTCCAAACAGAACTCATTGATAGCCGGAGTGGCCACTGCTTCGCTGATTGGACCAAGGACCGATCCATTTCAGAGCTTCAATCTGGGCGGGCCACAGCTATTGGGTTCTTACGGACTGAACGAAATCCTCGCACGCAATTATGCTCTCGCCACTGTAGGTCTGTTGCATGAAGTCAAGAGTCAGCCAAACCTTCTGGGAAGCAAAGTTTATCTGGCCGGACTCATTCAGGGTGGCCGGACTTACGACATTTTCGATGACCTCCGCTACCCCGTGAACGGCACAGGAGCAGTGATACTCAGAACGCTGTTTGGTCCGGTCTTCATCGGCGCCAGCTACGGAGATCGCGGTCACCGAAAATGGTTCTTTGGGTTAGGAAAATTATTCTAATGCTCGCAACCGAAGGCCGCTACATCGTGAACGAATGGACTGGCAAGCCCGTGCTCCTGCGTGGCGTGAACATCAGCGGCATGGAGTATTCACACTTGCCCCACGCGGGCATGACGCCTGATGAACTCCGTCTGATGATCGAAGGATGGAACTGCGACATAGTGCGAATCCCGTTTGTACAGTCCCGGGCTCTGGCCGAGCCGGAGTACGTGGAACAACTACGTCAGATTTGCAGCTGGACATGGGAACTTGGCGCATACTCGATCCTCGACTTGCAATGGCTTGACCAGGATTCAGGAGTGCCGCCTGAACCTGACAGTGATTCGATCCAGCTCTGGGACAGGCTCTCTAAAGAATTCAAGCCTGATCGCAACATCATCTTCGACCTTCTCAACGAGCCGCATGACATACCAGTGGAACGCTGGGTGGATTGGGCTTACCTCTTGGGTAGCGTCGTAAGGGCCAACGACCCGAAGCGAGTACTCATGATCGGCGGCATGAACTGGGCCTACGATCTCGAAGATGTGCAGGTGAACATCCCCAACGTGATCTACTCGACCCACGTCTACAGGAACAAGGGTCGATTGTGGGATCGTTCCTTCGGCAACAAAGCGCTGGAGGTTCCCGTCTTTGCCGGGGAGTTCGGCGGTGATGACGAAGACCTGGACTGGGGCAGGGAATTGCTCGACTACTTCGACGAAAGACGAATGGGCTGGACTGCCTGGAGTTGGCGCGACAAACCTCACCTCCAAAACAGCAACAAGCCCACCAGATTCGGTGAGCTTGTCCGCGACCGACTTTCAATCGGACGAAGTTAAAGCAAGGTGTTGTGGCGAAACATGTAGTAGATCGGCTTCTGCCAGCCATTGCCCGCAATGTCTTTCTAGAGGTGCCGTTGCCTACGGGGAGTTGACCTTTCCAGAAGTAGCTATGAATGCTATGCGCGATCTCATGCTGGACCAAGAATGTCTTGGCATGTTCGGGTAGCAGAGCAATGCTTCCGTCGCCGGATGAGGCGAAATTCTCGCTTAAGCCAGAATCTCTTTGATGACTTCCCCTTCAACGTCGGTCAAACGGAACTGCCTGCCATTGTAGGGGAAGGTCTGTCGCGTGTGATCGAACCCAAGGCAATGCAGCGCAGTCGCGTGCACGTCGTTGACGCTCTTCTTGTTCTCTTCTGCCGCCAGGCCGAATTCGTCCGTCGAGCCAACGATTTGGCCACCTATGATACCGCCACCGGCCATCCAGATCGAAAAGCCATACGGGTTATGATCGCGGCCATCCATTCGCTGCGAGATCGGCAACCGGCCGAATTCACCATGCCAGATCACTAGCGTTGAATCGAGCAACCCACGCTGCTGTAGATCCTCTAGCAACCCGGCGATTGGCTTGTCCGTCTCCCCGCAATGCATCTCGTGATTCTCGCGGATGTCCCAGTGTGCATCCCAGCTTTCCTGGAAGTTGCCGCCGCCAGAGAAGATCTGCACATACCTCACGCCACGCTCCACCAGACGGCGAGCCATCAGCGCCTGGCGTCCAACATATTCACTGATCTTGTCGTCGACGCCATAGAGCGCACGCGTTGCTGCTGACTCTTTATTGATGTCAACTGCCTCACTGGCTTCCGTCTGCATCTGGTAAGCAAGTTCGTAGCTGGCGATGCGGGCCGAGAGTTCGTTGTCCTGTGGGTTCTTCGCCAGATGCTCTTCGTTCTGCTTCTGCAGGAATGCAAGCCAGCGCTTTTGCCTGGCATCATCCATCCCCTTCGGAGGCTTGAGGTCAACAATGGGGTCGCCCGTGGCTCGAAACTGTGTCCCTTGATATGCGGCAGGCATGAAGCCATTGCCCCAGTTCGGCGCCCCTCCAATCGGGCCGCCACGCGGATCGCTGAAGACAACAAACGCCGGCAGGTTCTGATTCACGGTTCCCAACCCGTAAGTCGCCCAGGATCCCATGCTCGGATACCCGGCCTGAATGAACCCGGTATTCATCTGATAGAGTGCCGGTGCATGGTCGTTTGACTTGGAATACATTGAACGGATCAGCGCCAGCTTGTCCACGTGTCTGGCAACATGAGGGAACAACGTGGATACATCCATCCCACACTGCCCATGCTTCTTCGATTCCCACAGTGAAGGCATCAACCCGCCTGGAGTGCCTTGGGAAGGAGTAATGCTCTTTCCAGGAATCGTCTCGCCGGCATGCTTGACCAGATAAGGCTTCGGGTCAAATGTATCGATATGGCTAACCCCGCCGTAACAGAAAATCGAAATAACTGCCTTCGCCTTCCCCGGAAAGTGAGGCTGTCTCGGTGACATCAGCGACGCGCCACTCAGCAATTCATTCGCAGCCAAACCGGCGATTCCACCGCCCACTCGGTTGAGAAGCTGTCTGCGAGACCAGAAGCGTTGTTCCATTGCCATTTTCCTTACGGGATGTAGACGAATTCGTTTGAGTTCATGAGCGCTTGACAGAAATCGACAAGCGCATCCTTACCTTGAGCGAGGAACTTTGCGCTTCGCTCCATTTCGGACTGTTTCGGCGGTCGTGCATAAGCATGCTCGAAGGCGAGAGTGATCAGCTTCTCCGGGTTGCCCCCCGACTCCTTCTCGATGCGGTCTGCAAAGCGTTGAGCATGGAAAGCTACAAAACTGTTGTTCATCAATATGAGCGCCTGAGGTGCAACGGTCGAGCGCGTTCTGCGCGCGCAAGATCCAATCGTGTCCGGCTTGTCGAAGACTTCAAACATGGGCAGGGGAATCGTGCGCTTCGAGAAGACATAAATACTACGGCGCCATGTGGACGGGTCGCTGTCCGGTCGGCCGTTCCAGGTTCGCTTGGAGGATGCCTGAAACAGAGAAGGATCAATGTAAGGGAACACCGGTTCGCCTCCAACCGTCCGATCGAGCGAACCAGCGACCGCGAGGATCGAATCGCGAATAATCTCGCCTTCGACACGACGGCGCGGCATCCGCCAGATCAGGCGGTTCTCAGGATCTTTCGATAGATTTGCCTCTATATCGTCGCTCGCCATCTGGTATAGCTCAGACATCAGGATCTTCTTGTGAATTGGCTTCAAATGCCAGCCGTTCTCCATGAACTCGACACTCAGCCAGTCAAGCAGTTCAGGGTGCGAAGGACGCTCGCCCATCTTTCCGAAATTGTTCGGTGTGCGCACCAGCCCTTCTCCGAAGTGATGCTGCCAGACCCGGTTCATCATTACGCGCGCAGTCAGTGGATTTTCACGATTGACAAGCCATTTTGCGAAGCCTGCGCGCCGGTGGCTGGTCTTGGCATCCTCTGGCGGGGCAGGGAAAGGCCATTCGCTGTCTTGCACTACACTCAGCACGCCAGGCTGCATGACCGAGCCCTTCTGGCTGCCGCGGTGGAGGAAGTAGCTCGGCTCTGGAACGCGGCTCTTTTCGGTGATCGACATCGATGTCGACAGCGGCTTCGGCTTCTGTTTGTCCAGCGCAGCCACTTGTTGATTCAACTTGTCATAGCGCGCCTTGGCTTCTTTACTGAATCGATTGGGAAGTGTTTCAGGCGTGCCCATCAGGGTCTTCTCAATCTGCGCTACGTTCAGCTTCTGGCCGTCCGTGCGATCTTCAGCCGGAGTTGCCAGTGCTTGCTTCATGTACTCGGGAAGCGCAGCCTTCTTCTCGGTAATATAGGCGTCCTTGTAAGGTTTGATCAGCGCTTCCAGTTCCTGCTTCAGAGGAGACTGCAACTCCTGAATGCGCTTCACCTCGGCCTTGTGCGATTCAACTTGCTTATCGGTGACCAGCGGTCTCTCTTCTGCCTTCGTGGAGTAGAATACGGCCTGCATCCGGTAATAGTCTTTTTGGGGAATCGGATCGAATTTGTGATTGTGACAACGGGCGCAACCAACTGTCAACGCAATCAGCGAATTCGCCGTTGTGGAGACAACATCGTCGAGTTCGTCCAGTCGCGTTTGCTCGTTCTTGATATTGTTCTCAGGGCCAAGGCGAAGGAAGCCTGTGGCGACCCTTGCGTCGTGCGATTCGGGCCAAAGTTCATCTCCGGCAATTTGCTCGAGCAGCAACTGGTCATAAGGCTTGTCGGCGTTGAATGAGCGTGTCAGATAGTCCCGGTAGCGCCAGGCATTGTCGCGATCCCGGTCATATTCGTATCCACCCGAATCCGCATAACGAGCAATATCCATCCAGTGCCGGGCCCAGCGCTCGCCATAATGAGGCGAGGCCAGCAGCTCGTCAACCAGCGCTTCCCAGGCGTTTGTACGTGTGTCGGCCAGAAAAGCGGCCACTTGCTCGCGGGTAGGCGGGATTCCGACGATGTCGAGGTAAGCGCGTCGAACGAGAGTTCGCTTGTCCGCCTTGGGCGAAGGCGTTAACGATTTCTGGCTCCACTTGGTCTTTAGGAACCCATCGACGGAGTTGGGTTGAGCGGGGCGGCGGACAGGCTTTTGAAATGCCCACCACGTGCGTTCTTGCGGCTTGATTGGGCGATCTTCAAGCTTGACGAGTGCGGCGGTAGCTTCTTCCACTGAAATTGTCGCAGGGCCTGCCCACTCCGCTCCCCGGTCGATCCAATCCTTCAAGATCTTGAGCTGCTCTGGTTTCAGAGGCTGATTCGGGGGCATATGGGGCTCTTCGAGGTGTGCCGCAAATCGATAAACTTTACTCTCGAGGGCCTTTCCAGGAACCACAGATGGACCACGCGAACCGCCTTTCAGCATCAACTCGCGGGACGTCAGGCTCAGGTCTGAAGAAACTAGCACAGTGGCGCCGTGACAAGGCGCGCAGTTCTCTTGAATCACTCGAGGACCATCCTGTGCAACAGCCACAACAGCAAGGCCGAAAAGTAAAGAGTTGGCTAGCCTGAGCATGATGACCCAATTATATGCAAAGAGAGGACTTCTCAATAGAAAAAGGCCGCCCAAAGGCGGCCTTTTTCACCCACTGAAATGCAGACTTACTTCTTGCGGCGAGCAATCGCGAGAGTCATCAAACCAGCGCCGATCAGCGCGTAGGTCGAAGGCTCAGGAACTTCGCCACCACCGCCGCCCGTCGTGCCACTGGAACCGCTCGAACCGCTGGAACCGCTCGAACCATTTGCAGCTGCGCCAATGATCAGGTTGTCGAAGATCACAGCATCGCCGGCAAACGTCCCGATGATATCGTTGCCCGTGATGGAGAACGTTACCGATGTAATCGCGCTTCCACCAGTGAAGCCGATCTGGCCGTTGGTGCCCGTCAGTGCATACGTCGTACCGGAAAGACCGTTCAAGAAAAAGAAATTGCTTGCAGGGTTGTTCGAACCGATGTAGTCAATCAGGAATTCGCTCACAGCAGTATTGAAGGTGAGCGTGATGAACCGCGCAAAAGTCGTAGGCAGCGATGCATCGCCAAAAGCCTGTGTCGAGATGTAGTAGCCCGTAGTGCCAGCCGCGCCGGTACCTAATGTGCCAGTGCTGCCCGTGTTCCGAGTTCCACCGCCACCCACTGGGCCTGCGGATGTGATCTCAACGCTTACGCCCCCGCCAACCGGAATACCGGTCGGGAAGAAAGCCGTTAACGGAAGCGTCGTGCCGAAATTGCCAATGACGTTGGGGTCAAAAGTGACTCCACTGTCAAAATTCTGCAGGTTGCAGGAGACTCCGCACGCCAATCCTGCCGTTGAAGTGATTACGCCAGCGTAGGAGGCCACAGAGGCTCCCACCAACAGGCAAAGAGTAGAGATAAAGCGATTCATAATTTTTCCTCCGTAGTCACGGTACTAAAGTTGTAGTCCATGAAGTTTTGATATTAGTACAAAATCGCAATTACTGCAAGAGATTCTTGTAATTTGTCTTAGTTTTCATAAACATTCAGGGTTAGTACCTATGGGACTCTAATGTGCCAGTCCCGAGTGCCTAAGGTGCGCATAGGCTAACCCTAGTACCTAAGTACTATCGGATGGGTGCTAGCATGACTGTAGCCCTTCTTCGGGCAATCGCCGGAGAATCACTTGAATTCAAGAGCTTTTCCGGAGGAAAGTCCGGTCTCCATAGGGCAATGTGCCGGCTAACGGCCGGGCTGGGCCGCTCAAAGCGGTTTGGACGGAAAGTGCCACAGAAAATGTACCGCTTCTGAAGCCTCGGCTGAGGGAGTAAGGGTGAAAAGGTGCGGTAAGAGCGCACCGCGGGCCGAGCAATCGCGCCTGGCAGGGAAAACCCCACATGGAGCAAGGCCAAATAGGGGAGCAGAGGTGGTCCGCCTCATTACGACTCCCGGGTAGGCTGCTGGAGCGGCGTAGCAATATGCCGCCTAGAGGAATGATTGCCTGCGCCAAGATGCAGATCGGGGCGTAACAGGAACCGGCTTACAGAAGAAGGGCGTGAAAAAATGAAAATCCCGCTGCGGCCCCTAGGGCGGCACAGCGGGATCTCGCAAGACCATTATGCGCAAGGCAATCGGTCAACATTCGCATCGACTCCATACACTGTAGGAGTCATCACGTGATCAGGCCTGCTTCAGCAGTCGATCACCTCACGCTTCGTTGTCTCGTCTAATTTACTACCAATTATCATTTCGACTGGACCACCTCCTTTCTCAGTGATGCTCTGATAATAAAACGAATCAAAAAACTCGTCAAGAGAATTTCAACCGGTATTCTACATATTGTGGTAGGCGCCAATTTGGGACTGCAAGTTGTGCCGTGATTGCATTGCGCAGAGCGGTTAGAATCTAAGGGATGGCCACCCCTGCAGTTGCGCCCCAGACCCTGCAGACTTCAGACGTGAAGAACCAGGGAGCCAGCCGCCGCGCTTTCCTCGGCTTCTTCCTGATTGGTGTTCTGATCGCCATACCGGGTTCGGCATTGCCTGCCTGGGGCTACCATCTACAACCACCCTATGGAGCAATCGCTCTTCACTTTCTTGGCTTTGCGGCGGGTGTCCTGTTGGCTCTCCGCATCAGTCCGACTTTTCTAGCTCGTTTCGGGGCCCACCGGCTGTTGGCTTGGTCATTGTTGATGGCCGCCACGGGTATCATTCTGGTCGAGTTCAGCGCCCCGCCCGCGCCTCAGGCAGCCCGTCATTTGGCTCTGTTGCTGGTAGGCGTCGCACAGGGCGGAATTATGGCTGCTACCCTGCAACTTCTTGGCCGCTTCTACCAGCGCGAGCCCGCCGCCACGGTTAACCTCGCCGGCGGGTTGATCGGCTTGGGCGCATTTCTCACCGCCTTGCTTGGTGCCTTGTCTTATTCCTGGACAGAGTTTGACGGTTTGTTTATCCTCCTTGCGCTCGCGCCCTTCGGTGCAGCGGCCTGGTTCTTTCGCCAGGGTCTTCCACGGGATGCCGAAGTCGTCGACCTCGGGTTCACGGGCGTTTTGAAGGAATCGCGCAGCCCGGTTCACATTCTATTCGCCGCCCTGCTCTTCTTTGAAACTGCCGCCGAGCTCTCCCTGCTACAGTGGGTGCCGCTTCACCTGATCTTGCGAGCCGGAATGAGCCCTTCGGCGGCTATGTTCTTTCTCAGCTTCTATTGCCTGGCACTGCTTGCTGGCCGCTTTCTGGCGCAGTCTCTAATCCAACGCTTCCCACACCGCAGATTGTTGCTTGTCAGCGCGGGAATGTCCTGGGTAGGCATTCTGATCTTCGGTGGCACCAACAACTTTCTAGGTGCCGTAATGGGCTTGCTGCTTTCCGCGCTCGGCTTCTCATTTGTCTACCCATTGCTGGTAGAACGCATCGGCAGCCGCTTCCGCGAATACCACTCCAGCCTCTTCCACGGAATTTTCGGATTGGGCATGCTCGGCGGCTTTCTCGCCCCTGCCGTTATCGCACTTTGGGCCGACTACTCCAGTGAGGCCTCAGCGATGTCAGTGCCGCTGGTCTGCAGCCTGTTCGTCTTCCTTCTCCTGCTGATGCTCTGGATCGAATCGAAAATCAGCGGGATTCGAGCTGCTCGAAGCTGATATTGGCCACTGGATACTGACGCCAGTCCTTAAAGTCGTAGTGCCACCATTCGTCTTCATTCACCGTAAAGCCCTGCGCCTCCATCGCCGTGCGCAATACAGACCTCAGCCAACGTTCGTGAGACGTCCCGCCTGGATACTCGGGAAACGCGCGATCTGAGAACTCATCGAAACCACTCGGCATGGCTACAGGTTTGCCCGCCTTCAAGTCGTAGAGCGATAGGTCGACCGCGCAGCCCCGATTGTGTCGCGAACCCGTTGCCGGATTTGCGACGAAGTTGCGCTGCGCCTCCGGTGTAGCGTCCCAGAACATCTTCGTAACCCGCCAAGGGCGATACGCATCGTGAATCAGCAGCCCAAATCCTTGCTTGGCAAGGGCTTCATGGGCCGCCAGAACTGCCGCCGCCGCCGGCTTCTGCAGGTACGCGCCGTGCTTGGAATAGAGCGGGGCCCCCATGAAGTTGTTCGCCGTTGCATAGCGTATGTCGAAATGAATACTGCTCGAAAGCTTTCGCAAATCAACCAGCTCGGGTTGCCGAAGATTCGTGGGCTGCACCGGAGGCTGGCTGCTTGCTGCAATCCGCTTTAACTCCGCCAGTGGCTTCTGCATGCGGACCCTAAAATTGCGGTCCGGCTCGGGCAACTTCGGAAACCAGACGGGACCCACTTCCACGCCTGTTGGCTTGATGACCAGCGTTTCGCCAGCGTACATCGTCCGATCGGGGAAGCGGTAACGATTGCCGCCTAGTTCTTCTAGCTGTACTAGAGCGAACCATTCAATCAAACAATGCAGTTTGCCATTGTGCTCCAACAGGTAGAGCTTGTTGAAGTTCCAGCCGTACTCTCCGATAGCCCTGGAACTGAACTCGACCGGTGCCTGGGAATAAACCGACAGTTGCGGGAATGCCGGCGCGGCCTGAGGAACGTAGTTTGAGGACGGCTTCGAAGCCAGGCGCACCAATGGGCCGAGAACATAATCCGCCGAGTCCTTGGCTGCGAACGCCACCGCTGCCCATTTCCGCTCCGGAATGATTTGAAGCAGCGCCGAGTGTCCATAAATCGCCCCGCCATGCCCGACCGACTTGGCGCCTTCGAGTTCACCTAACGCAAATCCGATTCCAAACCGCGTCCCACCCTCTTGCGGCAACCACATCGAATCAAGCGCCTTCCTCGACAATACCGGCGAAGTATCCTCCCTCATGAGCCAGCGCGCAAACTGCAGCAAATCCTCAGTTGTAGTAATCAGATTTCCTGCAGGGCCTAGCCCGAGGTCGAACGTCGGGGCGGGGAACTGTCGTCCATCCGTAGTCCACATCACGCCCTTGGCCAACCGAGGCGCATCCGCCATCCTGAAGGTCGTGCTTGCCATCCCAAGTGGCTTCAGGATCTTCGCCTGTATATAAGCTTCATAGCTCTGGCCCGAGACACGCTCGATCACATCTCCCAACAATGTGATCGCAGCATTGGAATATTTGGTGGTGGTGCCCGGTTTGTAAACGAGAGAAGTGGGCTTCAAGCTTGCAGTGACTTGCTTCAGCGTCGAGGGCTTCGCATCGAAATAGTGCCCACGGCCCGGTTCCCTCACGATTCCCGAACGGTGGCAAAGAATCTGGCGAATCGTAGACGGAAATGGTAGTTCAGGCAGATACCTGCTCACCGGCTGGTCCAGGTCAAGCTTGCCCGCCTCAACCATTTGCATGACCGCGATCGCGGTGAACAGTTTCGTGATTGAACCCGCCCGGTACTGCGTTTGCGGGTTCGCTGCGCCAAGGTGGACCTGATAGGTAGTCCGGTTGGCGTTGCTGGTAGCGATGGAAAGCGCGGGAACTGCTTGCGACTTTGCCGCCGCCGCTGCAGCCGCTTCGAGCTTGTCAGATTGAGCGCACAGCGTCGCCCCAAGCAAAATCAATAACAACTTCATGGCGCGGGAACCTCGATCTTTGTAATGCTGGCATGTTTGAAACTTGCCAGAACTCGAACCTTCACCGGAGCCGCAGTGGATTGCCGCAGTCGAGTGAACGTGGCAGGCCAATAGCCTGTTGTGAAATCCAGTGTACTCACCCGATCCAGATGCGGAGCCCAATGAAAATTGCGTGTATCCGTCATGCAAGTCTTGCCGGCAACATCCAGCCACACAATCGTAAGTGAGTCAGCATCCTCGACGGCCCTCCCACTCAGCTGCATTCGAAACTGGCCCGAAGGAATCGCAAATTCCGTGCCTTGCACCGCCTGCCATTGCGCGGGAACGGCTTGGGGCGGACTAAAGGTATACGCAGCGATTTGATGGCGACCGTCGCGCGAGTAGAACGTCTTGAGATGGAAGGCCTGTCTGCCTACGCTGCGCCCTAGTTGCACTACCTTCTGCCACTGCGTCTCGTACGGAGGCATGACATTCGACACCAGCCAAACCTGCCGTTCCTTTTCGATGAGCTGCTTCAACTCGCTGGTTGTGGTAGCCGAAAGCGGCTCCAAAGCGGTATCGAAGTAATGCTCGACCGGATTCAATCGCCCTCCGCTGAGCGCGCTCAAAGGTCGCGCCACACCCCACGAAGTCGTAATCGGTTCGAGACTCGGATGAGCCTCAAACCACTCCACAGCGCGCGAAGTCATATCGCTCCAATGGTTGATCCCACCGGTTCGCCGCACCTCACCCGCATACCACCAGTAACTGCGCGTCGCATCCCATCCTGACCAAAGCAGCAACACCAATGAAACCACTTGAACAGGTCGAGCCATTGCCTGAATCGCGATTGCAGCCGCCACCTGCCAGAAAGGCGCCATGAGCAGCACGTGATGCATACGACCGGCATCGGGGAACGCCAGGTTCCAGGCCCAGACTCCAATCGCCGTCGTATAAAGAATCAAAGCCAGCCGCTTCCGTGCCCAGATCGCGCACCCCAGTCCGGCAAAGAACAACACCAAAAGCGCTGCTCCGCGCCGCGGCTCCAAAGGCGAGGCCCCCACGGTAAAATCGATGCTCCATGAACCGCGCAGCATCAAATCGAAAACCTGCCAACGATCAGACACCAACCTGCCCCAGTCATTCGGGATCTTAGCGCTGGCTTTGCCGAAGCCCAGGATCACTTCAGGCACAGCGTAAGCGAAGTACAGGATCGGGCTTACGATCGCCATGGCCAGAACGAATCCAACCGGGTAGAACCACCATCGGCTTTGACGCCATGTTGCCTTGGCCTCAAAAAGCAGAATCCCGAGGCTGAGCGAAGACAGAATCCAGATGAATGTCAGCTTCTCATGGAAGGCGAGCGCCAGCGCTGCAACAGCGGCAAAAAATAACACTTTGCGGCCCGTCCGCCACCACTGTTGCAACGCCGCTATCGCCGCCAGCGCCAGCAGTTGCTGCAAGAGAAACGGTCCAAAGTGCGTCGGTACATGAAGGACCCATTCCACATCCACCAGCAACAGACCAAGCGCTGCCGCCGCTGCCCAGGTACCTGACTCGCGCCGCGCAATCCACCAGGCGAGCCCCAAAATAAGCACGGCCAAAGCCAGGTTCGTGCCCCGCGATACATACCTGCTCGAACCAAAGATGCGATAAGGAACCGCGTAGACAAATGCGTCCAGCGTTCCAACATAGGGCATTGTCACAAAAGGGATTGCCCGCCCGGCAATTGTGAAACCCCAAGGCAACTCGATCCTCTCCTCTGCCCCATGTGCGATTTTCACGGCCAGCGGAAGAAAGTGCGCCTCGTCATATTCAAGACCAAGGTGCCCAATCCATGGGACAGTTGCACAAAGTAACAAAAGAATCGAAAGGGTGAGGACTGCCAGATCCGTGCGGCGCATCAATTCGTGACGACGAAATCCTTCGGTGGGCTCAGCTTCCCATCCGGATTCTTGATGATCACCTTATACTTGCCAGCTCTAGCGAATGCCGATGAAACCACGACAGCGCCCAACTGATCCGTATTGCCAAACGAAGTCTCCATCTCCTTGCCGTCGATCAGGATCTTTGCGCCAGGCAGGAAGTTGATTCCAACAATACCCATTGCAGAAACTCCATTAGGCTGCACATTGAACCCCTTACCGGCCTTGGTCGTATCCGGATGCATCGAACGAATTTCCGGCGCCGGCCCTGTCTTCGGCAGCACAATCCATGTCAGTGCATTCGTCGCCCGCCCATCGGGAGTCTCAACTGTGACGATGTAATTCCCCGGCTTGGAAAACATCTCAGTCGGTATCAGCGCCGCCAGTGAAGCGCCATCCCCCGACGCCGTCTCAAGCGGCATTCCATTCAACTTGATGCGTGAGCCCCTCACTAGATTGGACCCCAGCACGGACAATGCGCTCGACCCGTTCGGTTGTTGCTGAAATGGCTGCCCCTCCACTACCTTGTCCGGCACCACTCGATCGATCTTCGCCTCGGGCATTGTCGGCGATTTCTCTTTTTCGGTAACGCATGAAGCCAGAAGAATGGTGGCCACCAGAGCCACGCCAGATAGTTTGTTCATCAGTTCTCAGGTTAGACGAAAGACGGCATACCTGCCATCGTCGTAGATCGTCTCCGTACCTGGCACCCGTACTCCCGCTTTGACAATTCCGGATTCAAGAAAGCGACCGCCGTAAATCGTCCCCCCCCGCTCTGCCCGCCGCCGGTCGACAATCAAATACCGGAAGCCTGAGGATTTCAAGCGCTGCACCATCTCACCTGCATCGTGAATTTTCTTACCCGTGTGTACATTGCCAAGCCACGTATACGTATATCCGCCGAACCAGTCCCCGTAGGATTTCCCAGGAGCATACGCGCGGATATCGTCGCAAAACCACGTGTAAACCATTTCATTCTTACCGACAACGTAGTTGGCCGCCTGCGTGGCTCGATAGTAAGGCAGCACCGAATTCAGCACCGCTTGCGTTGCGGGCCAGCTCACCGGTGGCGGCACTCCGTATCGAATCACATTCGTAGTCAAAATCGTAGTCGAAACCAGAAGCGGCAGCAGCAACAAGGGCACAATCACATTGCGCCAACCCAATCGATTCAGTGACGCCAACAGCAACAACGACCACAGCGGCAGCAGGCAAGCTTCATAGCGCATCACCTGGCCTGACCGGAACCACACCACCGTAAACAATAAGCTGCCCAGCATCACCACTGCGGTAGAGGCATCCAGCTTCCTGCGGCGAGAGACAAGCGCCAGCGTCCCCAACACAACCAGAATCAAGCACGAAGGTCCAAATCGGAACAAGTCAGCATAACGCTCGGGCAGCACAGCGATCATGTGCCAGGGCATCGCAATAAACGCCCACAAGTCACGCCCAACACCGTAACTCGAGTTCACCAGAAACAACGCCTTGACGTCCGGCGAATCCGTAAGAAACGGATAAAACGGACTACCCGTGTATCGCCAGCCTCGATACCACCACGACACTCCAACCAGGCAAAACGGAATGCCGATCCAGAGGCCGCGCTCAAGCGTCTCCCGGATCTTGCGCATCCGCACGAAATGCACCGCCAGGTCAGCCGCAATAAAGCAGGATGCAACCAGCAACCCCTGCAACTTGCTCGCCCCGGCCGCGCCCAATAACATTCCCGCGATCATCAACCTGTTGCCCTGCAATCGCGCACCCCTCGCGACCAACACACAAACTCCAACGCTCAGCCACGAAGCCAACGCAAAATCCGCATATTCCTGCCTCACAATGTAGCCGAAAATCGGCGATCCAAACGCCAACGATGCCGCAGCCAACACGCCCCATCGAATTCGATACCTGCGCGCCATCCACGAGAACAGCCCTGCAAGCATAAATAGATACTCGAGGTTGACGAGCTTCACCAGGTTGGCATCGGACATGAGCCACCACTGCCGCATGTAGAGCATCACCGGCATATGCGGCTGAGCGTTGAATCGTATCCCCTCGTGAAATGTAGTCTTGTGCTGATCCATATACCAGCGCGCCGACGCCATGTGGTACATCGTGCTGTCGTACTCAACAATCGGCATCATCAGATCGGGCACAAACAGGATCAGCACTGGAATCGTCCACAAGTACGACCAGCGAAGCCGGGGAACCCTCAATTCGCGCCACACCACCGCCAGCCCAATCACTCCCTGAAGAACTGTAAACGCTAAAATCCCCTTGAACGTGAGCCGGCCAAAACTGCCAAACAAAAATAGGCCCAGCGCCGCCGCTGCTGTGCCAAGCCCAAGCGCCGCCGAATGTTTCAACCCACCACTCAGCTTTAGCTTGGCCAACCGCAGAATCGCCAATCCGCAAACGTAATCCGCAAGAAAGATGGGCAGGCTGGTCAGCAGCGCCTGCAACGCATAACGCACCAGCAACCAGGGGTGAAAAGTCGGATCGGCAACCTGACCAATGAGGGAGTTGTAGTTGTGAAACCACCAGTCAGGAAACCAGCTCCAGCCAGCCGGACTCACGCTGCCGTACTCGTGCCTTGCGCCACTCGGGCTGCTGATTCAGGTGCAGGCAACTCCATCGGCGTAAATCGATACTTGACCAGTGTCCACATCGCATGGAAGCCATCCTGCCAGCGGATCTTCTTGCCTTCCAGGATGCCGCGCGCGTTGTACCGGATTGGCACCTCATGAATGTGATGCCCAAGCCGTCGAGCCTTGGCGGTCACCTCTGGGCAAAACTCGAAGCGCAGACACCGCAAACGCATCGACCGCAGCACATCCATCCGAAACGCCTTATACGCCGTTGCCTCATCCGTCAGCCGTGCCTGATAGAGGACGTTCGCCGTCAATGTGAGGATCTTATTGGCCAGCCAATTGGCAAACTTCATGCCCTGAAGGTTGCCCATGAAACGGCTGCCATAAACCACCGTCTCCTTGCCATCCACCAGCGGCTGCAAAACCTTCAAATAGTCGTTCGGGTCATATTCAAGATCGCCATCCTGAATCAGCACGATGTCCCCGGTAGCCTTCTTGATCCCGATGCGGATTGCCGCGCCTTTGCCGAAATTCTCTACCGAATGATGCACCAGCACCAGGCTCTTGTATCGGTCCAGGACCTCAGAAGTGCCGTCTGTCGAGCCATCGTCAACAATCACGATTTCCTTCTCGCATCCAGCCGGCAAGGCAGCCTTCATCACGCGATCAAGCACCATGGGCAGCACGTTCACTTCGTTGTAGACGGGGATGATAATAGAGATCTTCAAGTCAGTCCGCTTTGATTTTACTTTCTTTCGAGCACTGCAAAAACACTCTGGCCGAATGGTGGCGAAATCCAGCTCTCCATCCGCTCCAGCACCGGCACAATCCGCTGATCGAAAAGATCGATCTGGCCTTCGCTCTGCTCTTCGCGCTTCAGGATCTTTGCATTCGCCCACCAGCCAAAAAAGCCCACGGTGTTCATATAGCGCAACTCATTGGCCTTGAACCCAGCCTTCTCCGCGGTTGCCGCAAAACTCGATCGCGTGTAGCGCCTATAATGCCCCAAATGCTTGTCGATCGGCCCGTACAAACCCATGAACGCGGGTACCATCAATACCGCACGCCCCCCCTTGGGCAGGATAGACGCAAACGCCTTCAGCGTCCCAAGATCGTCCTCGATATGCTCCAGCACATTGAGGCAAACTACACTGTCGGGCGACTCCGATTTCAGCTCACCAAATGCCGGATCCATCGCATCCAGCACCATCGAGCGCACATTGGCCCGGCCCGCAAAGTTCTTCCGGTGCTGTTCAATGCACACCGGCTCAATATCGACTCCAACCACCAGTTCGCGATCCGCGATCATACGAGTGAAATTGCCGATGCCGCATCCAACCTCGACAATCCTGCGGCCAAGCGGCGCCATGGCGATCCGCGCCTGCCAGGAAAAATAATTTACCGCGCGCGTCATGCGCTGTTGGTCTCTAAGCGTGTAATCGCTCGTGGTTGAAACTTCTCTTGGGATCAATCTACTATTCTAAGCCAGCAGCCGGACGGGTACACTGGTCTTTACCCTACATGAGCAGCTTACTGGACCGCCTCAAGCAAGGCATCCAAAAAACAAGGAGTGGCCTGGTTGGATCTCTCGACAACCTGATCCACGGCCACAAAGAGATCGACCCCGATTTGCTTGAGGAACTCGAGTACTCGCTGATCGGCTCCGATATCGGCGTCCGCACAACCACTGAAATTCTGGACAGCATCAAACAGCGCGTCGAACGCCAACAGCTATCTGACGCATTTGAACTCCGCGCCATGATCCGCCAGCAGTTGCTGGATATTCTCGAGGCGAATGAAAAGCCCATGAACTGGGCAGCCAAGCCTCCCACTGTCGTAATGATCGTCGGCGTAAATGGCGTCGGCAAGACAACCACCATCGGCAAGTTGGCCAATCGTTTCAAGGCAGATGGCCAAAGCGTACTGATCTGCGCTGCGGATACCTTCCGCGCGGCGGCCATCGAGCAACTCGAAGTCTGGGCCAAACGCGCTGAAGTCGAGATGATCCGCCAACAGGCCGGTTCAGATCCAAGCGCAGTCCTGTTTGATTCTCTTCAGGCTGCCATCGGAAGATCTTCGACGCTCGTACTCGTCGATACTGCCGGCCGCCTGCACAATAAAGCCCACCTGATGGCCGAACTCGAGAAAATGACTCGCACAGCCAGACGCGTCATCCCCGATGCGCCTCATGAAGTCTGGCTCGTGCTCGACGCCACCACAGGCCAAAATGGTCTTGAGCAAGCCAAAAAGTTCACCGAAAGTGCCGGCGTAACCGGCATCGTGCTCACCAAGCTGGACGGGACAGCCAAGGGCGGTGTAGTCGTGGCCATTGCCCGCGAGATGAATCTGCCAATCCGCTACGTCGGTGTGGGTGAGCAGATCGATGATTTGATTCCATTCGAGGCGGACAAGTTTGTTGCATCCCTATTCGACGATTGAGCGCACTGAAAACCTGAATCCGCACATGCGTGAGGCCCTGGACCTCGCGCGCCAGGCCATGGGGCAAACCAGTCCGAACCCGAGCGTGGGCTGCGTCATTGTCCAGGGAGATACGGTGATGGGCCGTGGCGCCCACTACTACGCCACCAAGGATCATGCCGAAGTCATGGCCCTGGCTCAAGCTGGTGAGTCTGCAAAAGGCGCTGACCTCTATGTCACGCTCGAACCCTGTAGTCATCGGGGCCGCACCGGCCCCTGCGCCGATTCCCTGATCGCCGCCGGAATCAAACGCGTATTCGTAGCAATGCAAGATCCGAACCCTATCGTTTCAGGCTCGGGACTGCATCGTTTGCGCGAAGCGGGCATCGCCGTTGAAATGGATCACTCCGCTCATCCGGAAGCCGCCCGCGTCAACGAACCTTTTATCCACTTTATGCGAACTCAACGGCCTCTGGTGACGCTCAAGAGCGCTGTTACACTCGACGGCAAGATCGCCGCCCCCGAAGACAACGAAGGCTGGATCACTAGTGAATCGGCCCGCCGCCACGTACAAAGTCTTCGTCACTGGAGCGATGTGATGATCACTGGTATTGGCACGGTACTGGCCGACGACTGCCTGCTCACCGATCGTACGGGCGTCGCCAGATCTAGGCCATTGCTGCGCGTCGTGCTCGATTCGCAACTGCGATTGCCCCTCGCCTCCAGAATGGTCGTAACCAACGAGCATGACGTGATGGTTGCCACCACCACTGCGGCATCGGCTCAACGAAGAAAAGCACTCGAAGCCAAGGGGGTTGAAGTCCTCGTCCTCGACTCTGCGAGCGGTCGCGTTAGCCTCGAACTGTTGATTCAGGAACTGGGCCGCCGCCACTATCTATCCGCCATGATCGAAGCTGGCAGCAAGATAAACTGGGCCGCACTCGATAGCGAAGTCGTCGACAAAGTGTTCTTCTATTACGCACCCAAGATTCTCGGTGGACTGCAAAGCCTTCCCATCGCCGGAGGCCTTGGCCGCAGACGCCGCGCCGATGCCATCCTCTTGCGCGATACACGGCTCCACCCCGTCGCACCCGAAGAATTCGCCGTCGAAGCGTGGTTGCAAAAAAGCTGATGTTCACTGGTCTGGTCGAAGCCTTGGGCGAAGTGATCGCCAACACCCCCCAATCCACTGGAGCGCGCTTGCGTATCCATGCTCCTGACATCGTCGAGGATGCGGCCGAAGGAGACTCCATCTGCGTCAATGGTGTGTGCCTGACGGCCCTCGCCATCGGCGAGCTCGCCTTTTCCGCCGACCTCGCCCCAGAGACTCGCGCCCGAACCAACCTCTCCACACTCAAACCCGGCGACCGCGTGAATCTCGAACGTTCCCTGTTGCCCACCACTCGCTTGGGCGGCCACATCTTGCAAGGCCATGTCGATGGCGTCGGTTCCATCGTGGAACTCAAGGATCTGGGCGAAGGCAACTGGTGGCTGACCATTGAAGTCCCCAACGAACTGGAACGCTACCTCGTCTTCAAAGGCTCCATCGCGATCGATGGTATCAGTCTCACTGTTGCTTCCGTCGAAGGCTGTCGCGTCGGCGTAACCCTGATCCCACACACATGGGCCCACACCAACCTCCAGCGTCGCGTGATAGGCGACCGTGTGAACCTCGAGACTGATGTCATCGCCAAGTACGTCGAGAAAATGCTCAGTCATATTTCGCTGCCCAAACACTGATTTTTGGCGTGCGAAAATTGCCCTATGGCCACGCACGTTGAAGTCTTGACAGCCCGGCCTTTCGCCTCAGACCGGGCTGAAAGCATCCCCTGGACCCTCTGGTGCATGGCTCTCGCGTGTACCTCCGCCATCATTGGCGCTCATTGGGATATTTCCTGGCATTCCTCGATCGGGCGCGATAATTTCTGGACGCCCGCCCACATCGCTATCTATCTATGCGGCGTGTTCGGCGGCATCAGCTCTGGTTGGCTGATCTTCTCCAATACATTCAACATCGGCGCACCCGACCGATCCAGCGCAGTGAGGATCTTCGGCTTGAAGGCCCCATTAGGCGCCTTTCTGGTTGCCTGGGGTGGTCTGGCAATGCTTATGTCGGCGCCATTCGACGATTGGTGGCACAGTGCCTACGGGCTCGATGTCAAGATCATCTCTCCGCCTCACGTTTTGCTGATCTTTGGATTCCTGATGACGCAGGTCGGTAGTCTGATCCTCGCCTTGGGCGAAATGAATCGCGCAACGCCGGAGAAGAGAAAACGCCTCGAGAAGCTGTTTCTCTATCTCGGCGGCCTGATCCTAATCACGTTGACAATTCTGATCCTTGAGCTCACCAACAGAATCTTGATGCACTCGGCCTTGTTCTACCGAACGGTCGCGTTGTGCGTGCCGATGGCGCTGGCGATGATGTCTCGCGCCAGCGGACACAAGTGGGCAGCTACGATTACCGCTGCAATCTACACCGTTGTGCTGCTCGGCTTTCAGTGGATGCTCCCGCTGTTCCCAGCCGAGCCCAAATTGGGGCCAGTCTATTTCCCCACCACCTACTTTGTTCCGCCTCAATTTCCAATGCTCTTGATCGTTCCGGCACTGGCGTGTGACCTCCTTTGGCAGCGAATGAAAGCCCGAGGCCCCTGGCTCAATGCAATCGCCGGAGGGCTCCTCTTCCTGGTCATCTTAATCGCAGTGCAATGGCCTTTCGCAAATTTCCTGATGAGCGACTACGCAAAAAACTGGTTCTTCGGCTCGCATCACTTCGGCTATTATGTGCACCCCAACTCCAGTCTGCGTCGAGGCGTCTTTTTCACTCCCGCCAATGAAAAAGCGCTATCCGGCTTCTTGGTAGTGATGGTGCAAGCCGCCGTCGCCTCCGTGCTGTTTTCCCGCCTGGGCCTCGGCTTCGGCAACTGGCTGCGCACGGTGCAGCGTTGAAATCCCTTCTGCTTCTAATCCTGTCTTGTTTGAGTGTTGCCGGTCACGTGGGCGTCAATGATGTGTTTTTTGAAGGGCTTGCTGGTCCCTATCCGCTCTACATTACAGTGCGGCCACCGATTGTGATTCCGGGCATCGCTGAGATTTCAATCCGCTCAGCCGCCAGGGACGTGAAGAGTATTCAAATTGCGCCTATGACCCTGACTGGCCCAGGCTCCAAATACCCTCCCACTCCAGACCAGGCGATCCAATCCAGCCAGGACCCGCAGACATTCACCGGGGCCCTATGGATCATGTCGGCAGGTTCCTGGCAAGTTAGGGCCACTGTCGCAGGCGAACGCGGACAGGGCGTGATCTCCGTGCCGGTGAGGGCCGCATCGCAAAAGGTTACTAATATGGACACAGTGACCGGCGCTGTCTTGATTGCACTCACGCTTTTGCTGGCTGCTGGTCTCGTCGGAATTGCCGGTGCCGCTCTCAGGGAAGCTGTGCTTCCGCCGGGCGCGATGCCAGACAACAACAGGCTTCGCCGCGGACGCCTTGCTATGGCCAGTGGCCTCGTCCTCTCGGCTGCGCTCATCTACTTCGGAAACAAATGGTGGGTTTCCGAATCTCGAGCCTATGCTCGATCGATATACAGGCCCATTCAAATGCTGTCCACAGTTCAGGGCCGGCATCTCCACCTGCAATTGAGCAACAGCGGAGCAATGCAGCCGCGCTCCATCGACGACCTCGTGGCCGACCACGGTCATCTGATGCACCTCTATGCCATTCGCGAGCCAAATCTGGATGCCGCGTTTCATGTCCACCCCATTCGTCAGTCTCCAGGCAATTTTCTGGCTCAACTGCCCGCTATGCCAGCGGGTAAGTACCGCCTGTTCGCCGACATCGTCCATGAATCCGGCTTTCCAGAAACACTCATTGGCAATATCGAACTCATCAGCGCCTCACCCGGGCCCTCCCAATCCCCTGATGATGCGGGGTCGATCTTGACCAGTCGCGGCGGCCTTGCCGACGGAGGAAAAGTGATTTTCGAGTCATCTCCTGCCCAGGCTGGAATCCCCTTAACCTTGCGGTTCCGCGTGGAAGATCCTGACGGCAACCCGGCCGCTAATTTGCGGCCTTACCTCGGTATGAACGCACATTTAGCAATTGTAAAGAAGGATTTATCCGTATTTTCGCATGTCCATCCGCAGGGAAATATTTCGATGGCTGCGCTAGAAATGACTCAAACTAATAATTCGACTTTCCCCAACAATGTGCTAGTATCCTCCCATGTCCAAGAGGCCACACCACGTTCTGTGCCTGCCGAGTTCAGTTTTCCGTTCGGTTTTCCCACAACTGGAAATTACCTTTTGATTTTGCAATTCGCTCGGAAGGATAAGGTAGAAACTGCCTCTTTCGACATGATTGTTCAGTAATAAGCTGGAGGAGTCGCTCAATGAGGCAGGCTATTCGAGAGCTGATGGAACAGCTCGAAGGAGCAGTAATCGTCCTCGATGCGGAAGGTGGAATCGCCTCGATCAACCGCGCCGCGCGCGAGCAATTGGCGCGCTCGGGTTCGATCGAAAATTCATCTGGAATTCGTGTCCTGAGAGCGCCAGTTCTCGCCTTAAATGAGTCGGTTGCCGAACCGCTAGCTCTGCCAATACCATTTTTGGACCATGCATCCGCCCAATTGCCCGTAGTCTTGGCCGTTCGAAGCCTCGACAAGTATCTCTATATCAGTCCAGCCCATGAGCAGATCTATGGGTTGCCTCCCGATCAGTTCTTTACAAATGTCAATGCTTTTTTGGACATCGTTCATCCTGACGACAAAGAGATGGTGCAGGCTGGATTCGATGCAGACCGCTCTGGCGCCCCGCAGGAATATGAATGCCGCATTCTCCATCCTGACGGCTCTACCCGTCGGCTCCGTCTGCGGGTGCATCCCTTCATCGATGCGCCATCCGGTCAATTGTTTGTTGCCTCGCTCGCCGAAGACATCACCAATGCCAGGGCCAATGCGCCAGTAACGGAAATTGCTAAGAACCTGTATCATCGGCTGACCACCATGGCCGAATTTAGGCGAGCGCTCGGAAGCAGCGTCGACGGATGGTGCTCTGCGCCCGAGGCGCCATTCTTTGCCGTCGCTTTCATCGATCTGGCGCGTTTTAGAGCCGTGAACGATTCGTTCGGATACTCAAGCGGGGACAGACTTCTTGAAGAAACCGGGCGAAGAATTCTTGATAATCTTCCACCCGGCAACCTGGTCGCCGGTTTCGGTTCCGACCGGTTTGCGCTCCAGATTCGTTCTTGCTCTGGCGCAAGCGAGGTAGAGGCATTGTTGCGCAGCGTGCTCACCTCACTTTCCGCACCAGTTCTCGTTGGCCCGAGCACCATCCAGGTTTCAGCTCGCGCCGGCCTCGCATATCCAAGGGGCGTGGATTGCACAATCGACATGCTGCTGCGCAATGCCGATGCAGCACTCCAATTGGCCAAGCACCGTAGAGAGAACCTCGTGGTCTCAACCATTACGAGGATGGACAAATCAATGGAGCAGTCCTCCCTTGAGTTTGACCTCATGCGGGCGCTTGACAACGATGAGTTCTTCTATGAATTCCAGCCAGCCTTTGACCCGCACACAGGCCAGGTAAAGCTGCTCGAAGCACTCGTACGCTGGCGTCATCCGCGCTTGGGTGTCATCTCGCCCTCGTCCTTCATCAGCCTCGCTGAAGATAGCGGCCTGGTCTTGCGCCTCGATATGCAAGGCCTCGAACGGCTAGCCAGGCAGCTTGGCTACTGGCACACCATCACTCCGATGTTGGCCCAAGTTCCAGTCAGCATCAACATTTCCGGCCGCCACTTTCCCAACTTTGTGCTCGAACAACAGTTCCACAAACTACTCCAGCTCCCTGCCATCAAAGAATCAAAAATCATCTTCGAAATCACCGAAAGTGTCTTCGTCGATTCCAACCCGCGCACTGCTGCCGGGCTTGAACGCCTTCGCCAGGCTGGAGTCAAGATCTGGTTGGATGATTTCGGAGATGGTTATTCCTCCTTCCGGTATTTGGCACATTTCCCGGTGGACGGCATCAAGATCTCTCATTCTTTCGTGAAGCACTGCGCAAGCGAAGCAAAGTCGAAGGTGATCCTCAGTTCGCTCCAGACTCTTGCCCGCGGCTTGGGCGTTGAGGTGGTCGTCGAAGGCGTCGAGAATCGCGAACAATTTGAGACCTTGCGCATCATGGGCTTTGAAGCAGTTCAAGGGTATTACCTGTCGAAGCCGTTGGCTGCCAAGGAGATTCCCGAATTATTCGCCGAAGAGCCCACCAAACTTCTAACCCTGAAGCATTCCGCCTGAATCTTTCAAGCCCGGCATCAGGCTGGGCTTAGGGGACCTCACTGGATCAGGCATAATCAGCTTCGGAGAGTTGCGCAACACAATCCATGGCCTCACACCTTGCTAAATTTTTGACTCTTACGGGTCACTCTACTTTCGACTCGCTTCACCGCTGGTCCATCGATCAGCCGGAAGCATTCTGGACCGCCTTCCGAGTCTTTTCCGGCCTCCCTGCCGAGGGTGAGCCGTTCAATTTTGCCGAAGTGCTCTTACGCGTTTGCGATAGTTCGCCCGCGCTTCTGTATCGCGATGAATCGGGCAATAGCGAAACGTGGACAGGCCTGGACCTGCGGAGTGCGGTCGGCGCTTATGCGGGCCTGCTGCGCACCCACGGCATCATTGCGGGTGACCGCGTGGTTGCCTTGCTGCCCAATCGTCCCGAAACCATTGCCCTGATGCTCGCCACTGCCAGCGTCGGCGCCGTATGGTCGTCCTGCTCGCCAGACTTTGGCGCTCAGGGCGTGATCGATCGCTTTGCTCAACTTGAGCCGCGCCTGATGTTCACCACCGCCCAATATTCCTTCGGAGGAAAAGAGTTCGACCTGACCGCCCGAATCGAGAAGATCGCCTCTGCGATGCCTACCCTTGAAGCAGTCCACTGGATCGAATCCATCGAGCTTGGTGGGCCGGCCTCAATCGTCTTCGAGCCCATGCCCCATCGCCATCCGCTCTTCATCATGTTTTCGAGCGGTACAACCGGGCTGCCCAAATGCATTGTCCATTCCAGCGGAGGTACATTGGTTCAGATCGTCAAAGAACACCTCCTCCACGTCGATGTGCGGCCGGGTGAACGCCTATTTTACTACACGACCTGTGGATGGATGATGTGGAACTGGCTCGCGGTGGGGCTTGCCTCCGGAGCAACCCTCGTGCTCTACAACGGCTCGCCCATGTTCCCCGATCCTGGCGTCCTCTGGAAGATGGCTGAGCAAGATGGCATCGCGCACTTTGGCACGAGTGCGAAGTACCTCGCGATACTTGAAAAAAGCGGCTACCAGCCGGCCCGCCATCATCGCCTGCCTGCCTTGCGCCAAGTCCTTTCCACCGGTTCTCCACTCGCTGCTGAGAGTTTTGATTTTGTGTGGCGTGACATCAAGCCGGACGTGCATCTCGCCTCCATTTCAGGCGGTACCGATATCATTTCCTGCTTTGTTTTGGGCAACCCTCTGGCCAGAGTCCAGCGAGGCGAGATCCAGTCGGCTGGGCTCGGGATGGATGTTCAGATCTGGAATCCACTTGGCCAAAGGATCTGGGACGAACCGGGCGAGCTGGTCTGCGTGAATCTGTTCCCCTCGATGCCACTCGGTTTTTGGAATGACCCGGATGGACACAAGTATCACGAGGCCTATTTCGGGCGTTTCCGGGGGGTCTGGCTCCATGGCGACTGGGCCAGCCAATCCAGTTCCACCGGCGGCTTTACGATCTACGGACGCTCGGATACAACGCTCAACCCGGGCGGCATTCGCATTGGTACGGCGGAGATTTACCGGCAAGTGGAAGCGATTGCCCAAGTTGAAGAGGCCGTGGCGATCGGACAGCATTGGAAGGGCGACGTGAGAATCGTCTTGTTCGTGAAATTGCGCCCAGGTCATCTTTGGTCCGATGAGCTGGTTGAATCCATCCGCAGCACGCTCAAGACCAATGCAAGCCCGCATCATGTGCCCAGGAAAATCCTCGAAGTGAAGGCGATCCCTAGAACTGTGAGTGGAAAAATCTCAGAGGCTGCCGTAAGGGATGCGGTGGAAGGCAGGCAATCGGCCAATCTGAATGCACTGGCTAACCCTGAAAGCATAAAGGAGTTCCGGGCGCGCCCGGAACTCCTTCAGGATTGAAACTCTTATAAATTTTTACGGCTTTGGTTCGTGCGTGGGGTTTGCCGGGGGCGGAGGAGTGGGGGTGGAATCTTCCTTCAGCGCATTCTTGAAGTTCTTGATTCCTTCACCCATCCCTTTGGCCAGTTCCGGTAGCTTGCGGCCGCCAAAAAGCAGCAGCGCAACTCCGAGAATGAGCACAAGTTCCATCGGTCCTAGATTCGGCATATTTCGTTCCTTCTTTCTCAGTATGGCAAATTTGCCGGACCTCAGTAAGCCAATAGCCTTTCGCCTTCGCGAACCAAGTCCTCAACCTGCGGGAGAATTGCATCCTCCAGCGAGGGGTGATAAGCGACCCACGTGTCCTTGGCGGCCACTCTGGCAACCGGCGCATCGAGATCGGAGAACAGTTCGTCTGCGATTCTCGCCGCGATTTCGGCGCCAAAGCCCCAACTCAAGACATCCTCATGGGCAATCAACACGCGGCTCGTACGCCGCACGCTTTCCGCGATCGCAGTCCAGTCATACGGGGACAGGCTTCGAAGGTCAATCACTTCGACCATCTTGCCTGCATTCCGTTTTTCCAGCAACTGCGCCGCATCAAGCGATTTCTTAACCAGCGCCCCATAACAGAGGATCGTCAAATGCTGGCCAGGCTTAACCGTCTTGGCTTTCCCAAACGGGATGGTGAACTCTTCGCCGGGATGCTGGCTACGGTTATAGGGCTCCCGGTAAAGTTTCTTATGTTCCAGAAATAGCACAGGATCGTCGGCTCGGAGCGCCGTTCTCAATAATCCGCAAGCATCCAGTGCATTCGAAGGAAAAACGACGCGCAATCCGGGGATGTGCGTGAAGATCGATTCGCCACATTGGCTATGATAGACAGCCCCGCCCGTCAGATAGCCGCCGATCGGCACGCGGATTACAGCGGGACAAGCCCAGTCGCCATTGCTCCGCCACCGCATTGTCGCCATCTCGTCGCGGATCTGCATCATGGCCGGCCAGATGTAATCAAAAAACTGGATCTCGCCGACCGGCTTCAGTCCTCGAAGCGAAAGGCCAATCGCGCGACCTACGATGCCTGCCTCAGCAATTGGCGTGTTGAATACCCGAGCCGAACCAAACTCGCGCTGCAAGCCAAGCGTCGTCTTGAAGACTCCACCCTTGCCCTTGACCTCGGGCAGGATTTCCTCCCGGCTGCAGTCGGCTACATCCTGTCCGAAAACCAGGATCCGCTCATCCCGCCGCATTTCCTCGGCCAGCGTCTGGTTGATGGTATCGACCATCGTGCGGGGTTCGCCCCGAAACTCTGGAGCCGTCTCAAACGCGCTGCTCGTAATATCGATATTCGGAGAATAGAGATTCTCAAAAATGGAACTCACGGGAGGCGCTGGCTGACCCAGTGCCAGGTCCGCGGCCTGCTGTACTTCGAGGTCGCATGCCGCCATCAGGCCTTTCAGATCCGCTTCGCTGAATAGCCCCGCTTCCACCAGTTCCTGAAATAGCCTTTCGATCGGGTCCTGCTGCGCTTCTCGCGCCCTCTCGGCAGTCCCCTTGTAAAAGCGTTCGTCATCGCTCAGCGAATGCGAATAAGGCCGTATCACTTTGGCATGCACGAGCACCGGCCCAAGGCCCTCACGGCAATGCGCGACCGCCTCAGACATGGTCTGATAACTGGCCTTGAAGTCGAGTCCATCTACTTCAAGTCGTAGCAGCCCGGGAAATCCTGACAACAGCTTGGAAATGCTGCCGCCGGGAGTCTGGAACTCGACCGGAACGCTGATTGCATAGCCATTGTCTTCAATCAGGAAAATCACCGGATATCGGTGCAAACAGGCGAGGTTGATCGCTTCCCAGAACTCCCCTTCGCTCGTCGCCCCATCGCCGCTTGTGACCAGGGTCACTTCCTTGGGATTGGTCTTTAGATACCGCGTAGCATGTGCGCAGCCAATGGCATGCAGATATTGGGAACCAGTTGGTGAGCTGCCTGAAATGATATGAAGGTCCGTTGAGCTCCAATGGCTTGGCATCTGTCTGCCCCCGCTCATCGTATCTGCCGCTGCCCCTACAGCCTGCAGGAACATCTGCTCCGGGGTGATGCCCAGCGCCAACGCCAATGCGCGGTCCCGATAATAAAGATGGAACCAGTCGAACCCAGCTTCACAGGCCATTCCGGCCGCTACCTGAATCGCCTCATGACCAGCGGCGCTTACCTGGAAATAGATCTTGTTCTGGCGCTTGAGCAGTATTTCGCGGTCGTCAATTCGACGGCTTAGGTACATCAGCCGGAAGGCGCGAAGCAGTTCGTCTGCCGCCAGTGCTTCCGATTGGGTTCGGAAAGGTCGCCCCAACTGCGACTCCGATCGATAAGCTTGCATCCGTGGGTGCTGTCTCCCTTGTTAGTGTACTTGAAACAGGGCGCTATGTTTTCAACTACAGCAGCTAGGCGGTTTCGTGGACGAGGATCAAGAAACCCGATTCAATGAATTCGGGTGTAGTGCGGTTCCAGACCACCTTCGCGCGGCCCTTTGTGCCTGGAAGTGAGAACTCACATTCTTTCCCGGATCGAACTTCAGTGTTCGCGTGACGGGCGCGGAAACCGGAGGTCGAAATGTCCATCAGCCGGGCTTCAAAAGGAACTTGATACTCCTCGCTCAGCCTCAGCGTGACGCTTCCGCTCGACTTGAGCCGGGTTTCCGACCGGCGGTCTTCCCAGTTGATCGGTGCGCTTTGCATCGCGTTCATACCAGTCTCCGATGCGTTTGTGGCACGGCTGTTAGGCCATAGCTTCTAATCTTTCGCGAAAGCGATGTCCGCGAAATGCCCAGGGAATCAGCCGCCCTTTGGCGTTGCCCTCCGGATTCGGCAAGGGCGCGACGGATCATTGCCTGTTCCAGGCCTTCAAGGCCGCAGTCACTACGCTCCGTTGTGCGGATGGAGAACAGGATGTCGTCGGCGTGTAACAACGGCCCCTTGTCCATCAGCGCCGACCGAAGCACTGTGTTCCGTAATTCCCTGACATTTCCAGGCCACTGATACGCATACAATGCCATCATCGCATCGGAGGCGAAGCGCATTTCCGGATTCTGTTGCGCCAGAAAATGCGCCGCCAACAATTCTATGTCTTCCGGCCGTTCCCTCAACGGCGGAACCGTGAGGGTGATCTGGCCGATGCGGTGGTAAAGGTCATCGCGAAGCAGCCCTTGGTTCGATGCCGCAATCACCCGAACATCCGCCCTCGTTTGTTTCACCGCGCCAAGGCGGAAAAACGTCCCTGTGTCGAGGACTCGCAGCAATTTGGATTGCAACCTCGGTTCGAGCGAGCCAATCTCATCCAAAAACAGGCTGCCTTCGTGGGCCAGTTCGAGTAGACCCTGCTTGGCGGCAGAAGCACCTGAAAACGTACCACGTTCGTGCCCAAACAACTCGGATTCGACGAGATATTCAGGCAAGGCCGCACAGGAAAGATCGACGAAAGGCTTCGCATTCCGGGTCGAGTATTGATGGATCGCACGGGCCACAATCTCCTTGCCGCTTCCGGATTCACCCAGCAGCAGGATGGATGCATTTGACTGCGCAGCCTTGCGTACGTGAACAAAAAGCTCACGCATCCGAAGAGAGCCGAGGATTGCATCGACACCCAAAAACTGATGTTTTTCGACCATAATTCTGCGCATGCCGCGCAACTAGATGTTACGGTTGCTCGTGACGATCTCGCATCAGCGATAGACCTGAATCGGTTTTCCTTATCACCTTAGTATTTTTCGCGACGAGTTTATTGCTAAGACTCGTGCCTAGTACTAAAGGTTCTAAAGCAAAATGCCGATCCAAATTAAGAATTCAAGGGAGTCTCGTCTCAACTCCTCTCCTTTTTATGAATCTGCTTAGCTTTCCTGCGCGCGTTTACGTACTGATGATCTGCTTGCTGGGGTCAGCGGTTGCTCTCGCTAGCGTCTTACAGTGGGAATCTACAGACCTGATTCGATTCTCCTGCTTCCTCCTGGTAGCCCTGTTCGCCGCAGGTCTTCGCGTGGGTGTGAACATTGGCAATGGCGGGGCGTTGCCGATCAATATCCTTTTCGTTCTGATCGGAATCATGGAATTGAGTTTGCCTGAAACTCTGGTGATTGCCGGGGCGACCACGTGGATACAGTGCATGCAGGCCATGCAGGGGCCCAGCCGGCGGTTTCTCACCTTTTTTAATATTTCCAGCATATGGACTGCGACCTGGATCGCGCACTTCATATACTTTCATCCGCTGCTTCAACTGGATATCGCGAGTACCCCAATCCGGTTGGTCTCTGCCGCCGCGATCTTTTATCTGTTCAATACCTTCCCTGTCGCGGCGGTAATTTCACTGACCGAGAACAAGAGTCTGCGCCGGATCTGGCGCGAGCGATACATCTGGAGCTTCAATTTCTATGTCGTCGGTACAGCCGCTGCGGGGCTGTTCAGCTTTGTAAACATCTACCTCGACTGGGGCTACTCGATGCTGGCCCTCTTCTTCTTCTACTTGCTCTACAAGGTGTATTCGATGCACCTGGCGCGCATCGACAAAGAGATGCAGCATTCCGAGCAGATGGCGGACCTTCACCTGCGGACGATTGAAGCTTTGGCGCTGGCCATTGAATCCAAGGACGAGACCACGCATGAGCATCTGCAGCGTGTACAAGTTTACGCACTCGAAATTGGTCGCGATCTCGGGATGTCGAACGAAAATCTTGAGGCCTTGCGGGCAGCTGCGATCTTGCATGACATCGGCAAGCTGGCCGTTCCGGAGCACATCATTTCAAAGCCGGGCAAGCTGACCCCGGAAGAGTTCGACAAGATGAAAATCCATCCGGTGGTTGGGGCGGAGATCCTCGAACGTGTCCAGTTTCCGTACGATGTCTCCCCGATCGTTCTGGCTCACCACGAAAAGTGGGATGGAAGCGGTTATCCTTACGGAACCAAGGGCAAGGACATTCCGCTTGGCGCCAGAATCTTGAGTGCGGTCGACTGCTTGGATGCGCTCGCGAGCGACCGCCAGTATCGGCGCGCCTTGCCGCTGAACGAAGCGATGGCAGTGGTGGAGAGGGAAAGCGGGATCAGCTTCGATCCGCAGGTTGTCGAAGTACTCAAGAAGCGATATGTGGAACTCGAAGAGATGGCAAGAGCAGCAATCCGCAGTGTCAAGCCTCAGCAAAAACTGTCGAAACACATGAAGATCGAGGCGGGTATAGCGCCAGCTACGGGCTTTGAACAGGTAAAGAAATCCATCCAGGCGATCACCAACGGGGATCCTGGCGACTTCATACACATGATTGCAGCGGCCCGCGAAGAAGTGCAGCAGTTGTTCGAGATTTCGCAGGACATCGGCCGCTCGCTGACTCTCGATGAAATGTTGAGCATCCTGTCTCTGCGCGTCAAACGCATGGTGACTTATGACTCCATGGCGGTCTATATTCGCCGTGGCGACAAACTGGTGCCTGAGTATGTTTGCGGCGAGAACTTCAAACTGTTTTCTTCGCTAGAGATCCCGATGGGACAAGGTTTGAGCGGCTGGGTTGCCGATAATAATAAACCGATCGTCAATGGAAATCCTAGCGTTGAACCGGGATACCTGAACGACCCGGCGAAGTTCAGCACCTTGCGCAGTGCGCTCGCCGTGCCGCTTGAAGGCAAGCAGAGCGTGGTGGGAGTACTGGCTCTCTATCGCTCTGACAAGGATGCATTCTCGCGCGACAACCTGCGTGTCATGTTAGCGATTGCTTCGAAAGTAGGCATGACGATTGATCACTTGCTGCGTCTTGAGGCGGCCGAGAGCACGGCTACGACCGACTTCCTAACGGAATTGCCTAATGCAAGAAGCTTGTTTGTACATCTGGATTCCGAACTGGCGCGCCGTGCTCGAAGTGGAGAGTCGGTTACGGTACTGGTAACGGATCTGGATGGATTCAAGGCCGTCAACGACCGATTCGGCCACCTGGAGGGGAATCGGATGTTGAAGGCCGTGGCGCTGTGTTTGAAGCAGAATTGCCGCGAGTATGATTATGTGGCACGCATGGGCGGCGACGAATTCGTGTTGGTGTTACCTGGCCTGAACCGTGAAGATCTGATGGCCCGCACTGCGCGGATAGGATCGATGATCTCGGAAGCGGCGCGACATGTCATAGGTGAAGACATCATCGGGATCAGCATTGGCGCTGTTCATGCGCCGGAAGACGGACGCGATGCAGAAACTTTACTGGCTGAAGCGGACCGCCGCATGTACCAGATGAAGGAAGAGCGCAAGGAAGCTGCACGGACGCTGCAGTTGGCGAATTTGGGGCGCAAGGATTTCAGTTGGCGTTCCGCTTCTGAGGCGATAGCGCGGCGCTAACTCTTCTTCCCGGATGCTTCTTCCTGTTCGGTCTTCTCAACTAACCTTTCCACCGCTACCGAGAAAATCGCAGGTTTTCCCAGACGGTCTGACTGGAAGTAAATCCGTTGAGAACTGGGCGCAAACACGGGAGCCACGGAGCCAGGGTCACTTGATTTGTGTTCGCAAAGGGCGAGCTCGCGGCGGGTCACGCGCAGCATGATCAAAATGTAAGGCTGTGCTTTGGAGCCGGAAGCGCCGACGAAGACGCTCGAATCCGCATTCCTGCCAAAGTGTACGAACTGGCTGGTTGGGCCAATTAGCCTTTCCTTTTCAGTGTCGAGCGAGTATTCGAAGAGCGCATTGGCGATACCCTTGCCGCGGTTGAGGCGAAGGTAGAGCAAGCTGCGGCCATCGGGATTCCAGACGGCTGGACCGAGATCGCCATCGAGCTTGAGCCGGCTTGGTTTCGCGCCAGGAGTTGTTGCGACCACATGAATCGCCTTTGACTTGTCGCGAAAGAAAACGCTTCCGAACCTGGTGATGGAGGCTTGCTCGCAATTTGGCGCGACCTCGGCGAGGACTCGAGTCGGTGTCTTGCTGCCTGAGGAGGTTGCAATGTACATCAGTCTGTCGCCGTCGACCAGAGAGATGGCGGCGCCGTCTTCAGAAAGGGAGATGCCTTTGTTGAAAACCGCGGGAGAGAAGCCTTTATAGATCTCACGAGGTTTGCCGCCGCCTATGGAGGAAGCTAAAAGGCGATCTCCGTCTGCGAAGTACAGAGTGCGGTCGTCAGGGGAAAGCGCCAGGGATTTCGGGTCCATTGCGGCGGCGCTGGTGATGATTCGAGTCGCGCCGCCTTTGATGTCGAGCCGAAGGGCCTGAACGCCCTGGGTGGTTTCGGTTGCGTAGACGATAAAGCCATTGCGCGAAGAAACGGAGCGGTTGTAGTGATGGGGCATGTAGCTTGCATTTGCTGGATCGGAAAGTGCAAGCACCTCCACTTCAGTGGAGGCATCGAGGAAGCGCCGGATTGGAGTGAATTGAGCTTTGGCGGCAGCAGCTGCGGCCAGGCTCAAGGCGAAGTTACGGCGGGTCACGCTCATCTACAGAATACGATGCATGCGGACGGCGGGCGGATACACGTGTTAGGATCGTGGGTCTTATGATGGCTGGTGTTTATCCGATTCTGGTTACTACATTTCATGAAGACGGCTCGCTCGATATTGCGAGCCAGTTGAAGCTGGTTGATTTCCTGCTCGAGCAGGGTGCACATGGGCTCGGGTTGTTTGGCAATGCGAGCGAAGGCTATGCGCTTGAGGCGAGTGAGCGGGTTGAGCTCATGCAGGCGATCGCGAAACACGTAAATGGCCGCGTTCCACTAGTTGCTTCCAGCGGCGCGACTGGCACACGGAGTGCTGTCGAACTTTCTAAGCAATTGGCGGGACTTGGTGCCGATGCGTTGATGGTGTTGCCGCCATTTTTTCTGAAGACGGATGGCGAGGGCCTGATGTATTACTTCGGCGAGATCAGCAAGGGCGCGGGGATTCCGATCATGGTGCAGGACGCACCGCTATTGACGCAAGTCGCGATGCCGCCGCCGCTATTGGCGAGGATGGCGCGAGAGATTGAACAGGTAAAGCTTGCGAAGGTTGAAGCGCCGCCGACGGCGCCTAAGATTACGCAGATCGTTGCGGTCGCGGACGATTCGCTGGTTGTGTTTGGCGGTTTGAACGCGCAGTTCTTCATCGAGGAGTACGATCGCGGGGCACGCGGGACGATGCCCGGCAGCGACTGCATCCGTCCGCTGGTCGAGATCTGGGATGCGCTTGAAGCGGGTGATAAGGACAAGGCGTGGGCCGTGTTTACGCGGATCCTGGCGTTGTTGCGGTTTGAATTGCAGCCGGGGATGGGCGTGAGTGCGATGAAGCACAATCTGGTGGAGCAGGGAATCATAGCTTCGGCGGCGGTTCGGCATCCCACTTCTTCGCTGGATGCAGTGAGCCTGGGCGAGCTCAAGAATTTGCGCGAGCGAATGTAATGGGCGGCCGGGGCTGGATCGCAGGGTTGTTGTTTCTGTCGGTAGTGATCAACTACATCGACAGGCAATGCCTGAGCGTGCTGGCGCCGGTTATCACGAAAGAACTGGGGCTGACTCCGACGGGCTATGCGAACATCCTGAACGTGTTTCAGGCCGCTTATACATTGATGTACATCGGCAGTGGGCTGCTGGTTGACCGGTGGGGCGCGAGAGTAAGTCTGGCTGTTTTCATGGGTTGGTGGAGTGTTGCCAATGCGCTGCATGCGTTTGCGACGAATGCGTTCGGGTTGGGCGTCTTCAGGTTTCTGCTCGGACTGGGGGAGCCTGGAAATTTCATGGCGGGGTTCCGGGCGATTAGCGAGTGCTTCAAGAAGGAAGAGCGGGCGCTGGTGAATGGGCTGCTGAATGCGGGATCGAGCGTTGGGGCAATGATTGCGCCATTCTTAGTGACCTGGCTTTACCTGCAATTGAGCTGGCGCGGGGCGTTTGTGATTTGCGGCGGGCTTGGGTTGTTGTGGATTGTTCCCTGGCTCATGGTTTACAAGCCATTGCAGAAGTTTGAAGTGGCAAAGAACACCGGCGAATGGAAGCAGTACCTGAAGCTGCCACAGAGCTGGGGACTATTCGGGTCGAGATTCCTGAGCGACCCGGTGTGGTGGTTTTATCTGTTTTGGTTGCCAAAGTACCTGGTTGATGCGAGAGGGTTCTCATTGCAGGAGATGGCGCTGGTGGCCTGGATGCCTTATTTGAGCGCCGACATTGGGGCGATGTTCGGCGGTTGGATGAGCGGGTTGCTCATCCGCCGAGGCTGGAATGTACTGGCGGCGCGCAAGGCGGTGATGTTGCCGGCTGCGATGGTGATGCCGGTGAGTCTCATTGTCGGGACGACGCCTTCGAGCACGATTGCGATCGCGGTGATTTGCCTGGTGACGTTTGCGCATATGGTTTGGAAGACGAACCTGTCGACGGTGACCAACGACCTCTATCCGACCGAGGTGGTGGGTAGCGTGAGCGGCGTGTTTGCGTTTGGCAACGGACTGGGCGGGTTGCTGTTTACTGCGCTGACGGGGTGGCTGGTGCAGTACTCGGGTTACTTCTGGGTGTTTGCGTTTATGGGCGTGCTACATCCGCTTGCGTTTGCCGTTTTTGGCGGCCTCGTCCGTGGGGAGTTGCAAGTCCCTGGCTTGAAGCGCGGCGATGAGGCTGTTCTGGGCTCTTAGGATGTGGGCGCGGAGGGCGTCTTCGAGGTGGGGAAGCGAGCCTTGTTCGAGAGCGTGGACGATGGCCTCGTGCTCGACCTGCTCCTGTTTGAGCCGGGCATTCAGGCCGGGGCCTTCAGTTGCATGGACGCGGGCGATCTGGATGTGGGCGTTCAAGCTTTCGTAGAGTTCTCGGAGCCTGCGCGAGCCGGCGATGTCGAACAGGGCAAAGTGGAAATGGTGGTTGAGTTCCTCGTGCTTGCGGAGATCTTCGGTGCTAGTGACAGGCTTGGCGAGAGCTTTGAGCAGACGCTTGAAGGTCTGGGTTGAGTCGTCGTTCCAAAGGCAGATGGCGCGTTTGCCGGCGAGGAGTTCGAGCGAGAGGCGGATCTCGAAGGTCTCGATCAGGTCTTCTTCGGAGATTGAGGCGACGTAGGTGCCGGAGCGGGGATGGATCTCGACGAGCCCTTCGACGGAGAGTTGCTGGAGGGCATGGCGGACGGGGGTGAGACTGACGCCGAGCTGGTCGCAGAGTTCGTCAGCGAGGAGTCGCTCGCCTGGCAGGAAGTGGCGCGAAAGTATGGCAGCGCGGAGGGAATCGTAGACTTCATCGGTGGCGCGCTTCTTGCGCAGTGGTGCCAGAGGCATAGTGACAGACTAACAAAAATCTGAAATAATTTTTGTTTCATGCGGATTACAAGGGTTGAGGCGTATCCTGTGCGGCTGGGTCGGGACCAGGGGAAGGCTCAGGGTGGGGCGGGGAGCCCGCACCGGTTGGCGGAGGGGCGCGGCTATTACCGGTGGAGTACGCACTATCCGGCGTTGTATAGCACCGAGTTTGAAACGTGTCTGGTGAAGGTGACTCTGAGCGATGGGGCGGTGGGGTGGGGGGAGGCGCAGGCTCCGCTGGCGCCGGAAGTAGCGGGGCAGATCGTGAAGAGTTTGCTGGCGGTGGCGATCGAGGATGAAGAGTTTGAGCCAACCGAGGCTGGGATTGCGCGGTTGTGGCAGCGGATGTATTCGACGATGAGGGTGCGTGGGCAGGTTGGCGGATTCATGCTCGATGCGATTGCGGGGGTCGACATTGCGCTGTGGGATTTGGCGTCGCAAGTGCATGGGCGGCCATTGCGGGAACTGCTCTCGGCAGCGCCGAAGGAGCGGGTGCCGGCCTATGTGAGCGGGACGCCGGGCAAGACGGTCGGGGAGCGGCTTGCGTTTGTGGGGGAGTGGTTTGAGGCGGGGTTTGACACCTTCAAGCTTTACTTTGAGAGCGACTGGGATTTGTTGCTGGAGCAGATCGACAGGATGCAGGACAACTTTGAGGGGATTTCTGTGGCGGTGGATGCGCTATGGCATCTGCCGGCGGACGGTACGATCGAGTGTGCCGAGGAGCTTGCGGAGCGGCGTGTGTTGTGGCTTGAAAGTCCCTTGCTTCCCGAGGATGTTGCGGGCCACGTTGAGCTGGTAAACGAAACCGGAGTGAGGCTGGCTTTAGGGGAGAGTTATCGGACGCGGTACGAGGCGCAGCCGTTCTTCGACGCCGAGATTTTGACCTACTGGCAGCCTGATTTAGGGCGTAGCGGGATTTCGGAGACATTGGTGTTGGGCAGGATGGCGCAGAAGGCCGGGGTCGCGATTGTGCCGCATGTTTCGATTGCGCTCGCTCCGCAGTTGAATGCGGCGATTGAGGTGTCGGCGGCGCTTGGGAATTCACCGATGTGCGAGTTCAATCCGAGTGTGGTTGAGATGGCGAATCGATACACAAAGGCTCCTGGGTTCGTTTTGCAAACCGGGGCTTATGAGCAGAGCGAGATCATTGGGCAGCTTGATACGGTGATTTGAGGCGGCGCTGGTATGAGTCGATGCTGAGGTTGCGGCAGTTGGCATGGAGGTGGGTGGCTTCGTTTGGCGGGCGGGTGGAGTTGAGCCGGCACTTGCTTGCTATGGGAGCTGCAAGGTCAGCGTGTGGATTGAAGCGGCGAACTAGACTGTTTGCAGGGTGAGTCGTTGCTGCGATGGGGGCACTTGGCTTGGATGAAGTTGGCTTTGTTTTGCAGGTCGGTGGAGTTGTGCTGGCGCTTTATTGGCGTGTGGAATGCAACGGGTGTGATTGGAAGTTTCTAGCGTGAGTCGATGCTCAGTTAGCGGCACTTGGCATGGAGGCGGATTACTTCGTTTGGCGTGTGGATTGAAGCGGCGAACTAAAGTGTGTTTGCAGGGTGAACCGATGCTGAGGTGGGGGCGCTTGGCTTGGATGGAGTTGGCTTTGTTTTGCAGGCCGATGGAGTTGAGCTGGCGCTTTATTGGCGTGTGGGATGCGCGGGTGAGTCGATGCTCAGGTTGCGGCACGTGATTTGGAGGTGGATGGCTTCGTTTGGTTGTTTTCAAAATGAGAAGGCCCCCGGGTTTTTTGAACTCGGGGGCCTTTGGAGTGGTGAAGGGTTAGGGTTTGTGGGCACCTTGAACGTGTGCTTTGAGGAGGTCCTGGCCCCAGTCGTTTTTGAGGTCGCGCCACATGGCGTGGATGTGGTTGGCTCCGTTTTGCGTGCAGTCGTATTCGATCAGGAATTCCGGGGTTGCGACGCGGTAATAGTGGGGGCCACCTTTGGCAGTTACACCGGCCCAGGCGAAGTAGGTCTGGTTGATGAGGCGGGCGTATTGGGCTCTGCGGGCCGATGCCAGTTCTTCAGGGAAGTTGTTGGCGTACTCTTCGACGAGGGCTTTCAAGATTTCCTTCTGTTTGGCGTTGAGCTTGGAGGCGGCGAGTCCGTTGGGTTGGCCTTTGAGGGCGGCGACGCGGTCGGCTGAAGTGAGGATGTCGTCGGGGGCCTTTTCGCTGACGAGGGCTTCTTTCATCTGAGCGGGGGTGAGCGCGTTGGCGAGGTCGCGGCCGAGATCTTCTTCTCGGGGGAGAGCGCGGAGGCCCTTGCGTGGGCCTTCCTTCACTTCAGCGGGGTTGGAGCCGAAGAAAGTGGGGCTGACGGCGGCCTTGCCATCGACAAAGGAGAAGTGGAGGCTGATGTGGTGGCCTTCGAAGCGGAAGCCCCAGGTGCCATTTTCAGAGGGCGTTCCAAAGATGGAGACGAAGTATTTGTCAGAGTTGCGGCGACCGGTGGTGTCTTTTTCCTGGATCCGGAGCACGTCATCGAGACTCATGATGGTGGAGGCCTTGATGGCTCCCTGTTGGGAGAGGCCGGCGGTGAGCATGGCGTGGGCGAGGTGGCGCTGGGGGGCGGTGAGTTCACTGAATACGACGCCTTTGCGAGGGCGGCCGTAGCGCTTGGCGACATCTTCAGCGGGGATGAAGTGGAAGAAGAAGCGTTCATCGTCCTCGAACTTGAAGACCGCTTTGGCCTTTTGCTCCTCGTTGAGGGAAGCGAGGAAGGCATTGGCGGAATCGGACAATTGGTTTTGAACGGTCATGCGCATGTAGGCTGTGGCGAGCAATGTGAGGCAGCCCACGGCGAGGGATAAACGAAGGAACGTGTTTCGCACGATGGTGAGTTTATCAAAAGTTAAATCTAGAAGGGGAGGTCGGAGCGCTTTTCGGACTTTTTCGACTCAGCGAGGAGGGAATGGCTCTTGAGGTAAGGGTAGGGGTTGATGGGAGAGCCGGACATGCGGACTTCGTAGTGGAGATGCGGGGAGGTGGCGCGGCCTGTCTTACCGGACCAGGCGACGATCTCGCCGCGAGCGATGCGCTGGCCGGGGAGGACATTGAAGTGGGAGAGGTGGCCGTAGTAGGATTCCATTCCATTGCCATGGTCGATGACGAGAAGGCGACCATAGCCGGCGTAGACGTCGGCGAATTTGATCTGGCCGCCGGCAGTGGCAATCACAGGGGTCCCGATGGGGACGGAGATGTCGATGCCGGAGTGGAAGCTGCCATGGCCATTGAAAGGATCGAGGCGCTGGCCGTAGAAGCTGGTGAGGCGGCCCTGGACCGGCCAGAGGCTGGGCTGATCTTCGAGGAAATTGCGAGGACGAATAGGGCTGGAAGTGTTGAACGTGTTGCGGAAGGTGGAGGCGAAAGTGGTGTTGCGGAGGAAGTTATAGTCTTCGATGGAATCGTGGAGGGTGGGGGTGAGCTTGGCTTCGACGCTGAGGGGCTCTTTGGCTTCGAGTTCGCGTTTGATTCCGTAGGCGATAGTGATTTCGCTGGCGAGGACCTGGAGGGTGGCGAGCTGTTGTTTGCCGGCGTCGTGTTCCTTCTGGAGTCGCAGGTAGCGTTCGCGGATGGTATTAATCTCCTCGCGCAACGTGTTGTAATTATTGACCTTCCAGAACATTCTGGCGTAGGAAGCGGCGACACCGGCGAGGCTAACGGCACCGAGCAGGGCGAGTGCCAGGACGCCGTACAGGACACTGTACGGGACGTGAACACGCCGAAGGCGGCCGTGCAAAGAATGCGCGACTACGAGAATGAAATATGGCTGCGGCACTTGAAGACGAAAAGCAGAAGCGAGCAGCGACCCCTCCGGTGAGGCATTAGAGGACGAAACCCGCAAGATCGTTTCCCGGTCTATTGCCGGGTTTTTAAAACGACAGGTTTAGGCTAGCAGCGCTGGAGCTAAGGTGTCAACCTCAGGGGCAGGCCGAAATTGGCCTGCCCGGGATACACCTCGGGCGCCTGTTTGGAGAATTCGGGCAGATTGTCAAAGAGCTTGTGAGGAGTGGGTACCTCTCCGTTGTGGGTTTGTTCCTAGCTTTTTGCGCTTATGCCGTTTTGGGCGGCGCAGGGGTTTGAGAGGGCATGTGTTTGGCTTCGAGTTTTTCGGCGAAGTCTCTGATCATTTTTTGGGCTAGCGCGACACCGGCATTTGGGTCTGCTTCGTAGACTTTTTTGATCGCGGGGATTTTGTCCAGAGGGATGTGGCCTTTTTCAGTTTTCAGTCCCCAATAGACTTCGCTAGCGGGGCGAGGGGGGAGAGGCGGCGCGTCGGCGATGGCTTCGATTTCTACGGTTTCGTCGTGGCCGATGAAGGCTTCGCGCTGGGCG
>Ga0163144_10002138_pt1 | contig 46214 bp, 41 predicted proteins | sample OliLak19BULKMAT1_FD_123175 | JGI IMG/M metagenome (GOLD analysis project Ga0163144, IMG submission 123175) | Freshwater microbial mat bacterial communities from Lake Vanda, McMurdo Dry Valleys, Antarctica - Oligotrophic Lake LV.19.BULKMAT1 | ecosystem: Environmental > Aquatic > Freshwater >... | reverse complement strand
GCCCTCGTCGTCGACGCCACAGCCGGCCGCCGACAACCGGCTCACTCCTTCAGATCCGGAAATCTGAGCCGCTCCTGTGCATGCCTCAGACATCTCAATCAATTGCTTCACAGCTTCTCAGTTGATCGCCGCGTCGAGGCCCTTGAGGATCGCATCCGTCGCGCGCTCCGCGTTCTGCTGGCCGACCAGGATCTTCTGGAATTCCGGCAGCACGACGTTCTGCGCCCAGCCGGCATAGCCCACGAAGCTCGGCGGCAGCTTGCCGAATGTCAGCGTCTCGGCGGCGGGGTTGTAGAGCGGATTGCCGGTGATGCGCGCGTCCTTGGCGATCTGCGCGTTGGCGGGGAAATAGCCTGTCTCTTCGAGGAAGGCGATCGACGGATCGGCCTCGCCCCAGAAGCTGATCCAGTCCCACGCGGCCTGTTCGGAATCCTTCTTCATGAGACCGTTGTAGAGATAGGTCAGGCGCGCGACGCGTGACGCCGGGCCCGCGGGCTTTGCTGCTGTGCCGAACTCATTGGGCTTGAGGGCCCGCACCATCTCCACAAGCGAGCCGGTGTGGTGCCAGGTCATCGCGGTCTGGCCGGTCTTGAAACCTTCCATGATCTGGCGGAAGCCGTCATTGGGCGCGCTCGGCGGCACGACCTTGTGCACGGTGTGCAAGTCGGCGAACCACTTGATCGCCGCGACCGTCTTGCCCTTGTCCATCGCGTTCTTGCCGTCGACGACGAATTGCGAGCCGAAGGCCTCGATCAGGTCGATGATGTAGGCGAAGCCGCCGGGCCCGCCGCGCATGCCGAAGCCGTAGCGGTTCTTCGCCGGATCGGTGAGCTTCTTGGCCGCATCGACGAATTCGTCGAGCGTCTTGGGCGGGCCGCTGATGCCGGCCTGCTCGAACCAGTCCTTCCGGTAGTAGACCCAGTCGACGAAGGTGAAGGCGGGGACGCCGTAGATCTTTCCCTTCGAGGTCGCGCCGCGCCAGCGATCCTCGGGGAAGTTCGCCTTCTGCGGCCAGGAATCCACCCGCGCGGTGATGTCGACGAGCCCGTCCATCGCCAGCATGTCGGGTAGGCGCTCGGCCACGATCATGGTGATGTCCGGCCGCGTCTTCGCCATCACGGCGGCGGTGAACTTGGTCATGTATTCGGGATTGGGGATGTTCTCCTGGGTCAGCGCGACATTGGGGAAGCGCTGCTTGAACAGCGCCATCACCTTCTGCAGGCCGGTGAACTCCTCCTGGCTGGTGAAGTGATGCCAGTAGGTGATCTTCGGCGCCGTCTGCGCACGCAGCTTCGGCGCCGCGAGCGCGAGGCTCGCTGCCGAGGTCGTGCCGAGTGCGGCGCGGCGAGTCATGTTTGTCATCGTCGTCTCCCCCTGGGGTTTGTTGGTTACGCGAGTTGGATCGGCGACGGTGGCGCCGGGCGCAATCCCGCCGCGACCTTGTCCACCGCATGTTGTTCACGCGCCGCCGTCGAGAGCGTGAGCCCATGACCCGGGCGATCCGGCGCGAAGGCATGGCCGTCGCGAAACACCATCGGCGTCTCGACGAGGTGGTTGTAGTTCTGGAACGAATACTCGAGCCAATCGACCTCGGGCAGCGCCGCCGCCATGTGCACGCCGAGTTCGAGAAAAGTGTTGCCGAGCGAGACGCGCACGCCTTACTCGGCCGCGAGAAATCCCGCGCGCATCACGTCGCTCGGCTTGCCATGGACATTGAGGATGTCCACGCCGCGTTCCTCGATCAGGCGACGCTTGCTGGTGAGATCGAGATACTCGCCGGTGTTGATGTTCGCGAAGGGCACTGCCTCCGCGACCTGTCGCAATCCCTCGTAATCGTCGCGGATGCAGGGATCCTCGATCCACAGGATGTCGTGACCGGCGTCGCGGTAGGCGTGCAGACGGCGGATCGCCTCCTTGGGCGTCCAGGCCTCGTTGGCGTCGACCATCACGGTGGCGCCGGCGCCGACCGCCTCGTGAAGCAGCCGCAATCGCTTCAAATCCCAGGCGAGATCGGGATGCCCGACCTTGATCTTGAACGCGTCGAAGCCGAGCGCGCGCGCCTGGCGAAAGAACTCCAGGTAATGCGCATCCGAAAGATGGAAATCCAGTCCGCTCGCATAGGCGCGCACGCGTGGGTTCGTGCCGCCGAGATAGCGGTAGAGCGGCAGCCCGGCCTGCTTGGCGGCGATGTCCCATAGCGCCTGATCGATCGCCTCGCCGAAGCCGAAACTCAGCGCACGATTGGCGCCGCCGCGCGGGCGCGCGACGCGATGGATCAGTCCGGCCGGCGGCTTGCCGAGCAGCCCCGGCAAAGCCTCGAGGCGAAAGACGCGATCGAGTTCGGCGCGATCGGGCAGGGGATGGAACAGATTGAGGAAGAAGCCGAGGCCGGTGAGGCCGTCATCGCAGTGAATTTCGAGCGCGCCGACATGGCACTCCGCGATCTTCACCTGCGAGTCGCCGATGATCCGGTCACGCGCAAAGGCGAACCGCGTGATCGTGATGTCGCGGATCTCGGTCATCTGTCGTCGCTCGCCCCCGGAATCTTACTTCGCGATGCCACGGACACCATCACGCCCGCCGGCTCGGTGCAACTTGTCGACTGGAATTGATCGATGAAATGAGGCGACGGGCCTGCTCCGCCGGGGTCGGGCGAAGATACTCGTTGGCGTCGGCGATCGAGCGCTGCGGCGGCGTCTAGTGCGCAAGCAGAACCGGCGCCGTCATCTGATCGAGCATGGTGCGCGTGGCGCCGCCGAGCACGCACTCGCGCAGGCGGTTGTGGCCATAGCAGCCCATGACGATGAGATCGGCGCCGAGATCGGCGGCGCGTGACAGGATCTCACTGCCGATATCGCCGCCCGGCGCGATCGTGGTCGCCGTCTCGGCCTGCACGCGATGGCGCGCGAGATGGATCGCGATGTCGGCGCCATAGAGCCGCGCCGGCATACGCTAGGGGGGGGCACCGACAGCACCGTCACGCGCGTGGCGCGGCGCAGCAGCGGCAGCGCCTCGTTCCACCGCGCGCGCCGCTTCGCGGCTGCCGTTCCAGGCGATGAGGACCGAGCGCGGCGGGGTCGTGAAGTTTCCGTAGCTGGGAATGCACAACGCGGCGCGACCCGAGCGGGTCGCGACATCATCGGCGAGCACGCCCGCGCCCGGCGAGCCGAGATCATCATGTCTCAACGCAGGCGAAGTTCCACGATCACCGGCAGGTGATCGGAACCCAGATCGGGACCGATGCGACGATCGTGGACATCGAACGCCGGGCTGACGAGCACATGGTCGATCGGAAGTCCGAAGAGGATGAAGCGCGACAGCCAGGTGCCGACGAGGCCGCGGCCTAGCGCGCTGTCGCGCAATCCGCCGCGCGCAAGCAGGTCTGCGAAGACCGGCGACCATGGCGTCAGATTGAGATCGCCGGCGACGATCGCGCGATGCGATGGCGCGGCGGCGGCCAGGCTGGCCGCCCGCTCGAGCTGTGCATCGCGCGCCTGCGCGCCGCCATCGAGCGGCCGCGCGGCGTGCAGCGCGACCAGCCGCAGACAGCGCGAAGGCGCTGTCGACTCCTGCGGCTCGCAAAGATCGACGCTCATCACGGGCAGGATCCGCGAGATCGAGCGATCGGTCGATGCGGCGAGCGGCCGCCAGCGCGTATGGATCACGACGTCGTGCGGCGATCCCCCATCGTCGATCATGACATGCGTCAACTCTGGAAATGCACCGGCGAGAACCTCGCTGCGCGCATGCGGCGCGCGCGGCAGCTCTGTGAGGACGACGATGTCCGGCCGCTCCCGCGCGACGAGGCGTTCGAGAGCCCGTCGGTCGGCGTGGTGTCCGTGCAGGTTGAAGGTGATGATCTTGATCGACGTCGCGTCGGCCGGCGCTGCGCGTGCGTCGAGTGGCGCGACATACGCAAGCAGGGGCGATGCGTTGGCGACCATCAATGTCGCGGCGACCGCGAAGTTGAGACGCTGTCGCGTCACGAGCGCAAGCACGGCGAGCAGCGCCGCGCCGAGCGCGAGCTGTGGGCGAAAATGCGACAGGATCTCGGCCAGCCAGAACGCCCGGCCGAAAAAGCTCAAGCCCGTCACGATGGCGGCCGCGCCCGCGAGTGCAAGTCCGATCCGACGCCGGTTCAAGCGAGATCGTGTCGTGTGAATGTTCGGCTCATCCTTTGCGATCATGTCGAGGCAAGCCAAGTCGCCAGTTCATGAAAGCGTGGTCGCGCATCACAGCCTGACCCGAAACTAGCGATCCAGGAACGCCCCGATCAGCCGCGCCGTTTCGGAAGCCGCTTCGGGTGAGCCCGTGCCGGGGATCTCGCGTTTCTCGCAATCCGGGATGAGCCGACCGAGCTCGTCGAGATAGCCGAAGAGCATGTCGTTGCGGGCGCAGACGGCGAGGGTGGGCCGTTTCAGCTGCGGCAGATGCTTGCGCTTGTCGAAGTTGAACGCCGCGCGATAGGAGCTGCGAAACGAGCCGTAGGCCTTGATCACTTCGACGAATTTGCCGTGCAGCGCGTCGGGCGAGGGCAGGCCGATGTCGCGCACGCCGCTGCGGTCATGCTTGAACCACGGCCAGAAGAGGTAGGTGTCGCGGCAGAACTGCCAGGCCCAGAGCACGTGCAAGCCCTGATGATCGACCGGCACCTCGGGCAGGTAGTTGGCGAGGATCGCCTTCTGCTCGTCCACCTCGTAGAGGCCGACGCCGTCGAGCACCAGCTTGCGCACGCGCGTCGGTTGCAGGAGCGCGATCGTCGCCGCGATGCTGGCCCCCGTGTGTGAGCCGTAGAGATCGACTTCGTGCAAGCCGAGCGCGTCCAGCGCCTGCAGCGTTCCGCCAGCCAGATCCTCGATCGTCGGAGTGCGCTGCAGCGGCGGCGAGGAATCGCCGTTGCCCAGCGTATCCGGGGCATGGACGCTGCGTGTGCGCGCGAATTCCCTGATCAGCGGCTCGAGCTGCTTGGACGAGCCCGGCGAGGCATGCAGCATGACCAGAGGCGCGCCCCCGGATCCCGCGGTTCGGAAATGCACCTGCCCGCCCGTGATGTCGACGAAGCCGCGCCTGATCGTCATGCAAATTGCTCCCTTGGACTCGGATCGCGTTGTCGGTGAGAGTAGCGCCGATCGATCCACGGGAGGAATTCTGATGAGCGACATGATGGGTATCAACCGACGCCAGGCGCTGGCCGGCACGACGGCGACGGCCGCGTTCACGCTGTTTCACGTCAAGGAGGCGCGCGCGCAGGCGACGGCGATGACCTATGTCGCGCCGTTCAGCTACATCTTGGCTTTCGCCGACGTTCTGCATGCCCAGGCTGGTGGATTCTTCGAGCGCGAAGGGTTGAACGTGACGATCGAGCAGGCGCGCGGCTCGGCGATGGCGGTGCAGCAGGTGCTCGGCACCAACGCGTTGCTCTCGCGCACCGGCGGCGTGGATCACATCAAGGCCGTGCTCGGTCAGAACGCGCCGCTCGTCTCCGTCGGCACGATCGCACAGGCCTCGCCGTTCTTCGTCATCAGCCACGGCGACAAGCCGATCCGCGGGCCGGCCGACATGAAGGGCAAGACGATCGGGATCCTCAGCCAGGGCGGCGCCACCGACAATCTGCTCGACATCATGCTCGTGCAGGTCGGGCTCTCGAAGGACGACGTGAAGAAGGAACTTGCCGGCAACTCGCCGGCCGGCTTCGCGCTGATCGAGCGCGGTCGCATCGACGCCTACATCACCTCGGTCGGCCCGGTGGTCGCGCTGCGCGAGCAAGGCGCGAAGGTGGTGTTCTGGAACACGGACGATCACGCGCCCGTGCCCGGCCAGTGCTACATCGCGACGCGCGAGGCGGCCGCCAAGAACGGCGATACGGTGGTGAAGTTCCTGCGCGCCGTGAAGAGATCCGCGGAGGACATGTTCGCGGATGGAGATCTCGCGCGCACGCTGCAGCGCCTCGATCGCTTCGAGATCGCGGAGATGAAGGATCGCAAGGTCGCGGCCCTGATTCTCAGGGAAGACATGAAGGGCTGGATCAGCCGTGGCCGCGACAATGTGCTGCGCAATGGCGCCGCCGAATGGGCCAAGGCGGCGGAACTGATGGCGGCGGTCGGCATCGTGCCGAAGGGCGATCCGACGCGGCTCTACACCAACGACTACGTGGATGACGCCCTGCGTTCATGACGATCGACTTCACGATCGATGAGGAGCAGCGCGGGTTCCTCGACACCGTCGATCGCTTCATGGCGCGGCATCTGCCGCCCGATGAGGTGCGGCGGCGCGATCGCGAGCATGTCCCGCCGTATGATTTGCTGCCGGCGATGGGGGCGGCGGGGTTGTTGAGCCTGCCGATCCCGGCTGTGCATGGCGGTCTCGCGCGCGACTGGCGCGATGTCGCGCTGGTCCAGTTGCGCCTGGGCGAGCTCGGCTACATGGCGGCATCGATCTTCAACCGCGTCATCGGTTTTGGTGCGATGTCGTTGCTGACCTATGGCAACGCGCGCCAGCAAGCTGAGCTGTTGCCGCGCCTGACGCGCGGCGAGCTGCTGATCGCGCTTGCGCTGACCGAGCCGGAAGCCGGGAGCGATGCCGCGTCGTTGCGCATGCGTGCCGAGCGCATCGAGAGCGGTTGGCGGCTCACGGGTCGCAAGATCTGGATCAGCGACGCTGCGGGCGCCGATTTCCTGCTGGTCGCGGCGCGCAGCGACAAGGACAGCAAGGGCGCCGATGGCATTTCGATGTTTCTGGCGCCGCCGAAGACTCGGGGCATCGCGATGACGCCGCTCGCCAAGCTCGGCAACAATGCGATGCCGAGCTGGGATATCGGCTTCGACGAGGTCATCGTGCCGGCGGATGCGCTGATCGGCACGCAGGGGCAGGGCTTCCGGCATCTGATGTCGACGCTGCATTTCAGCCGCGCCTCGATGGCGGCGACGGTCACGGGCTGTGCGCAGGCGGCCGTGTCGCTCGCGCTCGCGCACGCCAAGGAGCGACGGCAATTCGGCAGGCCGATCGGCGCGTTCCAGGTCATCCGCCATCGCCTCGCGGACATGCAGATGCGCGTCGATCAATCGCGTCTCACGGTGCTGCATCTCGCCTGGGCGATCGCGACCGGCGCTGAGTGTCGCCGCGCCGCCGCGCAGGCCAAGGTGATCGCGACGGAATGCCTGCAATACGTCGCCGATCACGGCATGCAGATCCTCGCGTCCGCCGGCTACGCCGCCGAGAGCGACATGCAGCGCTATTTTCGCGATGCGCGGCTCTACAGTTTCGGCGAGGGCACGAGCGAGATTCAGCGCGACATCATTGCGAAGGAGCTGGGACTTTGAGCCACGACATCCAGGCGATCGACATCGTCGCCAATATCTGGACCAAGGAGGCGCTGGCCGGGCGACCGGATCGCACGAGTTTCTTTCGCGGCAAGCTCGGCCTCGACCAGACGACGTTCGAAGGCATCTCGCTGGAGGAGATGATCGGTCGCATGGATGCGTCGGGCATCGAGCGCGCCTTCCTGCCGGCGGCGAAAGTCGGCGAGAAATGGCACCCCGCGGGCTACCACGTCCCGTATGAGCTGGTGGCCGACGCGGTGCGCAGCTATCCCAAGCGCTTCAGCGCGCTGGCCGGCCTCGATCCGACGGAAGGCATGGACGGCGTGCGCGCATTGGAACGTGCGGTGAAGGAACACGGTTTCATCGGCGCGCATTTCTATCCGCATTGGTTCGAGCTGCCGCCCGATCACGCGCGCTGGTATCCGTTCTATGCGAAATGCGTCGAGCTCGACGTGCCGGTGCAGCTCCAGGTCGGGCAGAGTCTCGTCTACGACAAGCGCGCGCCCAAGCGCAGCGTCGGCCGGCCGATCACGCTCGATGCCGTGGCCTGCGATTTTCCCGAACTCAAGCTGATCGGCATCCATGTCGGCATTCCCTGGACCGACGAGATGATCGCGATGGCGTGGAAGCATCCCAACGTGTTCATCGGCTCGGATGCGCATAGCCCGAAATATTGGCCGGAGAGCTTCACGCGCTACATCGACAGCTTCGGCCAGGACAAGGTGATGTTCGGCACCGACTTCCCCGTCCTGCAATTCGCGCGCACGCGCGACGAGGTGGAAGCGCTAGGCCTGCGCCCCGGCCCCAAGCGCAAATTCCTGCGCGACAACGCGCTCAAGCTCTACAAGCTGGCATGATCGCGACTCACCACCATCGACGCCATCCCCTCCTGTCGCGAAGCGAAAGGAGGGGTGCCCGAGCGAAGCGAGGGCGGGGAGGTTTCTTGAATGCGACGAGGACTAACCCCAAGCAGATCCCGCGAGACCTCGCCGTCAGCGCGCTTCGCGCGCTGCCACCCCTCCTGTTCGCTGTGCGAACAGGAGGGGATTTGGACAACGGGAGACGTTCAGGATATTTCCCATGAACCTCGCCGACGCACTCGCGCATCACGTGCGCGCGCGGCCGGATCGGCCGGCGATCATCCAGGGCGATCGGGTCGTCCTCTATCGCGATCTCGACGGCATCGTACGGCGTGGCGCCGCGCACCTCCTGCATCTCGGCATCGGCGAAGGCGATGTCGTCGGCATCGCGCTGCGTGACTCGATCGATCACCTTCTCGCGCTCTACATGGCGGCGCGGCTCGGCGCCGTCGCGCTGCCGCTCGACTGGCGTTGGACGGACCTCGAGAAGCGCGCCGTCGCCGAACGTTTCCACGCCAAGCTGGTGCTGATCGAGCCGGACGCCGTGGCGTTGCCCGGAATCGAATGCATCCCCGTCGATGTCCGATTCCATGCCGCCGTCGCCGCTTCGCCCGTCGATCTCGTCTTTCCATCGAAGCTCGATGCGCCGCTGCTGCTCTCGCTGTCGTCAGGGACGACGGGCCGCCCGAAAGGGCCGGTGGTGACGCACGGCCAGTTCCTGCGCCGCTTCTGGACGCATTGGATCGATCTCGGCCTCAACGCGCGCGAGACCTATGTCTCCGCGACGCCGATGTATTTCGGCGGCGGCCGCACCTTCTCCATGTCGCTGCTGTTCTCCGGCGGCACCGTCGTGCTCTTCCCGCCGCCCTACGAGGCGCGCGACCTTGCCGCCGAGATCAGGCGGCGCAACGCGTCGAGCGCGTTCCTCGTGCCGACATTGCTGCGTCGGCTGCTCGATCTGACGGCGGCGGAGGCGGCGCCGTTGCGCGCGATGCGCCTGCTGTTGTCGAGCGGCGCGCCGCTGCATCCGGAGGAGCGTCGCGAGATCCGCACGCGGCTCTGTCCGAATTTCTGCGAGTACTACGCATCGACCGAGGGCGGCGGCGTCTCCCTGTTGCGCGCGGAGGACATGGATGTCCACGAGGACTCGGTCGGGCGCCCCGTCTTCGGGGTCGAGGTCGGGATCTTCGCCGATGACGGCGTGACGAAGCTGGCGATTGGCGAGACCGGTCGCCTCGGCTATCGCGGGCCAGGGGTCGCGACGGGATTTCACGAGGATCCCGAGGCGACGCGCGAAGTGTTTCGCGACGGCTGGTTCTTCCCCGGCGATCTCGCGCGCATGAACGAGGCCGGCTACGTGTTCCTCAAGGGCCGCAAGAAGGACATGATCATCCGCGGCGGCATCAACATCTATCCCGTCGAAGTCGAGGCGGCGCTGCAATCGCATCCTGCCGTCGTCGAAGCCGCGGTGGTCGGTTGGCCGTCGCGCGACATGGGCGAGGAGGTCGCGGCCTTCGTGGTGCTGCGCGCGCCGATCGAGATCGAAGCGCTGCGCCAGATCTGCGCCGCGCGCCTCGCGCCATACAAGGTGCCGCGCGGGATCTTCATCGTCACGGAGATGCCGAAGAATGCGTCGGGTAAGATCGTGAAGGGCGCGCTCGCGGAGCGGTTGCCGGCGAAATGATCGGGAAGACATTGGAGATGAGCATGCGAATTGATCATCTGAACGCCACGCGGGGCCTCGGTCGGCGGCGGCTCATGGGCGCGAGCGCGGCGGCGGGCGCGGCGATCGGCGCGCCGGCGATCCTGCGCGCGCAAGCCAAGACTCTCGTCACGACGGGCTATGGCGGCTTGCACGAGAAATGGTTCCGCACGGCGGTGATCGAGCCCTTCGAGAAGCAGACGGGCGCGAAGATCCAGTTCAAATACGGCGCCGCCGGCGAGTGGCTGACCTCCTCGATTGCGAACAAGGAGTATCCGGAGATCGACGTGCCGATGCTGTCGCTGCCGGTGGCGATGCGCGCGATCACGCTCGAAGGAATCTTCCTCGACCTCGATCCTGCGAGGATTCCCAACACGGCAGATGTCGACCCGATGTTCTTCGACCTCTATCGGCGCCGCGCGGTCGGCTTCAACTATGGTGATTTCGGGATCTGCTATCGCTCGGACAAGCTCGCCGCCGCGCCCGGCTCGTGGCGCGACCTCTGGGATCCGGCGCATGTCGGCAAGCTGCTGCTGCCTGACATCACGGCCGGCGCGGTGCTCGAGGTGATCGTGATCGCCGCGCTCGTCCATGGCGGCAGCGAAGCCAATCTCGAGCCGGGCTGGGCCGCGCTGAAGCAGCTCAAGCCCAATGTCCTGCGCTTCTTCAAGAACAACACGGAGCCGGTCGGATTGTATGAACGCGCGGAGGCGCAGATCGGCGCGTGGTTCAGCGCGCGGACCTACGCGATCCAGGATTCCGGCGTGCCGATGGGCTACGTCATTCCCAGGGAGGGCGCCCCGGTCGGGGTGCTGTCCTTCCACATCGCGCGCAATACCAAGGTCCGGGACCTCGCCTACGAGTTCGTGAACTTCGCGCTGTCGAAGGAGGCGCAGGAGAGCTTCGGCAACGGCGTCGAATACGGACCCTGCAATGTGAAGGCCGAACTCAAGGGGCGGGCGCGCGAGCGCGTCCCACCGGCGAACCGCCTGATGCGCATCGACTGGCCCAAGCTGCAGCCGCAGATCGCGGCGATGCAGCAGCGCTGGCAACGCGAGATCGTCGCCTGAAACGCGCCAGGCGCAGATCATGAACCCGACACGCGCCGCAGCGCTGCTCCTGCTGGCGCCGGCCCTGCTCGTCATCGCGATCGGACTCGCCGCGCCGTTGGCATGGTTGCTTCGCTTCAGCCTGATGCTGAGCGAGACGGGCATCCCGGTCAGCGACGCGGTGACGCCGGCGAACTACACGCGGCTGCTCGGCGATGCCTTCCATATGCGAGTCTTCGCCAAGACGCTCGGCCTGTCATTGCTCGTCACCCTGTTCGCCATGCTGCTCGGCTATCCGCTGGCGCATGCGCTGTGGCGCATATCCGCACGCTGGCGCGGGGTGCTGACCATCGTCGTGTTGTCGCCTCTGCTGGTGTCGATCGTGGTCAGTTCCTATGGATGGCTGGTGATCCTCGGGACGAATGGTCTGGTCAATCGCGCTCTGCTCGGGCTCGGATTGATCCAGGCGCCGCTCAAGCTCCTCTACACGGAGGGTGCGATCGTCCTCGGGCTCACGCATATCGTGCTGCCCTTCATGGCGTTGTCGATCCTCGCGGCGCTGGAGCGCATCGATCCGCGTTTCGCCGAGGCGGCCGCGGTGCTCGGCGCCGGGCGATGGTCGGTGCTGCGCCACGTGACGCTGCCTCTCGCGCTGCCGGGGTTGATCGCGGGCACCACGCTCGCCTTCTCGATCGCCATGTCGGCCTATGTCACACCGGCCGTGCTCGGACCGTCGGGACCGAACTTCATTGCGACGACGATCTACAATGAATTCGTCACGCTGTTCGATTGGGGGCTGGGCGCGGCGATGGCGATCTGCCTGCTCGTGCTCGGCCTCGGTCTGGTCTTCGCTTTTCTTCGGCTCGTCTACCGCGTTGGCGGCGTTGCCGCGGCGGGGCGCGCATGAGCACGCGCAATCCCTTGCTCTGGTTTGTCGCCGCTCTGGTGCTGTGCTTCGTGCTCGCCCCCATCGTCGTCGTGATCGTCGCCTCGTTCACGCAGGCCAGCGTGCCGGAATTCCCGCCCTCGCAATGGTCGCTGCGCTGGTATGCGCATGCCCTGTCGCAGCCGGTGTTCAGGGCCGCGGCCTGGAACTCGGCCGTGCTCGCGGCGATCGCCACGCTGATCAACATTCCCATCGCCCTGATGGCGGCCTTCGCCCTGGTGCGCGGGCGCTTCCCCGGGCGCGAGGCGATCCAGACGGTCCTGCTCGCGCCGCTGATCGTGCCGGCGGTGGTCACGGGCATCGCGATCCTGCTGGCCTTTTCCGCCGCGGGCTGGCGCGACGCGATGAGCCGTCTGCTGCTCGCGCATGTCGTGATCACGCTGCCCTACATGGTGCGCACGATCATGGCGAGCCTGGCGCGGCTCGATCCCGTGGCGGAGGAGGCGGCGATGACCCTCGGCGCCTCGCCGCTGCGCTGCTTCCTGCACGTGACGCTTCCGCTCGTGATGCCAGGGCTGATCGCCGGCGCCGTTTTCGCGTTCATCGTCTCCTTCGACAACGTCTCGGTCAGCCTGTTCCTGACCAGCGCGCGCACCAGCACGCTGCCGATCGCCGTGCTCGGCTACGTCGAATACAACATCGATCCGTCGATCGCGGCGTTGTCGACGCTGCTGATCGGCGCGTCGCTGATCGCGGCGCTCCTGGTCGAGCGCGTGGTCGGCCTGCGCCGCGCCTTGGGGTCCTGAGCCATGGCCAGTGTGCGCCTGAGCAACGTCACCAAGAGCTTCGGCGCGCAGCGCGCGATGGACGATGTCTCGCTGGAGATCCGGTCCGGCAGTTTTCTCACGCTGCTCGGGCCATCGGGCTGCGGCAAGACCACGACGCTGCGCAGCATCGCCGGTCTCGTGGCGGCCGATGCCGGGATGATCGAGATCGACGGTGAGGACGTGACGGCGCTGCCCGTCCATCGCCGCAATCTCGCGATGGTGTTCCAGAGCCATGCCTTGTTTCCGCATATGCGGGTGATCGACAACGTCGCGTTCGGCTTGCGCATGCGCGGGCAAGGCGTCGAGGCGCGTCGCGCGGCCGCGCGCCAATCGCTCGCGCTGGTGCGTCTGGAGGCGTTCGAGGGGCGCTGGCCGCACGAGCTTTCCGGCGGGCAGTAGCAGCGCGTCGCGCTGGCGCGGGCGCTGGCCGTCAATCCTCGAGTGCTGCTGCTCGACGAGCCGTTCGGCGCGCTGGATCGCAAACTGCGCGAGGCGATGCAGGTGGAACTGCGCGAACTCACGCGCCGGCTGGCGATCACGTCCATCTTCGTCACGCATGACCAGGAGGAAGCGCTGCTGCTCTCCGATCGCATCGCGGTCATGAATGCCGGACGCATCGAGCAGATCGGCGCGCCGGGCGAGATCTTCGAGCTTCCGGCCACGCGTTTCGTCGCCGATTTCATGGGCGTCGACAACATCCTCGAGGTCGATCTGGTGCATCCCGCCGGGGGCGGATCCGCGATCGAGTTCGAGGGCGCGCGTATCGCGCTGCCGACGGCGATCACCGCCGAGCCCGGCCACAAGCTGACGATCGGGATCCGGCCGGAGCGCATGCGCCTGGACGTGGCGGGCGCCGGCTTGCCGGCGCGGATCATCGATGCGGTCTATCTCGGCGCCGTGTCGAGCTATCGCGTGCGGCTGGAGAATGGCATGCGCGACTTCGTGGTGCGGGAGGTCGCCGACGCGTCGAGCGGTGGCGGGCCGCGGCTCGCGATCGGCGTCCTCGTCGGTCTGCGCATTCCACCGGACTCGCTTCGCATCCTCGACGACAGCAGAAGGGGTTGATCGATGCCCATCGTGCAGGGCGCGTGCGCGCCGCGCTTCGAGAGGCTGCGCGCGGCATTCGAGCGCAACTTCACCGAGGACGCGGAGGTCGGCGCGGCGGTGGCCGTGATGCTCGACGGCGAGATGGTGGTCGATCTCTGGGGTGGGCATCGCGACGCCGCGCGCCAGCACGCGTGGGAGCGCGACACGATCGTCTGCATGATGTCGGTCGCCAAGGCGGTATCGGCGCTGTGCGTGCATCGGCTCGTCGAGGACGGATGTCTCGATCTCGATGCGCCGGTCGCGCGTGATTGGCCGGAATTCGCCGCGGCCGGCAAGGCGGAGATCCCGTTGCGCTGGGTGCTCTGCCACCTCTCGGGCATTCCCGTTGCCGACGCCGCCGGGCGCGGCGACATCTACGACTGGACGGCGATGACCACCGCGATCGCCGCGCAGGCGCCGCTTTGGCCGCCCGGATCGACGCGCTGCTACCACTCCGCGACGCAGGGCTTCATCCTCGGTGAGCTGGTCCGGCGTGTGACCGGGATGAGCCTCGGCGCGTATCTGCGCCAGCACATCACCGAGCCGCTTGGTCTCGACTACGCGATCGGCCTCGACACGGCGACGATCGCGCGCTGCGCCGACATGATCCCGGCCGCCGGGACCATCTTCGATGCCGCGCAGAAGGGCGATCGCTCGACGCTGCTCGGCCGTGCCTGGTACCCGCTCGCCCCCGACGAGGATTTCAACTCCGATGCGTGGCGGCGCGCCGAGATCCCCTCGGCGAATGGCCATGGCAATGCGCGGGCGATCGCGCGGCTCTACGGCGCGCTTGCTCGCGGCGGGACGCTCGACGGGGTGCGGGTGATCGGGCCGGACGCGCTCGCGCAGGCGACGCGGGAGCAATGGCATGGCCAGTCGATCAGCTCGAAACTGACTTTTCGCACCGCGCTGGGTTTCTTCCTGAGCTGCCCGCCCGATCGGCCGATGGGTCCCAATCTGCGCACCTTCGGCCATTCCGGCGCCGGCGGGGCCCAGGGTTTCGCCGACCCCGATGCGCGGCTCGGCTTCGCCTATTGCCCGAACCGCATGCACGCGGGCATCGATATCGGGGTCCGCGCGACGCGCCTGATCGAGACGAGTTTCGCTTGTCTATGACCCGCTGCCGGCGCGGCGATGGTACGCTTCTTGCGAGGTCGGGCGAGAGCGCCGAAAATCGGACCGGGCGAAAGACCCGGGCGCTGGACGGCACGACAGGGAGCGGTGATGGCGGCATCTGCATTCGACGAGATGGGTCCTCCCGAGGCCTGCCGTGCGCAATACGCGCAGGTGCAGCGCTGGCTGCAGGAGACGCCGCCCGAGACGATGGAGATCAAGCGCCGTGAGGCCGAGCTCATCTTCCGGCGCACCGGCATCACCTTCGCCGTCTACACCGAGGGCGGCGATCCGGAGCGCCTGATTCCCTTCGATGTCATCCCGCGTGTGCTCGACGCCGGCGAATGGGCCTTTCTGTCGCGAGGCCTGATCCAGCGCGTGAAGGCGCTGAACGCCTTCATCGCGGACATGTACGGCGCACAGGAGTTCGTGCGCGCCGGCAAGATCCCGGCGGATCTCGTGCGCAACAACCCGTGCTTCCTGCACGAGATGGTCGGGCTCGACGTGGCGGAGCGCGTCTACACCCACGTCGCGGGAATCGACATCGTGCGTGTCGCCCCCGACGAGTTCTACGTGCTGGAGGACAATTGCCGCACGCCTTCCGGCGTGTCCTACATGCTCGAGAACCGCGAGGTGATGACGCGGCTGTTCCCGGATCTGCTCAGCCGCTATCGCGTGCAGCCGGTCTCGCACTACCCCGATCAACTGCTGGAGACGCTGCGTTCCGTGGCGCCGCGCAATTGCCAAGGCGATCCGACGGTCGCGCTGCTGACACCCGGTCAATACAACAGCGCCTATTACGAGCATTCGTTTCTGGCCGGCGAGATGGGCATCGAGCTCGTCGAGGGCCTGGACCTCGTGGTCGAGGATCTCGTCGTCTACATGCGCACCACGCGCGGGCTGCAACGCGTCGACGTGATCTATCGTCGCATCGACGATCCGTTCCTCGACCCGGACGTCTTTCGGAAGGATTCGGCGCTTGGCGTCGCCGGCATCATGGCTGCCTATCGCGCGGGCAACGTGACGCTTGCGAATGCACCCGGCGCGGGCATCAGCGACGACAAGGCCGTCTACACCTACGTGCCCGACATGGTGCGCTTCTATCTCAGCGAGGAGCCGATCCTGCGCAACGTGCCGACCTGGCGCTGCGGCGATACCGACGGTCTGGCCTATGTGCTCGATCATCTGCACGAGCTCGTCGTGAAGGACGTCCATGGCTCGGGCGGCTACGGCATGCTGGTAGGGCCGCATGCCACGATCGAGGAGCGCGCCGTCTTCGCCCAGAAGCTGCGCGAAAACCCCCGCAACTACATCGCCCAACCGACGCTCGCCCTGTCGACCTGCCCGACCTTCGTCGCGACCGGCGTCGCGCCGCGCCACGTCGATCTGCGGCCCTATGTCCTCGTCGGCAAGGAGATCCGCCTCGTGCCCGGCGGCCTGACGCGCGTCGCGCTGCGCGACGGGTCGCTGGTCGTGAACTCTAGCCAGGGCGGCGGCACGAAGGACACCTGGGTTGTCGAAGCGTGAGCATGAGCAGATGCTGAGCCGTACCGCCGACAATCTCTACTGGCTGGCCCGCTACATCGAGCGCACGGAGAACGTGGCGCGTCTGCTCGATGTCGGTCTGCGCATGGGCAATCTCGCGATCGAAGCCGGCGGCGATACCACGGAGTGGCATTCGACGATCGTCGCCGCGGGTTGCGAAACCACTTTCTACGCCAAGTACCAGAAGCCCTCGGCCCAGGCGGTGATCAACCATCTCACGCGCGATCCGAGCAATCCCTCCTCGATCATGTCCTGCCTGGAGACCGCGCGGCGCAATGCGCGCGCCGACCGCACCGGCATCACCACGGACATGTGGGAGGCGGTGAACAAGGCGTGGATCGAATCGCGCGCGCTCAGCGACCGCGATTTCGCGCTCGAGAACGTGCGTCATTTCCTGGAATGGGTGAAGGAACACTCCATGCGCTTCAGCGGCGCCGCGGGCGGCACGATGCTGCGCAACGACGCCTATTGGTTCATCCGGCTGGGCATGGCGGTCGAACGCGCGGACAGCACGGCGCGCATCCTCGATGTGAAGTATCACGTGCTGCTGCCCGGTCATGAGAGAGTCGGCGGCACGCGCGACTATTACCAGTGGACGTCGATCCTGCGCTCGGTCTCGGCGCAGCGTGCCTATCACTGGGTCTACCGCGATCGCCTCAAGCCCTGGCTGGTGGCCGATCTGCTGATCCTGCGGCCGGAAATGCCGCGTTCGCTCGCGGCCTGCTTCAACGACATCGCGCGCCATCTCGATCTGCTCGCCAACGCCTATGGCTCGCGCGGCGAATGTCATCGCGTGGCGGGCCAGATCCACTCGCGGCTGCGCTACGCCAAGATCGAGGAGATCTTCCAGCAGGGTCTGCACGAATTCCTGACCGAGTTCATCGAGCAGAACACGGTGCTCGGGCGCGAGATCTCGAAGCATTATCTGATCTGATTTCGCGCAATCGAGCCGGGCAGGGGCTTGCGGTTTGGGGCAGGCTCCCGCAGGGTCCTGTCCCTCACGAATCACGGATCATTGCGATGACCTATTGCGTCGGGCTGCGCCTCAAGGACGGGCTGGTCCTGCTTTCCGATACGCGCACCAATGCCGGCGTCGACAACATTGCGACCTTCAGCAAGATGCATGTCGTCGAGAGTCCCGGCGAGCGCGTGATATGTCTGATGACGGCGGGAAACCTGTCGCTGGCGCAGATCGTCATCAATCTCGTGACCGAGGGATTCGCCAGCGAAACGCTGGGCATGCACGCCACGCTGTCGACCACGCCGAGCATGTTCGGCGCCGCGCAATTCGTCGGCGAGGCGATCCGCAAGGCCTTCGCCGCGCATGGCGAGGCGATGAAGGCGCAGAATGTCGGCTTCGACATCTCGATCCTGCTGGCAGGCCAGATCAAGGGCCGCAAGATGCGGCTGTTCCAGATCTACTCGGCTGGCAATTTCATCGAGGCGACGGAGGAGACGCCGTTCCTGCAGATCGGCGAACACAAATACGGCAAGCCGATCCTCGACCGCGCGGCGCGCTACGACACGCCGCTCTACGACGCGATCAAGCTCGTGCTGGTCTCGATGGATTCGACGCTGCGGTCCAATCTGACGGTTGGGCTGCCGATCGATCTGCTCGTCTACAAGCTCGATAGCTGCCGCGTCGCCCTGCGCAAGCGCATCGCCGAGGATGAACCCTACTTCCGGAACATCCGCGAGCAATGGTCGGCCGCATTGCGCGACGCCTATCGCGCCATCCCGCGTCCCGACTGGGCGCCCTGACGCCTCGGCGCGCCATGCCGAATTTCGTCCCGCCAGGCGTGTTCGTCGAGGAAACCGGCGGCGGCGCCAAGCCGATCGCGGGCGTGGCGATCTCGACCGCCGCCTTCATCGGGGTCAGCCAGCGCGGCAGCTACCGCGCGCGACTCGTGACCAGCCTGGCCGAGTTCGAGCGGTCCTACGGCGCGGTGCAGCCGGTCGCGCGCAGCTATCTCGGCCGTGCCGTCCACGGATTCTTCGCCAATGGCGGCAGGCGCGCCTGGGTCGCCCGGGTTGCCGCCACGCGCGGGAAATTCACCGCTGTCTCCTTCATCGGTGAAACTCCCACGGGCAGCCGGTTCGCGCGTGGTCTGACCGCGCTGGGTGAGATCGACGAGATGTTGCTCGTCGCGGCGCCGGATCTCTCGCATCCGCGCATGGAAGCCGCGGAGCGCGCGCGCTTGCGCGCGGCGCTGGTCGCGCAGGCCCAGACGCGGCGCGACCGCGTGGTTCTCCTCGATGCGCCCTCCGGCGATCGCGGCCTCGGCAAGGACGATCCCGCCTTCCAGACGCTCGACAGCAGCTACGCCGCCGTCTACGGCCCGTTTCTCTCGGTCGCGCAATCGGATGGGACGAGCGCATTGCTGCCGCCGAGCGGTCATGTCGCCGGTGTGATCGCGCGCATCGATGAGGAGCGCGGCGTGCACAAGGCGCCGGCCGGTGTGACGATCGTCGATGCGCTCGGCCTCGAATTCGCCGTGACCAGCGGCGAGCAGGATGCGCTGACGGCGGCCGGCTTCAATGCAGTGCGCGAGTTGCCGGGGCGCGGCCTGCAGATCTGGGGCGTGCGGCTGCGGACCAGCGATCCGGAATGGCGCTATCTCAACATCCGGCGACTTGCGATCTTCCTCGAGCGCTCGATCGCGAAGGGGCTCGCCTGGGTCGTGTTCGAGCCCAACGACGAGCCGCTCTGGACGCGCGTGCGTGGGCTCGTCGAGGATTTCCTGCTCGAAAGCTGGCGCGCCGGCGCGCTGCTCGGCGCCCGACCTGAGAATGGTTTCTTCGTGCGCTGCGACCGTTCGACCATGACCCAGGCTGAAATCGATGCCGGTCGCCTGATCTGCGTGATCGGCATCGCGCCGCTGCGGCCTGCCGAGTTCGTCGTCATCCGCGTCAGCGTTTGTAGACACCGAGATCCCTGACCATCGAGGTCCTGTCGTCATGCCCATCCTGCGTTCGACCGAAGCCGAGTTCGACTACGAGATCCCCGTCGTGATCATCGGGGCCGGGGCGTGCGGCCTCTGCGCCGCCCTTGCCGCGACGGAGAGCGGTGCGGACGTGCTCGTCCTCGAGCGTGATGAGAAACCCACGGGGAGCACCTCGCTCTCGACCGGATTGATTCCAGCGGCAGGCACGAAGCTGCAGGCGAAGCTCGGCATCGACGACACGGCGGCGCTGTTCGCCGCCGACCTCATGGCCAAGGCCAAGCAGCAGACCGATCCTGTGATGGCCAAGGCGATCGCCGAGGCCTCCGGCCCGACGGTCGACTGGCTGATGGAGAAGCACGATGTCGTGCTCACGCTGGTCGAGGGCTTCCTTTATCCCGGGCATTCGAAGCTGCGCATGCACGGCACGCCGCATCGCTCGGGCAAGGAGCTCGAAGCCGCTTTGCTGGCGGCTGCTGGGCGCATGAGCATCGACGTGGTCAGCGGCGCGATGGTCGAGGATCTCTTCGCCGATTCCTCGGGCCGCGTGACCGCCGTGCGCTTCAAGCGCCCCGATGGCACGCGCGAGACGCTGGGCTGCAAGGCGCTCGTGCTCGCCTGCAACGGCTTCGGCGGCAACAAGGAGATGCTGCGGCACTACATTCCGGAGATCGCCGATGCCGACTACATGGGCCATGTCGGCAACACCGGTGACGCCGTGAGCTGGGGTCTCGCGCTCGGCGCCGCGATCGCCGACATGGGTGGCTATCAGGGCCATGGCGCGGTCGCCTATCCCCAGGGCAACACGATGACCTACGGGCTGATCAGCGGCGGCGGCTTCCAGGTGAATGTGCATGGCCTGCGCTTCTCCGACGAGTCTTCCGGCTATTCGGAGCAGGCCGTCGAAGTCGTGAAGCAGCCCGATCGCGTGGCCTGGGTGATCTTCGACGAGACGCGCGAGAAGCCCGTGCGCGGCTTCACCGACTACGAGGAAGTGATGGCGCTCGGCGGCATCAAGAAGGCCGCGACGATCGAGGATCTGGCGCGCCAGTTCGGCCTGCCTGTGGCCGCCGTCGCGCAAAGCCTCGCCGAGGCGGAAGCCTCGCGTGCGTCGGGCAAGCCCGATCGCTTCGGCCGCATCTTCACCGGTGCCGCGCTCGCGCCCGCCTATTGCGGCGTCAAAGTCACCGGCGCGCTCTACCACACGCAAGGCGGCCTGGTAGTCGACCCGAGCGCGCGCGTCCTGCGCGAAGACCGCTCGGCATTGCCCAACCTGTTCGCCGGCGGCGGCGCCGCACGCGGCCTGTCGGGTCCGTCCCGCTGGGGCTACCTCTCCGGCAACGGCCTGCTCACCGCGACCGTGCTCGGACGCGCGGCGGGGATGAGCGCGGCGGCGTAGGTCTCGGGCTTGAAGCCGACCAGCAGCTTGCCGCCGATATCGAGCACCGGGCGTTTGATCATGCCGAGCTGGGCGAGCATCAGCGCGATCGCCTTGGCCTCGGTGAGGCCGTCGCGATCGGCGTCCGGCAGTTTGCGAAGGGTCGTGCCGGAGCGATTGAGCAGGACCTCCCAACCGAGCTTCTTCACCCAGCCGCTCAGTGCGGCGGCATCGATGCCTTGCGTCTTGTAGTCATGGAACTGATGGGCGACGCCATGCGCACCGAGCCAGGCCTCCGCCTTCTTCATCGTGTCGCAATTCTTGATGCCGGTGATCGTCACCTTCGTCGTCCTGGCCATGTCGCGCGCGCCCCTCGTTGGAATACCGGCTTCCCTTATCGCCATAGCAACCGCAATGCGATCGCGATGCCCGAAGTGATCATCATCAGGGCGAGTGCGCCGGCGAACGCCTCGGGCAACGCGCCCACCCAGAGCGCCACGCGCGTCGCACGATCAGCACGCCGCCGATGCTGGTCATGCCGACGAGCATCGCCGTCGTGAATCCGACCAGCGCGATGAGCAGGTCGCTGATCATTTGCGGGTCGGAATCCGCGAGGGTTGATGGGGTGAACTGTTTGCGCGCAGCGCAAATAGGAGTGGCCGAGCGCAGCGGGGCGGGGGGGCGAACTCCGTGCGCACTGAGTTCGAGGAACCTCCCCGGTTCGCGCGCCTCCGCGCGCGAACCTTCCCCTCCTATCGCTTCGCGACAGGGAGGGGATGGGAATGCTAGGTGGTCGGCGACCAGGAAGAATTTGCTTGGACCGAGCCGACAGAGCGGTTTGATATTCGGGACCTGCGCATGATTGCCCTGACTCTTCTTCTCCTTGGATCGGCGGCGGTGCGGTGGCCGTCATTCGGACCGCTCGAACTCGACACGCCATGGCTGATCCCGCCGATCGCGGCGTGGCTGGTGCAGCGATTCGGGCGAACGGCCTGGTTCGTCGTCATCGCCATCGTGCTGCTCCTCGTGCTGCTCGAATTCAACTTCGACCGCGACAGCTTCGCGCTCGGCGGACGCGCCGACATCGCGATCCTGGCGCTGGCCTGCGCCAGTCTCGCGAAGAGCGGCATCGAGTTCCGCGACGTCGCTGCATTGCCTCCACCGGCGCGGGGCTGGATGGCGGCGCCTCTGCTGCTGCCGCTCTTCGTTTCGCTCGCGCCGATCGTCATCGATGACCTGAGCATCGCGCTGTCCTGGTATGTGCTCGGCCTGCTGCTGCCGCTGCTGTTCGTCGCCGCGCTGCGCGGTGCGCCATGGCACGGCTACGCGTTGTCGACGCTGCTGGCCATCGCCCTGGGCGCGGCGATCGCACTCGCAACGCGCGGGCGTGCGCAATCCGGCGCTGGAGAAATCGGCTACAGCTTCGTGCAGCCCTATCTCTGGCTGCCATCGCTCATGGCGTGGTCGGCGGGCGAGGCGGTGCGGCGAGCGGTGCTCGGCATGGCGCCGCGGCGCTTCTGGTCGCGCCCGCTGCTCGCCGTGCTCGTCATCCTCGCGCTCTGGATCGATCCGGGTCAGGCCGGATTCCCGCTCGAGCTTCGGACCGGCTGGGCCGGATTGCGCTGGTTGGGGTTCGCAGGCGCGACGGCGGCATTGCCGCTTGCCGGCTTCGTAGCCGGCGCGTTGCTCGGAATGCGAGGCGCCTGGTTCGTCGCCGGCATGGCGCTGCTGCCCGCGCTCGTGGCGGTCGGCGCGTATTGGGCGAGCGACGGACATCTGCAGATGCGGCTCGGAAATGTCTTCGCCGCGCCGATCGCGCTCGCCTGGGGCTGGCTCGGCGCGCGGCTCGGCGGGCGGATGATCGCGGCGCCGAGCTTGCGCATTTCGATGGTCGTGCTCGTCGTCGGCGTCATGACCTTCGCACTGCTGACGGAGCGCACCGCGGGGCTTCAGTTTGCGCTGTCGCTGGTGGCGGCGCTCGCGACCGCTGTCCTCGGCGCGCTGGCGGCGCGGCTCGGCAATCGCCTCGGCGTCACGGGCGAGGGCTGGATCCCCGTGCTGCTCTTGCCGATCTATGCATTCGGGCTGGTCTCGTTCGGGCCATCGGCGTTCGAGAGTTTCAGCGACGAGACCGACCGGCTGATCCGCCGTTTCGATCGCAGCGACAGCGATGAATTTCTTTTCCAGATGCTGGTGCTCGCTAGCCTGCTGCTCGCGGCGGCGCTGCTGCTCGGCGAGATCCTGCGCGCCATCACCTGGCTGCCAAAAATACTGCGCGAATTGCGGATCCTGCTGCTCGCGGCGCGAGCGGCGGTAGGATCGTAGCTCCTGCAGGCGCGACAATGTGGTTCCGCGGTCCGATCTCGGCTATGCCCGGCGTGAAGGCGGCAGTGAAACTGGGCGGGAGAGACGCGATGACCATTGGCGTGGGTGGATCGACGGCGGCGGTTGAGCTCGCAAAGCTGAGCGCGATGCGCGGCGACATGCCGGCGATCACCGATACGGATCGTCGCGAGCGGATCGAGCAGGCGCAGGCGCTGATGCGCGAACAGGGCATCGACGCGCTGTGGTTCGATGTCTCGGCGAGCCTGACGTATTTCACGGGATTGCGGCTGCGGCGCTCGGAGCGGCTGCACGGGGCGGTCCTGCCCGCGAAGGGCGAACTCGTCTATCTCTGCCCGGCCTTCGAAGAGGCCAAGCTGCGTACGATGATCACGCTCGGCGACAAGCTGGCGGTGTGGGAGGAGCACGAGGATCCGACGGCGTTGGTTACGGATACGCTGCGCGGCCTCGGCATCCGCGAAGGCAGGATCGGCATCGACGAGGCGACCCCCTTCGCGACCTTCGACGGGCTGCGGCGCGCGAGCAACGCCTATGATTTCGTCAACGCGGCGCGCATCACGGGCGCCTGCCGATCGCGCAAATCGGCACGCGAGATCGCGCTGATGCAGACAGCGAAGAACATCACGCTCGAGGCGCACAAGGCGGCGGCGCGGATTCTGCGCGAAGGCATCACGACGACCGAGGTGCAGGAATTCCTGGTCGAGGCGCATCGGCGCCTGGGCGCCGAAGGTCCGCCCGCCTTCAACATCGTGCTGTTCGGCGAGGCGACGGCCTATCCGCATGGCGTGCCCCATCCGCAGATTTTGAAAGACGGCGACATGGTGCTGATCGATGTCGGCGCGCCGATCGACGGCTATCTCTCCGACATCACGCGCAGCTACGTCTTCGGCACACCCAATGCGCGCCAGCGCCAGATCTGGAATCTCGAGAAGGCGGCGCAAGCCGCAGCCTTCGCGGCGGCGCAGATTGGCACGCCCTGTGAGGATGTCGACGCCGCCGCACGCGGCGTGATCGAGGCAGCAGGGTTCGGCCCGGGCTACGCGGTGCCCGGCCTGCCGCATCGGACCGGCCACGGCATCGGCTTGGAGGTGCACGAGGTGCCGTATCTGGTGAAGGGCGATCGCACGATCCTGGCGCCAGGCATGACTTTCTCGAACGAGCCGATGATCTGCATCTACGGCGAGTTCGGCGTGCGGCTCGAAGATCATTTCTACATGACCGAGCAGGGGCCGCGCTGGTTCACCCAGCCCGCGCACAGCGTTGACGATCCCTTCGGCTATGCGCGATAGAGCATCCTAAAGCGGCGTCGGCGCCGCCATCACGGTGGCGATCACGCGCGGCGTCGTGCCGAGCGATTCGGCGAGGGTCCGGGCGGCTTCTTCACTGCGGGCGTAGTGAACGGCGAAACGCGTGAAACCCGGTCCCTGGCCTGGCGCGAGCGGCTTGCGCCAGGACTCGCCCGCGGGCGCGAAGCCGATCGCGTAATGCTTGCGCATCGCCTCGACGATCCGCCACTGCTCGCCGCCCGATCCATCGGCCGCGTCGCCGGCGATCACGCACCACGGACCGCGATGGGGCGCCGGCGCGCTGATCCGCTGTGCGAGCCAGCCATAGGCGCTCGCCGGCGCCGGCGTGCTGCCGCTCGCGCCGTAGCCCCATTTCTTGATCCAGCCCTGGCGGAAGGCATCCAGATCCTTGTTGAACCAGACGCGCTCGAGATCGGCCGCCGTTTGCGGATGCAGAAAATCGAAATGCTGGAAGGGCAGGCTGGTGGGGAGAATCTCCACGTTCTTCCAATTCTCGTACAGACCCATGCCCGGGATCGCATTGAAGAACGGATTGTCGATCTCGCGCAGCCAGGGCTCGTAGCCACGCGCCAGCGCATCTTCGGGCAGCGTGTAGCTGAGGAAGACCATCGTATCGAAACTGGAGGCCATTTCAGGAGCCTCGTCACCAATAGAGGTAGAGATTGTTCATCAGGCTCTTGGGCGTGATCTTCACCGCTCGCTCCTGCGCCTTGCCCTCGAACTCGATACGCACGCTGTAGGATCCAGGCGGCAGCCGGGCCATCAGCACCGGACCATCCATCACGGCCTCCAGCACGGTCTGCCCACCACGCAGAATCGTCACTTTGCAATCCGCGAGAAAATCGCCATTCGCCTTGCGCGCGGTGACGATGCGCAAGCTGTACTGGCTGACGCGATCGAGGAGTTCGCGCTTCTCGTTCTCCCCGACGCCGCCGGTGATGTAGCGCACGTCGCCGCTCGTCAGCTCCTCGATAGCCGACGCAGTTCCACCCGACAGGGCAAGCCACAAAGCGGCGCTCGCCGTCACGACCGTCCTATTCCACATCCATTGCCCCCTCTGCCCTCGCCAATTCCGGCGAGAGGCGGTATCCGTGGTGAGGATCTCCGTCCTTCCCGCTGACCGCAAGGTGTCTTGATGGCCGATGGCAATGCATTCGTGAAATTTGGGGTCGGGCAGCCTGTCCGCCGATTCGAGGACCAGCGCTTTCTGACCGGCGCGGGTCGATACGTCGACGACCGCACGATGCCGGGGCTGCTCCATGCGGTCTTCCTGCGCTCGCCCCACGCGAATGCGCGGCTGCGGCGCGTGGATGCGACGGCGGCGCGCGCCGCGTCCGGGGTCGCAGGTGTCTTCACCGGGGCGGAGTGGAGGGCGGCCGGGCTCGGCCCCTTGCCGGGGCGCAACTTCATCAACCATCTCGATGGACGGCCGGTGGCGCCGCCGCCGCGCTTCGCGCTGGTCTGCGATCGCGTCCGCCATGTCGGGGATTGCGTGGCGATCGTGGTCGCGGCAACCCGCGCGCAGGCCGAGGATGCGCTCGAGCAGATCGTGATCGACTATGAGGAGCTGCCGGCCGTCGCCTCGCCGGTCGAGGCGCTCGCGCCGGGCGCGCCGGCGATCTGGGCGAAGAGCGAGTGGTGGGAAGGCGCCCGTGACGAGGCCGCCCTCAACACGGCGTTCGTGTGGCGGATCGGCGACGGCGACAAGACCGCGGCGGCGATCGCGGCCGCGCGCCATGTCGTGCGCACGCGGCTCGTCAACAACCGCCTGGTCATCCATTACATCGAGCCGCGCGGCTGCATCGCGTGGCGCGACGAGACGGGCCGAATGGTGTTCGGCGGCTCATTGCAGAATGCGCCGAATTTCCGCGAACTCCTGTGCCTGCAATTCGGTTGGAAGCCCGAGCAACTGCGCGTGGTCGCCGACGATGTCGGCGGCGGCTTCGGTGGCAAGAACCAGCTGCAGCCCGAGCATTGCGCCGTCATGTTCGCTTCCGAGCGGCTCGGACGCCCGGTCAAATGGGTCAATGACCGGATCGGCTCGTTCCAATCGGACGTGCATGGCCGCGATCTGGTGAGCGATGTCGAGTTCGCGCTCGACGCCGACGGTCGCTTCCTCGCGCTGCGCGCCCACACGATCAGCAACATGGGCGCGTATCTCTCGACCTATGGGTCGATCGTGCCGACCAACGCGACGGCGGCGGTGATGGGCGGCGTCTATGATCTGCGCGCCGTGTTCATGGAAGTGCGCGGCGTCTGGACGAATACGGTTCCCGTCGATGCCTATCGTGGCGCGGGGCGCCCGGAGGCGAACTACATTCTCGAGCGCACGATCGATGTCGCGGCGCGCCAGCTCGGCCTGTCGCCGCTCGAGCTGCGGCGGCGCAATTTCATCAAGCTTGCGCAGCTGCCCTACACGACCGCGATGGGGCGCGTCCTGGATTCGGGCGATTTCGCCGGCGTCTTCGAACGCGCGCTGAAGCTCGCCGATCATGCCGGGCTGGCCGCGCGCAAGGCCGAAGCGAAATCACGCGGCCGGCGGCGCGGCTTCGGCATCGCGCCGTATCTCGAGGCGACGCTGGGCAAGCCGACCGAGTCGGCGCGCATCGAGTTCCATGCCGACGGCACGGCGACGCTGATCGTCGGGTCGCAATCGAACGGCCAGGGTCACGAGACGACCTTTCCGCAGATCGTCGCCGCCGAGCTCGGCATCGACCCTACGCGCATCCGCTACCTCCAGGCCGATACCGATCTCGCGCCCGATGGCGGTGGCCATGGCGGCTCGCGCTCGACGCAGCATGCCGGCGGCGCGATGCTCAAGGCGTCCGAGGCGATCATCGCCAAGGGCAAGCTGATCGCCGCGAATCTGCTCGAGGCCGCCGCGGTCGACATCGAATGGAAGCCGGGCGAGTTCCGGGTCACGGGCACCGATCGTCGCATCGCCTTCGATGCCGTGGTGCGTGCGGCCTTCGATGCGGCGAAGCTGCCCGCAGGCATGAGCCCGGGTCTCGACGAGACCGGCAAGTACGAGCGCACGGCATTCAACTATCCCAATGGCTGTCACGTCGCCGAGATCGAGCTCGATCCGGAGACCGGTGTGGTGCAGCTCGTCGGCTATTGGGTCGTGGACGATTTCGGGCGGATCATCAATCCGATGATCGTGCGCGGCCAGGTGATCGGCGGCGCGGTGCAGGGCATCGGCCAGGCGCTGCTCGAACAGGTCGTCTACGATCCGAGCAGCGCGCAGCTGCTGACCGCGTCGGCGATGGATTACTGCCTGCCGCGCGCCGACGATCTGCCGGCGATCGCGGTCGAGCTGTTCGAGGGCGCGCCGACGAAGACCAATCCGTTGGGCGTCAAGGGCGCCGGCGAAGCGGGCGCGACCGGCGCGCCTCAGGCGGCCGCGAATGCCGTGCTCGACGCACTCGCCGAATGGGGCATCCACCATCTCGACATGCCGCTGACACGCGAAAAAATCTGGCGTGCGATCACCGCGGCGCGAGGCTAGGCGCCGCGCTCAGGCAATGATGGCGGAGATCGAGTCCGTTGCGAAGCTTGCGCACGCGATCCGTGCCGGCGTCGGCGCGACCATCATGCCGTGGTCATCGGTCAGCGGCATCGCCAGCGCCGCGGGGCTGGTGTTACGGCGCGTCACCGGTCCCGCGATCGAACTCAAGATTTCGCTGTGCACGCCGGATCAGCGCAGATCCCGGCAGAATTCCTGGATGCGGCGGCAGCCTTCACGCAGCGACTCGACATCCGTGGCGTAGGAGACGCGGAAGTAGGGGCTCATGCCGTAGGCGGCACCCTGCACGGCGGCGACGTGCTGCTCCTCGAGCAAGGCGGTGACGAAGGCGGTGTCGTCGACGATCTTGCGCCCAGCCTTGCTCGTCTTGCCGATGCAGCCGGCGATGTTCGGGTAGACATAGAACGCGCCCTCGGGCTTGTGCACGGTGACGCCCGGCGCCTGCCGCAACAGGTCGACGACCAGATCGCGTCGCTTCCCGTATTCGGCCGCGCGCGCCTCGAGCAGATCCTGCGGGCCGTCGAGCGCCGCCACCGCGGCGGCCTGGCTCACCGTGGTGATGCCGCCGGTCGCCTGGCCATGGACGTTGTTCATCGCCGCGATCAGGGCCTTGGGACCGCCGCAATATCCCACGCGCCAGCCCGTCATCGCATAGGCCTTCGAGGCGCCGTTCATCGTCAGCGTACGCTCCTTCAATCGCGGTTCGACCTCGGCGATCGTGCAGAACTCGAAGCCGTCGTAGATCAGATGTTCGTAGATGTCGTCGGTCAGGATCCAGACATCGGGATGACGCAGCAGCACGTCGGCGAGCGCGCGCATCTCCGCACGCGAGCAGGCCGCGCCCGTCGGATTGTTCGGGAAGTTGATGATCAGCCACTTGGTCTTCTGCGTGATCGCCGCCTCGAGATCCTCCGGTCGCAGCTTGAACTGGTTGTTCTCGGGGCAGGGCACCGCCACCGGCGTCGCTTCGGCCATCATCACGATGTCGGCATAGGTGATCCAGCCGGGCGCGGGAATGATCACCTCGTCGCCGCGATTGCAGCTCGCCATGATCGCATTGAAGATGATCTGCTTGCCGCCGTTGGCGATCAGGATTTCGTCGAGCGCGTAGTCGAGGTTGTTGTCGCGCTTGAACTTGCGCTGCACGGCCTGCTTGAGCGCGGGCGTCCCGGCCTGCGCGGGATACTTGGTGTCGCCCGCCAAGGCGGCCTTGTGCGCGGCTTCGACCGCATGCGCCGGCGTCGCGAAATCCGGCTCGCCCACCGATAGGCTGATCACCTTGATGCCCTTGGCGCGCAGCTCGCGGGCCTTGTCGGTCATGGCGGCGGACGCGGAGATCTTGACGGTCTTCAGGCGGTCGGCGACTTGGAACATCTGACTTCCCTTCGCGGCGATGGCGCCGCTTCTCTACCCGATCGGCGCGGTTCGACGCCAGTCTACCCCGCGGGGGTGGATGCCCGCAGTCGGTCTAGCTCGGAGCGATCGCACCGCGCCGTTCGAGCTGGCGGCGTAGCTCAGCGGCGATTGTTTCCCCTTCGCGCGTGATGCAGCTGAGATGCGTGCCAGGCACAGGCCGAATCTCCGGGTGCTCCGACACGCGATGCCATCTTCCCGGCAGATAGCGATGGTGATGGGCCATGCGCGAAACCAGAATCGTGAGGGCGGCGGCATGAGGACGGGGTAGGAAATGCCGCGCCGCGTCGTTGAGATCGCCGAAATGAACCTGACCCGCGTTCAACCGCGAAGCGGCGTTCGCGTTGTCGTTGGCGCGCATCGCGCCGAGGGCTCGGGCGATCGTCTGCAAGCGCTTCATGACGATGCCGCGCCGCGCAGATGCGGTCATCAGGCCGAGGTCCTTCAAGCGGTACCAGCCATGCAAGGTCTCGCCAACGAGACGCGTCACCGGGATCTCGGTGCGCAGAATGCTGCCTGCAATGCGATCCATCCGATCGATCATCCGACGCAGGCGAGGTGTCAGCACGTGTCCCGAGGGTGTGTCGATGAGGATGATTGTGTCGACTTTCTCTCCCAGCCTGGTCAGCTCCCGCGCCGTGGCGAGCGCGAGCAGGCCACCATTGCAGAAACCTGCCAGAGCGTAGGGCCCGCGCGGCTGGATCGCCCGCAGGATCTCAGCACGCGCTGCACCCATGGTCTCGAAGCGCGCCGGCATCGGCTCGTCCGGCACGCGGCCATGCGGCGCGATCACATGCACGGGCTGATCGTCCGGCAAATGGCGTGCGAGGATGTTGGCGTAGAAGACCGCATCGTAATCGGGATGGAAGAAGAACAGCGGCGGTCGCGTGCCGCCGGGGTGAATCGTCGTGACGATGGGTGCGGCGCCTTTCGCGGCGTCACCGAGAAACGCCGCGAAGCGTCGGATCGTCGGCGTGTCGTACAGCGCGGTGACGGGCACCTCACGGCCGCACAAGGCCTCGGCGCGCAGGGCGACTTGAGCGGCCATGAGCGAATCGCCGCCGAGTTCGAAGAAATCGTCCTCGGGGCCGATCGGTCGCGTCGCCAGGAGCTCTTCCCAGATCTGCATGATCTGAAGTTCGAGCGCTGTTGTGCAGCCGGCCTCGCCGCTCTGCGGGGGTGCACTTGTCGCGTCGGGCGACGGCAGGGCGCGCCAATCGGTCTTTCCCGCCGCGGTCAGCGGCAGCGCGTCGATCGGGGCGAAGATCGTCGGGATCATGTAGTCGGGCAGCGTTCTGGCGAGAAAGCCGCGCAGCGCCGTGGTGGTCGGCAGATCGCCCACCGGCACGACATGGGCGACAAGCTGCGCATCGCCGCTCCAATGTGTGAAGGCGCAGACCGCAGCGGCGTTGATGGCGGGATGCGCGGTTAGAGCGGCTTCGACTTCGTCGGGTTGCACGCGATGGCCGCGGATTTTCACCTGCCGATCCTTGCGGCCGAGGATGAGCAGATTTCCGGCCGCGTCGCGTTCGCCGATATCACCGGTCAAATAAAGCGTTCCGCCCGGTCGTTTGGGATCGGGGACGAAGCTGCGGGCCGTCAGATCGGGCCTTCCGAGATAGCCCGACGTGAGAAAGTCGCTGCGCACGGCGATCTCGCCGCGCTCGCCGTCGCCACATGGATTGGCCGATTCATCCACGAGCAGAGTCTCGACGGCTGGCAGGGGCATGCCGATGGGAAGGCTCGCGGAGTCGTACGGGGCATCGAGGCGGAGAGAGTAGCTGGCGATGTGGCCGAGCTCCGACGTGCCGTAATTGTTCACCAGCGTCGCGCTGGGGGCGAAGTGTCGCCGCGCGCGCTCGATGTCATCGCGTCCGATCGCCTCGCCGCTGAGACTGAGGATGCGCACGCTGGCAATTCGTCGCGTCGGCGCCAGCGTATTCGTCAGCTGGCGAAAAGCCGTGGGAAAGGAGGAATAGATCGTGATGCGGTCGCGATCGAGAAACTCGGCGACAGCGGACGTCGCGCCGCGCCTCAGGTCGAACAGATGCAAGCTCGCGCCGTGGACAAGCGTGCCCCAGATCAGCGTGTGCCAGAACGGATTGAACAGCGTGACGCGATCGTCGCTGCGCAGATCGACGGTGCGCGCGAAGCTCTCGGCGAGATGAAGCGCGGTCGCCTGCCCATGCACGATCGCCTTGGGCGCACCGGTCGATCCGGACGTGTAGCGGATGTACGCGCAAGGCGCGACGGCCGGAACGGCGCGCGCCGCGATCGGACCCGGAAGCGTCGCCATGTCGATCGCGACGATGCGGATGGGCCCGGGGGATTCCTCGCGGGTCCGCTGCGCCAGTTCGGGGCCGCACAGCAGCGCGGCGCAGCCGGCGTGAGCGAGGAGATCCTGCACCTGTGCAGGTGGCAGCGTCGGATCGATGGGAACATAGGCGCAGCCGACCTTCAGGATCCCGATCGCGGCGGCGATCCGGTCAGGTCCCGGTTCGAAGAGCATGCCGATCGATGATCCGGTGGACGCTCCGGCGTCGAGCAGGACGCGCGCGATCCGCCTCGCGGCGGTGTCGAGCGCTGCGTAGGACTGCGCGACGCCGTCCGTCACCAGCGCTGGCGCGTCACCGCGCGTCGTTGCGCAGCTTTCGAAGCGGCTGAGGATCGTATCCGGCGCGCCGGCGCTTCGCGTCATGCCATCAGTCTTTGGCGGGCTTGATCGCGACAGCCGCCAGCATCGCGTCGATCATGTCGAGTTTCGGCGTGGTCGGCTTGGCGTGCGCCTTGCGGCTATGCGTGAGCCTGAGCGCCAGCGCGGCCTCGGCGAGCTTGTAGCTCAGCGGTCCGGGGTTGATCACCGGCACGGGCAGCCGCGCGCGCAGGTATTCATGGGCCTGATGCATCGTCGTCGAACCGAGGAGGATCACGTCCGCGCCATCTTCGTCGACGCAGCGTTGCGCGGCGGTTAACAGCAGCGGAAAGACTTCCTCTTCCTTCCCGGCGAGCAGCGACTGATTGCTCGGCTCGACGCCGATGCTGCGGATCGAGGCGCATCGCCAGGTCAGACCGAGCTCGAGGATCGATTTCTTGTAGAGGCGCCGCCAGCGGTCCCACATGATCAGGATCGAGAAGCGCTCGCCGAGCATCATCGCGGTCAGCATCGAGGCTCGGCCGGGACCGATCACGGGAATGTCGAGAACGGAGCGCAGCGCGGCGAGTCCGGAATCGCTCATCGTATCGATGCAGACGGCGTCATAGCCTTCCTCCTGGGCGCGCTTGCCGGCGTCGAGGATCGAGATGTCGGCAAGCACCGAATCATGGTCGCTCGTGTAGTTCGCCGGTCCGGCGCGCACGGGCCGGAAATGAAAGCTGATATCCGGCCCGAGTTCGACGGCATCGAGCTGCGCTTCGCGCTGCTTGCGATTCGCCTCGCTCATCGGAAACGGGACGATGACCAGAACTTTCTTCATGTCGATGCTCCCTCGGTGTGCTGCGACACTCTTGTCGCTGCGCGTCGGCTTGGGCAAGGTCCCATCCCATGACCAAACCTCGTACGCTCTTCGACAAGATCTGGGATCGCCACGTGATTCTCACCCGTGGCGAACAATGTCTCCTCTACGTCGATCGACACCTCGTCCATGACGGTTCCTTCCACGCCTTCAACGGGCTGCGCGCGCGCGGTTTGAAGGTTCGACGGCCGCGGCAGAATTTTGGCATGCCCGATCATTACGTGCCCACCCACGCGCGCACCGCATCCGCGGCGGCGACGCCCGAGATCCGGCAGATGATCGAGACGCTCGACGCGAACCTGACATCCCACGGCATCGAGATGTTCGCGCTCGACGATCCGCGCCAAGGCATCGTGCATGTCGTCGGGCCGGAACAGGGCATCACCCTGCCCGGCATCGTCCTGGTCTGCGGTGACAGCCACACCTCGAGCCACGGCGCGCTCGGCGCCTTCGCCTTTGGCATCGGGCAGTCCGAGAACATGCATGTGCTGGCCACCCAGACGCTGTGGCAGACCAAGCCGCTGAAGATGCGCGTCAGCGTCGATGGCGTGCTCGGGCGCGGCGTCAGCGCCAAGGATGTCGTGCTCGCGATCGTCGCGAAGATCGGCGCCGGCGGCGCTGTCGGCCATGTCATCGAGTACGCGGGCAGCGTGGTGCGCGCGCTGTCGGTCGAGGGGCGCCTCACCGTGTGCAACATGTCGATCGAGGCCGGCGCGCGCGCCGGGCTGGTCGCGGCCGATGACGCGACTTTCGCCTATCTCCATGGCCGGCCTCGCGCGCCGACGGGCGAAGCCTGGGATCGCGCGCTCACGGCTTGGCGCCGCCTTCCCACCGACGAGGGCGCCCATTTCGACCACGAGGTCGCGCTGGACGGCGCGTCGATCGCGCCGATGGTGACCTGGGGTACGAGCCCGGAAGACGCGCTGCCGATCACGGCGCGCGTGCCCGACGCCAAACCGCAGGCGCTTGCCTATATGGGCCTCGCCGCCGGCACGAAGCTCACGGACATTTCGGTCGATCGCGTGTTCATCGGCAGCTGCACCAACGCGCGCATCGAGGATCTGCGCGCGGCGGCGGCGATCGCGAAAGGCCGCAAGGCCAAGGTGCCGACGCTCGTGGTGCCGGGATCGGGGCTGGTGAAGCAGCAGGCCGAGGCGGAGGGCCTCGACCGCGTCTTCGTCGCGGCGGGATTCGAGTGGCGACATGCCGGCTGCTCGATGTGCGTCGGCATCAACGGCGAGATCGGCAAGCCACAGGAGCGCATCGCCTCGACGTCGAATCGCAATTTCGAGGGACGGCAAGGCAAGGGGGTGCGCACGCATCTGATGAGCCCGGCGATGGCGGTCGCCGCGGCCGTGACCGGACATCTCGCCGATGTGCGCGAGATGATGTGAGGGGGGCGAGATGGAAAAGTTCAGCACGCTGACGGCGATCGCCGCGCCCTACGATCCGGTCAATGTCGACACTGACCAGATCTTGCCTGCGCGATTTCTGAAGATGCCGCGAGGGCAGGGCAAGCATTACGGCAGCTTCCTGTTCCACGACGTCCGTCATGCCGACGACGGCAGCTTGCGCGGCGATTTCGTGCTCGACCAGCCGGCCTATCGGGCGGCGCGGATCTTCGTCGGCAATACGAATTTCGCCTGCGGCTCGTCGCGCGAGGGCGCCGTCTACACGTTCTACGACGCCGGGTTTCGCGCCGTGGTCGCGCCGTCCTTCAGCGACATCTTCTTCAACAACTGCCTGAAGAACGGCATCGTGCCCGTGCGGCTCGACGCGGAGATCTGCCGGAGCCTGCGCGCCTTGCTCGTCGCCAAGCCCGGCACCGAGCTGACCGTGGATCTCGAGCATGAGGAACTGCGCACGCCCGATGGCGCGATCCATCGCTTCACCCTCGACGGCTTCTTCCGCGAGTTGCTGCTCAAGGGCTTGGACGAGATCGGCATGACGCTCGATCTGCTGCCGGAGATCGAGCGCTTCGAGCGCGCCTATGCGGCCGAGGCGTTCTGAACCCGGCTCACGCGCCCTGGAAACGCGGCTGACGTTTCTCCATGAAGGCGCGCCTTCCTTCCTTGTAGTCGGCGCTGGCGTAGCAGAGATCCTCGAGCGCCTTGCACGCGGCGTCGTCGGCCGGTCCGTCGCTTCGCGCCGCCTGCGTGATGCGCGCGACGCCATCGGTGAGGGCGTAGTGAAGCTGGTCCATGCGGGCGTTCCTTTCGTCCGTGCAGCTCCCCGATGCGGGCGAGCCCCGGATCATCGTAGGGTCGGTGCTTCCCGGGTTCGAGGAGTTTCGATGGACGATCTAGCCGAGCCGATCCGCAGCGCCGTCGCCGCGCGCGCGACATGGATGGAGCAGCAGCTGCGCGACATCGTCGCGATCCCCAGCATTTCGGGCGACGAGCGCGCGGTGCAGGCGCATATGCGTGCCCTGCTCGACTCGCTCGGTTTCGCGACCACCGAGATTCCCGTCGAGCTCGATCAGCTCACGCAACATCCCGGCTATTCGCGACCGGTTCCCGGCCACCACGGTGGCGCAAATGTGTTCGGCAGCTTTACGGCCTCGGGAACGCAAGGCCGCTCGCTGCTGGTCAACGGGCATGTCGATGTCGTGCCGACGGGCCCTGACAGTCTCTGGGTGGACGCGCCGTTCAGGCCTTACGTGAAGGAGGGCTGGCTCTACGGTCGCGGCGCCGGCGACATGAAGGGTGGCTTGGTCGCGGCGCTCACCGGGTTTCTCGCGTTGCGCGATCTCGGCTACGCGCCGGCCGGCGCCTTCCACTTCAACACCGTGGTCGAGGAGGAATGCACGAGCAACGGCGCGCTCGCCACGGTCGAGTGGCTCAAACGCAAGCGCATCCGCGTCGATGCGATGCTCGATCCGGAGCCGACGGGCGAGACGATCCAGCTGGCGCAGCTCGGTGTCGCCTGGGCGCAGATCCACATCACCGGCCGGCCTGCGCATGCCGGCTACAAGCAGCTTGGCAGCAACGCGATCGAGGCGGCGATCCATGTCTGGGCGCGGCTCAAGGCCGTGGAGGCGCGCTGGAACGACGAGACGCGCCGTCACCGCGCCTACGCCGGCGATCCCAACGCGATCAAGTTCAATCTCGGCAAGATCAATGGCGGCGAATGGGCGTCGTCGGTCCCGATCGCCTGTCGCATGGATGTCCGATTCAGCTTCTTTCCCGGGATCGAGCCGCAAGCGGCGAAGGACGAGGTCGAGCGCGAAGTGCGCGCAGCATTGGCGGAACTTCCACAGCCGCCACGCGTCGAGGTGAGCTTCGACGGCTTCCACGCCGAGGCCTGCGAAGTCGCGCAAGACAGCGCGCCGCTCGCGATGCTGGCGCAGACCCACGAAGCGATGAATGGCGGCGCGGCGTCCTATCGCAACACCACCGCGACGACCGATGTGCGCCACTTCTTCCTTTATGGCGCGATCCCATCGACCTGCTACGGGCCGCTCGCGCGCGACATCCATGGGCTCGATGAATGCGTCTCGCTGGCGAGTCTCGGGCGCGTCGCGGAGGTCTACGCGTTGTTCATCGCCAGATGGTGCGGGCTGCAGAAAGCTTGAGCCGGTCGCGGCGTCACTGCCGTGTGATCAAGGCGACGCCGGCAACCGTGACGCCCATGCCCACGAGCTGGATCGCCGTGAGCGTCTCGCCGAAGGCGAGGAAGGCCTGTACGGCGACGACAGGCGGCATCAGATAGATCAGCGCCGCCGCGCGCGAGACGGCGCCGCGGCGGATGAGCACGATCAGGAGGGTGTTGGCTCCGATCGAGATGCCGATGACCGACCAGGCCAGCACGGCGATGGTGGTCGTGTTCCAAACGAAGTTCATCTCCTCGGTCAGCCAAGCGAAGGGCAGCGTGACGGCGAAGGCGGCCGCGAATTGCAGCGTCTGCGTCGTGATCGGATGACCCGTGGGGATGAACCGCTTCTGATAGAACGTGCCGAGCGTGACCGCGGCCATGCCCAGCACGTTGACGCCCAGCGGCACGAGCACAGCGCCGAGCGCGCCAGGATCGATCGTGGCGAGCTTGGGCTGCAGCACCAGCGCGATGCCGAAGAATCCGAGCGCCACGCCGGCCCATTGCCGTGGCCGCACGGTTTCACCGAGGAGCAGGGGCGCCAGCATCGTCGTGAGGATCGGCTGCACCGCGGCGATCAGGCCGGAGACGCCCGATGGCACGCCCTTTGCGATCGCCCACCACACCGCGCCGAGATATGCCGCATTGAGCAGCACGCCGACCATCAACGCATGACCGATCGCGCGTGGTGTGCGCGGCCAGGACGCGCGCAAGATCAGCGCGATCGGAATCATCGCGGCCGCAGTGACCGCATGGCGCACGACCAGGAAGGTCAGCGGATCGGAATAGGTGACGGCAAAGCGGGCGTTGATCCAGCCCGTCGACCACAGCAGGACGAAGAGCGTCGGCGCCAGGCGCTCGAGCGGGAAGGGGGTGGGGGCCACGCCGAGAGATCGCTACCTCACCACGCGCGCTCGCTCAAGCCGCGTGGTGAGATACGACCCGCGATCTCACATCATGACGACCAGGCCGCCATCCACGACGAGCATGTGCCCGTTCACGTAGCTGCCGGCGCGGCTGGCGAGGAAGACGGCCGCGCCGCCGATCTCGTCGGGCTTGGCCCAGCGACCGAGCGGGCAACGCGACTTGACCCAGGCGTCGAACTCCGGGTTCTGGGTGAGCGCCTTGTTCATCTCCGTATCGAAGAAGCCCGGGCAGATCACGTTGACGGTGATGCCCTTCGGGCCGAGCTCGACCGCGAGAGTCTTCGCCATTCCGCCCATTCCCGCTTTCGCCGCCGCATAGGCATGGACTGTCGGTCGCGCCACGATGCCCATGATCGAGCCGGTGAAGATGATGCGCCCGGCGCCGCGCGGGATCATCACGCGCGCCGCCTCGCGGGCAAGCACGAAACACCCCGTGAGATTCGTATCCATCACGCGCTGGAAATCGGCGGTCTCCCACTCCAGCAGCGGCTTGCGGTGGTTGATGCCGGCGTTCAGCACCACAGCGTCGAGCCGGCCATGCCGCCGCCCGATGGCGGCGACTTCGCGCGTACAGGCGTCGAAATCCGTGACGTCGAAAGCCGCGATCTCCGCCTTCTGCCCCTTCGCCTTGAGGGCGCCGGCCGCAGCGTTCAGGGCCTTCTCGTCGCGGCCGTTGAGCACCACCAGGGCGCCCGCATCCGCCATCGCATGGGCCATCGCCAGTCCGAGGCCGCGGCTGGCGCCGGTGATCAGCACGACTTGGTCGCGCAGCGAAAACAGATCGGACATCATTCCTCCAGTTGTCGAAGTCACGCATTTTCCTGCGCAGTGAAACCTAGCATCAATGCTGCGCCGTGATCGGGAGCCAAGATCGACCTTGCTGCACTGACGTGGCGATACCAGAATGCGCGGTATGTGTTCGCGCGGCATCAGCGCGTGTTCTCGATGGGGGATCGACATGGCGACGACGAAGCTGCGCGTGGGCGTCACGCGCGATGGGCTGCTCGAGAATGGCGCGCCGTTTTTCGATGCGCAGGCGCTGCGCGTCCTGGATGAGACGCCCACGATCCAATGGGAGTACTTGGCGCAATCGGCGAAGCGCCTGACCGCCGATGACTGCGCCGCCTATGACGTGATCTGCGCGGTCGGCGTCGGGATCGGCGCCGAGGCTCTGGGCCGCGGCGATCTGCGGCTCAAGCTTCTCGCGGGGTTCGGTGCGGGCTACGACACACGCGACGTCGCCGCATTGACGCAAGCAGGCGTGCTGCTCACCAACAATCCAAACGCCGTGCGTCGACCGATGGCGACGACGCAGCTGACCTTCATCCTGGCGCTGGCGCACAAGCTCCTGCATAAGGACCGCATCACGCGCGCCGGCAAATGGAACGATCAACGCCAGTACTACGGCACCGGCCTGGTCGGTCGCACGCTCGGCTCGCTCGGCATCGGCAATATCGGCAAGGAATTGTTCCGCATCGCCAAGCCGCTCGATCTGCGCTTCATCGCACATGATCCCTTCGTCAAGCAGGCGGATGTCGAGGCGCTCGGCGTCGAGCTCGTCGACATCGACACGTTGTTCCGCGAGTCCGATTTCCTCGTCACCAACGTCCTGCTCAACGACGCGACACGCAGGATCGTCAGCGATCGGTTGCTCGGGCTGATGAAGCCGAGTGCCTATCTTATCAGCGCGGCGCGCGGCCCGATCGTCGACGAGAAGGCGCTGTACAAGGCGCTCGTCGAGAAGCGCATCGCCGGCGCGGCGATGGATGTGTTCGAGGTCGAGCCGACGCCGCCGGACAATCCGATCCTCGAGCTCGACAACGTGATCGTCTCGCCGCACTCGCTGTGCCACACGGACGAGTGCAACCGTTCGCTCGCGGAGGGCTCGTTCCGGTCGGCGAGCGCCTATTCGGGGCACAAGCTGCCGCCGCATCTGATCAATCCCGACGCGCTGAAGCATCCCCGCCAGGCCGGTTGGATTTTCTGACCGAGAAGGAGACGCAGCGATGCGCGCCAATCCGCTGAAGACACGCCTGCTGCGCGGCGAGACCGCGTTCGGCACGATGGTGTTCGAATTCGCGAGCCCCGGCCTCGCCCCGGTCGTCGCCAATGCGGGCGGCGAGTTCATCCTGCTGGACATGGAGCATTCCGGCTGGAGCTTCGAGACGATCAAGGCGCAGATCTCCTTCGCGCATGGCGCGGGGATCGTGCCGATCGTCAACACCGCCGGGCATGACTACAACCTCATCACGCGCTCGCTCGATCTCGGGGCGATGGGCGTGATGATCCCCGTCGTCGAGACGCGCGCGCAGGCCGAGGCGATCGTGCGGGCAACGCGGTATCCGCCGCACGGCACGCGCGGCTCGGCCTTCGGCGTCGCGCATACCGATTACGCGATCGGCGACGTGCCGGCGACGATCGCCGCCGCCAACGAGCGCACCATGGTGGTCGTCAAGCTCGAGACGGCGAAGGGCGCCGCGAACGCCGACGAGATCATGAGCGTGCCAGGCGTCGATGTCGGCTTCGTCGGGCACACGGATCTCTCGGTCTCGCTCGGCCGGCCGCAGGAATTCGAGCATCCCGCCTTCATCGCGGCGCGCGATCAGGTCCTCGCCGCGTGTCGCAAGCACGGCAAGGCGGCGGGTTGCCTCGTCGGCTCGCCCGAATGGGGCCGCGAATGGATGGCCCGGGGATTCCAGATGGTGACGTATCTCGGCGACATCTGGCTGCTCGGCGGCGCCCTGAAATCGGGCATCGATGCGATGAAGCGCCGGTAGCGGCGATGCGCGACAGCAAGGGCGTTCTCTCCTCCAAGGTCGATCCGACGCGGCTCGATCTCGCGCTCGAGTTCCGCGCCAAACCCTTCGGCGGACATACCGCGGAGCTGCAGCAATTGCTGCATCTCATGCGCGCCGGCCCGATCGCGGGACGCCACTTCCTCTACATCACCAGACCGCATCAGGAGTGGACGCTGGCGCGAATGTCCGAGACCCAGCCCTTGCGGCCCAACCTCGTGGGGCCGGTCTTCACGCGCCTTGACGAAGCGGAGTGGCATGTCTTCAAGCTGCGCTGGAAGGAACTGACGGGCGACGATCTGGCGATCGCCTAGCGAAGGCTCGAGGGGGGAATGATGGGCGCAGTGATGGGGTATGCGGATCGGCGCAGCGTGCGCGCCGGCGAGCGCATCGAGTTCAAGGTCAGCTGTGATGTTGGCGCCGACTATCGCGCGGCGATCTTCCGGCTGCACAGCCCGCAGGCCTATCCGCCGCCGATGAGTCCGCCGTTTCGCGTCTCGGCGATGAACAGCGTCGTCGATGGCAGCTACAAGTCGCGCGCGCAGCACATTCCGATCGGATCCTACGGGCTGGTTGCGGCCGCGCCCGCCTTCGCCACGCTCGGCGCCTTCACGCTCGCCGCAACGATCTGGCCGACCCTGCCGAAGGACGGCGAGCAGATGGTGCTCGGGACCTGGTCGCCCGCGATGGGAACCGGCATTGCCTTGAGCCTCGATGCTCAGGGCCAGCCCTGTCTGATCGTCGGTCACGGCAAGGGGCGTGAGCGGTCGGTGATCAACCTGCCGGTCACGCTGAGCGCCCAGCGTTGGATGTTCATCGCCGCGAGCTTCGACCCCGCATCGCGTCGCGTCGTCCTCGTCGCCATCCCGGCGGAGCGTCACGCATTCGATTCAGGCCAAGCCACGCAGCGCGTGGCGTCCCTGGAGACGCCGCCCGTTCACGCAGCGGAGCCGCTGGTCATCGCGGCGGCGATCACCAGCGCGACCGGGACCAAGCGATGCACGGCGCGGCATTTCAACGGCAAGATCGAACGGCCGGTGCTGCTCGCTGCCGCGCTCGATGCATCGGCGCTGACGGCGCTCGCCGCCGCTGGCCCTGGGCGACAGGCGAATCCCGCCGCGCTCGGCGAGTGGGATTTCTCGCAAGCCATCGACAGCGATCGGCTCGTCGACCTCTCGCCGGCGCATCGCGACGGCATCGCGATCAACCTGCCGACTCGCGCGGTGATGGGCAGCGCCTGGACGGGGGAACGTCACGATTGGCGCGCCGTTCCGGGCGAATACGCCGCGATTCATTTCCACGACGATGATCTGGCCGATGCCGCGTGGGATACGGATTTCACGCTGGCGATTCCGCCGGATTGGCCGAGCGGCTGCTACGCGGCGCACCTCGTCGCGGGCGATACCGAGTTCTGGGTGCCGTTCTTCGTGCGGCCGGTCAAAGGCGCAGAAGGAAGCACGGCGCGCGCGGCGTTCCTCGTGCCGACCTGCACCTACGCCGCGTATTCGAATTTCCGCTCGCGCGTGACGGGGCGGTGGAACGAGCTCTATCACGGTCGTCTCACCGTGCTCGATCGCACGGATTGGCTGATGCAGGAGTACCCGGGCCTGGTGTCGTCGACCTACGATCAGCATCGCGATGGCAGCGCCGTCGTCTACTCGTCGATGCTCAGGCCGGTGACGAATTTCCGGCCGACCGGACGCATCTACAAATTCTGCCAGGATCTGCTGATCATCGATTGGCTCGAGAAGGCGGGCTTCGCCTACGAGATCGTCACCGACGATGATCTGCATGCCGAGGGCAAGGCCGCGCTCGCGCCCTATGCCTGCATCCTCAGCGCCTCCCATCCCGAGTACTACACGACCGCGATGCTCGACGGGCTCGAGGCCTATCTGCGCGATGGCGGCCGCTTCATGTATCTCGGAGGCAACGGCTTCTACTGGCGGACGGCCTTCCATCCGACGCTCGCCGGCGTCGTCGAAGTGCGCCGCAAGGGGCTCGGCTTCCTCGGGCCGACGGCCGTGCCCGAAGGCCATTTCAGCATCACCGGCGAGGTCGCGGGGACCTGGCTCAGCGTCGGCCGGCCGCCGAACATGATCGCGGGCGTGGGCTTCATCACGCAGGGTTTCGATACCTGCGAAGGCTATCGGTGCACGAAGGCGAGCAGCGATCCGCGCGCGGCTTTCGTGTTCGAGGGCGTGTCGGAGGAGATCATCGGCGATTTCGGCATGCTCCAGGGCGGCGCTGCCGGCTACGAAGTGGATCGTGCCGATCCCGCCTTGGGGACGCCCAGCCATGCGCTGGTGCTGGCGTCGTCGGAGAATCACTCCAACATCTACGAGGTCTCGGTATCGTCCTTCATGGACCTCGTGCCCAAGCGCGATCCCGATGCACCCGATCAGATCCGCGCCGACATGGTGTTCTTCGAGACGCCGCGCGGCGGGGCGATGTTCTCGGTCGGCTCGATCGCCTGGTGCGGCAGCCTCGCCCACAACGACTACGACAACAACGTCGCGCGGGTGACGGCCAACGTGCTGCGCCGCTTCATCGATCCAACGCCGTTCGGCATGGCTTGAACCCGACCCCCAATTTCGGGGTCACTCTTGAGAGGATACGAAGGATGACGACGACATCGAACCGAATCGCTGCAATGGCGCTTGCCACCATGGCTCTCGCCGGGCTGGCGCCGGAAGCAATGGCGCAGGCGCGCTTCGAATGCGCGCGCAAGGGCGGCGATCTGATCTTCGGGTTGGAAGCGAAGGTGCCGACCTACGATCAGCACGTCTCGACCGCCGGCGCGGCGCGCAACATCGCAGCGCACATGTTCGAGGCGCTGATGACCCGCGACGAGAAGGTGGCGCCGATGCTCGGGCTCGCCGAATCGATGACCGAGAGCGCCGACGGCAAGTCATACACGTTCAAGCTCCGCAAGGACGTGCAGTTCCACAACGGCAAGACGATGAGTTCCGCCGATGTCCTGGCGTCCTACGAGCGCTACAAGCGCGTCGGCGTCGAGCGCGGTTCGTTCGCGATCATCGATCGCTGGGAGGCGCCGGACGCCGATACGTTCATCGTCCATCTCAAGGAGCGGCAGGCGACCTTCCTCGACAGCTTCTCCAACTTCACCGCGCCCGTGGTGATCATTCCCAAGGAGAACGCCGATGCCGAGGCCAATCGTCTGCCGGCGGTGGGCACGGGGCCGTATCAACTCGTGGAGTACGGCGACACGCTGATCAAGCTGAAGCGCTTCGACGGCTTCAAGCCCGACATGCGCCACACCCAGCCCACGGGCTTCGGCGGCTACAAGCAGGCCTGCGCCGACACCATCACTTTCCGCATTCTCACCGAGGGCGGCACGCGCATCGCCGCGCTTGAGACCGGTGAGGTCCACATCGTCGAGGACGTGCCGACGACGGCGCAGAAGCGCCTGGCGCAGAACGCGGCGATCAAGCTGCTTCGCCTCGAGGATTTCTGGCTGCACGTGAGCTATCCGAATTTCTCCGCGCCGCCGACCGACAATCTGAAGGTTCGCCAGGCGATCCAGGCCGCGATGGACATGGAGGAGATCATGGAGGCGTCGAGCGATGGCGCCTACAAGCTCGGCCACGCCTATCAGTTCCGCAGCAGCCCCTACTACTCGGATGCCGGCAAGCAGCTCTACAACCAGAAGGACAAGGCCAAGGCGCGGCGCCTGCTGCAGGAGGCCGGCTACAAGGGCGAGAAGGTCGTGCTGCTGACCAACCGCGACTATGTGCAGATGTACAACGCCTCGGTGATGATGAACGAGCAGCTCAAGGCCGTGGGCATCAATTCCGAGCTGCTGGTGCTCGACTGGCCGGCCGCGCTGGACAAGAGCAACAAGGACACCACGGGCTGGAACTTCTTCTTCTCCGGGTGGACGTCGGTCGTCGCGCAGGGCGGCCTGCAGTCGCTGCGGTTCCTTGCCGACCCGTTCAACGTCCACAAGCCCAGGGACAACAAGTCGGATCCCGAGTTCATGGCGGCGTGGCTCGGCGGTCTTTCGGCGCCGAAGCTCGAGGATCGCATTGCCGCCTTCGAGAAGGCGCAGGCTCGCGCCTACGACCAGGTGATGGCGCTGCCGCTCGGCATCCTGCCGAAGGTGCAGGGGACGCGCGCGAACATCGAAGGCTTCGCGCCCTATTTCATCACGCGGGGCTGGAACGTATCGGTGAAGTGAGAAGGACGGCCGCGAGGGCGATGCGAAATCGCCCTCGCGCGCCGCATGATGAAACGATCTGACTCCGCGCCTTCGAGGAAAGTGACATGACCGAGCCCTGCGATCTCTCCGCCGTCGAGGCGCGCCGGCTGATCGGCGCCAGGCAATTGTCGCCGGTCGAACTTCTGCGCAGTTGCCGTGCCCGCATCGACGCGGTGAATCCCGCAGTCAAGGCGGTAACCGACACGATCTGGCGCCGCGCAGAGAAGGAAGCGAAGGCGGCCGAGAAGGCGGTGAAGTCAGGCGATGAACTGCCGCCGCTGCATGGGCTGCCGCTCGGTGTGAAGGATCTCGACGACGCCGAAGGGCTGATCAACAGTTTCGGATCGCCGATTTTTCGCGACAATCTGGTCAAGCGCGACGATCGCATGGTCGCGCGCTGCCGCGCCGCCGGCGCCATCGTCGTCGGCAAGACCAATGTGCCGGAATTCGGCGCGGGGGCGAATTCCAACAATCCCGTCTACGGTCCCACGGGCAATCCCTTCGACCCCAAGCGCATCCCCGGCGGCTCGTCCGGCGGTTCGGCTGTCGCGCTCGCCACCAACATGCTGCCGCTCTGCACCGGGTCGGATGGCGGCGGCTCGCTGCGCATTCCCGCCGCGTTCTGCGGCGTCGTCGGCTTCCGTCCATCGCCCGGTCTGGTGCCGACCGACAAGCGCGCGCAAGGCTGGAACATGGTTCCGACCCAGGGCCCGATGGGCCGCACGGTTGCGGATACGTGCCTGCTGCTTTCGGCCCAGGCCGCCTTCGACGAGATGGACCCGCTTTCGCGACCGATCGACGGCGAGGTGTTTCTCGATCCGCAGACGATCGATCTCGCGCAGCTGCGCGTCGGCTACACCGTCGATTGGGGGATCTGTCCGGTCGACACGCGCATCGCCAGGACATTCCGAGATCGAATCGGCAAGCTGCGATCGCTGTTCCGCGCCTGCGACCGCGTCAATCCGAACATGGGTCGCGCGAATGAGGCATTCGGCGTGTTGCGCGCCACGGGCATGCTGAACGCGCAGCGCGCGAACTATGCCGAGCACCGCGATCTGCTCGGCCCCAACATGATCGCCAACTACGAAGAGGGCCTGCGCTACTCCGCCGCCGATGTCGCCTGGGCGCAGGCCGAGCAGACGCGCATCTACCGCGCGGTGCAGGCGGTCTACGAGGAGTACGATCTGATCCTCTCGCCCACGGTCGCGATCCCGCCGTTCCCGTGGAGCCAGCTCTACATGAACGAGATCAACGGCAAGCGGCTGAACACGTATTTCCAGTGGTTCTCGCTGACCTACATGATCTCGCTGACCGGCAATCCGAGCCTGTCGCTGCCGATGGGGCTCGAGCCGACGGGCACGCCGTTCGGCATGATGATCACTGGCCCCGCCGCCGCCGACCTGTTCACGCTGCGCGCCGCGCATTCGATCGAGCAGGCCGTCGCGGGCGACGATGAAATCTGCCGCCCGCTGCCCGACCTCGAGAAGCTCGCCAAGGCGCCGCGCATCACCGACGTCTACAAGGTGACGACGCCGCCGCTCGACACCAAGCCGTGGCGCGGCATCGATTGACGGCCTGGCGCCGCGCCACCCTAATCGCTTCGCGGCCTGTCCCTCCTCGAGTTGAGGAGGAACGACTCAGTTTGCTCGTCGCCCCTCCTCGACTCGAGCTAGGCGATTCACACATCGTCGAGACGATGTCCCGGCGCCCGCAATCGATCGCCGAATGCGCGCATCCCCTCCTGGCGCGGCCCGCGCTAGATCCTATGGGCGGGTCCGGTGATTTGAAGCGATCATCGGACGCGTCCACAGGATCCAGACAGGAGGAGAGAGATGACGATTGTGAGTGATACGACGGCGCAGATCGACCGTCTGT